>Ga0207006_1025_pt1 | contig 37213 bp, 29 predicted proteins | sample Alteio_BWMinCont_84_FD_153497 | JGI IMG/M metagenome (GOLD analysis project Ga0207006, IMG submission 153497) | Enriched cells from forest soil in Barre Woods Harvard Forest LTER site, Petersham, Massachusetts, United States -... | ecosystem: Environmental > Terrestrial > Soil > Temperate forest >...
AGTGAAAGACAAAAGCAGATAGCCCAACTACAGGGATCCATTGATAAGGACAATAAAGATTTGTCTTCATTTGCCCAGCAGAAAGAACAATTAGCGGAAACTCTCAAGCAGACACAGGATTCAATACCAAGTAAGATCAAAGAAGCCCAACAGCCGTTGGAACAACAGATCAGTCAGTTAAATGGCAAGTATGCTGATGCTCAAACAGATATTGCCAATAAGGCAAAGCAGATAGATGAGATCAGTAAAGATATGGCCGCTGCCAAGAACGATAGCAGTGATAAACAAAAGCAAATAGATCAGCTGCAGCAGGCCATTGATAAAGGGAACAAAGATTTGGCAGCGATCAGCCGGCAGAAAGAGCAATTAGCGGAAAATCTCAAGCAGGCACAGGATTCCATACCAGGCAAGATCAAAGAAGCCCAACAGCCGCTGGAAGAAAAGATCAATGATTTAAGCAGCCAGTACTCTAATGCAGAGAAAGACATAGCGGATAAGCAGAGGCAGGTTGAAGAGATCAACAAAAATTTAGTTGCATCCCAACAGGATTCCAACGAAAAGCAAAATCAGATAGCACAGTTGCAACAATCGATAAATAAGGGCAATAAAGATCTTACGTCGTTGTCACAACAAAAACAAGATCTTGAAGGGAACTTAAAGCAAGTCGAGGATTCAATACCAGGCAAGATCAAAGAAGCGCAAGGGCCGCTGGAAGAAAAGATCAATGAGATAAGCGCTTTATACAGTAATTTACAAATTGAAAATTCAAGTAACGAGAAGCAAATAAGCGGTCTTAAAGCAAATTACATAAATGCACAAAAAGACATTTCAGACAAAGCAAATCAATTGGAAGGGGTCAACAAAAATTTAGCGATAGCGCAGATGGACGCTGCCGACAAAGAAAAACAACTTAATGACTTGCAGGCGGGGTCCCAAAAAGACATCACTGATAAAACAAGTCAGATAGAACAAATGAATAGCGATTTAGCTGCGGCTAAGAACATTGCCGATGATAAACAAAAGCAAATAGAGCAATTACAGCGAGACATTAAGAAAGGAAATGAAGATTTAGCCGTACTTGAAAAGCAGCTTCAATCAACAAATGAAGCTGGTCAAGGACTGCGAATTCAGATTCAGCGACTGCAAGACCAGCTCAAGCAAAAGGACGGTATTATTCGGTCTGGGCAACAGGTTGTGGCGGGTCTAAATGACCAGTTTGCCCAATTACCCCAAAAAATAAGTGATGCCCAGGGCCCGTTAAAACAGAAAATTGATGTTTTAGAAAGCCAGATCGCAGTCAATGTAAAGGACATTAATGAAAAAGATTCTCAAATGGAATTAAGCCGTCAGTCCACGGCCCAGCAGGTCGATCAAGTTAAATCAGCTTTAAAGGGACAAATCAGCTCTTTGGACCAACAGTTAAAAGAAGAGCAAGCCTCTGATAGTCAAAAAGATTCCATCATAGGTGCGTTGAGAAAAGATAGCAACGCCGCGAAAGCGCAATTGGCCCAACTTCAAACCGAAAAACAGGACTTATCAACGCAGTTACAAAACAGCATTGCCCAATTTAATGATGTGAAAGCGTCCATTCCTGCGGCTGTCAAAAATGCCCAAGATTCCCTGGAGACAAAAATTTTGGGATTACAAGATCAACTCAAAGACAGTGAAACTGCTGCCCGGCAATTGAACGGCCGGATATCCGGGCTGTCAACCCAAAAACAATCGGTTGAAAGCGATTTAGCGGCCGTACAAAAGGAAAAAGATTCATTACAACAGGCCATAGAAGCCTTAACGGACAAATTAAACTATACCAAGCAGGATTTATCAGATAAAATTAAAATAGAACAGGAGAAGGAGTCATTATTGCAAGATCAGCAAATTAAGCGGACTAAGACGTTTGAAGGCCTTAAAAATGAACTACAAGAAGCAGAAGCTTTATTTCAATAGGCCCAGTCTCCTTCCTAAGTATGCCGCATTAAAACGGGCAATTTTCATTGATAATTCATTTTTAAATCCCCATTAAATTCCTTTTAATCCCATTGAATATTGCTTTAAAGTCCTTTAAACTTAAGTATAGATACATATCCTAAGTTAAAGGTATTTTATGCCTTCCAAACCTTCTGAAAAGCAATTAAATCGGACCCTTTTTATTTATAGGATCACCTCCGGTTACTTGCCTATTTTGGCATACTTGCTTCCTTTAATCGGGTCAATATTCTTACTTAAATATTATATAAGGACGCGCTATCATCACTTTGTCCCTTATTTATACGAATATTTCTTGCCTGCTTTGTTTGCTTTTGTCTTGGTCCTTATTTTGGTCCCCATCTGTATAAAAATAGCGCGTCATTTTAATGTCCAAGATTTTTCAGGAGGGGCAAAAAGTCACCTGGTCCCAACACCTCTTTTAGGAGGGGCAGGTATTTTTACCGCTTTTTTGATCGTCGCGCTGTTTTATCAACCATGGACGAGCCAAATGACGGCCATCATCATTGCGTCAAGCATTATCGTGGTCATGGGGACCCTGGACGACATTTGGCCATTATCTTCCTTTGTCCGTTTATTGGGTCAGCTTTTGGCCGCAGGTATCGTCATGTCGGTTGGAGTGAAAGTCTCATTTTTACCGCCTACAGGCTGGGGAAATGCTTTGTCGGTTTTGATCACGTTAATCTGGATATTAGGCATTGTTAACGCGACCAATTTCGCGGACGGTGCCGATGGATTGGCGGCAGGTTTCACAGTCATTGCGAGTATTTTCTTTTTTTTAATATCCCTGCATCTCGATCAATTTGGCATTCTTCTGGTTTCTTCCATCCTTATTGGCGCTGGCCTTGGGTTTTTGGTATTTAATTTCAAGCCGGCCAAGATTTATTTGGGCGACGGGGGCAGTACTTTCTTGGGTTTTATGCTGGCTTGCCTGTCATTGTACGGCAACTGGTCAAAATGGAACCCGTTCGTCGCGGCCGGAATCCCGATTATGGTCCTCAGTGTGTTGATTTTTGACATGATTTATATCACCATCAGCCGTATCAAAAATAATCACGTCCATAATTTTAAGGAATGGCTTGATTATCGGGGGCATGACCACTACCATCACCGCTTGATGCATTTGGGTTTCAAAGAAGACGCGGCGGTGGTGTTCATTTATTCAACCGGTATTGTGATGGGTTTAAGCGCTCTTGCCATCGAGCATGCGCGCACCAGTTTCCCGGTGGTGGTATTGGCCATTCAAGCGATCATGATATTTATCAACATCACCATATTAATGTTGATCGGAAGGCGGACAACGGTGGGTGTCCGCAATGAGGGCAAACAATATCCCGATGAACCAAAAAAATGAATTAATTCGTTACAAACTTCTCTTCATCCTGGCCCAAATCGGCGTTCTTTTTACGGTCATGGCCGCTGTATTTTGGGCAATGATGGCAGGCAACATAGAGAGGATGGAGAATGATTTAAGGGCCAGATTAGACGCTTCAACACAGGCCATGGCAGCGCAATTAAAAGCCAATCAAGTCCCTTTTTCGGCGAGCAGTGTTGAACCCGGGGTTTTTATCATTAATCAAACTGACGGGACAGTGGTCATTGACCGTCGCAATGACGGCCAGGCGGAACAAAAATTATGGGAAGGTTATAAAACCAAAATAATTTATGAAATGCAAAAACAGAAGCGCGGCTGGATCGAATACCCGGATAAAAGCACATGGAATTTTAATAAGCCGCAAAGGATCGTCCGCTATGTTTCCATCGATGAGTTAAATTGGATTTTAGCTGTTGAAGAAATGCAGCCTTCTTTGATGGGTTTGTTTAAAGAATCGGTCAATCCATCCGCTTGCCTGACGGTCATTTTCATTTTTGTCTTAGGGACCGGTGTTTTATGGTTTATGACCGAGCGTTATTTTGATTTGATCAAGCGGCAAATTTCCGATTCTCTGGAAAATAATCTTTTAAGTTTAAATGGGGAAGAAAAGCTTTGGAGTAAATCGCATGGGCAAATTCCCACGGTGGCTTCCTCTGCCGTTGAAGACCCAATCATGGAAGAAATCTTTCAAAAGCGGCCGGCTCCAAAACCTGTAAGCCCTGCTCAGGAAGATAATGTTCTGCCCATAAAGGAAGCACAAAAAAACACTCAAAAGGAAATTTTAAAGGAACCCCCGGCACATCCTGTTGAGAATAAAGATAAGGCCGTTGATGTCCAACATATTAATTCACCGGTATTAAAGAAAATCCTTCAACAGTTCAGAGAAAAGTAGATGTATACCCAATATTGGCAGCTAAAAGAAAGGCCCTTTGAGTTAACACCTGATCCCCGGTACCTTTATTACTCTAAACAGATTGAAGAAGCTTTGATGAAGCTTATTTATACCGTCCAGGATTTAAAAGGGGCGATGTTATTAACAGGGCTTTATGGATGCGGGAAAACTGTCTTGAGCCGGCTTTTTTTGAGTGAATTGGTAGGAACAAGGTTTGAGGTCGCCTTAATTACAAATCCCCGCGTAACAGCCGATGAATTGTTGATGGAAATCATTTATCAATTGGGCGGAGGCCTTCTTAAGGGAGAAAATAAGGGGCAGCTGTTGCGTGTTTTTAATGAAATGCTTTATGCCAATTTGACCAGAGGTAAAGAAACGGTCTTAGTCATTGATGAAGCCCAATCCATTGAAGATTTGGATACGTTTGAAGAGTTGCGTATGTTGCTGAATTATCAGCAAAATGACCGTTTTTTATTGACCTTGATCTTGATCGGCCAATCAGAATTACGTAAAAGATTAAAGGAGCTTCCCCAGTTAAAACAGCGCTTGATCATTGATTATCATTTGAACCCTTTGGACGAACAAGACACCCAGCGTTATTTAGACCATCGTTTAAAGATCGCCGGAGCGCAAAGAGAGATTTTCGACGCCCCGGCCAAAAAACTCATTTATCGTTCCTGCGCAGGGGTCCCGCGGGTCATCAATGGTATCTGTGACCTGGCTTTGTTAGAGGGGTATATCCAGCAAAAGAAAATTGTCGATGATGTCCTCATCAAGAAAGTGGTCAAGGATTCCAATTTGGACCCGGTCGTCTGGTCCGGAGTTTAAGACAGCTATGAATGAAATCTATCAAGAGCTTTCAGATACCGTCCGCTATTCAATGAATGAGCAAATTGACAAAGGACGCATTGAGCGGGCTGTAGGTTCTGTGATAAAAGCTTTTGAAGGTGATCCCTATAATGATCTTTTATTGCAATTTTATAACAGTTCCAAAGACAATTATATTTATGGCCATATTGTTAACAATGTGGTCCTCTCCATTGCATTTGCCGCCAGTCTAGGATATTCAAGCCAGGATATTCAAGATGTTGCTTACTGTGCGTTCGGGCATGATTTTGGCATGAAAGATTATTTGGCTTTTTTTCAGAAAGCGACCGCTCTAACTCCCCAGGAGACCCAAAGTATCCATGAGCATCCCCAAAAATCCGCGGAAATCTTCAGGCCTTTTTTCTCCCCAAGGGTCATAGACGGGATTTTAGATGTCCATGAATGCGTCAATGGACAAGGGTATCCTAAAAGTAAAACGGCACAAGAAATTTCATCCTTGGCAAAGATTGTTTCCTTGTGCGATGTTTTTGAGGCTTTGACGCATCCGCGCGCGTTTCGAGGGGAATTCAGCCCTTTTGCGACCATTAAAATGCTTATCAAGAAAAAAGACATCATTTTTGAAAAGAAAATGATCAAGAAATTCGTCGAATTCATGTCCATTTATCCTATTGGCAGCCTGGTCCATCTTAATACCAGTGAAATCGGGATAGTCGTCGCCGCTAACCCGCCATTTCCCACCCGTTCGATGATAAGGGTTTTAATGAATGTCCAAAAGCAGGCCCAAGAGGCCGGCAGGGTCATCAATCTGTTAAATGACCATTTAGTTTATATTAATGGTCCCGTCGAACCTAAAGAAGAAAAGGAGCTCCGTGCCGCATTTGCTTCCAGGGGCTGACACCGTATGCCGATAAAACCAGCATTTATTCTAATTTTGGCATTGTTTTCCGTCGATTTTAAGGCCCAGGCCGCGGTCAATTATCCGGACCTCAGCGTCCAGGAGAGCGCCGAAGATATCCACTACCAGGCTGAAAAAAATTTGAAACAAGAGAACACCCAAACTGCCGACAATGCCCTGGAAGAACAAAAAAAGTTGATTGACCAGCAATTAACAATCATCACCGGTAATGAAGACACCAATTATATTATTGTTTCAGGGGACAATTTGAAAGTGGATTATAAAGACAGAGGTGAATTGACCAGCAATGTTTATCAGGTCAATGGCCGTGGTGAAATTGTCATGCCTTTGATTGGGAGTGTCAAGGTCGCGGGTTTAAACAGGGGAGATGCCAGGGCATTTTTAAATGAAAAATTAACTGATTATATCAGGGACCCTCAACTGGCCATTGAGATCAACACATCGGGAAAATATTATGTGTTTGGCGCGGCCGGTCCCGGCGTTTTTGTTTTACAACCGGATTTATGCCTGATGGACGCGCTTTTTAAGGCTGGTTTCGGCGAGAGCCGTGCTAATTTGGCAAACGTGGTGGTCATGCGCGGAAGCAGGGACAACCCTCAAATATTGCGTCTTAATTTAAAGAAAATGATGCTTAATGGGGACCGCAGCGATAACATTGCCGTTAAACCCAATGATTTGATCTATGTCCCCAGTAAATTGACCTATATCACGGATTCGATCTTAAACAAACTATTCGGCTATATCGCGGATTATTATACTTTAGGCGGCAACCAGATCCTCAAATCATCAGCTACAAGAAGTTTTTAACCATGGAAAATTACGAACTTACTCTTTCGGAATACTGGCGAATCATGCGCAAGCGGCAAAGCACGATCGCGGTCATATTTGCCTTGGTCATGGTTTCAACGGTCATTTTTACTAAATTACAGACCCCTATTTATCAAGCCGTATTAGAGTTAAAGATCGAGAGGCGCCAGCCTGTCCTGGCGGTGGCACCGGGCCAGGGTGCGGCTGTCGGGGTGGGCACCTCAGGGGAATTGGACAACCTGACAACGGATATGCAGCTGATCACCAGCCTCCCTGTTTTAAAAAAAGTGGCTGAGAAACTGGAAATCCTGCCTTCCGACCCTGAGGAACGGGAAAAAGCTTTGCATGTCTTTGCTTTAAAATACCGCGATTATGTCACTGTCGACCAAATCCACGACACGGATATTTTAAACATCAGCACGCAATCGAGCGACCCCAAAAAAGCGGCATTGATGGCCACGGCCATCGCGGATGTTTATGGCGCTGAGAACATCAATGGCAGGAAAAAACAGAGCCAGGCCTTGATTGATTATATTGACCAACAGCTGGATGAATACCGCAAACAATTGGCCCAACAAGAAAACCAGCTGCAAAAATTCAATCAAAATGAGAAAGTGTTTGAGGTGACGCCCAAGGTCAAAGAGACCCTGGACCGCATGACAATCCAGGGGACATTTGATTTTGAAAGTGAAATGATCCAAATAGATAACGAATTAAAGGCTTTTGAGGACGCGGATTCCACCGGGGAGGCCAAGAATATTTTTGATAAAATGACGGCGGATGATTCCGGAAATTATATTTTTGTCGGGTTAAAGCGCCGCCTGTTGGAACTGGAATTTGAGCGGTTTTTGCTTTTGATCGATTATACCGAGAAACATCCGGCTGTCATCGCGCAAGATAAAACAATAGCTGAGGTCAAAAACAAAATCGTCAAGCAGTTAAAAGCCGGTCTTGACCAGCCCGTGACCCCTGAATTGGAAAAGGACCTGGCCTTGGCCGTCAAAAAGCTTTTTTTGCAAACACGCAAAGAAGTGCTTTATCGCATTGTTAATAAATTTTACGGGGATTCAGGGTCATTATCGTCGAATCAAGTGGAATATTTGGGGTTAAAACGCAATGTTGACAGGCTCCTGAACTCCTATGACGGGCTCATTGCCCAGCGTGATGAAGCTAAATTGAATTTAGCCAAGGTCATTGACGATGTGGTGATGGTCGTCTCGCCGGCGGAAGTCCCACAACAGCCTATTAAACCCAATGCCCTCATTAATTATTTAGTCAGCTGCGCGGTTGGTTTATTATTTGGAATGATTGTTGCGTTTGTCAAGGAGAGCGTTGATTCTTCGATCAGCACCATCCATGACGTGGAGCAAGAGCTTAATATGACCATTTTGGGGATCATTCCGCATATAGGTCCAGAGTATATTTTATCCGCGTCTGAGGACGCCATTGATGAGCCGGACAAGAAATTGCGCCAGCACCGCGCGCGTCTGATCACCGTTTCAAATCCCAAGTCCTGGCCTGCGGAGAGCTATAAAATGCTCCGTTCTAATTTATTACAGCAAATGAAAACAAAGAACATTAAGTCCATTTTATTTACCAGTTCTGATATGCAGGAAGGAAAGTCTTTAACAGTCGGCAATATCGCGATTTCCATGGCCCAATTGGGCAAAAAGACCGTTTTGTTGGGTGCCAATATGCGCCGTCCGACCGATTACAAAACATTCGGCCTGGGCCGGGAGCCTGGTCTGTCTGATATTTTAATGGGCAATGTCACCTGGGCCCAAGCCATTAATACGTCGGTGGATATTTTAATTGGGGGCCTGGGCATTGATGATCTGCTGCAAATTCCGGGTATTGATCATTTAAGCATCATCACCTCCGGGCGGCCGGTGGACAATGTTTCAGAACTGTTGAACTCCAAGGCATTTGACCAATTGATAAGGGAGCTTAAAGCCAATTTTGAAGTGATCATTGTTGATTGTTCCCCGGTCATGGCAGTTCCGGATGCCATTACCATATGCGATCGTGTTGATGGCGTGGCCCTTGTTTACAAGGTAGGGCAGACTCCCAAAGAAGTTTTGAAAATGGCCAAGTCCAATTTGCAGAAGGCCAGGGCCAATTTGCTGGGGATCATCCTTAATAATATCAAAACCGAGGCGCAGGTGGGGTATTCCGCTTTTAGTTACCGTTATTACGGTGAGAAGCCGGAAAAGAACGAGAGCCTGTTGGGTAAGTGGAAGAATACATGGAAGAATATGGGGCAAACAGGCGATAAAACTTTAAACGTTTGAGTGTGGATATGGAACATAGGCATCCGGTTTTTTTAACTTCATCCTTTTTAGGCATAGTTGCCCTGTGTTTGCTGGTTGGAAAATCCATTTCCGCGGTCCCTCTCCTTGCGCTGGTCATCGTGGGCGGCCTTTCGTTGTTCTTATTTGCTTTTCTGTATACCGACCATGCCATGGTTTTGTTGATCATAGCCATGCTTTTATCGCCGGAATTGGTGATAGGGGCTGTTTCGAAAAGGCAGGAAATCATGGTGAGGATCGATGACCTGCTGATCGTCGTTTTTATGCTCGCCTGGCTGGCCCGTACCGCGGTCTTCAAGGACCGGAGCTTCATCACCAAGCTGCCGGTCAACCAATTTATATTATTTTATTGTTGTGCTTTTATTTTTTCAACGTTAAAGGGGATGATCATCGGGAATGTCGTACCGATTAAAGGGATTTTCTATGTGTTCAAATACATTGAGTATTTTATGGTCTTCTATCTGGCGGCCGGCGCCATTAAAAACAAAGAGCAGGTGATAACGTTCCTGAAGGTGTTCATTCTTGTGCTGGCTGTCGTCAATATTTACGCGTGCACACAAATAGGTTCTGGCCGCGTTTCAGCCCCTTTTCAAGAGATGCCGGGGGAACCTAACACCTTGGGAGGATACCAGGTCCTGATGTTAGGGATGGTCCTGGGGATCCTGACCCAATGCCGTTCTTTGAGCTGGAGAGGGCCATTATTGTTGATTTTGATCCTGTTTACCCTTGTCCCTTTTTCTTTTACGGAGTCAAGGGCCTCTTACATGGCCATGATTGCGATGTATTTGACCATGCTTTTTTTTACCAAAGGAAGGATGAAGGGGGTCTTGGCCGCGGTCCTGGCCATCTTTGTGATTTCGTCTTTCTTCTTTCTTCCCTCGGTGATTAAAGAAAGGGTCATGTATACCTTTGGCCAGGACATCGATGAAAGTGTCGCTCCCGTGACCATTGGAGGGGTGACTTTAGACCCATCCTCGTCTGCCCGTATTGATGACTGGGTCCGGTTATTTCAAAAATGGCAGAAAAAACCCTTTATGGGCTATGGGATCACGGGTGCCGGTGGTTTCGTGGATGGCCAGTATATCACCCTATTGGCGGAGACAGGGGTATTAGGTTTATTTGCCTTCCTTTTTTTGCTTTGGAATATTTTTCACCGTACCCTGCGTATTTACAGGTCCACCAAGGATGACCTATATAAAGGGTTGGCCATTGGTTTTTTGTCCGGGACATCGGGAATGATCGTGCATGCGTTGACGGCGAATACCTTTATCATCATCAGGATCATGGAGCCGTATTGGTTCCTTGCCGCCATGGTCATGATGGTCCCTAAACTTGAAACAAAAGTACTTAGTCCCCCGGTCAAAGAGAAAACAGATGTGCCATATTTATTAAATACCGAGTTCCTTCTTAAGAACGGCAAGGTATAAGGTGAAGAAAGAAATTTACCAACCGCACAGGCAGCTTAAACTTGGGATCAATATTTGGAAAGAGATGTTCAGTGAATTATTCCAGTTTCGTGAACTGATCTGGCGTTTATTTATCCGGGACCTGTCCGCTAAATACAAGCAATCACTCTTAGGGAACCTTTGGGTCCTTATTATGCCCTTTGTGGCCATTGGTACTTTTATGTATTTGGGCCGTACGGGTATTTTAAACATCCGGCCAACGGACATGCCTTACCCGTTATACGCGTTGATCGGTCTGTCAGTTTGGCAAATTTTTACGACGGGTCTTAATTCCGGGGCCAATAGCTTGGTCGGTGCCGGGGACTTGATCACCAAGATCAGTTTCCCCCGTGAAGCCATGGTGATCGCTTCCATGGCCCAAAGTGTCCTTGAGTTTTTGATCAAATTTGTTTTGATCGTTGTTTTCTTTTTTATTTTTAAGTTTTGTCCGTCATGGAAGATTGTGTTATTACCCTTGGTGCTTTTGCCCTTGGTATTCCTGACCCTTGGCTTGGGACTGATCTTGTCCTTGTTTAACGGTGTCATGCGTGATACCGGCAATATTGTTTCCCTTTTGCTGATGTTCCTGATGTTTTTGACCCCGGTATTATATCCGGTCCCGGACACGCATTTGTCCTTGCTGAAATATAATTTTTTGTCCCCCTTGATCAACGCTCCCAGGGAGCTCATTGCCTTTGGCCATATTAAGCACCCCACGCTTTACCTGTTTGCTTGTATTTTTTCTTTGCTCGTGTTTTTGGTCTCGTGGCGTATTTTTCATTTGGCAGAAACCAAAATATCTGAAAGGCTTTAAGCAGTGGGTCAAGTCATTCTTCAATGCGCCAATACCGGTAAAAAATTCTGCAAAAGCCTCCAAAAATCCATGTTGTATGGGGGGATGGACATCTTGTGCAGCACCTTTGGCATAATCCCTGATTCTGCGGTCTTACGCCGGGATGAATTTTGGGCCGTTGAGGACATTAACTTTGAGTTAAGGAGAGGGGAAAGTTTCGGCATCATTGGGGCCAATGGGTCCGGAAAGACGACCTTGCTTAAGATGCTTAATGGTATTTTTATGCCGGATAAGGGGACAGTTGCCGTGGAAGGCAAGGTGGGCGGGCTCATCCAGGTCGGTGCGGGTTTCCATCCGATGCTCAGCGGCCGTGAGAATATTTACGTTAACGGGGCCATCCTGGGCCTAAGCAAAAGGGACATCGACAAGAATTTTGATTCTATCGTGGATTTTGCGGACATCGGTGATTTTTTGGATTCACCGGTCAAGTTTTATTCCAGCGGTATGTATGTGCGGCTGGGTTTTGCCATAGCGGTGCATTCTAAACCCGATATTTTGTTGATTGATGAGGTCCTTGCGGTGGGGGACATTAAATTCCAATCCAAATGCCTGAAATTCATCACCAACAATATTTTAAAAAACGGCTGCTCCATTGTGTTTGTTTCTCATAACAGGTACGCTGTCCAGGATGTTTGCCAGAAAGCCATTTATCTTCAAAAAGGGCGCATGGCCATGATCGGCAAGACGGAGGATGTTATTGGGCGGTATTTACGGGACATTAAAGATGACGGTATCAAGCCGGAAAACGGGCCGTCCGGAAATTTTGGTGTTGAAGGAATAACCAAGGTTGTTTTTTCAGGTAAAGATGGCTGCCAACGGGGATCTTTCAGGTCCGGCGAAGAACTCAGCATCAAATTTCATTATGCTTTTAAGGACCCGGTCAAAAACCCAAGCATTGGCATCTCCTTTATTCATGATGACCCCAGATATTCCGTGGTTTCGAGCCTGGATTATTTATTTAATTTGCATTCAGGGTATGATGCCTTTGAGGTCCCTGATCTGCAAGGAGAAGGACATTTCACGGTGACCATTGATCATTTGTACATCCCCATCGGCGTGTATAAGTGTTTCGTTTATTTATACCTTGATAACAAGATGAACCTTGTTCATAAATATGAAAATGCCGGAAAGATAGAAGTGCTTTGGTCAGATGACCGTCCCAAGAGGTCTTTGATCGAACTTCCGCACCGATGGACAAGGACCCAAGAAGCAGCGTTATGAAATTTATACCCCTTAACCCCTCTTTGGCAGGGCAGTGGGACCAGGTGGTCCGCCATTCAGATGATGCCTGGGTCTTTCATTTGTACGATTGGCTTCCATTAACGGAAAAAAATTGGGACCTTGAACCTAAAAGTTTTTTGGTGGAGTATGAAGGGAAAATTGTCGCTGTTTTTCCATTACAGTTAAATAAACGGTCTAAAAGCCTTAAATCGACTTATATGGGCCTGGGCGGTGCGGCCTTAATCAATGGTTTGCAGCAAGGTGTAAGAAAGAAAATCATGAAAGCCATGCACGAACAGGTGCGTTTAATCGCCTCAGAAAGCAAATCCCCTTTTATAGAAGTCCTTCTTAGTCCTTTAAGTGAATCCTCACTTCAAAATCAATGGCAGGTCAATCCGTTGGTCCAATATGGCTATGAAGACTCATCGAGCCATACCTTTATGGTGGATTTAAAGCTTTCACAAGAAGAAATTTTTAATAATTACTCTCATGATGCCAAAAGAGAAATAAAAATCGCCACCGAGAAAGGTTTCACGGTGGAAGCTTTGGGCGCAATATCTGAAATGGAACAATTTTATGAAGCGCATTGTGAAAACAGGAAAAGGACCGGAGTTGAAGCTCATCCTAAGGATTTTTTCGTTGATTTTTATAATCAATACTATAGAAAAGGTTCAGCGATGATCATTCAGGCCAAGGACCCCGCAGGCCAAGCCATCGCCTTTGAGGTGACAGGGTTTTTTAAAAAAGGCGCGCTTTATTGGATGGGCTGCTGTAAAACGGAATTTCTTGATACGGGCGTCAATTGTTTACTGCAATACCATTCCATGCGTTGGGCCAAAGATCAGGGGGCCCAATGGTTTGAAAATGGCGAAGCATTTCCCAACGTCCAAGAAGGGAAATTGCACGGACTGACTGTATTTAAAGGCAAATTCGGGGGCCAGTTGCATAGGCTTTTTAAAGGAAGGATCGCATTGAACAATCCGGGACGGTTAAAGCGCATTACAGACACATTGACAGGGACTTTTGATCTTTTAAAGGGGATGGGCAGAAAGTAAGGGGCATCTTGACCTCCAAGGAAATTGAGGATTTTAATTATAAATTATATGAACATGAAATTGCTGTTTATGGCATTGATAAAAATGTTGGTCCCAATGATTATTTCCGTAAATTGACAGAAATTAAGTTGGATTACGTCCGTCAATACGGCAGGAAGAAAAAAATTTTGGACATCGGCTGTGGCGGCGGGGACTATCTTTTTGAGTTAAAAGATACCATTGCCGGTGGATTTGGTATTGATTACACGGACAAAGCCATCAATGCCGCGAATGCCCGGGAAAAGGTCTTGGGAGCATCTCATTTAGAGTTTATCAAAGCCAATGCGCGGCAATTGCCTTTTGAGGACGGGGCATTTGATCTGGTGTTCTCATTTTCAGCCTTGGCCTATATCCCTCAAAAGGAAGAGGTGGTCAAGGAAATGACGCGGGTACTGGTCAAAAATGGCATTGCTATTTTGGAAATAGGAAATTTACGAAGTTTAAATACGATAGTTTGCGCGTCGTATCCTGAGTACACCAAAGCATGCCACATCAGCATTACAGCGATGAAAAAGATGCTTCTTAGTTCCCATTTAGAAATTTTGCAATGGCGGGCTTTTGGCATACTTCCTTTTTGGGCGGACAGGCCGGCATGGTTGAGGCCATTGCTTCATCCCAGGTGGAAGGAGTTTTTTCAGAAAGAAATTAAGTCCAAAATGCTGGATGAATGGGTGTCTAATTGCGTTTTTTTAAAACCATGGGCCTATAGGCAGTTTTTTATTTGCCGCAAAGGATGAGCGGAATGGAAACTGATTTGCGATGGGTAAGTGTCAAGAAAAGATTAAAGGAAGCCCGGCGCATCATTGATTTAGGCTGCGGTAATAATCCCGTTACCGGGGCAAAGGCAGGAGTCGATTTTCATCTTGGTCCCGAGGAGCGGCTCACCGGCACAGGACCGGTGATTGACACCCAAAAATTCAAAGAGCGCGGGATCGATTTTGTGCACACACGTATAGACGGGCCTTTGCCGTTTAAAGATAAAGAGTTTGACTTTGCCTACAGCCATCATGTTTTTGAACATCTGGATGATCCTGCCGCGGCCTGCCGTGAAATGATGCGCATCGCCCAAGCAGGGGCCATCATCACGCCTTCTTTTTTCGCTGAGCAAATATTCGGCCGGATTTATCACCGCTGGCTCATCATGGACCGTGGTAAATGTTTATATTTTTTCCGCAAGAGGAAATTCGAGCAAACGCCGTTTGGACTTCCTCCCAAATTTGATAAAGCCAAAAACACGTGGGTCATGGACCAAAAGACCAATCCTTTTGACATGCTGCTCAATGACGGAGAATGGTATAAGGGGCAAGAAGGGCAAATGCCGAAACTCTCCGGGATTTTACAAAAACACTGGTACGCGCATTCCCCGTTATTAGAGATCATCTTTATTTGGGACAATGAGTTTCAATTTAAAATTTTTGATTGAAGGATGGATTGATGAAACATTTGGCTGTCATACCCAGCGACCCTATCGAAGAATACCTTAAAAAAGGTTATTCCAGGACAGCATTAAAGGATTACTACAATCCGGGACGATTTTTTGATGAGGTTTATTTATTGTCTGATTTGGAGAAAGACCAGGATGATCTTTTGGGCATGAAGGTCATCCATACCAAATCCGATGATTTTAGCGGCAGGTTGAAAGAACTGAAAATTGATATTGTCCGGGCCTATGGCGGGAATTGGGCGTGTTCGCTTGCGTGTGAACATAAAGTTTCCGGCATACCGGTGGTGGTGTCTGTCCATGATTCCAGCCCGCTTAAGCTGTATGATGCGATCAAACATGCGGACATCGTTTTATGCATGTCCAAGATCGTCAGGGACCTGGTGGCGACCAAATTCAAACGCAAGGACAGGATCTGGCTGCTTCCTAACAGGGTGGATTTTGGGGTGATGTATCCGTATCCTAAAGACCAAATGAAGGACTTGGATGAGAAATTCCCTTTTCGCCATAAAATCCTCCATGTGGGCAGGCTTTCGGAAGAAAAAAATTTAGATACGCTTATTAAAGCCATGCCTTTATTAGGCGAAGATTATTGCGTGATTTCAGTGGGTCAGGGTAATTTGCCGGCCTATAAAGAAATCGCCCAAAAACTCAATGTGGACCATCGTATTTTTTTTATTGATGCTATCCCTAACCAGGAACTGGGGAGATATTATTCCTGGTGCAGCTGCATGTGTACGCCCAGCCGGTGGGAAGGGTTTGGCATGGTTTTTATTGAGGCCTTGGCTTGCGCCTGTGTTGTCATCACTTCAGACATTGCCCCTTTAAATGAGTATATTGTCCATGAACAAAACGGTTTATTGGTCAAAAAATTTAAAAATCCCCAAGCCCTTGCTTCCATGATACGCAGGGGCTGTAATGATGAAAATATAAGGGCCAAACTCCAAAGCAAAGCCCGGGAAAGTGTCCGTATATTTGAGAAACAAACCATTGAGGGCCAAGAAATTGATATCTATAAAAAAGTTTTAGATATGCAGGCCAAAGGCCAATTCGTTTCAGCTTCAATAAGAGAAAAAGACATGGTCCATAGGGCCAATATCAAGGACTGTTACCAGAAAGCACTTGCCTGGCTCAAGGGGCATACGATCCCTGAACAAGGAATTATTGTCAATACAAAGGAATTGGTGCCTTATTTGGAAGTTACCGGGTATTTAATCCCGACCCTGGTCCAAGCCAATGAATGGGGATTAGCGCGTAGCTACGCGGAATTTTTGGCCTATATGCAGCAGCCGGATGGCGCGTATCGGGGACCGGATGGGAATAAATATGTGTTTGATTCCGGTCAAGCATTACGGGGGTTGGTGGCAGCCGGCAAACATTGGCCGGATTTTAAACCTGCGGCATTGAAAACAGCTGATTTTATCCTTAGTCAGATGGAGCCTAACGGGCATTTTCATTTTAATTATAAAGACAATATCCCTGAATATGTCCAAGTTTTTGTTTTACCGGCCCTTTACGAGGCAGGACAAATTTTAAATCGCGCGGACTATGTAAAAGCAGCCCAAAAATCAATTGCGTATTACAAGCATCAACCGAATGTCCTGAGTTCAAATGATTTGACGCATTTCTTGGCCTATATCATTGATGGATTTATTGATATGGGGGAAGTTGATTTTGTGCGGCCTTTTGTGGATAAATTATTCTCGACCCAAGGCAAGGACGGACGCATCCCTGCCTATGCGGGTGTGCATTGGGTCTGCAGTGTCGGGTTGGCCCAGTTGGCCGTTGTGGGGTATAAATTAGGGATGTACAATGCCGCGGACCGGGCCCTGGATTATTTATGTTCCATTCAAAATGCTTCCGGAGGTTTTTACGGGAGTTATGGGTTTGGCGCCAAGTATTTTCCAAAAGAGGAAATCAGTTGGGCAAATAAATTTTTTATCGATGCCATCCATTTAAAACGAAAATTACAACACTACAAAGAGCTGCCCCAGACGGCCGTGGCAGAGAGGGCGTTATTGGACAAGAAACAATGGCATTCTGCCATTACAGCCGGCCAATCGGTCAAAGAACTTGCCTCTAAAATCAAGAACAATGTTTTTCCGGTCTGGTGCAAGCCATTGCTCGTCCATACCCATCCTAATGATGTTTTGCTGGAGTTAGGCAGCGGTACCGGAGAACTCGCGGCGATTTGCGCCACGTATGGCCGCCGCATGCAATTGCTGGATTATTCCAAGCAAAGCAATGAGTTTGCCGGGCAATTGTTCCATGAATTAGGGTTGACCGGAGAATTCCATTGCCATGATATCTTGCAGGGCGTCCCTTTAAATCCAGCTTCGGTGGATTGGGTATACAGCAGCGGGGTGCTGGAGCATTTCTCTGATGAGCAGATCACCGGTATTTTAAAAGAATCCAAACGGCTGGCCCGCCGCGGAGTCATGAGTCTGGTGCCTAATGCCAATGCCATTTTTTACCGGATTGGCAAAAGCAAAATGGAGCAAGAGGGAACATGGAAATATGGCCACGAAGACCCCAAATGGACCATGCGCCCTTTGTTTGAAGCTGCCGGCCTTGAACATATCCAGGAATATTCCCTTGGCACCTATCATGCCATGGAGTTTTGGGGAAAGCAGCATGAAGAGATCAAACATTTTTTTGACCAGTGCTCCCCGGAGCAATTGCGGCTTCTCAATCAAGGCTATTTACTTTTCACGATAGGGACAATTTAAATGAAAATAATCATTGTCTTTGGCACACGTCCGGAAGCCATTAAAATGGCGCCGGTGATCAAAGAATTGCGTAAATTTCCAGGGGAAATGGACTGCAAGGTCTGTGTCAGCGCCCAGCACAGGCAAATGCTGGACCCTTTTTTGAAAAATTTTAAAATCAAGCCGGATTATGACCTGAATATCATGCAGAAGAACCAAAGCCTTGAATACATCATCCATACAGTGTTAGGGGGTTTAAGAAAAATCATACTCAAGGAACAGCCGGATTATATTTTGGTCCAAGGTGACACGACAACAGCCATGGCCGCGGCCTTGGCCGCCTATTATCATCATGTCAAAATCGCCCACATAGAAGCAGGCCTTCGGACCTATGATAAAAACCGTCCGTTTCCCGAAGAAGCCAACCGTCAATTTATTGACGATATCAGTGACCTGTTTTTTGTGCATACTAAAGAAGCCAGGGACAATCTTCTCAAAGAAGGCAAACCGGCCAATAAAATCCATCTGACAGGTAATACGGTCATTGATGCTGTCTTGGAGGTGGCCCAAAGATGTGAAAATATTGGCTCCCCCGTCCATATAGAGAAGGCCGGGAAAAGTGGAAAAAAGATCATCCTGGTCACGGCCCATCGCAGAGAAAATTGGGGCCGGCCCTTAGAGCAGATTTGTTTAGCGGTAAAAAAGATCGCTTTAAAATATCCGGCGGAAGTTGAGATCATTTATCCTGTCCATCTTAATCCTGCTGTTAAAGAAATGGTCTATAAAACCCTTCGGGGTATTAAGAACGTGCATCTGATTGCTCCATTGGATTATTTTTCATTCATTCATTTGATGAAAAGTTCTTATATGATTTTAAGCGATTCCGGAGGGGTGCAGGAAGAAGCGCCCAGCCTTCATAAGCCGGTGCTTGTCTTGAGGGACGTGACAGAACGCCCGGAGGCCCTGAAAGCAGGGGCAACCAAGATGGTCGGGACCGATATCAAGCGCATTGTTGATGCCGCAAGCCGGTTGATTGAAAATAAAAAAGCGTACCAAAAAATGGCCCAGGTCCGTAATCCTTATGGGGACGGCAAGGCAAGCCAAAGGATCGTTTCCCGGCTTCTTAAAGAATAAAGTTTATGCCAGATGAGGAATCTCATGTCAGTATTGTTCTTCCTACCTATAACGGTTCCCGGTATATCGGAGAATCCATTAAATCCTGCCTGCAACAAACACATGCTCATTTAGAACTGATCATCATTGATGACGGGTCGACCGACAACACGGTCCAAATCGTCCAATCTTTTAATGACCCCCGCATTAATTATATCCGCTTAGGGGCCAATCGGGGTCATATTGCTGCATTAAATCATGGTTTTTCCGTGAGTCAGGGCGAATATCTGACGTGGACTTCAGATGACAATTACTACGCTCCCGAAGCTATTGCCGTGATGATCAAAGAATTAAATAATTCCAAGGCGGACTTTGTTTATGCCAAATATCAGGTCATTGACCAAGACGGTAAAAACACAAGGATAGGGCGCAGCGAAGACCCTGGTTATTTGGACATAGATAATTGCGTGGGAGGCTGTTTTTTGTATCGGCGTAAAGTTTACCGGACCGTTGGTGATTTTAATCCGGAAGCATTTTTGGCGGAAGACTATGAATATTGGCTCAGGGTACGGGCCAAATTCAAGATGAAAAAAATAGACCCTGTTCTCTACTTTTACCGCGATCATCCTAAAAGCTTGACTGGAGTACACAAAGAAGAACGTGTCCAAGAGCAGGTCCAAAAAATCCGTAATCGATTTATTCCATTATGGAAGAAGTTATGGCTGCGGGTGGCCCGGGGTTAGAATTATGTGCGGGATTGCAGGGTATTGTTTAAAAGAAGAAGTCCAGCCTTCCTTTGGTCTTATCAACGGCTTTTTAACGTCCATTCGCCGGCGAGGGCCGGATGATGAAGGCATTGGCCTTATTTCCCGCTCAAGCGGCAAGGTCCAAAATTATCATACTGATTTTACCCATCCTGGCCTGCGCCATGCCATGCCGCACCTTCATGATGCCAAACACAGGCATGATCTGGCTTTCATCCATTCCCGGTATGCTATTTTGGACCTCAGTGAAAAGGGCCACCAGCCGTTTGTAAGAACTGATCAATCCATAATCGGGATTTTTAATGGTGAAATTTACAACTATATCGAACTGCGTAAAGAATTATTGTCCTTGGGGGTCAGTTTTCACACCAATTGCGATACCGAGGTCTTGGTCGAAGGCTATGCCCGATGGAAGGACGGATTATGGGACAAAATGAATGGTTTTTGGGCTCTTGTGTTATATGACAACACGGACCGTTCGCTTGTTTTTTCCCGTGACCGGATGGGAGTGGCCCCACTTTACTTTCGCCAAACGCCCAACGGAGTTTATTTTTCAAGTTATATAGACCCGCTCATTGAGATTGAGGGCTCAAAGGCCCAACCCAATATTGACGCGATTTTGGGTTTTGCCCAAACAGGATTTAAAGATATTGAAGGATCGACATTTTATACAGGGATTAAATCAGTCCCCGCAGGGCATGCCCTGCGTTTGACCCAAACGCAAAGTATCCTGTCGCAATCCCAAAAAAGATGGCATTGGGACCTACCGTCGGGGCGGCTTCAAGAAAAAGACCTTTCATTTCCTGAAGCCATCAAAAAATTCCGCTCCATATTCTTTGATGCGGTGGATATCCGCTTGCGGGCCGATGTCAAAATCGCCTTTGAGTTAAGCGGAGGGTTGGACAGTTCATCGGTGGTGGCTGCGGCCGGGCAATTGAATAAAGCCAAGTTCACCACCTATACCGCTAAAATACATGGGGCTGATGAAGAGCCTTTCGCTCGTTCCATGCTGCAGAAATACGATTTGGATTACAGGGTCTTGGAGCATATGGAAGATGATTTTGTCCATAATTATGGCCCGTTTTCAAAACTGATGGAGGAGCCTTTTGATAATCCCAACGCGTATACGCATCATCAAATGTTAAAAACCATGAAAGCCCAGGGAGTCAAGGTGGTGTTGACCGGTGCCGGCGGGGACGAAGTATTGGCAGGGTATGAGCCAAGTTTTTGGCCCAGGGCGTATCAAGAGTGGAAAACCCAAGGCCTTTCATCCTATTTAAAAGCAGATTGGTATGAAGCCTGCCGGCGGTATAAAACATTTAACAAGGCCCGGGGCACCGTCAGAAATTATTTTTGTTCTCTGTTTAAAAGATCAGGGCTGTCATCCCAACAACAGGTCCCAAGCATGACGACGACCGCGTCCAATTACCATGGCCAATACGGCCAATTGTCCTTTGACGGGCAAAGGCGCTTTCATTTTTCCATTGCCTTGCTTCCTTTTTATATGCGCAGCAGCGACCATTTTACGATGGGGATCCCCATTGAACACCGCTTTCCTTTATTGGATTACAGACTAGTCGAATTCGGCCTGCGCTTACCCATCAGCTATCTATTCCGTAATGGCTGGACAAAATATATTTTACGCAAAGCCATGGAGCCTTATCTGCCCTCTAAGATCGTTTGGCGAAGGCAGAAAATGGGTTTTCAATTTCCCTACCGCCGTTATTTGGGGGCCAACATTCAAACGTTTACACCTTCCTTAGAAGAATGCTATCGGACATTTCCTCAGTTAAGGCTTCAAGGCGGGTATGACATATTATCCGAGAAAGACCCCATTTTATTGTGGCGTTTAATATCAATCGGCCTATGGCTTCTAAACCCATGAAATTTATTTTTATCGTTGATGCTTTCCCGACAGTTTCCGAAACATTTATCCTCAATCAAATCACGGGTTTGATAGATTTAGGCCATGAGACCGTTATTTTTTCAGCGGCCAGGCCGGATGACCGTGATTTTCATGAGGATATCCGCAAGTATGGTCTTTTAAAAATGACTTACTATCATAATGACCGTGATAACAATAAATTGACCCGTATTCTCTGGGGTTTATTATTGATTATCCGCTATGGTCATCGCAACCCAAAAGCCGTTTGGAATTCTTTGAATTTCTTTAAATATGGCAAAGAAGCATTATCGCTGAATTATTTGTATAAGGTGATGTTGTTTTTAGCGGTTGGAAAAATTGACATTATCTTTTGCCATTACGGGCCCAACGGCAACCTTGCCGCGTTAATGAAAGAAATGGGCATCCAGGGCAAATTGGTGACCATGTTCCATGGTTACGATGTCCGTCGAGGGGTTGAACAAGGAGGCGCAATATACGCCCCTCTTTTTAAGCAAGGGGATTGTTATTTAAGTATCAGTGATTATAATTATAAACATTTGTTGGAATTTGGAACGCCGGTTGAAAAAATCCGCGCGCATCCGGTGGGCATAGATTTGGAGCGTTATACCTACCTGGCACGACAGGGACTTGCCAAGGGGGCCGTTCGGATATTGACTATTGGCCGTTTAGTCAAAGAAAAAGGGTTGTTCTATGGCCTTGAAGCGGTCCATCGGCTGGTCCATGAACGGAAGTTGACGAATATTGAATATTATATTTTAGGAGATGGCCCCGAAAGGGAGGAACTGCAGGCGATGGCCCAAAAGCTGCAAATCAAAGATAAAGTCTATTTTATGGGTTCCCAAACCCAGGAAGCGGTGGTCAAGGTATTGCGCGATTCGGATTTATTTCTTCTGCCCAGCATTGCTGAAGCCCTTCCTGTGGTACTGATGGAAGCGCAGGCCACAGGTCTTCCGGTTATCGCGACCGATGTCGGCAGTGTTGCCCAGGTCATGGCAGATGGCCGATCCGGGTATATCGTGCCTGTGAGGGATGTAGGGGCCATGTGCGACAAAATAGAATTCCTTCTGCGCAATCCACAATTATGGGCCGTCATGGGTGAGGCGGGACGCAGGCATATTGAGGAGCATTATGATATTAAAAAATTAAATCAGCGTTTAGTCCAAATTTGCCAAGGACTATTGGAGCGAGATTAATGACGCCTGTGGTCAGTGTTGTCCTATCGACGTATAACCGGCGCGAAAAATTGCAGAGGGCGGTCAATAGCGTGCTTGCCCAGACCCTGAGCGATATAGAGATCATTATTGTGGATAATGCTTCCACAGATGATACCCAAGAGGCGGTGAGGGGCATCAATGATGGACGTATCAGGTATATCCGTCATGAAACTAATTTAGGAGGCCCGGCCGCGCGCAATACAGGCATCAAAAATGCGAAGGCTTCTTATATTGCCTTGTTGGATGATGATGACGAGTGGATGCCCCGGAAATTGGAAAAACAAGTCCAAAAGTTTCAGCAAAATAGGCCCCCAGTAGGCCTAATCTATGTCGGATCGGAAATTTATAATGAAAACACAAAAAAAGTCCAGGACATCAACTATCCCCAGTTTCGCGGGAATGTCTATGAGAGGCTTTTATTGTCAACGATCATCGGCAGCTGCAGCAGTGTCCTTGTCAAAAAAGAATGTTTCCAAAAAGTCGGCATGTTTGATGAGGAGCTCACCAGCTGCCAGGACTGGGACATGTGGTTAAGGATCGCCGGAAAATATGAATTTGATTTTGTCCCGGATGTCCTGGCCCGGATCAATGAGCATGGGTCACAGATTTCGACCGATTATGCGGCGCTTATTCCCGGAAGGACAAAAATGGTCCGTAAACATTGGCAGGAATTCGAGCGATACCCGCGGGTCTTTGTCGTCCATCTTAAGCGTATCGGAAAATTGCATTGCATTAATGGGACATGGGTTATGGCCTGGGAATGGTTTTATGAGGCCATCAAGGTCAACCCCATGGAAATTTTTAAGATCTTGGGTTGGTGTGTTTTTGAACTGCCTCGGGTCAAATATTTTTCCGGGGCCAAAAATTTTAAGCGGTATATCCCGTCATGAAAATCCTTATTTTGATGTACCATGGTTTTACGGACCAAAAACATGTCCGGGGAATAGAAAACAATCACGGCAAGCACATGCTTGTTGATAAATTTGAAGAACAGGTGCGTTATTTAAAAGATAATTATAATGTGATTTCTTTGGAAGATTTAGTTGATTCCCTCTCAAGGCACAGGCCCCTGCCGCCCAGATCAGTGGTGATAACGATGGATGACGGTTACCGGTCAAATTTTATCCTGGCCTATCCCGTGCTTTGCAAGCACCAGGCCCCGGCAACAATATTCATAGCCACCGATTTCGTCTGTAAAAAAGATTTCCTCTGGGTTGACCGTATTGAATATGCCTTGAATACTACCTCTAAAAAACACCTTGAATTGGCCTTTGAAGGCCGCGTTGACAAGTACGATTTGAGCACAGAGAACTCCAGGCGGATGGCGGATCAAAGCATAAAAGCAAGATTGAAAAGGTCATCCTTCCTGGATAGAGGACGGGCTTTGGAAACAATAGAAAGGCAACTGCAACAAAAATTATCCTGGGACCGCCCGTTCCCACCGGCCTATGCACCTTTAGAAAAATCTGACATTCAAGAAATGGCAGGCTCAGGCCTGGTGACCGTGGGCAGCCACACCTCTTCCCATATTATTTTAACGGCTCTTTCATTAGAAAATATGAATAAAGAACTGAAGGAATCAAAAGTCCAAGTTGAAAAATTGACCGGCCGGCCATGTGTGTTTTTTTGTTACCCTAACGGTGAAAAAGGTGATTTTAATGGTCAAACCAAGCAGTTCTTAAAAGATTTGGGGTTTAAATGCGCCCTGACAACGGTCATCGGGTCCAACCATACGCGTTCTGATATTTTTGAATTAAAGAGGCTTAACCTTCACAATGACGGGGATATGACAGGATTTGTCCGTACGCTCTCCGGCATGGGACGTTTTTTAAGAAGGCTAAAGAACGCCGTTATAAGGGAAAAAACAGCATGAAGGTCCTTCTGGTGGGTTACCATAACCCGAATTTTGTCAATTCAACCGTTTATCGGGACAAAGCTGTCGAATATTTGGGCCATCAGCTTATTTCGTTTGATGACCGTTCTTTTTTCTTGCCGGGAAGGCTTCGGGATGCCTGGAGTGCATTACAGGAATGGGACCTTCAAAGGCTCAATCAAAACACCATTAAATGCGTCAGGCAAGAGCACCCGGATTTATGTATCGTCGTTGGCGGACAGAGAATGTTGCCTCAAAGTGTTTTGGCTGTTAAAAATATGGGTGTCCCAACGGCCCTTTGGACGACCGATGCGCCTTTCGATTTTAAAAATGTCTTGGAGTCAGCCCCCTTTTATGACCGTTTGTATTGCGCGGGCACAGAGGCCATGGATATTTTTCATGAGAAAGGTCTAAAACATGCGTGCTGGCTTCCTTTTGGCTGTGACCCGCATTTTCATAAACCTATGGATGTCACTGAAGAAAATAAAAAGAAATACGGGAAGGACATTGTTTTTGTCGGTTCTTTTTATCCTAATCGTGTCGGTCCCCTGGAGGCGATCGCTGATTTTGATCTGGGCGTATGGGGCCCCTATTGGAACAGGATAGACCCCGGATCGCCGCTTAAACCTAAAGTGCATGAAATAAAGATGAATTATGAAAAATGGGTCAATATTTATAATGCCGCCAAAATTGTCCTTGTCACGCATTATAAGAATGAAAAAGTCCCTTGCCATCAGGCCAGCCCAAAACTTTTTGAAGCCATGGCTTGCGGGGCTTTTATTTTGTGCGACAAGCAAAAAGACGCGATGTCTTTATTTGAAGACAAAAAGCACCTTGTTTTTTTTAATGATGACAAAGACCTCAGGGAAAAGGTCAAATATTATTTGGCGCGAGAAGAAGAACGCCGGACCATCGCGCGTCAAGGAATGGAAGAAGCGGTCCGTCAACATACCTATCGACAACGCATGGAGAGGATCATCAATGGCAAGAATTAAGGTGGTCCATTGCGTGGATACCATGGATCAGGGCGGTTTGGAGCAAATCGTGCGATTGCTGGTCCAGGAAAGTGATCCAAGCAAGTTTGAACCGGAAGTCTGGTGCATTGCTTCCGGCGGGGAAATGGCAGACCAGCTTGTTTCTGATGGCCATACGGTCAGGGTCTTAGGGCTTCGGACTTACCACAACCCATGGAATGTCCTTAAATTGGCCTTTCTTTTCATAAGACATAGACCAACGGTCATCCACTCGCATATTTATTATGCCAGTACGATCAGCCGTATCGCTGCCAAGATCGCCGGTGTCCCTGTGATCCTTGCCCATATGCATAATGTTTACACGCAGTATAAGAAAAGAAATTTATGGATAGACCGGCTGTTAAGTCATTGGAGCGATCGTGTCATTTGTTGTTCCAAAGCGGTTTGGGATTTTGTCGTGCAAAAAGAGGGAATACAGCCTGATAAGGCCGTGATTGTTTATAACGGCATCAATCAAGACCGTTTTTCCCTTCCCTTTGACGCGGCAAAATTAAAATCATCCATAGGACTTAAACAAGGGGACCTTGTCATCATCAAGGTGGCCTTGTTAATGCCAAAGAAGGGCCATAAAAATCTTTTTGACGCCCTTGATTTATTGGCCAAAGACATTCCCCGTGTCAGGTGCTTGCTTGTCGGCCACGGCAGCGCTGAAGATGAGGAGGACCTCAAAGAGTATGCCCGGAAATTAAAGTTGGATGATCACGTGATCTTTCTTGGGGCCAGGAGAGATGTGGCGGACTTGCTTAGGATCGCGGATTTATTTGTTTTGTCTTCTTTGACGGAAGGTCTGCCGCTTTGTATCCTCGAAGCCATGGCCGCGGGACTCGCGGTGGTGGCCACGGATGTGGGAGGGGTCAAAGAAATTTTAGAAGACAATGTCACCGGCCTGATCGTGCCCCCGCAAGACAGCCGGGCCCTTTACAAAGCGATCAAACAATTGATGGGTGACCCAATCAAGGCAAAACAAATGGGAGAAAAAGGCTTAGGGCTTGTGGCCAAGAAATTTTCATCCCGGGAAATGGTCAAAAAAATGGAACAGATTTATTTGGACTTATGCCGAGCAAAATAAGGGATTTTTTAATGTCGAATAAATTTTTGGGATGGCTTGTGGCCTATGGGACCATATGCCGTTTGACCCAATACTTGGCCCATCGTTCCTTATGGGTCGATGAGGCCAAATATGCCGTTAAAATAATGGATTATTCCTACCTTCAACTCCTTGATCCCCGGGTGGTGATCAGTGACCCATGGACTGTCAAATATGAGACCGCAGGTCCTTTAGGTTTTTTTCAATTGTCAAAATTCCTGACCCAATGCTTAGGCAACAGTGAATACGTCCTGCGTTTGGTCCCTTTGACAGCGTCCATAGCCGCACTTTTTTTGATGGTGAAGCTGGCCAAAGAACATTGCACTGCGCTCGGGGCCGCAATCGCTGTTTTGCTCTTTGCCATAGACACGGTCCTGATCACCAGGTCAGCTGATTTTCATCCTTATGCCGGCGATGTGGCAGTGACGCTCCTATTGTTTCTGGCCCTCCAACGCGTTCGGACTGAGGGTTTGAAAATGAAGGATGTATTGTCCTTTGGATTGCTGGGGGCTGTTGCTTTATGGTTTTCCATTCCTTCTGTGTTTGTGCTTGCCGGTCTTGGAACGGCATTGAGCATTGATTTTGGGATATATAAAAGAAAAAATGCCTTAAAGCCGATGTTTCTTGTGATGGGGTTGTGGCTGCTTAGTTTTGTGATTTATTATTTTGGCTATTTGAAGGTATTTTCTTCCAACATGCTATGGGGCGAAGAACGCTTTCGCAATATTTTTACCGATGAACCGATGCGTTTTGATTTTTGGTATCTGCCTGCCGGATTTTTATTGTTGGGAACTGCCGTGCTATTTTTAAAAAATAAAATGCGTTTTCTGTATTTATGTCTTCCTATTCTTTTTACCTTTATCGCGGCCATGCTTGGGTTATATCCGTTTTCAGGACGGCTAATTCTTTTTTTGGTGCCGGTTTTCTATATACTTATTGCTCAAGGGGTGATTGCTTTCAAAGAGATATTACCAAAATCCGCCGGCCCCGTTTTTATCTTGGTGTTGCTATTTTTATGCGGGGGGCCGTTGCTGGAATCCGCCAAACGGACCGTTAAACCCATTTATCGGGAAGAGATCCGGCCTGTTATTGCAAAGGCAAAGATGCTGCACCGGGAAAACGATCCTCTGTATATTTATGCTTTTGCCGGCCCCGCGTTCCATTATTACGCCAAAAGGTTTGGTTTTAACGAGGGTACATGCGTTTATGGCGTTTATCATCATGGAAAACCGGAAATCCAGCTCCCGGAGCTCAATGCCATCAAAGGAAACCGGAAAGTCTGGATCATTTACGCCCATATCAATAACATTGAAGGACGGCAATTTTTAGCCTACCTCGATCATATAGGGAAGAAAGAGTACAGTTATGTGCAACCCGGGGCCGGCTTGCTTTTATACGATTTTAAATAGATAACTTAGGGTTCCTTTGAATTTTGAATGGGTATGAATGGTTTCTATTAGCGGGTGGCTTGGACGACGTGTTAACGAGCGGACGACAAGTGCTCAAGTTACCTGCTTAGGGAAACCACCTTTCTGGCCGCTGATAGGGTTGAAATTCGCCAAGAGGAGCACGTTAACACGGCGGCCGAGACAGGACCCGCGTAAATTAACCATGGTTTACCTATTCAAAGTTCACAAGAGGCTAACTTATGTTAAAAAAATTTATAAAATTTATTTTTAGGACCTTTGGATACGATCTTGTCAGGTATAGGAAATTTTCTGATTTTCCCAGGGATTTTAAAGAAGATGAGATCGCCATTATCTCTTGCGTAAGGCCGTATACAATGACCAGCGATGAACGCCTGCACACCTTGATCCATGCGGTACGGTATTTGGTCAAAAACAATGTCCCTGGGGACATTGTTGAATGTGGTGTTTGGAAAGGTGGTTCCATGATGGCGGCAATCAAGGTGCTCCAAAGTCTGCAGGATGAACAGAGAAATATTTACCTTTATGATACCTATGAAGGGCTGCCCGCGCCTGGCCAAGAGGACACAAAAATTGATGGTACAATTGCTACAGAGGCCTTTGAAAGATATAAAATAAATGAAGGCGCCTCCGAGTGGTGCAGGTCTGAAATCCAGGAAGTCAAGCAGGCCGTATACACCACCGGTTATGACAGCGCAAAGGTCCATTTTATCAAAGGCAAGGTCGAAGATACGGTCCCCGGGACCGTGCCGGAAAAGATCGCCTTGCTTCGTTTGGATACGGATTGGTATGGGTCCACCAAACATGAGCTGGTCCATTTATGGCCCCGTTTGGTCCAAGGAGGGGTCTTGATTTTGGATGATTATGGCTCTTGGCTGGGAGCGCAAAAGGCCGTTGACCAATACATAATGGAAAATAAGATCAAGGTCCTTTTATGCCGTATCGACAACAGCGGACGTGTGGCCATTAAGCTTTAATTAAACCATGGTATTTAATTCTTTACAATTTTTTGTTTTTTTTGCCATTGTCTATGGGCTTTATCTGGTCCTGGACCACCGATGGCAAAACCGCTTGCTTTTGACCGCCAGTTTTATTTTTTATGCGGCCTGGAATTGGAAATTTTTATTTCTGTTGCTTTTTTCTGTGAGCACGGATTTTGTCTGCAGCCAATGCATGGCTAAAACCACGGACAAAGCTCACCGCCGTTTCTTTTTGATCGTCAGCTTGTCCGTTAATTTCGCCCTTTTAGGGTTCTTTAAATATTGTAATTTTTTTATCCACAATGCCTTGGATATGCTCAAGATTTTCGGGATCATAGGTCCGTCGGTCGAGTATTCATTAAAAATCATCCTTCCCCTGGGGATTTCTTTTTATACTTTTGAAGCGATCAGCTATGTCGTGGACGTTTATAAAGGAGTGATCCAACCCGCTAAAAGTTATTGGGATTATATGCTCTTTGTGGTCTATTTTCCCCATCTGATTGCCGGCCCCATCATGCGCGCCAAAGATTTTCTTCCCCAGATCACCCGGCCGAGGCAGATCCGTTTTGACCAGGTGATGGAGGGCTGCCAATTATTTTTTTGGGGCTTATTTGAAAAAATCCTGTTGGCGGACAATTTGGCCAAGATCGCCGGCCCGGTTTTTGATTCTCCCGGGCCGTATCATGCCAGCGCCGTGTTGTTTGCCGTCTACGCCTTTGCCTTTCAAATATTTTGTGACTTCGACGGGTATTCCAATATGGCCAGAGGTCTTGGCAAATTCATGGGATTTGAGATCACGATCAATTTTATGACTCCCTATTTTGCCACGAACCCGAGGGAATTCTGGCAAAGATGGCATATCAGCCTTTCTTCGTGGCTTAGGGACTATCTTTATATTCCTTTAGGGGGCAATCGAAACGGGTTTGCCCCCACCTGCGGCAATATTTTGATCACGATGCTTTTAGGCGGGCTTTGGCACGGGGCTTCGTGGACATTTTTTTGGTGGGGGCTGTACCACGGATTACTTTTGGTTTTTAACCATTTGACAAAAGAATTTTGGCCCGGGTTGGGAAAATTTTTAGAAAGGGTCTGGCGGCCGGTCAAAATCATCTTCTTTTTCCACTTGGTCTGCCTGGGCTGGCTTTTGTTCAGGGCCCATTCGATGGCGCAGGTTTTTCAAATACTTTCGACGCTGGCCTTTCATTTCAACCTGGGTATGCTGGCCCGTGTTCCCTTTGCGTTCATGGGCATCTTGGTCTTGCTGCTGGTGCAAATGCTCCAGTACCGGCACAATGACCTGATGTATATGTTTAAAATAGCCCCTTGGAAAAAAGGGTTGTTTTATTTTGTTTGTCTCTTTTTGATCATTATTTTCGGGGTGACCGGTGCGCAAGAATTTATTTATTTTCAATTTTAAGGATTTTCCAACGGGGTTTTTGATTGCCATTCTCCTTCTGGTGGGGGCGGAGGTCCTTGCGCGCGCCCATTCTTCGCTTTTTATACCGCTTGCCGACCAGTTGATGCTTTATAAAAAAGACCATATGATGCAGCCTCAAAAACCGTATGCCAACGCAGTCATCATCGGGGACAGCCGGGGCATGGGGCTTGATGCACGCCTGATTTCAGGCCAATTGAGCAAAGAACTGCAAAGACCTTTCCAAGTGTATAATTATACTGTTCCGGGTTTTGGGGTGCAGGGGTATTTTCTTTTTTTAGAAAAATACCTTAAATATAATCGAAAACCGGAAACGATTTTTTTATGCACGCGGCCCTTAATGCTCACCGGTGATGATTTCTTAGGGAAGAAAGCCAATTATTCGCACAAGCACCGTTTTTTCGCGTTTTTTTCAATGGAGGAATACAGGAAGGTCGTTTCTCCCGGATTTTTTTGGACTTCCTTGCCCTTGGCATTAAGGGAGAGGTCTATCTTGATCACCTACCGTGCCAGCATTAAAGCGGTCCTTGTCCGTGTATTGCTTGGTCAATATAAGCCTCCCAAGGCCGATCAAGAAGCATTGATCGAATCTATGAACGGCGGTTACCCTTTGGAAGGTGTCCGCTTGGTCGGGGACAAAGACATCCAACAGTCTTTGGCAGGCCAGGAAGGTTTTAAATTGGACCAAGATGCCTTATATTGGTATGAAAAATTCTTGCAGTTGGCGCAAAATAATGGGGTCCCTGTCGTTGTGTTTAACTTGCCCTTTATTGTTGATGTTTTTGCCAAGGGCCAAAGGGACGGGTCTAATGACCGCTACAGGGCCCTGATGCGTGCCATTAAAAAACACTACGCGCATTTAAGACTGGTTGAACCTTTATTGGAATCTTATGACCGTAAATATTATGCTGATGTGGACCACTTAAATGTTGCCGGGAATAATTTAGCCATGCGCGGTCTGCCGCAGAGATTGGCCCAAGTCTTGTTGGAGAATAAATAACCACATGCGTTATGGAATTATTTCAGATATACATGGAAACCTTGAAGCACTGGGCAGAGTGTTGGAGGAATGCCGTAATTCAAAGGTAGAGGCCCTATTGTGCTGTGGGGACATCGTCGGCTATGGGGCCAACCCGAAGGAATGCTTAAACTCATTGCGTCAATTAAAAGCGGCGACCGTTGCCGGTAACCATGACTGGGCTGTCGGAGGCAGGTTGGATTTTTCACATTTTACCGGTGATGGCAGGGCGGCCGTGGAATGGACGCGCACCCGGATCTCCATGCAAGACATTGCCTATCTTAACGGCCTTGAATTATCTGTTAAGAACAAAGATTTGATTTTAGTGCATGCGTCGTTGGACCGGCCGCAAGAGTTTAAATATATGACCAATGTGCAAAAAGTCATTCCCAGTTTTGCCTTGATGGATGTTCCGGTATGCTTTATAGGACATACCCATGTGCCGGGAATTTTCGTTGAGGCGGATGAAAAATATTATTATCTGGACAATTCTACTGTCGAAATACAATCTCAATATAAATATATCGTTAATCCTGGCAGTGTCGGCCAGCCCAGGGACGGCAATCCAATGGCCGGTTTTTGCATTTATGACACCCAATCGCGGGCCATTGAATTAAGACGGGTACCGTATAATATCCGAGAGGCCCAAAGAAAGGTCCTTGAGGCAGGTTTACCAAAGGATTTAGCTTTGCGGTTGGCTTTGGGCAGATGAAGGAGGATGCTTTGCGTTTAGGCATTGATGCGCGGGAGATCCAGGACGGAATTTATACCGGCATTGGCCGGCCTTTGGCAAATTTTCTCCAGTATTTTTCCGGTTTAAAGAATGATGACACCTGCATATTGTTCACCACGAAGAAAATCCCCATTGATTTTGGGGCCAAGGTCAGTAATGCAGTCATTGCCGGGTCTAACACCTTTATTTGGGACCAATGGCAATTGCCACAGGCCTTGAAAAGGCAGAAGGTGGATATTTTTTATTCGCCGTATTACAAAATCCCGTTGCTTAAACCTTGTGTCACCGTAAGTGCGATATTGGATTTAATGTATATCGCCTATGCCCCCTACTACAAAGCCATGTCTCCCTTGGGCAAGCTGTATTACGCCGTCTTTGGCAGGCTTTACACCCGTCGTTCGGATAAAATCCTGACCAGTTCGAAATACTCTAAAAAAGATATTGTGCGCATTTATGGGGTGGATGAAGGTAAAATCATGGTCATCCCTTTAAGCGTTGCTGATTTTTATTTTGTCCCTCAAGAAACATCGATGATAGAGGCCGTCAATAAAAAATTTAATATCAAAGCCCGCTACATTCTTTATATGGGCAATTTTAAGGAGCATAAGAACATTGCCTGTCTGGTCCATGCCTTTGCCGCCATTGCCTTGGAATTTCCCGGTGTGAATTTAGTGTTGGCCGGTCCCAAGGAGCACACCTATGCGGGATTGGTCAAAATCATCCAAAACAATCGCCTGACGGACAGGGTCATTTTTACCGGTAAAATCATGGAATCCGACAATCCTCAATATTTGTATCAAGGGGCGGAAGTTTTTGTGATGCCGTCATTGTATGAAGGGTTTGGCCTGCCGCCCCTTGAGGCCATGGCCGGCGGGGTCCCTGTGATTGCCTCAAAAGCGACGTCCCTTGCAGAAGTCATGGGGGACGCAGGTGTCTTGGTCAACCCTAACAGTGCATCTGAAATAGCCGGTGCTATCAAAAAAATCCTTCAAGACCCGGCTTTAAAAAATGAGCTCATCAAAAAAGGTCTGGCGCGCGCCCGGGCTTATGAAACAAATAAAGTGGCCCAGGAAATGTATGATTTTTTAATAAACGTTTATCACGGGAAGCGCGGATGTTAAAAAAAATTTGGGACAATGTCCTTTATTTTAAACAAAAAGCGGAATCTGATTTCAGGAGCTTTTTTTTAGGAAAATATGCCCAGGGTGTTTATTGCGACACTCCCAACGGCCTGTTTATAGTCCCTAAACAAGACGTCATTGTCGGCAAAAGCTTGGGCTCCCAAGGCCGGTATGGAAAAGATATTCTTGATTTGTTAAATGGTATTGTGTCCCCTGCAGATACCGTCTGCGTTTTGGGGGCACATATCGGGTCAATTTTTATTCCTTTGGCCAAAAAAGTAAAAAGGGCGGTCGGGTATGAGGCTAATCCGGTCATTTTCAAATTTTTAAATTCAAACATCCTTCTTAATCAGCTGACAAATGTTGAGGTTTTTAATTTGGCAGTCGCTGACAAGCAGGGCCAGGCAAGTTTTCGCGTGAATACGGTCAATTCCGGGGGCAGTAAGCTTGTCCCTAAAATGGACAGCTATGCGTACCGTTATGATGGTCCCAAGGAAATAACAGTGCCCATGATTGCTTTGGACCAACATACGGATTTAAATTTTGATCTTATCCTTATGGACATAGAAGGCGCTGAATTTTTGGCCCTGAAAGGGATGTCTCATCATTTGAAATATTGTAAGAATTTGATCATAGAATATGTGCCCCATCATTTGACCAACGTCGCCCAAATTACCAATGAAGAGTTTTTAGGGGCCATTGTCCCGCATTTTGATTCAATGAAAATAATCGGCTCTGACCGGGTGTATTTAAAAAATGAGTTTTTATCCGCCTTAAACCGATTATTCAATGGGCAAATGTCCGCGGACTTGCTTTTTGAGAAAATCTTAAGATGAGAATTTTATATTTACATAATTTCAGCCAAATCAGCGGAGGGGAACGCAGTCTTCTTAACCTTTGGGAAAATTTAGACCGGCGACAATTCGAACCGTTTTTAATGGTCCCCCAAGAAGGCCCCTTAAGCCGCGCGGCCCAAGCCATGGGGATCGACGTTTCCTTTCTTGAAGTCCCAGGGCTCCATCCTAAGAATATCTTGAGGCTTTTTTCGTGCGCCATGCAGCTGCAATCTTTTTTACGCTCCAGGCAAATCCAGGTCATTCATTCGTGTTCTCCGCGCAACAATATTTGCAGCGCCCTGACCGCCAAACTTTTCAAGATACCGGTGATCTGGCATGAAAGAAACCTTATTTATGAAAATGAAACGGATGTAAGTCGAAAATTCATGTTTTTGGCAAGTAAGATCATTTGCAATTCAAAGGCCGTTGCCAGGCGTTTTGAAGGCCGGAACAATTTTGATAAAAAAGTAAACGTTGTGCTCAATGGGGTCGACCTGGAAAAATTTAAGATATTGCAAGACGATAGGGGTTTGAAAGCCAAACTTAGGAGTGATGGTAAAAAAATGGTGGGGATGGTCACTAATTTAAGCAAAAGAAAACGGGCGCAGTTTTTGATACAAACTGTTCCCTTGGTCATTGCACGAATGAAAGATGTCAAATTTTTGATCATCGGGGGTGAATTTCCTGATGAAGGCGGGCGCCGTTTAAAAGAACTCCAAAAGCTGGCCAGGGATTTAAATGTGCAAGACCATGTGGTTTTTACGGATTTTCAGGATGATGTCCGTCCGTATTTGAATATTCTGGACGTATTTGTCCATGTCACCCTCAAGGAAGCCTGCAGCCGTGCCATCCTCGAGGCCATGGCCTGCTCCAAGCCCGTGATCGCCATTAATGACGGGGGAAATCCCGAATTAGTGGAGGATGGAAAAACAGGTTTTTTGATCGGCCCTGAAGACCCAAAAGAATTGACTGAAAAGATCATGGAGCTCCTGTTGGATGATCAAAAGCGTGCTGCCATGGGGCGTGAAGCCAGGGCAAGGGTGGAGAAATATTTTGACGTGAAAAGAAACGCGGCGGAAACCCAAGGCATTTATCTAGAATGCCAGGCTTGAAAGACGATCAAATTCCATAATTGCCAGGAACTGTCCCGCCGGTTTTTCAGTAAATCATCGATCAGGCCTTTGATGGGCCCGTAATGGAAGATGCCTTGCTGTTTTATTTTTGTCTCATTCAAGTGTTCATCAATCAGAAATTTCAGGTCTGTTTTAAGCCACTGGCTGATAGGCACTTCAAAACCGGCTTTAGGGCGGTTTAATAAAGCAGGAGGCAATAAATACTTGAATGTTTCCAGTAGTATATGTTTTCCCCTCGTTTTTTTGAGTTTTAAATCCCCGGGCAGTTGAAACATAAACTCTATGATCCGATGGTCCAGCATAGGCACCCGTACTTCCAGGGAATTTTTCATGCTCATCCCATCGACCTTGGTGAGCATGTCGCCGGGAAGTGAATTTTTAAAGTCGCAATACAACATGCGATTGATAGGGTCACCCGCATAATTTTTTAATAAGTTCCGTATTAAATTTTTCCCGGCATCAATCTCAGCAGGAGGGGCTATTAAGAGATCTTTTCGAAGGTCTGTAGGAAAAATCTGGTTTAACAAAAAGAAACGTTCTTCCAAGGTGTCCGCGCTGCCTGCAATCAATTTCTTTAAACGCCGCAGGTGTTCGAGGAGCTTTGTATCACGCGATTCCGGCAGGGCCTTGACCAGCGGCCCGATCAGGTTTTTTCTTAAAGACAAAGGGATCTGTTGGTAAAGCGAGTGCAAATATTCTCCGGTGTACAGGCGATAACCGGCAAATAATTCATCTCCGCCGTCGCCGGACAAAGCCACTTTTACAAAGCGCTTGGTCTGTTGCGAAACAATAAAGGTGGGGATGGCGGATGAGTCGGCAAAAGGTTCATCAAACCAATCCAGCAGGCCGGTAAACGTATCTAACACATCACGGCTTTGTAATTTGATTTCGGTATGCTCTGTTTGATGAAAATTCGCCACTTGACGGGCATAATGGGTCTCATCCAGCAAAGGGATGTCTTTGAAGCCCACAGAAAATGTTTTGACTTTTTTTGAGCTCAGTTTGGACATTAATCCTACGATAATGCTGGAATCGGTCCCGCCGCTTAAAAAGGTACCCAGGGGAACGTCCGCCGAGCTTTGCATCCGCACGGAGTCTTCTAATAAATGATGCAACGTTTGTTTACAATTTTCAAAATCTATTTTTAAAGGGGGTCCAGCACCGGCTTTCGAATTAACGTCCCAGTACTTTTGAATGGAAATCCCCTTGTTTTTAAGCACCAGAAAGCTGGCGGCTCCAAGTTTTTTTATACTTTTGTAAATGGTCAAAGGGGCGGGGATATAATTAAAGGTCAGGTATAAATTCAAAGCTTCCTGGTCCATGCCGGTCGGGATGTCCGGGTCGCATAAAAGGCTCCTGATCTCTGAGGCAAAGACAAGATTTTGCCCGTCCCATGAATAAATTAGGGGTTTAATGCCGGCCCGGTCGCGGCATAAATACAAGCTCTGGGTTTTTGAGTCCCAAAGGCAGAAAGCGAACATGCCGTTTAATTTTTCCAAACATTTGATCCCTTCCTCTTCATAAAGATGGATGATGACTTCACAGTCTGTCTGAGAAGAGAACCGGTGCGCGCGGGACTCCAGTCCTTGGCGGAGTTTCAAATGATTGTATATTTCTCCATTAAAAACCAGCCATATGGTTTTGTCTTCATTGGCCATGGGTTG
>Ga0207006_1026_pt1 | contig 36425 bp, 34 predicted proteins | sample Alteio_BWMinCont_84_FD_153497 | JGI IMG/M metagenome (GOLD analysis project Ga0207006, IMG submission 153497) | Enriched cells from forest soil in Barre Woods Harvard Forest LTER site, Petersham, Massachusetts, United States -... | ecosystem: Environmental > Terrestrial > Soil > Temperate forest >...
CGACACGATACTGGCGGAGCAGCCATCGGCGAAAATGAGGAAACAGAGTACCTGCTCCAGATTATCGGTTTCCTGCAGATGAATAGTGCAGAGCTCGAGATTGAGCACCGCGACCTTGGCCGCGGGTTCGGAACGCACAATGTGCCGCGCCACCTTGAGCGCGTTGATGCCGGCATAGCAGCCCATGAAGCCGATTACGGTGCGTTCGATTGAGGGCTTGAGTTTGTAATACTCGGCAATTTGCAGATCGATGCCCGGCGCGTAAAAACCGGTGCAGGTGGTGATGATGAGATGCGTGATGTCATCCCGGCGGTCGGCAAAGTTCAATTGATCGAGCGCGTTCTTCACCAGCGAAAAGGCATGCTGTTCGTAAAAACGCATACGCGCCTGTGTGCCCGGAAAAGCGCCGCGTTTGTAGAAACCGCCGGTATCGATGCAGTCGTTACCCACATGCGGTTCGAGGAAGGAATAGCGATGGTCGATCTGCGCCTTGTTCGCCATGCGCCTGAACAAAGCGCGCATTTTTTCATCACTTAAGAGTGAGGGCGCGCTTTCTACGAACTTGCGGTGCACATCATGCGCGGGTACGGAGGTGGCAATGTCGTTGATATAAGCTTCGACCATAAAACCTCGAATATAGATATGCCCGCACCGGAGCGGCGCGCACTACCATTACGCTATTTGTGTCTTATTTTTGTAATGTCAGCAATAAGCCGTTTGCCATGCTTAGGGGCTGTTTCTCACACTTGCGGCCAGCATCAGTATCGAAATTCCGTAAAAAATGAAATTCACGGCAATAATAATACCAAGATAGAGGATGCTCAGCACCGGCATCCCGACCCATAACAGAGCCGCCAGAATGAGCGAAACGACTCCGGAAAACGCCATCCATCCCCATTGCCGCACGAAACGGAATTCGAAGGCGAGCAGGATCTCGAAAATGCCCTCGATGGTGAGGAAGAGCGCGGTCGCCATGACGAGCGCCACTAACCCTTCGGCCGGCATCCACAGCATCCAACCGCCAACGACAATCGATAAGGCCGCCGAGAAAAACGCCCACCAATGCATGCGCGAATAAAAGCTGGTGACCAGTTGGAACAGGCCGGTGAAGAGCAACAGGACGCCGACGAACATCTCCGCCGTAAGCGCAGTCACGCCGGGCAGAATGGCGGCGATAAAGCCAAAAACGAGGAAGACGATGCCTTGGAAGTAATATCCTCCGCGATGCGCACGAATGTCCTGCTCTATGCGGCCCTTAAGTACATCAACATTGACCTTGCTGGGTCCCTGCCCGAGAATGAATGACATGATTATCTCCTCCAAAAACACGCGAACCAGGGAGGCGGCATGCAATCAATCCGTAAAGACGAAGTGATCAATGCGCCGAAATCCCCGGTTCGGTTACTATCGAGAGACGAACTCCGATAGATGAGTGAAATATATCGATTCCGATGTAAGGAAAGAAGACGAAGACCGGCCGCCGAAATAAAAACGGCATAAAAGAGGGTTTCGTGAGGCGTGCCGCGCCTGCTAAAAGATGCTACACATCTAGCGATTAAAACTGCCCAAAATCTCAAGGAGGCACGCATGCCGCAAGCGACCGACAGCCAGATTGCCATGTGGCGCGGTGCGATTGCGCTGGCCTGGGCTGACCGGCAACTCGAACAGAGCGAGAAACAGCGCCTCATCGAATATTTTAAAAATAATATTTATTTGTCCGACGATCAGCGCGCGCAGTTGATCAAGGACCTCGATCGCCGCATCGAGCTGAAGGATGTATGGCCCTCGATCACCGATACGCATGACCGCGCGCATCTTATCGACATCGCGCCGTCGCTGTTCGCCTCGCATGGCGGCCCGACGCTGGAGGAAAAGGCGCTGCTTGCCAAAATGACTGCCGACCAGATGGCGACCATTGACACCAATGAACTCGAAAAAGAATATGAGGATGTGCGCGCCGAAATCCCGGCCGAGCAGGCGGAGGAAGAAAAAGAATACCGCCAGGAATTCCGCCACTGGGGCCCGCTCGATACGGTCGTGTATCACATCGACAAGATGATCGATGATGTGTTCGGGATCGATCCCGCGGAGGATTGAGCCTGTCGGCCACCGCTCCAACCGCGCCAATTTTACAACACTAACTGTGCCTCTATTTTGCCGTCAAAATATCACGGGCCTGCCCTTGCTTGGCAGAAATGTCTCATATACACACAGCATCGGGCCGCGCGTGCGGGCTGTAACGAGCGCAGGGGCCTGACATAAAATAAGCCGGCTTTGCGCCGGCGGGAGCTGCCCATGAAGCGGTGGTTTTTGGCCCTAGTCCTGGTTCTCGTTTTCTCGCCCGTTTTTGCCGCCGACCCGCCGCCGCCCAAGCAACAACCTGCGACTGCCAACAAGGTTGAAGGACCGGTTACCGGGCATTTGGCAGACACTATCCAGCTTCACCTGGACCGGGCTGCCATTACCACGCGCGGCGACGCGGACCCCGTTACCATCTCGTTCTGCGCGCCGAAAACCGTGGAGGAACAGGATTTCTTCCTCAAACGCAAGGTAACACACACCGTCTGCGTGACGCCGGACCGCAAGCTGCATATCACCGGCCGCCGCCAGAATACGAGCATTACGATGACGCCGGCGGTCGATGGCGAATGGCGCTGGGATAGCGATTACACCCTCATCTTTACACCGAAAAAAGCGTGGCCGGCCGCACAGGATTATAGCGTGCATTTCGACGCCGCCATTCTCCCCGAACCGGCGAAACTGGTCGATTTCGATTACCATTTCACCACCGCCACGCTGAGCGCCAACATCACCAGCATGGAGTTTTTCCAGGACCCAAATGATGTCGAAAAGCGCGGCGTTACCACAATTATAACCTTCAATTATCCGGTCGATGCCGAGTCCGTGCGGCAGCATCTGAATTTCACGTTGGAAGAATTGTCGGACGGGGAAAAGCTCCTGGAGCGCAAAGTCGTTTCTAAAACCGACAATATGCCGTTCCATGTGAAGCTCGATGAGACCGGCATGGAAGCGAACATCAGCACCCCGATCAAGGAACTGGCCGACAAGGAACGCTTCCTGCATGTGACGATCCAGCCGGGCCTGATGGCGAAATCGGGCGGTAAGCCGCTGGAGTCGCAGAAAATCGGCGATCTGCAACAGCGCACACGGGTGCCGAGCCTGTATGATTATGCCGAGATCGGGAAGATCGATCTGCGCATCGTCAAGAACGAGCATTATGTGCCCGAGCAGATCCTTGTCATCCACAGCAATGTGCCGGTGACCAATGACGAGCTCGCCAAGCATCTCAAAATCTACCAACTGCCGAAGGACAAGCCGGCGCCCGACAAGGACAGCAAGCCGGTCAAGGATTACGATTGGACCAGCGCCAACGAAATAAATGACGAGATGCTGGCGAAATTGCCGGAAGTCGCCTTCGAAATGCGCCCGACCGCCGAGCCCTATGCCGGGTTGCACAGCATCAAGCTCGATACCGCGCCGAACCGCTGGCTTTACGTGCGCGTGAGCAAGGATCTGCATGCCAAGGGCGGCTTTATCCTCGCGCAGGACCATAACGATACGATGGAAGTGCCGCAATACAGCAAGGAAGTTGCAATCCTCAGCGACGGCGCCCTGCTGAGTCTAAGCGGCGACAAGAAGATATCGCTTTATTCGCTGGGCTCACAAAAGCTGCGGTTCAAGATCCAGCGCGTGATGAATGACGATATCAATCACCTGGTAAGCCAGAGCAGCGGCAGTTTCACCAACCCGGATTTCAATTACAATTTCGCCGCGCGTAATATCAGCGAAAGTTTCAGCGAAGATTTGCCGCTCAATACGGGCGATCTGCGCAAGCCGCAATTCTCGGCCTTCGATTTTACGCCTTACCTCACCAAGAACCCTGGCGAGCATGGCTGGCTCACGAAAGGCGAGCCGAAGGGCAAGGGCCTGTTCTTCCTCACGGTCGAAGGCGTGAATAAGGACGAGAAAGGCAACGAAATCACGGTCGCCACTACGCATCGCTTCGTGCTGGTGTCTGATCTCGGCCTGGTCGTTAAAACCGGGCGCAGCGGACGGCAGGATGTATTCGTGCAATCCGTAAAATCCGGCGACCCGGTGAGCGGCGTTCAGGTTGAAGTGCTTGGCATCAATGGCCTGCCGATAATTTCCACCGATACGGATGCCGAGGGCCATGCCTTCATTCCCAATCTCGAAGGCTTTACCAACGAAAAGCAGCCGACCGCCTATGTCCTGCGTAACGGCGATGACCTCGCCTTCATGGGCTACAACGCGCGTGACCGGAAGCTCAATTACTCAAAGTTCGATGTCGACGGATCGCGCGTGGCGGAAGATGAATTGCGCGCCTATATGTTCTCCGACCGCGGCATTTACCGTCCCGGCGAGGAAATTCACGTAGGCATCGTCGCCAAGCAAGGTGATTGGAGCAAGAACCTCACCAATGTGCCGCTGCAGATGGAAATCACCAATCCGCGTGGCCAGGTGATCGACAAGCCGATTGTCAAACTTACTTCCTCCGGCATTGCCGAATACAGTTTCTCGACCTTCGATACCTCGCCGACCGGGCTTTATAATGTGCGCCTCTACGTGACGGCGACCGGCAGCAAGGGGCCTGAACTCGGCAGCACCAATGTGCGGGTCGAGGAATTCCTGCCCGATACGCTCAAGATCAAGGCGGCATTTAATAAACCGGCGGCCAAAGGCTGGCTTACGCCCGATGGGCTCAAAGCCGACGTGTCGCTGGAGCATCTTTACGGCGCGCCGGCTGCCGATCACCGCGTGCGCGCGAGCGTAAATGTGATCCCCGGCAATTTCAGCTTCAAGGAATTTGCCGATTACGAATTTTACGACGCCAAGAAAGCCGAGAAGGATTTCGAGCAGCCGGCCGGCGATCAGCAGACGAATGAGGAAGGCAAGACCAGTTTCAACCTCGATCTCACCCAATTCGGCAATTCTACTTATCGCCTCACCTTCGGCGCCGATGGCTTTGCGCAGGATTCCGGCCGCAGCGTGCATACCAGCGCCACCGCGCTGGTTTCTCCGCTCACCTATGTGATTGGCATGAAGACCGTGGGCAATCCCGGTTACATCAACAAGGGCGACAAGCGCGCGCTCGACCTGCTCGCGGTCGATCATGATTTGACGCCGATTGCGGTGAAGGATCTCAAGCTCCAAATTGCCGAGATCACCTATGCCTCGACACTCATCGAGAATGAGCGCGGCGCCTATGAATATCGCTCAATACCGCGCGAAACGCCGGTTTCTAATGCGGCGTTCAGCATCCCGGCCGAAGGCGTGCATTACGCGCTCGATACGGGAAAACCGGGCAATTATGTACTTATCCTAAGCGATGCCGATGGGCTGGTGCGCGAATGCATCCCCTACTCCATCGTCGGCGCCGGCAATCTTTCGCACCATGTGCGCAAGGATGTGGCGATTACCGTGCGGCTCGACAAGCAAAGTTATGAGCCCGGCGATCATATGACGATGAATATCGTCTCGCCTTACACGGGCACCGGCCTTATCACGCTGGAAACCGACCGGGTGCTGGCCTTCAAATGGTTCAAGACATCCGAGACCAGCACGATCCAGACCATCGATATCCCGAAGGATTTCACCGGCAAGGGCTTCGTCAATGTGCAGTTCGTGCGCGCGCTGGATTCACGTGAGATTTACACCAAGCCGCTGGCCTACGATGTGCAGCCCTTCTTTGTGAAGGCGGATGCGCTCGACAGTGATATCCGCCTCAATGTGCCGGAAAAGATCAAGCCGGGCGATACGCTTACCGTGCGTTACAGCGTGAAGAAGCCGGGCAAGATCATCGTATTCGCGATCGACGAGGGCATCCTGCAATACGCGCATTACAAAACGCCCGATCCGCTCAATTTCTTCGTCAATCAGCGCGCGCTGCAGGTCGGTACTACGCAGATCCTCGACCTGCTGATGCCGGAATATTCGATCATGCAGGAATTGTCGGCCTCCGGCGGCGGTGAGGGTATCGGCGGCGGCAAGACGCTTAATCCCTTCAAGCGCAAGACGCAGCCACCGGTCGCCTACTGGTCCGGCATACTCGATGCCGATACCGACACCAAGCAGGTGCAATTCAGCATCCCCGATTATTTCAACGGCAGTTTGCGCGTGATGGCGGTTGCGGTATCCGACCAAACTATCGGTGCCGCGGAAAAGAAAACCAATGTGCAGGGCGATATTATCGTTTCACCAAACGTGCCGTTATTCGCAGCACCGGGCGATGAATTCACGGTCGGCGTGAGTGTGGCCAATAACCTCGCCGGGTCCGGCAAAAATGCGCAGGTGAAGCTGGCCGTGACACCGACCGAGCAGCTCGACGTGACCAGCGGCAAGGACACGATGCTCACCGTGCCCGAAGGTGGCGAGGTGAAGACCGAGATACATGTGAAGGCGAAAGATGTGCTGGGCGGCGCCACGCTTGCCTTTGTCGCGAGTGAGGGTAGTCAGTCGGCGCATATCGAGGAAACGCTCAGCGTGCGCCCGCCATTGCCCAGCATGACCGCGCTGCTGAGCGGCTATGCCGAAAAAGGCGAGAAAGACGTGAAGCAGGACCGCGACATATATAAGGAGTTTGGCGCCGCGAATGCTTCCGTCTCCACCTTGCCGATCAGCCTTATTCCCGGCCTTTCGGAATATTTGGTGCGCTATCCTTATGGCTGCACCGAGCAGACGGTAAGCAAGGCGTTTCCGGCGGTTATTCTCTATGGCCAGAAAGATCTCGGCGGCGATGCCAGAATCGTCACCGACAGTGTCGTCAACACTATGCGCCGCCTTACCGAATTACAGAACCATGAGGGCGGTTTCGGTTACTGGTGGTTCGACAGCGGCAAGGCCAACGATTTCGTGAGCGTTTACGCACTGCATTACATGCAGCTGGCGCGGGAAAAGCATTTGCCGGTACCGGATGAAACATTCCGCCGCGCACAGGCTTATGTCACCACTATGGTGAACCACAGTCCCTCCTCGCTCGATGAAGCGCGCGTAGAGGCCTATGGCATTTATGTGCTTACGCGCGCGGGCGTGGTGACGGCGAATTACCTGCCGAATTTGCTGCAATATCTCGAAACCTATCAGAAAGATACCTGGCACAACGATTTGACGGCCGTTTACATCGCGGGCGCTTACCGGCTTATGCAGCTCAAGCCGGAAGCCGACAAGCTCATCAGCGATTTCACGCTCGGCGATCCGAAATATTGGAGCGAGCATAACCATTATTGGTACGATAATGATTTCTACAACAGCCTTAACCGCTACGCGCAGTACCTTACGGTGGTTTCGGATAATTTCCCCGATCTGCTGCCGAAACTGGATCGCAATATCCTGTTCCGGGTCGCCAATTTCATCGGCGAGGGCAGTTTCAATACGCTGTCTTCCTCCTATGCGATCATGGCGTTGAGTGCTTATGGGCAGGCCTCGATGAACCAGGCGCAGGGCAACCTGAGCATCAGCCAACAGGATCAGGCGGGGGCCTGGAAGCCGACCACGCTCACCGGCGAGCAGGTTAAGCGCGCGCAGCTTGCATTGGCCTCAAGCAGCGTGCGCTTTGCGGGCGGCAGCAGTTATGGGCTGTTCTATCAGCTGGCGACCAATGGATATGACCGCACCTTGCCGACACAGCCGATCGAGGATGGACTGGAAATCAACCGGCAATATCTCGGCGCCGATCATCAGCCGATTAAAGAGGTCAATATCGGCGATACGGTCGATGTGGTTGTGACCATGCGCGCGCATGATAACCAGACGCTCAGCAATATCGCGCTGGTCGATCTGCTGCCGGCCGGCTTTGAAGTGGTGCCGGAAAGCATCAAGCGGCCCGATACGCCGACAGCCGATGACAATAACGCTAATAATGAGGGAGATGAGGCGCCTGCAGGACACAATCATCATCATGCGGCGGAAACGCCCGTCGCCGATGACAGTGCGGCCTTCAGCGGCACGCCGTGGGTAACCACCGCCATCGATGTGCGCGAGGACCGCGTGATCGCTTTCGGCGACGTACCATCCGACGATGTCGTTTATCATTACAAGATCAAGGCCGTGAATGCCGGCAGCTTTATCACCCCGCCGGCCTATGCGGAATCCATGTACGACCGCGCGGTCAAGGCACGCGGCGTGGCTGGGTCCATCGTGGTGAAACCGCATTGAGTATAAGCATGACGCCACGCCGCAGCATCTTCTACGCGGTTATCGTGCTGGCGATGCTGGCGGCGAGTTTCCTTGCGCAAAAACCGCCGTTGCTGGGCAATGTCGAGTTCTCACGCGCAGTGTTCGACCGCAACGATCATTTATTGCGGCTCACTTTGTCAGGCGATGAGAAATATCGCCTCTACACGCCATTGACAGACATTTCGCCGCGCCTTAAGGAAGCTGTGCTCCTTAAGGAAGATCAGTATTTTTACTACCATCCGGGCGTTAATCCGGCAGCACTGGCGCGCGCTTTCTTCAATACTTATGTAATGAGAAACCGCACAATCGGCGGCTCGACCATCACGATGCAGATCGCGCGCATCGAATACAACATCAACAGCCACAGCATCATCGGCAAATTATGGCAGATCGCGCGCGCGTTGCAGATCGAGGTGCATTACAGCAAGGATGAGATTTTCGAGGCTTATCTCAATCGCGTATCCTACGGCTACAACATCGAAGGCGTCGGCGCGGCCAGTTATATTTATTTCCACACCAACCCGCATGAACTTACCTTGCCTGAAGCGGTCACGCTGGCCGTGGTACCGCAAAGTCCCTATCGCCGCCGTCTTTCATCCACGCATCCGACCAATGAGCATTTGCTGCATGCACGTAATGAATTATTCGGCCGCTGGCTCGAACAGCATCCTGACGACATCACCCAGAAACCGTTTTTTGAATTACCGCTGATGGTCGGCTCAGTCGCCGACCTGCCGCATGAAGCGCCGCATCTTACGCACTATCTGCTCGCTCATGACCGCGGCAAGCAGCAGATTACGGCTTCCATCGACCTCGATACCCAGCAATTGCTGGAAAGTATCCTCAAGCATTATGTCGCCGACCGGCAGGATGCCGGCATCACGAATGCGAGCGCTTTGTTGGTCGATACACGCAACATGCAGGCGATTGCGAGCATCGGCTCGGCCGATTTCGCCAATCATCTCATCCACGGCCAGGTCGATGGCACCCGCGCGAAACGATCGCCGGGCTCGACGTTGAAGCCCTTTATCTATGCGCTGGCGCTTGATCAGGGGCTTATTCATCCGCTGAGCATTCTTGGCGACACGCCGGTCAATTTCGGGAGCTATACGCCCGACAATTTCGACCACGATTTCCGCGGGCCCCTTTCCGCACGCGATGCACTGCGCATGAGCCGCAACATCCCGGCCATCAAGCTCGCGGCGCAACTTCATTCGCCCGATCTTTACGACTTCCTGCGCGAAGCCGGCATAACGGGTCTGCGCGACCGCAAGGATTATGGTCTCTCGCTGGTGCTGGGCGGCGCGGAAGTGACAGAGCGCGAGCTGGCGGGGCTGTACGCGATGCTCGCCAATGACGGTGTGATGCAACCGGTTGCGTTCGAGCTCAATGACAGCGAGGTGTCCCCCGGCAAGCAGTTGCTGAGCCCGGAAGCGAGTTTTATGGCGCTCGATATGCTGGCCGATGCGCCCAAGCCATATACGCGCGAGAAGGATCGTGTTGTTTACTGGAAAACCGGTACTTCCAACGGTTTCCGCGATGCATGGACCGCCGGGGTTTTCGGTCATTATGCGTTGGTGGTATGGGTCGGCAATTTCGGCGGCGAGGATAATCCGGCGCTGGTCGGGTTGCGCACAGCGGCGCCGTTGTTCTTCGCGCTGGCTGATGCCGCCAATGCCAAAGCGCCGAACCACGAACTTATCGCGCAGAAACCGGCACATTTGCGTATTCGTAAGATAGACGTTTGTACTACCACTGGCGATCTTACGACCGAGGATTGCCCGTCGCATGACAGCGTGTGGTTCATTCCGGGCGTTTCACCGATCCAGAACCACGATATTTATCGCCGCGTGCTGGTCGATATGCATACCGGCAAACGCGCATGCCATGAGCAGGATGGCGTAACCACCTATCGCACATTCGAGGTGTGGCCGAGCGATCTGCAGCAGGCGCTGGAACGCGCGGGCATACACAAAGCCGCGCTGCCGGTATGGGATGACGGCTGCATCGATGCGGAGCGGCAGGCTACCAATGATGGTGAGCATCCCGTCATCATGTCGCCGCAGGCCGGCGTGCAATATCACGCGCATGTCAAGGATTTGGGGGAGGCGATCAGCTTCAGCGCTTCGGCCGACGGTGATGTGCGCGCGCTACACTGGTTTCTCGATAATGAATATCTCGGCAGCAGCGCGCCCGGCAAATCCCTCCTCTGGAAAGCGCAGCCGGGTCATTATGCAGTGCGTGTAGTCGACGATCAGGGCCGCGCGGATGCCACCAGCATGATCGTTACGGCAATCCAGTAATTTTTGGTTGCCGAGCACATAGCAGCCTCAGACGGGCTTATTCCGAATGCTTGGCCGCCCCGATTCGGGCTTGCCCTCATGCTAGTGGCGGGAGCAATAAGGATCGTTCGCGATAAATAATCCCAACGATCAGTTTTTGCGTTCGAGCAGATAAGGCAGTTTGAGCGAAATGACCGTACCCTGATTTTTTACCGATTGAACGGTGACCACCCCGCCCAGCTTCTGCATTTCGCTGCGAACGGCGTCAAGGCCGATGCCCCGGCCTGAAATATCGTCAACAGTGTTAATGGTAGTAAATCCTGCGGTGAAAATCTGGTCCAGGATCTCGACGTCGTTATAGTGCTCCCAATCGACCTCGGGATATTGTTTTTTTAGCTTGCGGCGAAGCTGTTCGGGATCGATACCGGCACCATCATCGCTGACCTCGATATTTATGTTTTGCAGGGGCGCGGATCTTTCCAGCGAAACGCGCACTGTTATCTGGCCCTCTTCGGGCTTGCCACACAAAATGCGCTCCGCCGGCCGTTCGATGCCATGGACCACCGCGTTTGAGAAAACGTGGCCCAGCACGGCAAAAACTGATTCGTAAACTCTCATGACAATCTGCACATCCTGCCCTTCAAAACGGATGGGATTGACCTTTTTCTGCTGCCGCGACGCGATCTCCTTGATCAGCATGTCGTAGCGGCGTATGCGGGATATGAGGGATTCCGCACATATGTCGGTGAGATAGGTGCGGCGCAATTCCTTATATTCCGGTTTATTGAGTAGAGTGGCGAACTGCTCAATTTTCGATTGCCGCACAAATCTGTTCTCGTCGTCGAGGGCGGCATTTTCACCCAGCAGGGAGCTAAACTGTTCGGTCCGCTTTGCAACCTCGCGGTTGAGAGCGTTCATGAGACAAGCGTCCACGCCACCCTGGCGAACGGCCGATTCCAGTTCGTGAAGCAACTGGGTGATGCGCTTCAGCTTGAACATCCCCGCTGTGCTCTTGAGTGTGTGGATCTCGCGCTGGCGGTCGACAGTCGACAAATCCTGCGGCGAACATTTTGCAAGATCGGAAAGCTGCCGCATTAGATTGGAAAAGCCCTGACGATCTTCGACCGCGCGTTCCAAGGCCACGAACATGGCTGCCTGCTCTTCTGCCGCGTTATGCGCCTGCACCATTTCGGTGACATCGGTTGCTATGAGGACCACATAATCAAGGGTACCATCCGCACGCGGCACGCATTTATAGTCGATACGCACATGGCGGCCTGCGCTGTGCACATATTTATTGGGCGCAAGCTTCATGAGTTCGTCAAACGACATGGCATGGGCGCCGTCGAAAACCAGTTTAAGAACGGAATTCATTCTTTCGCCGGCCGCATTATCAAGCCGTAGCACGTCATTTATGTGCTTGCCGACCGGCGAGGTTTCGAGCAGTTTTTCGCACGCCATTGAATAAATCGGCGCGCAAATGCCGTTGCGATCGAACAGAAGGAAGCCCTGCCCGAGGCTGTTGACCATCAACCTGATAGCGGATTGCGCGTCGATCGACTCGCGTGAGCTGATATTGAGATTGCGTTCCGCGACGCTGATGTTTTCTTCGTATTTTTGATATGAAGAATCGACCGCATCCAGAAATTGTGGAATTCCGTTTATAACAGCGCGCAATTCCGGAGAGATCGACTTTACCGCGGCATCATTAATGATTGTATCGACTACAGCCTCAGCGTCCTCGCGACCAAGATAACGATTAATCTGGCGAGATATTTTCTTACTGCGGTTTTTTGGGTTATCCGTCATGAGCCGTATGGGCGATGCGCGTAATCGTCATCGTCTGGTTGTGCAGGCGGCTCGGTTTTCCCACTTTCGGCGGGCAAATTTCGCCATATGAATAAAAGCCGGTAATGACGGCATTCGGGCCGAACACCTCTTTCACGCTGCCGACTTCATCATCGACGTCGTCGCCCATCACAATGCGACGACCGATGCAGCTAACAAGGATGCCGAGGCTCGGTTTGTCGGAAGACGGAGTGCTTTTCACGGCATACTCAGCCGCGGATTTGGCACCCGCCACCAGGTTTTCCGTTTTGGCGTGCATGAGACGCACCATGTCCCCCACATGCACATCGCCCGCGAGCATGATGCTGCCTTTTTCATCATTGATGTCGAGAATGGACCGCACGATGCTATCGGTATCATCGCGCCCCTTGGAGATCACATCGAGCGGATAGAGCAGGCCCGATCCCGGCAGATCCTTGGCGCGGTCGCCGAGATATTCGCGGTACAATTGAAGCGCCGATTTACCATCCAGCTCGTATAAAATATTGTTTTCAGCGCGCGTGACCTGCCGATACGGGCCAAATGGATGCCATCCGCCTTCGACGCCACTGCTCACGCTCGCCGGGCCTTTATGCATGGCGATCGCCACAACCTGGCGGGTCGAAATGGTTTTGTTGCTCATCGTATAAGTCGTGCCAAACCGGGTGCCGTCGCCGGCCAATCCGCCGGTAACCAGAACCTTGTCGCCGAGTTCGGTGATTAATCCCTCGACCAGTTCGCTACCATTAATGTTAAGCCCCGGCGCGACCACGAAAACCATTTTGGGTTTGGTGCTTGCCAGTTGCTTGCCCAGCCGGCGCCCTGCTTCGCGCGAATGCTGCATGTCTTCGAGTTCGGTGGTGGCCATCGCATATTCGCTGCCATCATTGACGGCCGTGAGCACCAGCGTGCTTTCATGCACATATGTGTCGACAATCTCGCCCGCCGTCGAACAGCCGACCACGACTGTGTTGGGGAAAGCGCTGTTGAGTTTTTTACCCAACGTGCCGTCGGCAAAATATTTGGCATCGCCGAACGCGTAAAGCACCGTCGGCTTGATCGCGGAAAGTTTCGCAATGGATTGATCGTCAAGATCGCCTTTGAGATGAACCTGGGAAATTTGCATAGCGTTCTCCTTTATCCAGCCCCTTCACATCCGAACGAGTGAAAGTAGCGCTTCATTTTCATAGGTGCCCGAATAAAACGGCATGCACAGGCAATCTTCACAGAAATTAAATGACGACAGTGGTTGGTCTTTCTTGATCGCATGCGGAAAAACGGGCTGGTAACGATTACCTTTGGCGTTCAAATTAGTTTTCATGACCCCGAGGACCATGTTGGCGATTTCCTCGGCGGTGTCTTTGATCAAAGCGTCATCCACGGGCGCGCCCAGCTTCTTGAGGAGCTCCCGCACAAAATCGAAATGGAAAACCAGGACAAAGGCGCCTTCGTTGTTGCCGTTGTTGCGTAACTCGACGGAACAGGCGACGGCCTGGCTGCTGACTTTTTGGAAATGCTTGGCAGCCCACTGCCCCGGATCGATATCAATGCCGAAGCTCATGCGGAAGGTTTCACGCAAGGCATCCCGCAAAGCCCGTGTGAGTTTCTCTTCCTTGCTGATATCGCGTGATGCCATGCGTGCGGAGCGAATATGCTCAGGTTGCTTTGGAGGACATTTTCGTTTTCCACACTTCGAGGGCCTTGAGCTTCTCGAGCAATGCGTCGGTATTAAATGGCTTGGTAATATAGGCGGTGGCACCCGCATCCAGTGCCTTCACGATGCTTTCCGGCTCCGCCTCAGCCGTGACCATGACGATAGCCATTTTGTTCATGCTTGGGTCTTTGCGGCAGGCTTTGAGAACCTCAAAGCCGTTCACTTCGGGCATGTTCCAGTCGAGGAACACCACGTCGTAGAGACTTTTCTTCTGTTGCGCCTGCTGGATTTTTTCCAAAGCATCGCGGCCGTTATCGGCGCTGTCGAACAGCTCGATATCGTTGGCGGCAAGCGCGGACTTGATGACATGCCGCAGCAAGGCATGGTCATCGACCACGAGTATCTTAAGTTGGCCTATAGTCATGGGAATCCCGGAAATTTTTTGCCTTGAGAATGAGAGGGAGAGAATAGATGAATAATGCAAAGATAGGGTTAATTAGCCCGCTACATCTGTTAACGGCGAGTTAAATGTGCGCTAAGCGTTTGTTTAGAAATGGGGCTGTTTTTGGGAATTTGCCAGCATAAAATTTGGATGGCACGTTACTTGCGGATTTATCCTTCGTCACGGTTGGGGAAATTCGTGAGAGGAGATTTTTTTTGCGGATAGGCGGAAAATAAAATCCGAGGGCCGATTTTTTGCCCTCGGCGGAGGTTAAATCAACTAAAGAAACAGAGCTTAGCCTTGGGCTACGTCGGATATGGGAGCCAGAAACTATAGATTGAACTCAGATCACGTCTGAGATCAGGCCGGAACCATCGCCGAATCTGCTTTTAAACGAGCCACGGCATTTTGTATTTCTTCGCCCTTAGCAGCACGCTTTTCTGCCAGGTGAGGATTTTGTCTCCGGGCTTCCAGTCTCGCTGCCGCAATAGCTTCCTGAGCTATACTTTTAGCTTTGCGCTTTGCCGCTAACTCACCTGGAGGAAGCATTCTGTCTTCCTTCGGGGTTCTCAATGCTTGTTCTACAGCAGTCCGAAGGTGCAAATTCCTTTTACTTACCAGCGCAAGCGGAAGATGTTTAAAAAAATGATAGTCACGTGCAAAGAGGGAGGTGGCAACCACCGTCAAACCAACCGCAGTAACGCCATATAGTAGTTGGAGGGGCAAACGCCTGTAATCCCAAGCAGGGAAATCAGAAGCCCCCTTAAACATAAGGGCATCTGCAACATCTACAAGGGCAAGGGTCGTAATAGCAGCTGCACGACCCGTACCAAAACGTGTGAGAGGCTCCGTTGCAACTGAAACAGCCCCTGTGACGGCTCTCTTGGCAGCATTGAAAGCACCCACAATTGATTCTGGCAGACCGAATCCAGGCCCAGCAGGAATGGCAAGAGGAGTGGGGACACTCGAAGTTATGTCTGACATATGCGCATCAATGGTTATGGTTGAATAGATTCTACTTTTTATTTATGTGCAGCTTATGCCTAAACGTCCCGTATTGCAACGGATGCTTAATGCGGGCAAAGGCGCGTGAATTCAAGAGGAAACGCTACGATTAACTATAGGAACTAAGTGTAATTACTTTCATCCCCCGCTTACATGTGCCCGGACAGCCACAGGCGATTGACGTGGCCGCCCCATCCTTGAGATTATCCCACTGGCCCCAATAAAAAGAAACAAGATGGAAATCCAGTCTTTTTACGACAAAGCTACGGCCACGGTAACCTACATCGTAAGCGATGAGGCCACGCGGTGCTGCGCTATCATCGATCCGGTGCTGGATTATGATCCGCAGGGCGGCACGATTGCGACCGCCTCGGCCGACCAGTTAATCGATTATATAAATAAGAACGGCCTCACGCTCGAATGGTTGCTGGAAACGCATATCCATGCCGATCACCTCACGGCGGCCGGTTATTTGAAAGAAAAACTGGGCGGCGCTATCGGCATCAGCGATAAAATCATCGATGTGCTCGATTATTGGGTGCCGGTATTCGATAGCGGCGAGGATACGCCGCTCGACGGCTCACAATTCGATTGTTTGTTTGCGGATGGTGAAAGCTTCAATATTGGCAATCTCGCCGTCAAAGTGACGCATACGCCGGGCCATACGCCGGCCTGCGCGAGTTATGTGATTGATGATGCGGTGTTTGTCGGCGATACGTTATTTATGCCCGAAGGCGGCACCGCACGGGCCGATTTTCCGGGCGGGGATGCGGCTACGCTTTACCGCTCGATCCGCAAAATATTCTCCCTGCCCGATACGACGCGGGTTTTTATCTGCCACAATTATCCGCCGGAAGGCCAGCCGGCCACATGGGAAACCACCATCGGCGCGCAGAAAGCGACCAATATCCTCATCAAGGATGATGTGACGGAAGATCACTATGTGGAAACGCGCAAAAGCCGCGACAGCAAATTGCCGGTGCCGCGCCTTTTATATCCGTCGATCCAGGTCAACCTGCGGGCCGGAAATTTGGGTGAGGACAATGAAAAGCACTATATAAAAATTCCGGTGACGAGGGCGAAGACGGGGTAGTTGCCCGGTTATGGATCCGCTATCACGAGCGGGTGAGAAACATTGGGTTGTGCCCGGTCCGGCTTTGCGTTCTCTTCCCGTTGCTGCTCGAGCAACTGGCAGGCTTCCTTAAAGTCGCGATTGGTAAAACCGAAATCTGGATACGTTTTCAGTGATTGGACCTTGATTGTTTCGTTGGGACCATTTTTCAATTTATTGTCATCCAGGGCCAAATGCCGTTTGATTTCTGGATGACGCTCCAGATACTCGCGGATTTCTTCAACCCGTTCATCTTTGGGTGTTCCGGTACAAGGGTCCGGATGAAAATGTTCCCGCTTGAATCCCAATCCCACCAATTTATCTATAACATTTTTTTGCCCCAACTGGCGCCATGAGCTGCTCGCAACCAAAGCAGAGTTTGTGCATTCGGCCAGTTGGTTTATTCGTTCTATGCATTCGTAATCAATGCCCTCTTCGCCGTCCCGGCCATACAGGGCGGCAAATACGCCTTGGGCATCAAGGAAGATCACAGAGTCAGGTGCGTCGGGAGCTTTCATTGGTTCGACTATTATCTGAAATTACTTGCGTTCAATTACCTTATACTGAGCTACCTATATCATGTAGAATCTGTTGAAACAAGCGCCCCATTCCGGAAGAAACTGGCATTATTCTAACTAAGTCAGTAGTTTGACGAGCGACCATATTGGCGGCCCGGCAACTATAAGCCTCGACATCATTACCATTTAGTAATACCCGGAGAGTAACAAAAAGCTTCGCGCAGGCCAATGTATGTGTGAAGCTGGCGACTCTCGAAAGCCCTCACGGATTATAATGACAGACACAACATTATCCCAGATCGCGAACACCGGGTCCTCGGATCCAATTATTTCCGAGGCCCATCAGGATGGCACGTCCTTGATGCGGCAACTGGCTAAGCACTGCCGCCTTTACAAAGGCGCCAATACTAAACGCGGCCTTATCCAATTGATAACTACGGTAAGCGCCTTTTTTGCTCTGTGCGTGCTCATGCTCACCAGTTTTATGCAGGAAGCTTATGGAATTGCGTTCTTACTGATACTTCCCGCTTCGGGATTCCTGGTGCGCCTGTTTATTATTCAGCATGACTGCGGGCACAGTTCGTTCTTCCATTCCCCGCGCGTCAATAATTGGGTGGGACGGTGCCTCAGTGTTTTGACGATCACGCCTTACGATTTCTGGCGCAAAGCGCATGCGATGCATCATGCAGCATCAGGAAATCTCAACGGGCGCGGAATTGGCAGCCTTGATACCCTTACAGTTAAGGAATATGAAGCTCTTCCCAAGCGGCAGCGCCTTATCTACAAAATTTATCGCAGCCCTTTAAGTCAACTGATCGTATGCCCTGTTCTCTACATATTTTTTGTCCAACGGTTCCCGCCCAGCCAGACGTGGCCTTTGCTCAAAGAATATAATTCCATATCGTTTTCCCAATCGTGGCGCAGTATTCTGTCGCTCGATCTTGCGCTCATCGTGTGTTTTGGCGCGCTGGGAGCCTTAATCGGCTGGAAACCACTCGTGATGTGTTACCTGCCGGTTGTGATCATCACGGCATGGATTGGGGGATGGCTGTTTTTTATTCAGCATCAATTCGAGAATACCTATTGGAACTATGACAATAAGTGGGACTTCCATGAGGCGTCCGTTCGGGGTAGCAGCTATTACGTCCTGCCGCCGCTGTTGCAATGGTTCACAGGTAACATAGGCATTCATCACATTCATCATCTCTGCCCCCTGATCCCGAATTACAAACTGCAGTCATGCCTTGATGGAAATGCGTCCCTGCAAGGGATGAATCGCCTCACGCTATTGCAGAGCCTGAAATGTATTCGATGGGCATTGTGGGATGAGGACCAGAAAAAAATGGTCGCCTTCTCCGATCTCAAAACCGCTCATCGCTGAGACGACCGGCGCCGATATTTATCGCGCGTCTTTCCGGTAAGCATAGATCGATACATCCTGAAATGTTCCGGGTCTTCGCATACCGGCGTTTGTTGGCATCTGGTAGCCAAAACCTTGAGCACTTCAATATAAATTCCTTATACGGATATGGAACCACGCAGCGATTAACTCACAAGGCCTGCGGCATAGAGAGTATGATTTGAGTCGGGTGATTGTTTGTAATGAAGATGAGGATAATACCGTGGCCGAGAAAAACGCGACCGTCCATCACGCCCTTCCTCGCGCATTTTCCAATGCACGCGGTGATGAATTTCGCGCAAGCGGAAAAATGCGGGCCGTGATTTTGACAGATCGATTGCCAAACAACGATCGAGCTTTGGGCGTAACAAAAATTGCCCATGACCTGGCAGAGAAAATGGCGTAGCCACCCTGCCGCAGTTTGTATCCAATTGGTAAATAATAGTCTTTCAAACGGAGGAAAACATGACCTCGACGCTTGATACCTCGCGATCTGTTCTATACCGGAAACAAATCGCAAATATTGTCGGCTGCATGCGCAGCCTTGTTTCTGAAAAATTACTTAGTCCCTTACGCAGCACGGCTTCACTGGCCCAGGTCAAAGAAAGCTTTGCAAGGATGCAGGATAATGCGTATCTGCGATGCTCCGACCTCGATGCTGCTTACTCCATCGAAGAAGAAGATACAGCGACCAGCGCCACAATCGATTCATTGACAGAACTCGTTCACCTCAAGAACGATGCGCGGAAAATGATGCAAGGGGAATCTGCGTAGTCGCATCCGCACTCGATACAACTGCTATTTCGCGGCCACTGTGACGCTGCATAAGTCCGGGTAGACATCATCCTCTGCCTTGACCCAATATGGGATCCACCCAAATACAAAAAAGGTGGAAACCATGCAGCGTGGGTTGCGAACGATAAAAATAAGAATAGCGGTCACGCTTCTGGCGTTGACCGTCTGCGCATCTTCACCGGTGCGCGCGGAATCCCTGAATGGCTGCATCGATCAGTGCTACTCAACCTGGAACTGTTTGACGGGACCTAAAGACGAGTATTCCAGTTGCATGGGATATGTTACATCGCTTCCATAAAACGGGGTGCAATAAAGGTATAAAACAGGCCGGGAACATACGCAGTTAAAGAAACAATAAACACAATTGCGCTGATTTTCGGAGCTATATGCAGGATTTCGCTTGATCGGGATCGATGGGGCAAACTGCACTCCGGTTATCCTTATACAAAATATATTATATCTATATTTTAATTGACTATATCAATCACGATGGAGAGCTGATTGCTCTTCAGGTGTTTTGTGCGAGATTGGAAATTACTTGTCAGATTTATTTTCCAATAGGCTCTCGTCGGCATTCATGCCTCCCTTAAAACTACGAAGTCCCTTGCCGAGATCGCCCATGACTTGCGGCAGCCGCCCCGCCCCGAAAACGACGAGCACGACGGCCAGCACAATCATAAGATGCCAGATGCTTAATCCCATATTTTTCCACCCTTCATTAAAGTCGTTACGGCTACCTACCTATAAATAGACAAACGAAGCTGAAGATTTATTCCAAAGACAGTCTCACCAACTTTAATGCCGATTTCTTAGTCGAAGGGGGCCGGTTCATTTCTTGCAGAATGCGGGAATAAATCGTCGGCTTCATTTGTCTATAACGCACAAGTCGTTCGTTCTCTTAACAATGGGGGGTCCATGCGTTTTCGTTCCTTACTACCTTACTTCTTCTCTCTCGCACTCTTGATGAATGTGCTTCCGGCGGCGGCCTTCGATGAAGGCCCGACTACCCCCCAAGACCCTCTCGCAAATGCGCGGACGGCCATCGCCAGCGAAGACTGGTCAAAAGCAATTATGATTCTCAAGGATCAAACGGCAAAAGACCCACACAATGCCGACGCTTTCAATCTTCTCGGCTTCAGTCAACGCAACGCAGGCGATATGCATGCCGCTCTGGTTAGCTATGAGCAAGCCCTTAAACTTAATCCCGGACACAAAGGTGCCCTTGAATATCTGGGAGAAACCTATCTTAAGCTGAACGATCTCCCCAAAGCTGCAATCATACAAGCAAAGCTACAAAGCGTTTGCCCGCAAGGTTGCGAAGAGCTTGACGACCTTAATGAGGCCATTGCCGATTACAAGAAAGGCATGAGCAATAATTAATCGAGAAACAGGATCGCCAATTCAACGAGTAACCCGAGAAGGCAAAATTGTGGTCGAGGCCTATCTAAATCAAATCGTTACGGCCGTGCCGGATCACGACATACACAGGACGTTTGTCGCGCGCGCTCCTTCACTGCTTAAGGAAGGTCGTCAGCGCGACTTACTAAAGCGCATGGCGGATCGCGGGCAGATAGACCATCGTTATTCTGTTCTGAAGCCGCCAGACGCCGATGAAGAAGGATTTGATGCCGATGGCCTTTTTCGGCGCGGCGCCTTTCCCGATACCAAGGCGCGGATGGGTTTCTTTGAGCGCCATGCCTTCACCTTGGCAAAGCGTGCACTGGATCAGCTGTCTCTGGCCGAGCAGAAAGACACCATAACCCATCTTATCGTGACGACCTGCACTGGTTTCTATGCTCCCGGCATCGACCTTCAGATAATCGAACATTATGGCCTGAGCCCTTCGGTTGAGCGCACTATTGTCGGTTTTATGCGCTGTTATGCCGCTATAAACGCGTTGAAACTGGCGCGACATATCGTGCGTTCGCAACCATCAAGCAAAGTCGTCATTCTCAATCTTGAGCTTTGTACTTTGCATCTGCAAGAGACCGACGATCTGCAGCAGCTTCTATCTTTCCTGATTTTTGCCGATGGCTGTGCCGCAAGCATCGTATCAGCGGAGCCACGCGGCATCGAACTGCAAAGTTTCCATGCAGCGGTCATACCGAACAGCACCGGTCAGATCACCTGGCATATCGGGGGCTTTGGTTTCGATATGATTTTGCTAGGGTGTGTGCCCGCGACGGTAGCCAAGGGGCTCCTGCCCCATCTCGACACTATTTTAAATGGTCATGAGCGAGCTGATGTAAGGCATTGGGCCATTCATCCTGGTGGCCGCACCATTCTTGACGCGGTGCAAAGGAGTGTCGGGATTCCGGATGAAAAGCTGCGGCAATCTCGCGATATTTTGCGGCGCTTCGGCAATATGTCGTCCGCAACAGTAATGTTCGTCTTGAAAGAAATGATGACACCTGACACTCCAGCCGGACAAGGCTGTGCCATAGCGTTCGGCCCCGGCCTCACCGCCGAAAGCATGTTGTTTCGAACGGCGAGACATTAAAAATGAAAAGTTCCTCTAAGCGTGGCGAGATGATTATGGAAAAAATAAAAACCGACCGTCCTGTTGGGCCGAATCGCCTGAAGACTACCCGTCGTATTGCGGGTTTTTGGAACAAAACATCACAGGGTTGGCAAACCATCTGGGGGCCGCACATTCATCACGGCTATTTTGAAAATCATCGCGAAACGCCGATCCAAGCGCAAGAAAAGCTGATCGAAAGACTCATAGCTCTCCTGGAGATTTCGCCAGAGGATGAGATTCTCGATGCAGGTTGTGGATTAGGAGGTAGCAGTCTTTATTTTGCAAAAAGATATGATGCACACGTCACGGGAATTACTCTGAGTCAGAAGCAAGTGGATATGGCAACGGACTTAGCCAAGAAAGAGCAGATCAATAATGTAAATTTCAAAGTCGAAGATGCGTTATCGTTGGCGAGTTTTCCCGATAGTACATTCGATATTGTGTGGTCGCTGGAAAGCTGTGAACAATTTTATGACAAGCAGTTATTCATTCAGCAGGCATTTCGTGTGTTAAAGCCCGGCGGCAAATTAATTTTAGCGACATGGTGCTCTGGCGCCGAGGAATATGAAGGTATACAGGCAAAGAAATATAAAAAATTGTGCATTTCATTGCAGCTGCCCTATATGCCGACGATAAATCACTATGCAAAACTTTTGCAGCAACAGGGTTTTATTGTAAAGCAGACGCTGGATTGGTCGGTAAACGTAAAAGAAACCTGGAAAGTTGGCTTGGCAAGCTTGCGAAGCTATTCTTTCTTGGAAATATTTAAGATGTCGGGTTGGCGCGGACTGATTTTCGGGAAACAGGCTCAGATGATGCATGAAGCCTTTATCCAGCACCGGGTAAAATACGGGGTATTTTCGGCCATTAAGCCTTAAAAAACGCAGCGGAGCCTTGATACGTTTGTCATCTCCAAGCCTCTGATCTGTCTGCATTTTCCGATCAAATATTTTTTGAGGAATAAATCTCCGGGCTCGTTTGTCTATTCAGGGCAAGGACAACCAGCCACGGGGCCAAAAAATGGATATGCATGAAATTGAAGATAAGTTGTCGGATAAACTGACGATGAATCGCCGCACGGTGTTGAAATGCGTAGCTACATGGGCTGGCACGGGCGTGGTATGGGCGTTGGTTGGCGGCGTTCCGCGCGCTTTTGCCGCCAATGCCGCTGGTGCGATGGCCGCAGCCGAAGCTGGAGCCAGCACCTTCAACTTTGTTCAGATCAGCGACAGCCATGTGGGATTTAACAAAGCCGCCAATCCTGAACCGCTCAAGACTCTGCAACTGGCCATTGACCGGATCAATGCGGTGCCGGCCAAACCATCTTTTATTCTTCACACCGGGGATATTACGCATCTGTCGAAAGCCGAAGAATTCGATACGGCGGCGCAAGTTTTAAAGGGTCTGCCATATCCCATACATTACGTTCCCGGTGAACACGACACGCTCGATGAAGGCGGCGGCAAACTGTTCCTCGAACGCTATGGTAAAGGCACCAAGGGCAATGGCTGGTACAGTTTTGACGATCACGGCGTGCATTTCGTTGCACTGGTGAATGTTTTCAATCTTGAGGCCGGGCATGAAGCAAAGCTCGGTGCCGACCAGCTTAAATGGCTGGCCGATGATCTAAGCGCCGTTAGTTCAAGCACACCGCTGGTGGTTTTCACGCATATTCCACTTTGGACAGTTTATGAGCCTTGGGGCTGGGGAACCGAAGACGGCGAACAGGCGATTGCCATGTTACGCCGATTTGGATCGGTGACCGTGCTGCACGGCCATATTCATCAGGTGATCCAAAAAGTCGAAGGCAACATCACATTCCACACGGCACGCGGCACGGCTTACCCGCAGCCCGAACCCGGCAAGGCCCCGTCGCCGGGACCGATGCTGGTGCCGCCGGATCAGCTGCGTTCTTATCTCGGCCTTACCAGCATATCGATGGTGCAAGGCGGACATACGCTGGCGCTGACGGATTCGACGCTTGTCTAATAATGATCACCACGGGAGATTTCTATGGTCATCCTCAACAGACTGATGCCAACTCTTTGCCTTCTTTTGGTGCTGATGGCCGCAGGGATCGCCCATGCGGATACCTCGCCAGCCGCCCCAACAATTCAGATCGAAGAGTACAAATATGTGCCCGACACCCTAACTATTCCCGCAGGAACAAAAGTCACATGGGTGAATAAGGATCAAGTGCCGCACACCATTGTGGCAAGTGATAAAACGTTTCGTTCGGCCGCTCTCGATACCGACGAAAACTATAGCAATACGTTCACGAAGCCCGGCACCTACCAATACTTTTGCACCCTGCACCCGGAAATGGTGGGAACGATTGTTGTCACGGACGAAAAGTAATTTATGAGCGGCGGGCCAACCCAATATAATGCCGTTGCTAAAACCTTTCATTGGCTTATGGCAACTCTGATTGTCTGCATGCTATTGTTGGGCGTAATTATGACGACGGGCGATATTCTGGATGGCCACGGAAAATCGGTCGCACTGCGTATACATGAATCCGTCGGCATGATCGTTCTAGGGCTTGGTCTTCTGCGCTTGACGTGGCGATTTCTCAATCCGCCCCCGCCCCTTCCTTCTTCAATACCACGGTGGGAGCGCGTGGCGGCCCATGTTGGTCACGCCGTTCTATATGTCCTTCTCATCGCCATGCCGCTGGTCGGCTGGACAATCATTTCGACCATGCCTCACAACGCGCTGTTTTTCGGCCTGTTTCCTATCCCGAATCTGCCGGTCTTGCCCGACCTGCCCAACAAAAAAGACATCCGGGCAATATTTGAAAATATTCACTGGACCTTAGCCTGGGTCATAGTCGCTTTCGTCACGCTGCATGCCGGTGCGGCCCTTAAGCACCATTTTATCGAACGCGATGACATTCTGCTACGTATGACACCGCGTTATCTTGGAAGATTTTTGCGATATATACGCGGTGGTTGCTGAATATCCTCTCATATAATGAGATGGAAACGTGATTTTGAATTTTGTGCCCATAAATGATAAGAACGGTCATTGTCACTACTGCCAAATGGGTCTGTGGTGCCTCGAAATGACGATATGGGCGCCGGAAAACATGGGTGCAGATTACGACCAGCATCAGTTTAACGCTTTGATGCTGCCGCATATGGCAGCGGCCTATAACCTGGCGCGATGGCTGACGGGCAGTTCGGATGATGCATCCGATGTGGTTCAGGAATCTTATTTGCGAGCGATAAAGTTCTTTGGCAGTTATCGCGGTGGCGCGGCGCGGGCATGGTTACTCACCATTGTGCGCAATACCAGTTTGAACTGGCTGGCGCAGAAACGAAATCAGAAAACCATACCGCTTCCAGAGTCTGACGATGAAGAGAGTGGCGTGGGACATGAACTGGTCGACGAAAAAGCCGACCCTGAATTTGAGCTTATTCAAAAACAAGCAGCGACGACAATGGATCAGCTTATCGAGGCGTTGCCGGTGCAATATCGTGAAGTCGTCATTTTACGCGAGATTGAAGAATTGTCTTACAAGGAAATTGCCGAAGTTATTGGAATGCCCATTGGCACTGTAATGTCGAGATTGGCTAGGGCGCGAAAAGCCATTCAGCAGCATTGGCATGAAAGCGCAGAAAGGGGGAGTTCAAAATGAATAACGACGATATTGAACGGGCTATTAAAACGCATGCAACGCGCCACACTTTGCCGCCGGAACTTTACGATAAAATTGCGCGCATGACGGCTAAGGAGCGATCAACGGTTGTCCCCTTCTCTAAAAAATGGCTGCCGTTGAAATGGGGATCTAGTGGCGCTGCGTTGGCGCTGGCTGCGTGTCTGGCTTTTTTCATGATCGCCAGCCCGAGCGAGCAGTACCTTGTTGAACAGGAACTAATCACCAGCCACATTCGCTCGCTGCAGGATGGTCATTTGATCGATGTGGCCTCGACCGACCAGCATACCGTAAAGCCATGGTTCAACGGCCGTTTGGATGTTTCGCCGCCGGTGACAGACTTTAGCGCGGACGGATTTCCCTTGATCGGGGGCCGACTGGATTATGTTTATCACCACACGGTCGCTGTCATCGTCTATCGTTACAATAAGCACGTTATCAACCTGTTCGTCTGGCCTTCGGATCGCACACAGATCGACATAGAATCCGTTGCCGCACAGCAAGGATATAACATGCGGCACTGGCATGATGGCGATTTGCAGTTCTGGGTCGTTTCGGATGTTAATCCGGCTAAGCTGGCGGAGTTTGAAAATCTTTATCGCGGCCAGAACTTTAAAGCCAAATGATGGCCGGTCAGATCCTGGTTAGTTCGAACGATTGTATTGGCGTCCTCCTTCTAGATACAAATAGAACGCTTTCAGAGACCATGTGTTGAATCTCCACGGAAATCTGCCACCTGCGCTCAAATAGGCAACAGCAGGTTACCATCAAAAAGACCTTTTCTTTGCCCGTTAGACACACAATCACATTGCTTACTCGCAAATATAAGCGGACCCTCAGTACAGCGAGGATACGATGATAGAACGCTCCACAAAGCTTAGCCTGGTCACCCCAAGCCCGACGGATGGAAATACGGACGGCACGCAAGGTGGCGGCAGGAAACGGCTCGCCGACTTCATTCGGGAAAATACGGAACAAATCGTAGTTGAATGGGAGACGTTCGCCCGTACCCTTACGCCCGCATCTACTGATATGACGGCGCTTGCGCTCCGCGATCATATACATCCCATACTGCAATTTGTTGTGAGCGATATAGACTCTCCCCAATCGGGTATAGAACAAGTTGAAAAGTCACATGGAAAAAAGGCGCGAGGGTTTGCCAAAACTGCCGCTGAAACCCATGCGGGGCTTCGCCTGTCCGGCGGTTTCGATATTGATCAGATGGTGTCGGAATATCGCTCCCTGCGTGCCAGCGTGATTAAGCTCTGGAGCGCTGAAAACACGGAGATGCTTCACGACGATGTAATTGATTTGACGAGATTCAATGAATCCATCGATCAGGCGCTGGCTGAATCCGTCGCGCATTATACCGATGAGGTAGATCGGGCCAGAAATCTTTTTCTGGGAATACTCGGCCACGATCTTCGTACTCCTCTAAACGTAATATCCATGTCCTCAGACCTGATAACGGGGCTGGGAACACTAAACGAGCGGCAAAGCATGCTGGCTTCTCAAATCAGTGAAAGTGCAGCCCGGGTGAGCCAAATTATCAGCGACCTCCTCGACCTCACCCGTGCAAGATTTGGCTCGGGGCTTCCCATTAACCGAACACCCATGGATATGGGCTTTGTGAGCCATCAGCTGGTGGACGAAATGCGGGTGGCGCACCTCGGGCGCACCATCAATCTCGACATTTCGGGAGATATGAAAGGGGAATGGGACAAAGCCCGAATTGGGCAAGTTTTCTCGAATTTAATCGGTAACGCGATGCAGTACAGCTTTGAATACACGGCCATCAACGTAAATGTAAAAGGCATCCCTGACGAAGTCATATTGTCGGTACACAACGAAGGCGTACCTATTCCTCCGGAAAAGATTGGAAAGATATTTGATCCTTTGTCCCGCGCTGCAACCGATGATGACCCATCAGAAGCAAAAAATCTTGGGCTCGGGCTATACATTACAAAGGATATTGTTACCTCGCATGGCGGTACGATTAACGTGAACTCTGCCGAAGATGAGGGCACGACTTTTGTAATACGATTGCCACGTACGGCCTGACATTTCGGAAATCAAAATGATTGTGGCAGTCAATCGCTCTATTGAAGCTAATGGATTGGTGCTCATATTTATTCGTGAATGGCGTTTCCTGCTGGAGACAATTAGAACACATCTTAGGAATGATATGTTGCCTCATACCCTCGGCTAAATCGTACAGGTTAGACAAGCTTCGACAGAGGCAATGCACGCGTCACGTCGCTCACTCAACCAAGCATAGGACGTAGAGTTTCCCGAACTACGAAAGCTACTTCTAAGAATACGTCGCGTGTATCTTGGATCTTCTTCCTGGGGTTTTCCAACTCTTCCGATGTTGGGCGCATTGCACTTACCGTCTCACCGCCTCCGGAATCCAGAACCTCAGTCGCTAGGTGAAGCTCTTCGCAATTTTGTCCTGACCGTATGGGGTACTTACGAGGCGGCCTCGATCGCTCTAAAGGCTAGTGTTGGACATATTGTGAGGGGAAAGCACAATAGATGGAGGTAACTAGGGGGCCTTACTCTGCTTCGCGTTATATTCACCGTCATATAGGCTGTCGAAAGTACGGAAAAGGCGAGTATTGACGCGCTCAATCCAGTCCATAGTGCCCTTGAAGTTATCGTCATATGCGTTGATGCGTTCCAGCCATAGTCTGAATGGTCGGATGGTGAAATTGATAGTGGGAGTCATAAAGCGGATATCCGCAGGATGATGATTGGTAAACGCCGAGAATGTCCCGTCATCATTTCGAACCAACCCCCAATCCATTGACTCATTCCAAGAGCCGTGAATCGATTCCGACATCATGCCGTAAGTTGCAGAGTATAAATCGTCATACTCAATCTCTGCGAAAATATCGCGGAAACTCTTCCCTTGAAGCTTCCACTTATTCTTTTTTTGCTCCGCAAAGTCGTCTTTCGTAAGCCCCTCAAAAACCATCTTTTCTTGAACAGAAGCCAGTAATCGTTTACCTGCTTTAGTTTCGAAAAATGGTGACCCGCTTTCAAGGTCACGAAGGATACGCAGACGATCTTTATAGGAACACTTTCGATAGTCCTCGATTGCTGCTTGCCCATTCAACATAAGATAAGTCGCAATGGTCGAGGCCTCTATCAATGGCCTCTCAATGATTGCAATTATTTCGGCATTGTCCTGCTCGTAATATTTCACACATTCCTTCAGGAGCTTACCTATTCGTACTAGCAGGCCAAGGATCGGGGCATCGTCAATTGAATATCCAGTGGGGTTTCGTTCAATGTTTTTAATCCGCGTTAAAACGTCATATAGTTCGGCTACATCCTTGAAGAACTGAAGGGAGAAAGTGTGTAATCCCTCCAGCGACTTGAAATGTTCCTCGATGTATATGGGTTGGTATTTTGCCGTGATGTCGGTAATTTCATTCATGCCAAATTATCCTCAAACTCTTTCAGGCTTTCTACTGACTCAATAAACTTTGGTGTATGCTAATTATAGTGACAATAAAGATATTGCTGATTTTTAAGAAGCCAGAAGAGTCACTAAATGAATACCACAACACGTTATTTAAGTGCTTTGGCTGGTGATATTGCTGCTGCCTTTAAGATACCCGGAACAGGTGTCTTAAGCACATCGATACAAGACATGTTTGAAAGACGATTAGCAGGAGCACGAGAGATATTAATCGATGAGATTAAACGTGGGGATAAAGACGTATATGAGGCACACGAAGTTGATGAAGTTGCTGCAATCACATATAGGTATATGCGTGCAGCACAGGAAGGTACAGCGAGACTAAATCTTCGCTTAATGGCACAAGTGATTGCGGGGCAGAAGAGTTGTAACGCCCTTAAATCAGATGATTTTCTTTATTATGCCGATATAATTTCTGCTCTTCGTAGAGAAGAAGTCATTTTGCTGGGATATATGTACAAATTTCTTAAAGAAGAAATTGCAAAAGAAGGAACTCCGACACCCGCCTACAGCGCACAGGAACGAGCAAAACGAGAATTGATCCCTCATATTTTTGCAACACCAGAAGATTTTACAGCAACAATTGGGGCTGTAATGCGGACAGGATTAGTTATTGGACAAAGCGCATATGGTGGAATGGTCTATCAGGTTTCTCCTTTAATGGATAAATTGTCGAAACTTGCTTCGTTTGAAGACGCACTGGCGCGTGAAACTTAAAAGCTGCCACCATCGTCAACATCGAAATCATCCGTGGTCACACCACATTGTTCGATGACACCTCAAAAAACAAAAAGCTCCGCGCAAGTTGCGAGTTCGGTTGCACCTGTGGTTTCACCAAACTCGACGGCGGGGCAAAGCCCCATACCCCATAATCGAGCAGTGTGGGTGTCTTATGATGTCGGAAGATGGACGGGCTAATCAGGTACTCAGATACATACCTGAGTGGCGTCCCCTACGGGATTCGAACCCGTGTTACTACCGTGAAAGGGTAATGTCCTAGGCCTCTAGACGAAGGGGACAGGCCGCTGCGGGAGGCAGAGTTAAACGAGCTTGGGGTTTGAATCAAGCTTAACAATAGGGGCATCTGCTCCCCTAGCCGCCCTCCCCACACTCCACTATCCTGCGCGGTTATGATGGATTCCCCTGCCCTGTCTGCGGTTTTGCTTGATGTGCAGAAGCTCACGATGCGTTTTGGCGGCCTTACGGCCGTCGATAACGTGTCGTTTGTGGCGCTCGACCGGCATATTACCGCCATTATCGGGCCCAATGGCGCTGGCAAGACCACTTTGTTCAATTGCCTCACCGGCTTTTACAAGCCAAGCGCAGGGCGCCTTATTTTGCGGCGCGGCGGCGTTGAAACGCAGCTGGGCGGCTTGCCGGCGCACAAGATTGCGCGGCTTGGCATTGCGCGCACATTCCAGAATATCCGTCTGTTCGACAATATGACGGCGCTCGAAAACCTGCTGGTGGCGCAGCATGAAGGGCTTATGCGGGCTTCCGCTTACAGTTTCGCGGGCCTGCTCAATCTGCGCGGCTTCCGCGCGGCGGAGCAGGATGCAGTCGACAAGGCGCGGTTGTGGCTCGACCGCATGGGGCTGGCGGACGCGGCCAACCGGCCGGCGGGCGAATTGCCTTATGGCATGCAGCGGCGGCTGGAAATCGCGCGTGCGATGTGTACCGATCCGTACCTTTTATGCCTCGATGAGCCGGCGGCGGGGCTTAATCCGCACGAATCCGCCGACCTGCGCGCGACGCTCGCCAGGATCCGCGACGAATTCAAAATTGGCATCCTGCTCATCGAGCATAATATGAGCGTGGTGATGGGATTATCGGACCATGTGATCGTGCTCGATTACGGCGAACGCATTGCCGAAGGCAAGCCGGAAGAAATCCGCAACAACCCGGATGTGATCAAGGCTTATCTCGGTGAGCCGGAGGATACGGCGGCGCATGCTTAAACTCTCCGGTCTTTCCGCGCGTTATGGCGCGATCGAGGCGCTGCGCGGCGTCGATATGGAAGTGCACGACGGCGAAATCGTCACGCTCATCGGCGCCAACGGCGCGGGCAAGACCACTTTGCTCATGACCATTTGCGGCCAGCCGAAAGCATTCGCCGGCAGCATTGTGTTTAAGGGCGAGGAGATTTCGAAACTGTCGACCGATGAGATCGTGCGCCGCGGCGTGGCACTGGCGCCGGAAGGACGCCGCATTTTCGCGCGCATGACAGTGTATGAGAATTTGCAGCTTGGCGCGCTGCCGACCGGTGATAAATATTTTACCGAGGATATAGAACGCATCTGCGCGCTGTTCCCGCGCCTCAAGGAGCGGCTCAATCAGCGCGGCGGCACGCTGTCGGGCGGCGAGCAACAAATGCTGGCGATTGCGCGGGCACTCATGAGCCGGCCGAAACTGCTGCTGCTGGATGAGCCGTCGCTTGGCCTCGCGCCCATTATTGTGAAGCAGATTTTTAATACGCTGGCTGAGATCAACAAGCGCGATGGGGTGACGATTTTCCTGGTCGAGCAGAACGCGCAAATGGCGCTGCGGCTGGCGCATCGCGGTTATGTGCTGATGAACGGGCGCATCATGCTGGCCGGCAGCGGCGCGGAACTGCTCGCCAATCCGGAAGTACGGGCCGCCTATCTGGAAGGGGAAGTGGGCCGTTAATAGTCGCTATTGTGCTGGTTTCTTCTCACCAATCGGCGCTTCACCGATTTTGCGATCAAACCAGTTGCCATAGGGGCACGACACGAACGGCCCCTTGTTCGGCAACCGGGAACTGCAAAAGCCGGTTTCATGATATTCGCCGAAAATATCGTAGTACTGCACGATGCCGAAGACGTAGATCGGCAGCTTGCCATCCAGCATCAACCGGGCCAGTTTTTCATCCGTGATGTCGATGGCGCAGGCTTTCCATTTATCGCCACCCGCGCCGAACATATCACCATCGGGTACGGCATAGGTTTGTATGGCCATGCCCTTTACGGCGCGCTCAACCGATCCTGAGTCAGGACCAAGCGTGGTGTAACAATAGAGGTGAACGCCGATCGCGGGCGTACGGCCGCTGTTGGCGATATGCACGTTGGCGCATACCAAAGCGTTCTCGATATCCGGGCAGCTGGATACATCCATAACGCTCACTGTGTTGGGCCACAGATAGGCGCGCTCTTCCTGATGGAAGGCTTGGGTGTTTGTTTCCAGTTCCTGCTGTGCCGTAGTGGCCGCGCTTTGTGCCGCCTGCGCGTTAATGCGGTTGATGAGGTTGGAATTCTCCATAGCCTGCCATTCCTTGAAAGCAAGGCCGGCAAACGCGATGACAGCGATGAGCGTAAGAAATTCGAGAACGAATTTGACGACGGACAGTTTGGAACCGTTCATAGGAAGACCTTCATCTAAATGACAACCGAAACTGGCGGCAAAGTCATTATACGAAAAAGATTAACCATTTGGCAAAACCTTCATGCGGCGCGTTTAAAAGCCCCATTTATGAGTGAAAACTAATAATCGCCCAAAAGAAAACGATCGCCGGCACTGATTTCTCAGTGCGGCGACCGGTTTCCCAATAACAATCTTATTAGTGGTGATGGTGGTGGTGATGGCCGTGCGAAATGTGGCCGTGACCATGCCCATGATGACGGAAATGGAACACAAAGTGATGATGATGACGACGGAAATGATGATGAAAGCGATGATGACGGAAATGGTGATGACGGAAATGATAATGACGGAAATGATAATGACGGTGATGGAAATGACGATGGAAATGATGATGCTTCGGCTTCGGCGTCGTCACCGAAACTTTGTCATTATCATTGCCGCGGGTCGGACCAGAGCACTGCACGATTGTGTGGCCGTGGTTATAAACCTGCGTCACGCATTCCTTGCCGCCGGCAGGTGCGTTGGTGCCGCCGGCCTTAGCTGAATTTACGGTGACGAAGGCGCCGAAAATAATCAACGTCAGCGCAAGCAATAATGAACGATAGTTTTTCATATCTTCTCTCCAATTCTTGTCTTTTGAAAAAAAATGCCGATAAAAATCTTGGCGACTTAAATTGCATATTTGTTTCGATTTGCCAACAGAAAAGATCGATTTCTTACAGTGACTAACGTTGACTTTCTCTGTTAACACTTTAACTTTTGGAGTGCTGGTTAATTTAACCACGCTTGCAAATGCGTGGGCCGTGTTTATTACTTCCGCTTCCAACCATCTGGATCCGCGATGAAAAATTTCCTTGCCGCTTTTTCCGTTTTCTTTTTTTGCGCCGCAGCAGCCCATGCGGGCGATCTGACGGTCGGCATCGCCGGTCCCTTTACCGGTTCCTATGCGACCTTCGGCGAACAGATGAAGCGCGGCGCCGAACAGGCGGTGGCCGATATTAACGCCGCCGGCGGCGTTAATGGCGGCAAGCTCATCCTTAAAATGGGTGACGATGCCTGCGATCCGAAGCAGGCCGTGACGGTTGCTAACCAGCTCATAAGTGACGGAGTTCGCTTGATAATCGGGCATTATTGCTCGGGTTCCGCGATCCCGGCCTCAAAGGTATATATGGAGGAAGGCGCCGTGCTCATCACCCCGGCTGCCACCAATCCGAAGCTCACCGACGAGGCCAAGGATGTCATTTTCCGGGTTTGCGGCCGCGATGACCGGCAGGGGTCGGTCGATGCCAAGTACATTCTTAAAAACTTCGCCGGCAAGAAAATTGCGATTATTAACGACCAGTCGGCCTATGGCCTCGGCCTCGCCAATGAGGTCAAGAAGACCCTTAACGACGCAGGGGTGCAGGAGGTGCTGTTCGAAGCCTATACCCCCTCCGAGCGGGATTACTCAGCCCTCATTTCCCGGATCAAGCAAGCGAATGCGGAGGTGCTGTTCATCGGTGGCTACCACACCGAGGCCGGCCTTATCGCCCGTCAGCTTAAGGAACAGGGCGCCTCGGTCCAGCTGGTCGGCGGCGATGCGCTGGTGACCGATGAGCTGTGGAAGATCGCCGGGCCTGCTGCCGAGGGCATGCTCATGAGCTTTGGCCCAGATCCGCGCAAGCGGCCGGAAGCTCAGCCGATTATCGAAGCGCTGCGCAAGAGCGGTTACGAGCCGGAAGGCTATACCTTCTACACCTACGCCGCCTTCCAAGCGCTGATCGCCGCCATCAAGAATGCCGGTTCGGCTGATCCGATGAAGGTCGCGACTGCACTGCGCGCCAAGCCGGTCGATACGGTGCTCGGCAGTTTAAGTTTCGATGCGAAGGGCGATGTGAGCGGCCCGACTTACGTCATGTATCGCTGGCATGATGGCAAGTATGCAGAAGTTGGAGAATAACGCATGCGGCACGCAGCAATCTTCCTTGTTTGCCTGCTGTTAAGCCGCCCTGCTTTTGCCGACATCAACATCGCAGCCGTCGGTCCGATCACCGGCCAGGACGCGCCAACCGGCGAGCAGATGCAGCGCGGCGTTCAGGCCGCGGTCGATGAAATCAACGCGCATGGCGGCGTGCTGGGACAAAAGCTTCATCTCACGATCAAGGACGATGCCTGCGATCCGCGGCAGGCGGTTGCGGTTGCCAATGAACTGGGTGGTGAAGATGTGATCGCGGTCGTCGGCGGCATGTGCTCGGGTGCCGCAATCCCGGCCTCCAAAGTTTATAACGAGGAAGGCATCATCCTCATTTCGCCTTCCGCTACCAACCCGGCATTCACCGAACAGAGCTTCGATAATATTTTCCGCACCTGCGGCCGCGATGAGCAGCAAGGCGCCGCCGTCGCAGATTACATCGCCAAGAAATATGCCAAAAAGAACATCGCAATTGTCGACGACAAAACCGCTTATGGCCGTGGCCTTGCCGACCAGGTGCGCAAGACGCTGGCGCAGCTAAATGTGCATGTGAAGCTCGATGAATCGGTGTCGCGCGGCGAGCGTGATTACTCCTCTCTGGTGTCGAAACTCGAGGAAAACAATATCGATGTTTTGTTCTACGGCGGCTATCACACCGAGGCCGGGCTCATCGTGCGGCAGATGCGCGATCACGGTCTCAAGACCGTTTTCATCGGCGATGACGATCTCACGACCAAGGAATTCTGGTCGATCACCGGCAATGCCGGTGAAGGCGCCTTGATGTCATTTAATTCTGATCCGCGTATGCGGCCGGAGGCCGCAGATGCCGTAAAACGCATCCGCGCCAGCGGTTTTGATCCGGAAGGCGTTACTCTATATACTTACGCGGCAGTCGAAGCGCTGGCGGAAGCGATCAAACGCGCCGGGGCGGTTGACGAAAAGAAGATCGACGCGCAGCTGCATCAGGGCAGTTACACAACTGTTATCGGCCCGATCGAGTTTGATGCCAAAGGCGATGTAAAAAAGCCCGACTACATCCTTTATAGATGGACTAAAGGTTCCTATATACCGCTGACGGGGAACTGATTAAGTGCTGATGGGCCGGAACGCGGTAATCCCCTGCCCAATAAAATCGACATAACAAAGCTTGGCCCATGTCCATCCTCGTTAAGGAATCCGATCTGCCGGTGACCAATGCGCGTCAGCTCATCGATTATTTTGTGCGCGCGGTGAAGGCCCCGGATAAATGGCTCATCGGCTGCGAGCACGAAAAATTCCCGTTCCGCCTTTCGACCCTCAAGCCCGTGAGTTATGAGGAGCCCAATGGCATGCGCGATCTGCTCATCGGCATGCAGCAATTCGGCTGGCAACCGATGGTGGAAGGCGAAACTATCATCGGCCTTTCGCGCGGGCAGGCGGCCATTTCGTTCGAGCCGGGTGCGCAGCTAGAACTGGCGAGCGCCCCACAACACACGCTGCACGAAACGTGGGCCGAGACGAACCAGCATTTTGAGGAAGCCTGCACCGTCGGCGACAAGCTCGGTATCGGCTTTCTCGGTATAGGATTTCATCCAACCGCGCGGCGCGAGGATATTTCGTGGGTGCCGAAGCAGCGCTACCGCATCATGCGCGATTATATGCCGAAGAAGGGCAAGCTCGGATTGGATATGATGCTGCGCACCTGCACAGTGCAGGTAAATCTCGATTTCGCGGATGAGGCCGATATGGTGCGCAAGCTGCGCATCGGCCTCGCGCTGCAGCCGCTGGCGACCGCGCTGTTCGCATCCTCGCCTTTCACGGAAGGCAAGCCGAACGGCTATCAAAGCTATCGCATGCATATATGGGAAGACACCGATGCCGACCGTTCCGGCACGGTGCCGGCGGCGTTCGAGGATGGCTTCGGTTTCGAGCGTTATGCTGATTACGCGCTCGATGTGCCGATGTATTTCGTATGGCGCGAGGGCAAATATATCGATTGCACCGGCCAAAGCTTCCGCGATTTTCTCAAGGGCAAATTGCCGATGCTGCCGGGCGAATTGCCAACGCTCACCGACTGGGCCAATCACCTCACGACCTTGTTCCCCGATGTGCGGCTTAAGAAAGTGATCGAAATGCGCGGCGCCGATTCCGGGTCGGCCGAGATGCTGCAGGCGTTGCCCGCTTTCTGGGTTGGATTACTTTAT
>Ga0207006_1027_pt1 | contig 35871 bp, 33 predicted proteins | sample Alteio_BWMinCont_84_FD_153497 | JGI IMG/M metagenome (GOLD analysis project Ga0207006, IMG submission 153497) | Enriched cells from forest soil in Barre Woods Harvard Forest LTER site, Petersham, Massachusetts, United States -... | ecosystem: Environmental > Terrestrial > Soil > Temperate forest >...
ATGTCGAGAAGCATAATTATTCGGTGGTGCGCGATTATTGCGGCCATGGGCTTGGGAAGATTTTTCATACGGAACCCAATATCCTCCATTATGGACGGCGCGGCGAAGGCGTCACCCTGCAGGAAGGGATGTTTTTTACCGTCGAGCCGATGGTCAATACCGGCAAACACGCCACCCGCCTTAGTGAGAAAGATGGCTGGACAGTGACCACCCGCGACCGTTCGCTATCGGCACAGTTCGAACATAGCCTGATGGTGACGTCGACCGGCTATGAGATTTTTACCCAGTCTCTAACCGGCAAGCATTTTCCTCCTTATGAGTGACAGTGAAACCCTGACCAAACCCGAGGAAAAGCCGCATTATCACGGCCATCGCCAACGGCTGCGCGAGCGGCTACTCAAATCGAAACTAGGCAGCCTGCCCGATTATGAGATCCTCGAACTATTGCTATTTCCCAGCCATCCACGCGGCGATGTCAAGCCGCTTGCCAAGATGCTGATCAGCCAGTTTGGCAGTTTTGCCAAAGTCATCACCACTGACCCGGAAGTGCTGAAGAAAGTTCCGGGGGTTACCGATTCGGTGATTACCATGCTGCGGATGGTGCAGGAAAGCGCGGTGCGGCTGATCAAAGACGATATCACCACCCAGCCGATCCTGCAATCATGGAAAGCGCTGCTTGATTATTGCCGGGCGACGATGGGCCATCTCAATACCGAGCAATTCCGTATTTTATACCTCAATAAACAGCATATGCTGATCGCCGATGAATTACAGGAAGTCGGCACCATCGACCGCGCCGCCGTTTATCCGCGTGAAGTGGTGAAACGGGCGCTGGTGTTAGAAGCAGCGGCCATTATCCTGGTGCATAACCATCCGGGCGGTAATACCAAACCTTCGAAGGCTGATATCGATATCACCAAGCAGATCATGCAGGCGGCAAGCGTGATCGGGGTAGAGCTGCACGATCATCTGGTGGTGAGCAGCAGCAGCCATTATAGCTTTAAGAGCAATGGGTTGATTTGAGAAAAGCACGGCACTATTTTATTGTATTCAGATGCGGCTATGTTAATGTAAGTTCTGTATTTTTGCTAAAGGAATAGTAATGCTGAAACGTAGAACAAATAGAAATAGATTATCTCCAGAACAACCAGATACTAAGAAACAACATTGCAGCAACCATACTTTGAATAATGGTGTCATTGCAGAAGCTTCTGCGCAATTCCCAGATCAATTATGGAATATTTTAAAAGTTCCTACGCCACCATCCTCTCCGTCACCAATTCCTTCCCTGTCTTCTACCAGTTCCGCTGAAGAGGAAGAGCTTAGAAAACAATTAGCAGACGCGCAAACTCAACTAGAGACAGCACAAAAACAGTTTACAGAAAACCAACAGCTTCACAATGCAGCCATCACCCGGATGCAAAGTCATTTAAAAAAAGAGCAAGACCGGCATCAACAGGAATTTGACGTGTTGAAGCAACAACATCAAAAGGAAATAACAACCCTAAATCAAGATTGTCAGAAAAAGTTATATGCTCAATACCAGGAATGGACAAAATATTGCCTGCTTAGATTAGAGGGTTATAAAGAGTTTAGAGATCGTGAAGAGCAGCAACGTGTTCAATCGCAACCGGCAGCACAGACAGATCAGACCGTATTATCAAGCAGCCGTGACAATAACGACGACCTTAGATCCTTTACCCCAACATCCTTTTTAACGCAATATCCGTCAACCTCATCTCCTCGCAATTCTCCTACCCCACTGTCGCCAACCTCCTTTCCTCATAGTTCACCAAGAGTGCTGTCACCTATACCATCTCCTCGCAACTCTCCAGTACCGTTGTCACCAACAAAAATATTCGTCGATTTTTTACGATTAACGAATACCCAATCTTCTAGCTCCTCTCCACATATCAGCTAAAGAACTAAGGTAATATAAGTAATCGATTGATTTAAAAGGAGCCTTACCAGGTTTTCCTTGTACTTGCGTAAAATTATGTTAATATTTCTTGTAGAGCTCCACGCTTTAACGGGATATTATGCCATCCATACGCAAACCATTTCTCATGATCGGCCATCGCGGTGCGGTGGGAGTGGCGCCTGAGAATACAATTTCCTCTTTTGAGAAAGCGATTGAATACGGCGTCGATATGGTCGAGCTTGATGTCCATGTCTGCCGGACGGGAGAACTGGTCGTCATCCACGATAAAACCGTCAATCGCACCACCAGTGGCCGAGGCCAGGTCAAGGCGATGAGCCTGGCGCAACTCCAATCACTGACGATTGATGAGGTTGAACATGTCCCGACCCTTAGCCAGGTGCTCACCCATATCCATCGCCGGGTGATGGTCAATATCGAACTCAAAGGCCACGGGACGGCGCTTGCCACCGGCAGATTAATCCATGAATATGTGACCAAGCATGGCTGGCGGTATGATGATTTCCTGGTCTCGGCCTTTGAGCTGGGGCAGCTTATTATCCTCAAAGCCCATTATCCAAAAATCAGGCGGGCGGTGCTACTCAAGCGGCCGATACGCCATCTGGTGGAGGTAATCGCGGAGGTGGAACCAGTCGCGATCAATCTTAATTTCGAGAAGTTGAAGCCGGGATTTCTAAAGCAGGTACATCAGGCAGGGCTGCAATTGATCGTCTGGACAATCAAAGACCCTGCCGATGCGGAAAGGATGAAAGAGATGGGGGTGGATGGGGTTATTAGCGATGTACCCCATTTACCTCTCTAGACTACTGCTAGCCCTTCTATCAGCAACTTTCTTAGTCATTGTCGCAACACTCAGATCTGGTAAAGAGTGAATGCGCGCCATATCAGAATCAGGCGATGCCGACCGAGGCGACTGTTTATCTGAATCAGGGGTTGCTGATGATGACCGTGATGACGAGGTAGATGCACTCCCTGATGATTGCCTTACAGGGGATGAAGCCAACCTCACTGTTTCTGCTATAGACGCAGAATCATGTAACTTGATTATGTTAGTATCAACCGTTATCTTTCCATACGCAAATGGTTTGATAATCTTCTTTATACCCTTTTGCAGAGTATCCCATATCACCGGACTTTTGACATTCATCGCTTTTATAGGGAAGAATGTAGGAAGAGTACGCGCAGCGCTCGCCGCAAGATCAAGCGTCCGTGCTAAAAGACCTTTATCCGCTTGTGGATTTTTAAGGGTCTCCCGATAGAGTCTTTCGCTATTCCATCCAAGTTTCATATCCTCATTAAGACGTTGTTTTGCCTGATTGACTGTATCAATAACATGGGCATGTCCCGATGCCAGTAATGCGGTTTGCGACAACTCATGAAGTTTGGTGACATGCTCTGGATCCTTTGCTATAAAATCAGCAATCGCCTGACGCATTTTTTGACCATTTTCTCCCGGCAAAAAGCGGGTTGATTGCTCCAGACGTCTGACCTGGATTTGCTGGTAATGGGCAAGCGTCATTTTAGGCTCAACCTTAATACCGGCATCTTTTGCGGCCTTATATTGATCCGCCAGTTCCTTAATCCTCTTCGCATCAACATTTTTCTCGCCAAGTTTTTCCCATGCTGAATCAAAATGAGAAGTGGATAAAGCGGTCGCCACTTTGGTAAATAGCAGCTTATTGCTACTTGACTGATCGATATTGGCAATATTTTTATAGTCTTCTTCTGTATAATGATCAAACGGTGCCAGTACCTGGGTGACTTCAATATTGATCGCTACCTGCTGTGCAAGCGTTATACCACCAATCGCTCTTGAACTGGCAATAGTAGCAATTTCCTGCTTGCTGGCTGCACGAGAGCTACGGTTGCTGGCGCTGAGTGTATTATTGCCGGCTTCTCCCTGAATGGCCTGATAGAGCTCATCAATTTCAGGACTCTGGATAAACGGACGGTATAGCTCAGCGGATTTAACATAAAACGCTTTCGTCGCAGCATGTATCTCTGGCTTCTGCTCCGAAAACAGCTTCTGCTCCAGCGCCCTTTGCTGGATCTGTCCGATCGTTCCGGCGCTGGCCAGCACCGTATTGACCATACCACCGCTTCTTACCATATGGCGACCAACGATGCCCTGCATCGTCTGATGAAGATCGATTTCATAATTATGAATATAATCAGGACCATATACCATCCGACGCCAATCGCCACCGGTACCATTTAGGATCTTCAGTTTTACATGAGCAAATGCCAGATCTTTTCTCTTTACTTCTTCCAGAGCAGCTTCCAGTGCGTTTCTTGCCTCAAGAATTTCAGGATGGATACCAATACCATGCAGCTTTGCCGTATCGCTTGGTCCAAGTAAAATCTCTACCGTGCCATTTTCGATCGCCGCCGCCCTCAGTATCGGATCAGCAGCAATGCCACGAATCACATCGGGACTGGCCTCAAGAGATTTCTGATTTTCATGCAGCGTCATGAAGTAATGATGCGGCATACCGAACGGCTTGGATTTATCACCGACAAAATGACGGGCAAAGGATTGCATCGCCGCCATCTCATGGACGATATTGACATGCGTTGTTTCCGAGGTGATATTCCGGTCAAGTTCCTCTGGGAATTTTAACTGTACTAAATCAAAACCGATACAGCGGCTGGTAGCATTATTTAGATCATCTTTACTGCTTTTGTATGCATTGAGCGGATTGTTACTATCACTGAGTTTGTAATCTTTGCTGGATCCGATCGCAACTTCAAGCAACTTCTCTACCTTATCGAGGTATTCCGAAGGATATTTTTCTCCTATCGTTTTTACTATAGCGCTTTTCAAAGTTTCCGAATGATCGATAAAATCTTGAGCCGTAAAATTACCCTTAAGCACATTATTGATCGCTTTGCTGAATTTTGCTTGCGAGTCCGTATTCATGGAACCCACAAGTGTGCTCAATTTATCAAAATGATTCTTGAATGAGTCACGTTGATGCTCCTGCAATACATCCGCTACATTATGATCCTCACGCAGCAATTTAATGAACTCATATTGCTGGGCACGAATTTGTTTATGTTCAGCAGCTGTCGAGTTTGCATCCGGCACCGGATAGCTGGCATGCTGATCGAAAAAGCTCTGTATCGATGTCGAGTTGATTTCACCACGATGTTTACGCAGCACCGAATAAACATCCCCCATGTGATCCGTATATTTGCCGGAATCTTCACGCGTATCGATTTTCATGATGCCGGTGGTATAGACGGTATCGACGATTTCATGGAATTTACCTAGTTGCTGACGCGTCGTTTCAGATAAATTTGGATTACTAGCCAGGCCATTCAGTGTATCGAGCACCTGCTGACGGTTTTCCGTATCGCCAAGGACATGCTCTTTATGTTCCGCCCAGATTGTCTGGACAGAATCAAGAGCCCTCTGTGCAGCATCGACATGCTTTAAACGGTTGTGTTGAGTGGCTTCATCAAAATTCGTCTTATGCGTTGTTTTAGCGATGATTTGCGCCCTTTCCTCAGTAAGCGCCTGTTTCACCGGTACCAGATGGTCGGTAAACAATTCATGGACGGCTTGCTGTATACGTAGAATACCTTCTTCCATATGCTCCGGTTGAAGGTCCATATTACCGTCACGATCACCACGCCAGGCACGCGATCGCATCTGTTTCTTGATGGCGGCGTCCAGGTCTTTCTGGACATCTCCAGGGATTGCAGCGCCGTTATAAATAATCTCTTGTACCCTGCTTCTAACCTCTTGCAGGAGTTGCGGAGCTTGCTCCATCTGTCTTTTCCAGAACGAAATTTCACGCTCATTTTCGTCAAGCGGCGTCATTTTATCTACCGGACTGATACGCTCCTCTATGAGCTTCCTGCTGTTCTGCTCCAGGGCAATGTGATCAGCCGCCGTATATTCCCGTGACTGTTCTAACTGGGCAAGCGTATCGCCAACGGCAAAAAGGCGATTATCCGTTGCCATTGCTGCCGGATTGGTCGGATGCGGTGTCCTTACCGGCTCAATGGGATAATCATTATAGGCTTTAATGAAGATTTGAGCCCTTGCATCATTGTCCAGCTCAGGATGGTTATGATTCATTGAATGCAGCAAATCATCTAATTTAGTAGGGGCAGGCGCCAGCACCGCTTCTGCTTCATTGAGAATAATGGCCTTACCATGCTCCGTTTTAAGCGAGCGGTATTGTTGTCCGGCAGGATCGGTGATAATTGGGCCTTGATGCCCTTGAAATGCTGCTTGTCCTGCAGCATTAACGCGCTCTTCAATAATTTGCTTGATGGTATTTCTTTGAAGAGGCCCTCTAGCAGCAATAGCGCTGACATCCTCAACCGTTTTTACATGACGTGCAGTCAAATTTTGAAGTTCTTGTTTATTATCTTCCGTGATATTGGGCATTTTTTTTCTCTTATCTCAATGATCTTTTCAACTAACTAAATAGGCGGCAATAATGATTAATAATACATTAATATATTCCCAATCCAATAGCGATACAACAGTTTTTTCGCAGAATCACTAAGTTTCTGTTGTGCGGTGCAGCACGAATTTGCTCGTGCTGCAAGGATTTGGAGGGGATATTGGGGGGACTTAAGGGAAACTATAATCCTAGTTTTGTGAGCGCCTGTTCCATGGATAATTCTTCTTTTACCCCGGTTTTGCGCTCTTTTAACTCGACCGTGCCGCTTGCTGCCCCACGCGGACCGATACTGATCTGCCAAGGGGTGCCGATGAGATCCTGGGTGGCGAATTTACTGCCGGCACTTTCACGGGTATCGTCGTAAATGACCTCAAGGCCGTGAGCAGTGATTTTCTCGTATAAGCTATCAGCAATGCGGGTACATTCCTCACTTTCCACCTTGAGATTGATAATCCCGACATGGAACGGCGCCACCGCTTCCGGCCAGATAATACCGCGCTCATCGTGCGAGGCTTCGATAATCGCCCCGACCAGGCGGGAGACGCCGATGCCATAGGAACCCATTTCCACCAGCACCTGCTCGCCTTGGTTATTGGTGACTTTGGCATTCATCGCGCTTGAATATTTGGTACCGAAATAAAAGATATGACCGACTTCGATACCGCGCCTGCTGCGTAATTGATCCGCAGGCACTTTGCATTCGCTGGCGATATGTTTTTCATCAGCCGCCGCGTATAAGCCTTGCATAGCAGCAATATCAACGGTCGAGGATTTCGCCAGTTCATCGAATGCCGCATCGTAGAAAATTTCGCTCTCACCGGTATCGGCGACGATATGGAACTCATGGCTGAGATTACCGCCGATCGCACCGCTATTGGCGTTGACCGGAATCGCGCTCATCCCCAGCGCTTTGAAAATCCGTAAATAGGTTTCATACATGGTGTTGTAGGATTTCTTTGCCGCTTCAAAATCGATATCGAACGAATAGGCGTCTTTCATCAGGAATTCGCGGCCACGCATCACGCCGAAACGTGGACGGATTTCATCGCGGAATTTCCACTGGATATGGTAGAGGTTTTTCGGCAGGTCTTTATAACTGCGGATATTCTGGCGGAAAATATCGGTGATGACTTCTTCATTGGTTGGCCCGAATAATAATGGCCGTTCGTGACGGTCGGTAATGCGCAGCATTTCTTTGCCGTAATCGTCATAGCGCCCGGATTCCTGCCATAATTCCGCCGGCTGTATGCAGGGCATCAACAGCTCAAGCGCACCTGCCCTATCCATTTCGCGGGTGACGATTCTCTCGATATTGCGCAGCACCTTCAAGCCAAGCGGCAGCCAGCTATAAAGGCCGCTGCTCAATTGCCGTACCATCCCGGCACGCAGCATCAAGCGATGCGACATAATCGCCGCCTCGGATGGGTTTTCTTTGATAATCGGTAAAAAATAATTTGATATGCGCATAGAAACCCCACAGAATTCTTAGAGCCTATGGGATAGCATATTCCTGCCCTATAGGACAAGTGAATTTCCGTGACAAGCGTATTATACTGATTTATAATCATTACTGTATAGATCGTGCCGCCGGCTCCCCTCTCCCTCTGGGAGAGGGTCAGGGTGAGGGACAGAAATATAGATTAAGCGTAGCGATTCCTTATTTATTAATATTGAATCGCTACGCTCAAATTTATAATAAATCCCTCATCCTAGCCTTCTCCCAAAGGGAGAAGGAAGCCTGCGGCGCAAGTAAGATAACATAATCAAGAGCACCCAAGATGAAAGTAGACGGTACCGGTAAAGTCGGCTCGGTTGCTCCGGGCAAGCGTAAAAAAACCAGTGATGGCGAAGGTGATTTCGGCAGCTTCATGGAAGAAGATGACGCAGCTTCTGTCTCCGAAACCAGCTCCGTAGCCACGGTCAATCCCTTCCTCGCCCTTCAGGAAGTAGCTGAAGAACCAGACGATCTCGCTAAGGAAAAGAAACAGGGTTATCAGATGCTTGATAAACTCGACGAGTTAAAGCTCGGTATTTTAAGCGGCGGGATTTCGCCCTCGATGCTTGCGCAACTAAAGCAGAGCATCATTAACGAACGGGCCTATGTCAGCGATCCACGGCTTAATGATATTATCAATGCGATTGAAGTGCGAGCGAAAGTAGAGCTGGCCAAGCTGGATAAGAATATCTAATCCTGGTAATATTATTGTTATAAATGGTGTGTATTAATAATAGCCATATTATTAATACACACCAGGATGCTATGTCGAAAGAATTAGAAAAGGCCGCTGCGTTACATAAGCAGGCGAATGAGATTTTAGAAAACACGAGAAAATTAGTCAGCGATACAAAACCAGATGATTTATCTTCGGCAGAGCAGGATAATTTAAAGCAGGCCCAGGCGCTTTATACGGAAGCGCTCATGCAGGACCCGACCAATTACGAGCTTTATTATAACCGTTCGGTGGTAAGTGATTTATTAGGGTTCCGCTCGCAGAGCTATCACGATTTTGACGCAGCGATCCATTATGCGCCGGTAGAAGTAAAAGAGTGTCTCAGGCATGAGAAAAATGCCCGGATGATGAATGAACAATTGTAGGGGGGAAAGGATTATGCCAATAGATTCAGCGGCAGCACGTGCATTAAATGAACAGGCGAATGATACAGTCACTGCTGCACGAGAAGCCGGTAAAACCTCCATACCCATACAAACCGCAACTTTAGAGCAGGCGCATGCGCTTTATACACAGGCTCTCGCACACGACCCAACTAATGCAGAGATTTATTATAACCGTTCTGGGGTAAGTGACCTGTTAGGATGGCATGCTCAGGCCAAAATTGATCTTGATTTAGCTATCAAACATGCGCCGGAAGATATGAAAGGAGTCCTCTCTAAGAATAGGCCACGCAATGCACAACAAGACGCTGCGATTTATCATGCAAAACAGGCCTCCTCTACAGGACGCGGTCATTAAGTAGCGCAACTCCCTGTAATGATACTGTTATAATGTTCCTGTACTATAGGCACACCATCACCTATTCACTACAGGAGTCGCATGTCAAGGGATTCAGCAGCAATATGGCATAATCTAGCCAGGAAAACGGCAGCGCAAGCGACGTTTGACGACAACGAAACCGATCAGAAAAGCGCCCTGAAACAGGCGTTGGCCCTCCATACAAAAGCGATTACCTTTGATGATAAAAATGCGGAATATTATCATGGCAGAGCGGGGGTTTATCTGGCTCTTGGCGATTACCGTTCGGCGTTGGTTGATTACCATAAAGCGGTTGAATATGCGCCGATGGAGAAGAAAGAAGCCATCCGCAAAGATCTCCGGCAATATCATCGCGAGCTGGTGGCTGAGGAGTAAGATTTCGAAGATCTCTAGCAGATAAATATTATTGTATATTGATACAATCTGTGATAGCGTCCTTAAATATTAATCGTTATTAATGGAGGTAACTATGCCGATACCTTGTCTTATTATTGCCGGTTGTGCAGCAGCGGGAGCTGTTGCTGGATCATCATGTTGTGAGGATGATGGAAATGGTGCTATGGCTCAAAATAATGCCGCGCCAGCTACACAAGTCATACATTACACGGTCGTGCAGCAACCACCCCAGGTTCAATATGTGTATTATCCCAACCATGCACAGCAATATGCGCCACAGCCACAGCCGCAATGGGGATCATATCAACCGACGCCACGTCCTCTCCAGCAATGGGCGCCACAATATCGGCAGCCAGCATATCCATATAGGGGATCAGAGCCAGGTATTCAGATGACAACTATGCGATCTCATGCAGAGCGTTCAGCGCCCCATCCTCCTAGCTATGCAGTGGCTACGGGCCAAGTACCAGGAGGTAGATCATAGAGCAGCTAATTCACCGTTTTCGCCGCCGGATTAATTAGCCAATCGACATACCTTCCCTGAAAAAGCGAAATCCCGAGCGTCCGTCCATATTCAATAGCGCTTCTATCATCGCAATGGCAAAGGATCACCCGGTTGGCGCCGCAGCGGGCGATCGCTTTGGCGAGGATGAAATTTTCTTCCGTATCCATGTTTTCTTTGACATCGTTATTCCACTGTAACTTGACCAGGTCGAATCCCATGAGGCTGCGGTTGAGCAACTCAAAGGTCGCATCGTTGATGCCGTCAATACAGACTTTATACCCCAGCTTGCGGACCTGGTCGCGTGCATCGTAATAGGCGTAGATATCGTTAAATATATCGGCGACATTGATCTCGATAATCAGCGCCACCCATAGCGTGCTTTTGACCATCTGGGTGAATTGCATGAACGCATCCGACATAATCGTTTCAATGTTCAGATTGAGGCTGATCGGAATATTTTTCGGCAATAGTTTCGGCCGCAACTGCAACAGGTTCAACACATGCTTATCAAGCAACTCCGTCAGGCAGCGGAACAACGCCTTATTGCCGGTGAAATCATTATCCCGCATCAGCACTTTTTTAAGATGCTCAATACTGACATAGACTTCATCAAACACCGGGTTGGCTTTTTGATCGAGCACCGTGCATACTGGCTGGGTACGCAATAAATGCGTCAGATCGATATCGACCATCGCTTTTTCAATCTCAACCAGCAATGTCGGGGTTAATTTGGGCCGCTTACTATGACGCGTCGCTTCATTGACCTTTTTCTTGCACAAGGCAAAAAAGTTCTTCCATTCAGTGGAAATCGTATAATGGTTGCTGAAATTATCCGCATGCAATATTTCAGTGGCGATTTTATGGCTGATCGATTTATTGATCTCGGCGATAATTTTATGAATCGATTCCTTGACATGTTTGGCGCTGCTATTACGCAGGATGATAATAAAATCATTATCCGCGCAGACGAACAGATAACCGTCATAGCTGTTAAAATGCGCCGCCAGGTTTTCAATATCAAAACTGCTGTTGCTCTGCCAGTTTTTATCAAGCTTCGAGCAACGGAACTGGATGGCGTAATAAGGACTGGAAGTATCTTTCATACCGACGACGGTCTCAAGAAATTTTTTATCGTGCGTGATAATCGTCAGCATTAAAGGGGCTCCTAGATTTATTACCTGATCTTATAGATATATCATTAAAATATGTTTAACATCATTTGTTACACTCAAGCGCCGCAGACTCCCCTCTCCCTCTGGGAGAGGGCCAGGGTGAGGGACAGATATAGATTGAGCGTAAGCGATTCCTTATTATATTGAATCGCTGCGCTCAGCTTTATATTTAATCCCTCATCCTAGCCTTCTCCCAGAGGGAGAAGGAAGCCTGCGGCGCTAACCATATCATTTGTTGCAGTGCCGCATCAGATCCCTTGTTAAAACCAGTGATTTCACTTATACTATAAGTTATTCAACTATAGAACCACGAGTATTTACATGCTGGACCAGGACCAACTGGTTGAACGGGTTAAATCCTACCTGCCAAACTTAGATGAAGCGCTGCTGAGGAAAGCATGCGAATTCTCGAAGGAAGCGCATGGCTCGCAGAAGCGTGAGTCGGGCGACCCCTATTACCAGCATCCGCTGGAAGTAGCAGGCATCATGTCGGAGATGAAGCTCGACCTCGCCTCGATCATCACCGCTCTCCTGCATGATACGGTAGAAGATACCGATGTTTCGCTGGCCGATATCGAAAAATTATTTGGTACGGAAGTAGCGAAACTGGTCGATGGCGTCACCAAGCTGACCAAAATTGAATTCCAACCCGATCATATTCGCCAGGCCGAAAATTTCCGCAAATTGCTGGTAGCGATGTCGGAAGATATCCGGGTGCTGCTAGTCAAGCTGGCTGACCGGATGCATAATATGCGGACCCTTATCTATGTCAAATCGCCGGAAAAGCGACTGCGTATTGCCCATGAAACGATGGAAATTTATGCCCCGCTCGCCGAACGTATCGGGATGCAGAAAATCAAGAATGAATTGCAGGATTTATCATTCCGCGAACTCCATCCGGAAGCGCATAAATCGATCGTCAGCCGCCTGGAATATTTGCGCCAGGAAGGCACCCAACTGGTGGAACGGATTGTCGAGCATATCGAACATACGCTCAAGGAAGCCGATATCAAAGCCTATGTCTATGGCCGCGAAAAAACCCCCTGCTCGATATGGCAGAAAATGGAACGTAAGAACATGAATTTCGAGCAGCTCTCGGATATCATGGCCTTCCGTATCCTTGTCGATGGGATTCCTGAATGTTATCACGCACTGGGCGCCATCCATTCGACCTACCATATGATCCCGAACAGCTTTAAGGATTTTATCTCGACACCGAAAGATAACGGCTATAAATCGCTGCATACGATTGTACTCGGGCCTGAGCAGCAGCGTATCGAAGTGCAGATCCGTACCCATGAAATGCATGAAATTGCGGAAATGGGGGTAGCAGCGCATTGGAGTTACAAGCAAGGCAGCCTGTTCCTGGTCGATGGCAAGCAATATCGCTGGCTGCGTGAATTGCTGAGCATCCTCGATCAGGCATCGGGTCCGGAAGAGTTCCTTGAAAACACCAAGCTTGAGATGTATTACGAGCAGGTCTTCTGCTTCACACCGAAGGGCAATCTGATCGATCTGCCGCGCGGGGCGACACCGGTCGATTTCGCCTATGCGGTCCATTCCAATGTCGGGCATCAATGCGTAGGAGCCAAGGTCAATGGCCGTATTGTGCCGCTACGAACGCAATTGCAGAATGGCGACCAGGTTGAGATTATCCGCTCGAAAACACAGGTGCCGTCGGCAGCCTGGGAAAAATTCGTCGTCACCGGCAAAGCCCGCTCCGAGATCAAGCGTTTCCTGCGTACCCAGCAGCGTGAGGAATATATCAGCCTCGGTAAGGCGATCCTCAGCAAAGCCTTCAAGCAGGAAGGCCAGGATATGACGGAGAAAGAGCTGGAACCGGTGGTGAAGGCCTATAAGAATAAAACGCTCGACGATATTTACGCCTCGGTCGGCGAAGGCACGATTACCCGCGCCGATATCATCAAGATCGTTTTCCCGGACCGCAAACAGGCCGATCCGGCAAAGAAAAGTCCGTTCTCCTTCCTGGGCTTTAACCGCAACAAAGTCCTCAAGAACGAGGAAGACGCGATTTCGATCAAGGGATTGATCCCCGGCATGGCGATGCATTTCGCCGGCTGCTGCCATCCCCTGCCCGGCGACCGGATTGTCGGAATCGTCCATACCGGCAAAGGGATTACCATCCATACGATCGATTGCGATATGCTGGAGAATTACAGCTCGACCCCGGAACGCTGGATCGATGTCTCATGGGAAAAAGAAAATAACGACGATTTCCATACCGGCCGCATCAAAGCAATCGTCAGCCACGAATCAGGCAGCCTGGCGATGCTGGCCAATACCATCGCCAAAGATATGAGCAATATCAGCAACCTGAAGATCGTTAGCCGCTCGACGGATTTTTTCGAAATTATGGTGGATATCGATGTGCGCGGGACGAAGCATCTCTCGACGATAATTACGGATTTGCGATCGAAGCCGTGTATCCATTCGGTGGAACGGTATAAGTCTTAGGGATTTGTCTGTCATTGCGAAGGTGAGTAGACTTTACTGCACCACAAACGGAAATGTCCCTGTCGACACATGGCCGCAATTCGCCGCCGTCATCTGCCATTTTACTTTATATTTACCAGGCGCAAGCGGCTTTAACTGAGCAGAGATCGCTTTATCCGTCCCTTGTGGAATAACCGTGGCGATACTTACCAGCTCACCCTTCTCATTCTTCACCTCAATAAAACTTCCCGTAGGATTAAGCGGCACACTCAGCCAGACAGTCACCGTCTTTGGCGATTGCAGAAGCGTCTCCCCCACTTTCGGCTCGGATTTTTCAAGGAACCCGCAGGCGCTGGCTGATGTAGAAATCCCAATGACGCTGAGAATAATAAAAATAGATAGTAATTTTTTCATATTAATTGCCTCCGAATAATGGTTTTCCTAAACTATTCGGATAGAGATCGTCAATAAAGAAATGGACCTGGGCAACAACACCAACACCGCTGCCTGTCGCATGGGTAGCCGGGAGTTGCGCTTCTAAGGCATATTCTGTTTTTTTCCCCATCCAGATGATCCCCGGGCTGACTGTACCGGTGGTTTTACCCTCGCCTTCGGTGGGGGTTTGCAGAGCAAATTCGACAATCGGAATGAAGCCGGCGGGGATACCACTAATACCGATATTCATGATATGCTGTTGCAGGTAAGGGATGCTGTATTGCACGCTCCCACCCCAGCTAATGGTTTGGGGATTGAGGCCACGCTCCAGCAGACCGGTCGTCGTATCGACACTGCTAGTGAAGCGCTGGCTTGGTACGCCGTAGCCCAATGATCCGGTGATAGCGAATGGTTTCAGAAACGGCATCCGATCCGGCAAATCACCGAAGCCTTTACCAAATAAAACCGTCGGGGTATAAGTATTAAAGTTAGCCGCGCCCACTTGCCGTGAGCCGCTATCGCCTATTTGCATATTAAATTCCGCCAGCAAAGCAAATTCATGCTCGGCATTTTTGGTGATCTGATAGGCGGTACCAATCGTAAAATTATCAAAGCCCTCCTGGGTGCCGTTATTATTGGTTTTGTTGATCAGGTAGCTCGCCTGGCCTGATATGGCAAAATCCTGGGTGATGGTTTTGGTAAAAGCGCTGACGATATCGGTCTGCTCCGTCGTCGTCCCATCATTGTTGCGTATCTTGTTAAACGACACCTGCGGCAGGGCGATTTCATCATTATCAAACGGGTCATCGACGGTGAGTGTCGCGGGAAATATGCGGTCGCCGACGATACCGTGCGCATGAGAGGTTCCTGCCGATAATAAGACGGGCAGAACAAGTAATAGGGCTTTAGAGAGTATATTCATAGTCAATTCCTTATAGTTGCGATAGCTGCACTATAGCGTAGAATTATTATTTGACTATGTGGCATATTGTCGCAGTCTCATACATTATGTTCTTGATATAGAGATTAAATTACGTTAATATTCCTCCCTATATTAACTACTCTCACTATCCTATGAAAATCCAAGGCATCGAATGTGGAACCCAAGACAGCGCGGAAATAGCTGAGAAGCTAAAGGATCTCCCCGCATTTGAGGGATTTACACCATCAACTAGCGTATGTGATCAGACGGAAAAACGCTTATTACGCCAAGCGAGAAATAGTGCTTTTCCGAAAGCGATAGAGCTCTATCAGCAGTCTGCTGAATATGCTGCAAGACACGGCAACCATAATGTTGTCTATTTTAGTTCTGAGCAGCTTACAGCGCTGTATCAAGCACATAATTCCATTCAATGGTTTCGGGTGCAGCAAGAAGCGCTGCTTAAAAAAGTCCATGAAAAGAATAAAGATAAACCCCGCTATCAGACTCATGAAGAATTTGTTATCCGCTCCCATTTAACCTCTATCCATACGGCACTGAAAAATATCAATGCTGCACGGAACCACTATATTTTCTGCGCGAAACTGAAGGAAGGCGATATCGTCAGGGATGTTGCTTATGTTGATCAGCGTGAGGCCGGCTATACGATCAATGAACCGATAAGCACCAGCCACATAGGTGATTGCGTCGCCCTTATTGTCCACCATCTAGAAACAGCTAAGGTTGGTTTAGCGCATATTGACCGTTATAATGACAAGCAATCGATTGAGAATTTTTTAAGCAAATTTCCTAAGCATCAACCTCTTGAAGTGATGATGGTTGGGGCGAATAAAGAGCAGGATCCTGATTCGCAGCAAAACCTGATTAAAATTATCGATGCCCTTAAAGATAAACCCTATATCAACATCACCCAGGCTTATGTTGGCAAAATATCCCCTCGATCGATCATTTATTACCCAAAAACACGTCAGCTTATAAACGCTGTAGCGCAGGACCTGCATGAGGATGCATTTTTATGTGATGCCATAGCTTGTTTAGATAATGATCCCTCCCTACGCATCGCCTTTGAATTTGATGGTCAAACAAAAGAACGAAACCCTTTTTATCTTACAAAAAAGCATCTCGATGAGTTACGTTTGTATACAGAGATATTTAAAACCGAACCTCCACTTTATCCTACCACCGGGGAAAATCGATTTTTTGTGAATTACAAAAAATGCATGGAAGTGAACCGCAAAGAATCTCTGAGGATTGCTGGTGAAATCAATGAATCTCTCAAACAAAAAGGATTAATGATCGCCGCACCGAGTGAACTTCAGGATTATGTGTTGCAGCAGCCTAAAGTAATCGGCAGTTATGCCAAAACTCATAATAATACGCTTATTAGCCGCCTTATCCTGGAAGTTCAGGAAAAATTTGCAGAGAAAATTGTTCCGTTTAGGGTGGTATCTTGGGCAAGTATTGTGGGGTCGAAAGCAGAACGGCAGGCAAATAGCGCGCATTTACAGCTTAGCGCGTGATGTAGTGTTTTCCGGTTTATCCACTCCCAATGCACAGGCAATTCTTAGCAACTCATCCTGGGACATTGGAATTCCTCTCATTTTATGATAGGCAGGGATAAGGGCACCGGTAAGATTCCCGGATCAATTACCGCACTGCGCTCGCGGCAACAGGGCGGAATCGTGATTATGCTATTACCATGTGCTTACCTATGTGGGCAAGATTCCTCTTTTAACGACGGCGCAATCGTCCTAAGCTCTAATGCTTGGGCTGGTCGATAGCGTTTACTTATTGCAGATGATTTCTGAGAATCCAGAATAGCCTTGTCAGATTGCCCGGTTTCAGTATAGGCCACGTCCAGATTATTGCGATACAGTGCATTTCCTGGCTCAAGCTGTACTGCCTTTTCAAAATGCGGAATGGCCTTATCATAGTGCCCGGTTCTGCTATAGGAAACGCCTAGATTGTTGAGAGCTTGTACATTTTCCGGCTTAACCTGCACTACCTTCAATAGATACAGAATAGCCTTATCATATTGCCTGGTTCCATTATAGGCAATACCCAGATTATTGAGAGTTATTACATTTTTTGGCCTAACGTCTATTACTTTCAATAGATGCGGAAGCGCCTTATCATGTTGTCCGGTTTCATTATAAGCAAAACCCAGGTTATAGTGAGCTGTTACATTTTCTGGCTTAACCTGCACTATTCTCTCAAGATGCGGAATGGCCTTGTCACAATACCCGGCTCCATTATAGGCAGCCCCCAGATTATTGAGAGTCGTTACATCTTCTGGATCAAGCTGTACTGCTTTCTCTAGATGCGGAATAGCCTTATCATATTGCCCGGCTCCAATATAGGCTTCACCCAAATTATTGAGAGTCGATACATCTTCTGGATCAAGCTGTACAGCTTTCTCAAGATGCGAAATGGCTTTGTCAAATTGTTTGCTCTTGTTATAAGCTAAACCTAGATTAGTTAGATTTATTGCATCCGGCGCAAGTTCTACTGCCTTCTCAAGATGTAGAATAGCCTTGTCATATTTCCCCATGAAGAAATAACTATCCCCCAAATTATTGAAGGTAGATACATATATCGGTGCAAGTTCTACTGCTTTTTCAAGGTGCACAATAGCCTTTTCATATTGCTCAGTACTGCAATAACAATCACCCAGATTGGTTTGAATTATTGCATCTTTCGGCGCAAGTGCTACAGCCTTCAAAAGATGCTGAAAGGCCTCGTCATGTTGGCTGGTTTCATTATAGGCAAAACCCAAATTATTAAGAGCTGTCGGATTTTCCGGGGCAAGACTCACAGCTTTTTGAAGATGCAAGATGGCCTTATTATATCGCTCAGTTCTGTTATACGCCGCCCCCAGGTTGGTAAGGTATTTTACATTCTCCGGTGCTAGCCTCACGGCTTTTTTAAGATGCGGAATCGCTTTGGCAGATTGCCTGGTTTTGTTATAGGCAAAGCCCAAATTATTGAGAGCCAATCCATTTTCCGGCTCAAGCCTTACCGCTTCTTCAAGATACGGGATGGCCTCGGCAAATTTTCCAGCCTGTCCTAGTTTGTACCCTTGTCGCAATGCGTCGGTTGGTCGTTGTTTCGCCATAACCATTGTTCCTCGAATATAAATAACTATTTATATAAATTCTTGTTATATAAATGTCAACAGCCACCTATACTTTCTATTAATCAATTGCCCTAGAGTAAACACTCCCAAAAAATAACCCTTTATTCACCCTCCATAACACGCTATCATGGTTCGCAACTTGATTGAAGCCAGCCCATGATTACCCTTAAAAACATCATTTTCGAATATCCCGGCAAGCGGGCGTTAAAGGATGTTTCCTTTACCATCAAGCCAGGCAGCATCACCGCGCTGGTTGGGCCGAACGGTTCTGGGAAAACGACGTTGATGCGGTGTATGGCGGCACTTGATGTGCCGTTTTCCGGTTCGATTGAGGTAAACGGGATTGACGCGCTTGAGCACCCCCGCGATATCCATCAGCATATCGGCTATTTATCGGATTTCTTTGGCGTCTATAAGGATCTAACCGTCCGTCAATGCCTGACCTATATTGCCAGCATTCACGGCATCCCTGAAACGGATATCCCGCAGAAAATAGCGCTGGCGGCCAAAAGGCTGGCGATCACCGATTATATGGATAGTGACGCCGGCAGCTTATCACGCGGCTTGCGCCAACGGCTCGGTATCGCCCAGGCGCTGATCCATGAACCGCATATATTATTGCTGGATGAACCTGCATCCGGCCTTGATCCGGAATCACGGATCAATCTCTCGAAACTGTTCCTATCTTTAAAAGCCGAAGGCGTGACGCTGGTTGTCTCCTCCCATATCCTCGCTGAACTGGAAGATTATTGCACCGATATGCTGCTACTGCGCGATGGCCAGATCATTGAACATTGTGTGGCTGCGAAAACATCACAGGCGGAACAGACAGGTGTGATCGATATTATTCTTGGTGAGCAGGCGGAACCTTATATCCCGATTATCTCAGCCATTGCCGGTATCAGCCAGGTGAGTGCTGAAAATAAAACACTGAAATGCACCTTCTCGCTTGAGGAAAAAGCACTGCATGATTTACTTGCGCAACTGATCGCACAAGGGCTGCCTATATGGAGTTTCACGCCCTATCAAAAACGCCTGCAGGATATTTATATGGATTATGCGCAGGGGGAGAAATAAGATGTTCCCTATTAACAGCGAAATACGGCGCTATTACTGGCTGGATTTTTCAATGCAGCGCATTATTGCCATGCCCGTGGTGCTGATAGCAATTCTCTATGTGATGTCCGTATCAGGAAGCGCGGCTGGTACAATTGCCGGATGTTTCTCGGCCTTATTTATGGTCATTGTCTTCATCTGGGGAGGCTATCAGGCAGCGAACGCAGTTATTGAAGAGGTCAGGGATAATTGCTGGGATAACCAGCGCCTTTCATCGGTATCACCCTGGCAGCTCAGCCTGGGCAAATTGTTTGGCAGCACCTTATATAGCTGGTATGGCGGTATTATCACGTTGCTGGTCTATGTCTTTTATAGACTGAACGATCAATCACCGATACTCGTTGGCTATGAGGTGCTGCTGTTCATTTTCTGCGCTATTATATCCCATATTATTGCATTAATATGCAGTATCCAGTCCTTACGTATCCAAAACCGTTATGGACGTTTCTATCCGATAGCCTACCTGATTATCGGATTGATGGCTACCAGTAGCCTTTATAACATGAGCCATGATTTGTCGAAATCTTTTGAGTCAGACGGCGCATTCACCGCAGTGAGTTGGTTTAACCTCGACATAGATGGCGGCATCTTTGCCATTACCTCACTGTTGCTATTCCTTGGATGGGGAATGACCGGTCTCATCCGCCTGATGCGGGAAGAATTGAAATTCACGAACATCCCGTGGGTATGGGCGCTATTTGTGCTGTTTATCATGATTTATACCGCCGGGTTTCACTATGACACAACGGTTCATGAAAGCTATCCAGAATCGTTTTATGCATTGCACCACAACCATTTTCTTAAACAATACCGGCTAGGAATCGCGTTTATGTTTGCATCAGCCAGCATTTACTGGATGTTTTTTGCCGATATTATCACTATCACCCGTTACCGGATGCTGTGTTATCAATGGCACGAGAAGAATTGGCGGAAAATAGGTGAAACCATTCCGCGCTGGATGGTTTCCTTTGTCATCACCATCGCCGCCGCCGTGTTCTTTATCCTTTTCCAGGATACTGCTAAAATGGGGTATTCCGCGATCGTGTTGACAAGTTATATCCTTTTTATCCTGCGGGATGCCGCCATTGTCCATTACTTCAAATTTTCTTCCAACAATAGACGGGCAACAATGGCTACATTGTTTTATTACGCCATTCTTTATATGTTATTACCGGCCATTTCTTTTGCCGTTAAACCTTATTATTTCAGCTATGTGTTTTATCCCGTCATGACTCACGATGCCAATATCGCGATGCTGCTGCCAGTGATGGTTCAGCTATTGGCGGTCGGCTACCTGCTTTATGGACGGTGGATAAAAGGGAATCAGGAGATATAACTATGAAATTCAATGCCGCATGTATCCAGCTCAATAGTCGTGACAACCTGATGGATAACCTCGCCCAGGCCCAGCATTATATCAGCGAAGCCAAATCAGCCGGCGCAGAATTAATTATAACCCCGGAAAATACGGCGCTGATGGTGGATAGCCGGGTGGATTATACCAATCATCGTTACACGGCAGCCGAGCATCCGGCGCTGCTTTCTTATCAGAAACAAGCAAAAGAGCTTGATGTCTGGCTGGTGATTGGTTCGATGGCGGTGGTGGTTTCGCATTCCAATAAGCTGGCAAACCGCCAGTTCGTCATTGATAATAAAGGCGAGATCGTGACCACTTACGATAAGCTGCATCTGTTCGATGTCACCCTGCCGCATGGCGAGGAATATAAAGAATCATCGCGCTCGGTGGCAGGAAGCAGCATGGCGTTATGCACCACACCCTGGGGGAAATTAGGGCTGACCATCTGCTATGATATCCGTTTTCCGCATCTTTACCGGCAGCTTGCCAAGAACGGCGCCAGCTTTATCACCATCCCTTCCGCCTTTACCAAAGTCACCGGTGAAGCGCACTGGCAGGTGCTGGTACGGGCCCGGGCGATTGAAACCGGCTGCTATATTTTCGCCGCCGCCCAAACCGGCGTCCATCCCGGTGACCGCCATACCTACGGCCATTCATTGATCGTTGATCCGTGGGGTAAAATCCTTGCCGATGGCGGTAGGGAAGTCGGCTTCATCATGGCGGAGATTGATCCGCAGATGGTGGTTGAAATACGGCAGAGGATTCCGTCCTTGCAGCATGATAATCCGATTTTTGGGTAGCTCATCCAATCTTTTCCCCATTCTGATAATGCGCCCGGATATGATAGGCCTTTTTATTTTGTGAGCCGTAATAGGTCCGCATAATCAGCTCGGCGAGAAAACCAGCGGTGATAAGCTGTACCGAGGTGATAATCAGCATCACCCCGATTGTAAATAGCGGGCGGGTGCCGATATTACCACCTGCAATCTTGATCATCAGCAAATAGGCTTCGATCATCGCACCCATGATAAACATGAGTATCCCGAGCGTGCCAAATAAATGCATGGGTTTTTGTGAATATTTCTGGAAGAAAAACATCAACAACAGATCACTTGCCACTTTCAAGGTACGGCCTAAGCCATATTTCGACGCACCGTGAATGCGTGGATGATGGCGTACCGGTATTTCGGTAATTTTGGCGCCATGCAAGCTGCTAAGGATCGGGATAAAACGGTGCAACTCACCATAAAGATCGAGTTTCTTGGCGATATCCGCCCTGAATAATTTGAGCGTACAGCCATAATCAGTGATAGGAACACCAGTGAAATGGCGGATCATCCTATTGGCAATTTTGCTGGGGATTTTACGGAACAGCATTCCATCCTGGCGATTTGCCCGAATGCCTGCCACAATATCGTAATTCCCTTCTTGCATGGTCGCAAGCATTAGCGGAATATCGGCGGGATCGTTCTGCAAGTCGCCATCCAGCGTCGCGATATAGGTACCACGCGCCGCCTCGATGCCTGCCGCGAGTGCTGACGTCTGACCAAAATTGCGCGAGAACTCGATGAGCTGTATATCCGCGCTGCTATGAGCCAGGATTTCAGCAACGGTGCCATCGGTCGATCCATCATCCACAAAAATAATTTCATGGGGAAACGAAGCAAGCGCCTTCCCTACCGCTTCTAACATCGGCAGTATATTTGGTTTCTCATTATATACCGGGATGACGAGCGATATAATGGGAGAAGTCATTCGTTAGAATGGGATTTCATCGTCAAATTCTTCCTGAGCAAAGTTCTGCTTCGCTTTCGGGGCAGCGCTGCTTGAAGAAGCAGGACGGCTATCCTGTTGATCGCTATAAGAACTGCTATCACTGCTGCCGCCTTTGCCGTCGAGCATCAGCAATTTTGCATCAAATCCCTGCAGGACGATTTCGGTGGAATAACGCTCGATATTATCTTTATCGGTCCATTTGCGGGTTTGCAGCGCCCCTTCAATATAAAGTTTGGCGCCTTTTTTGACGTAGCTTTTTATCACATTCACCAGACCTTCACTAAAGACAACCACCTTATGCCATTCGGTTTTATCCTTACGTTCGCCGGTATCCTTATCGCGCCAGCTTTCCGTGGTCGCCAGTGAGAAATTGGCAATCTCTTTACCAGCCTGAGTTGAACGGATTTCCGGATCATTACCAAGATTGCCGATGAGTGTGACTTTATTTAAGCTACCAGCCATAATTTTTCTCCAAGGGTGATTTAAGGTAGAATCATTATAGAGATAAAATCAAAACTGGAAAGATTTAAATGCAATCGGTTAGAGATTTTTTACGGATGGCTGATCGTTATATGATCAAATACGCCCAGTGAACATCATTGACGGCTTCAGTTTTGCCAGCAATGATTGTTTGCACTACAGAAATATTGGATGGGTTGAGTTTAACAGCATCTGTAAAACGAGAGGGTTTAGAACTGGCATATTCCACATCTGAATCATCCGAACTTTCGATGCGGCTTTGTGAAGGGGAACTCTCATCATCCGAGTCACTATAACCAATCTCCCTATTTCTTTCCCGCTCTAACCTGCGCCCAGCTATGATCGCATCATGCGTTTTTCGTATGGGTAGAGGCCTATGCTTAGCTTTAGCTTTAGGCTTAAATTCCTTCATATACTCTCAATTTAGCATGTAGGGGGTCAGGAGTTGTTATTAGGGGTAGCACATCTATATAATGGATAAGATCAAACAGTGGTTTAAAATTTTTAAAATCCTCTTTATCTAAATCTTTAACTTTATCTGAAAATGTAATTTTCTGACTAGAATTCAAGCCATAATACCATAAGTCATTCTTTGTTGCATAATCATCTGTATTCATAGGCGTGGTAGAATGGAATTTGTTGATCTCTGCTATAGAGCGTTTTTCAGCAAGTAACCCATATTTTTCTATGAGTTCTTTAGAATAAAGAAATTCGATTGGGCAATTCTGATATTTTTTAAAACTTTCATCTGGAGGAGGTATTAAAATAGCAAAAATATTTGCATCGCTATTTGATCTGTAGATATTCTCTTTCTCTGTTATAAGAGAAAAATTCTTTTCCGTCTGACTTAAACCTTCTTTATCGCAGTCAAAAATACCAACGATTTTTTTATCTTTAAATAGGGTTGATGGGCAACCTATCAAAAACTGTTTTAGTTTATCTGCTCCCCCATTAAGACGATTCCCACAATAAAAAATATCAAATATATCTTTTTCATTTAGTTTCTTTCGGGCTGCTTTTATATGCTCAACATCAGTAGGGCCTTCGGTAAATATTATTATTTGCTTATGACTTTTCACAACAATTTCTAAAAGGCTACTTGCTTCCTGATAGGTCATAATCCCGTCAGAAAGAATGGGAATAATTTCACTTCTGGAACTTTTACGAATATTCTTTCCGCGCTCCATCCAGAATAAATCTTCATCATCAACATGAGCGACCGTCGATGGACTATGCGTCGTCATAATAACTTGAATTCCATATTCATTAACTAGCTTTTCCTTAATAACCTCAATAAACATTTTGCTCATTGATGGATTTAAATGCGCATCAAATTCATCCATCAATAGCACTTTGTTCATGTCACCAAGCTTGCGGTTATACGCCCACAAAATAAGAGAGACAATTATCTTCTCACCAGAAGATAAATCACCAAATTCTATATTATTGTTACCAGGATTGTTCATATCCCAAAACTTTGGTTTTTCTTGTGTTTTAGGTGTAGGGGTATTTATTCGATAAACGAATTCATATTTTTCAAATAGGTTATTGATTACCTCCCATGGGGGAGAAAAGCCTATAATATTGTAAATTTGTTGTATATCTAACAAGCGCTGTTGATCAAAATTCTCTATTTTGATGTAATCCATCTTTTCCTGATAGGCTTTAAAAATTTCTCCTATATACAGATTATTAAAACCATTCTCTATGTCAGTAACAATATCAGGTGGAATAGCACTTACAATTTCTTGCATTGTCATTTTATAAAGATCTTCTGCATTAATCCCTAATTGTCGTGCAATTTTTCCACGCACCTTCTCCCAGAGAGGAATTGTTACAGCCCTATTTTTTATCTGTTCTGCAACATCGGTTTGGCGCCTCTGCATATGTTCTATTGAACCAGAAAAGGTAGCGCCCTGCTGATTGTAGAGAGAGCCAAAAGCATGATTAACGGCTATGTATTGGACAATACTAGCATCAATTATCCCAGAATATTCAAGGGAAACTGTAGTATCCCTAGGATGGTACTTGATACCATTGTTTAATGCATCTAAGAATTTTGTTTTTCCAGCACCATTCACACCAGCAATCACTGCAAATCTTGGAATATCCTCCCAACAAAATTCAGTTCCTAAAGAAGCCCGCTCTTGTAAAAACTTTATCTTAGTGATCATTTAATATTCTACCTTCAATTTACCGTGTCGCAGCCTTCGATAAGCTTTGCACATTAGCCCTGGCTTTATCAACAAGAATCTCTTCCATTTTTTTATGGCAAAGCGTGAAGATTCTGATTGAACTTGCAGGATTTAATAAACGATTTAAAACAGGTTTTTCTTCAAAGGATAAATGAGCCGGGCTAGATTGGTCCGCAACCTGCGCAGTTTTGCTATTACCTGATGCAAGCAAGTGATCAAATAACGCCATCGCTTTGTGACGGTCCACAGCACTGATCTTTCCAGCAGCCTGCTGATAAACAAGCGCATGGTGCATGGATGCGCGCGCTATCAGATTTACGTTTCTTTGAGGATCAGCACCAGCCGATTCAGCCATCTCTAACCCTTCTTCTCTAGCTTTATTGGCTATATCCTGAATAACATTAATGAGATGACCTCTTTTCAATTCTTCCGTGCCAGGATCATATAAATGAAGGATACCTTCCTGCAATGTCGTCTCATAGGTCATTTTAAAAAGCTTGGCTGCGGTCGATGTCGCGTCCCTTGGTTGATCCTTCAGACACTGCTCATATCCCTTATTGATAAGTTTACTGGCTTCGGCTTTATCAATCGGCACATTCAAAAGGAGCGGCCTATCATCATTATCTTTTACGCCTTTTATCAGATCATCAAATTCCAGTTTGCGTGATTTAGCATTAGCAACTGCTTTGTCAAATGTAAACGGCGCTCTTTTAAGAGCGGCAGGAGGCAGAAAATTAGTTGCAATTTTATCATTATTGTCTAGCAGTATCTCGGTAACCATGGAACTAGGGTCTATCTGCCGCGGAGTAATCATAGGACTATGCCGTGTTTTAGGCGGACTGTTAGATAAAATCAATTCTCCTTGTTTTTCTTCTGGATTCACAATCCCTGGCATCGTCTTAAATCTCCAACAAAGTGTTAACAACACATTAAGAGTGTATCACAAAATTTAAACTCTACAACAAAAATATTTATAAAAATTTACCATTTTTAGGCGAGAATAATTCCTACATTTCTCTTGAAAGCCCGTTCAAAATCCCTTATTTTCCGCCCATGACTTATTCCCCCGCTAATCACTCCAACCCATTCCGGCAAAGCGCCGCTCTCTGGGTGACAGAAGTCAGCCTTCCTTACCGCTATACGGAAACAGTAAGCGACTACTTGGCAGATCTGGCTGCATCCATGACCTTATTTGCCATTGAAGAAGGCCCGGATGTCGAGCCGCGCGCAGACGATCTATGGAAAATATCGCTCTATTCCACGGCCAAACCAGATGAGGTGATGCTTGAAGTACGCTTGCAATTGTTGGCAGCATCGCTTCAAATGCCTATGCCTGCATGGCAGGTCACCTATCTTGAGGATCACGATTGGGTCAGTGAAGTACAGAAAAATTTTCCGCCCATCCGTGCCGGCCGTTTTTTTATCCATGGCCAGCATTATGAAGAAACGCCACCGCTATCGACTATCCCGCTGGTGATTGACGCCGGCCGCGCCTTTGGTACGGGCGAACATCATACCACCTCTGGCTGCCTGGAGGCTATTTCATGGCTGGCAAAATCGCGGCGTTTTACGCATATGCTTGATATGGGCTGCGGTTCAGGAATACTCGCTATTGCCATGGAAAAAACCTGGAATGGATCGGTGACAGCCTGTGATATCGATCCTCAATCGGTCATCACCACCCGTATTAATGCCTTAAATAACCGGGCACGGCTCCATAGTGTCGTCAGTAATGGCTATAAAGCGTCGTTTATAGCCACACAGGGACCTTATGACTTGATTATGGCCAATATCCTCGCCCGGCCGCTGATGCGCTTTGCGGCAGATTTAGCAGCGCATCTGGCGCCCGGCGGTATTGCCGTATTATCAGGCCTGCTCGGCCGTCAGGAGCGGATGGTCCTGGCCGCACACCGCTATCATGGGCTGGCGCTGAAAAAACGCTTTATCTCTTCGGATTGGCATACATTGGTATTGGGTAACCAATAAACGCCGATCGAACTGCCCAGGGAGCGCCGCAGGCTACCCTCTCCCTATGGGAGAGGGTAGGGTGAGGGGTAGAAATATAGATTGAGCGTAAGCGATTCAATATTAATAAGGAATCGCTTCGCTCAGATTTATAATTGATCCCTCATCCTAACCTTCTCCCAGAGGGAGAAGGGAGCGCTTCGCGCGGAGCACCTGGGCAGTTACCGCCGTATCAGCGCTTATACCCCACTTATCATTTTTCTGACCAGCCCATATAGCAATCCCCATCCCCATGACGCTATCTTGGAAGCCTAACTATTATTCAGGAGGTGGTTATGCTCAGATGGGCAATTATATTTTTTATCTTAGCCGTCATTTCATCCCTTTGCGGATTTTACGGGCTGGAAGGCACATTCATGGCGATTGCCAAATTCCTGGCAGTGCTCTTTGCGGTATTATTTATTGTGCTGGTCGTCCTCGGGACTGTTGCGGTTAAGAAGATACCGTGATCTTTAGTGTCACTGGCTCCCTTCAAGTGAAGGGAGCCAGTAGCTTTAATTCAACAACACATTCCCTGATTTCTTTTTTTCCTTCAGCTTAAAGGTACAGCGCAATTTGCTGCCATTACCCAGATATTCCAGGTTCTCAAGACCAAGCACGCGGGCAGTCGCAATACCGCGCCCATTCGGGTCCGTAAGGCGGGCTGGATCGAAGTCGATATAGCGTTTCCACTCAAAACCCTTGCCATCATCCTTCATCGTCACCGTCACTTTATCCTGTTGGCGATGAAACCCTACCAGCACTTGCTTATCCTTGTTTTCAGGCAATTTCGCCAAGCGCTCAAGCGTCGATTCCCATTGACCGGCCAGCATCAATTTCTGTTTCTGCTCATAGCCAATTCCCCAGTTCCCATGCTCAATCGCATTACGCATCAGATGCGCAATCGCCGCACCGATACGTTCAGGATTCTCGGCGGCAAAAGCGATTTTGGCGGCCAGTATATCGACATCGAGCATATCTTTCAGGGTAAATGTCCCGTCCACCAGCATTTCAATGGCGGCGCGTTCCTGACGAAGCTCGCGTTTGACTGTGTCTTTAGATACGAAATCACGGGCGGCGGCATTGACCAGCGCCATCAGCATTTGCGGATAAAACGGCTTGGTCAGGTAATAATAGGCACCGGCTGCCAGCCCATCTTCCATTTCCTTATTCCCGGCATCGCCCGTTTGCAGGATCACTGGAATATTGGCCATATCGGGATCGTTACGGATACGGCGCAGCACTTCAATACCATCCATCATCGGCATCATTTTATCGAGCAGGATAATATCGACTTCGCCCTTATTGGCTTCAAGATATTCCCAGGCGGTGATCCCATCATGGAGACCTTTAAAAGCGTGTCCGGCATGACGGATGGTACGAGACATAATCTCCAGGTTCATTTCATCATCATCGACTGCCAGTATATTTAAATGTGTCATCATTTGAGTACCTGTTCCTGTTATAATGTTACGATAAACTGCCCTTCCGGCCAATCCACGGGAAGTGCAAAATAAAATGAAGCGCCTGTCGTTGCTGCCATAGCCTTATTATTTTCCGCCCAGATCAAACCGCGATGCGCTTCGACAATCCCTTTGCAGATGGCCAGACCTAAACCTGTGCCCCCTGCCCCGGAATTTGTACGGCTGCTCTGGATGAATTTCTCAAATATCTTATCTTCCTCACCTTCTGGAATACCAACACCCTGATCCGACATGCAAACGACCAATGCTTCAACATATTCCCCGTTCGAATGCAGTAATCTCGATTCCCGGGAAAAGGTGACGGTAATAATCCCCTGTTCCTTGGAAAATTTAATCGCATTGCCAAGTATATTGGTAATCACCTGGCTGATCTTCATTTCATCACAGATAATTTCCGTATCAATATCCTTGCTTTCACAGGAAACAGTAATATTTTTCTGGCGCATCAATCCCTGCTGCTCCGATACAACGCCATCAAGGACGGTACGCAGATCGCAGTGATGCATCGTCAGCAATTCCTGGCCGCTTTCCAACCGTGCAATATTAAGCATACTATCCACCAAGTGAGTCAACCGGCCTGCGCTTTTGTTGATATTGACAAAATAGCGGTGCAATGTTTCCTGCAACGTATCCGTTTCCGTTTCATTCATCCCGAATAAGGAGAACGAGGTCATCGCATGAAGCGGGGTACGGAACTCATGGGACATATTACGCAGGAATTCACTTTTCGCTTCATTGGCGCTTTCCGCTTTCATTTTCGCTTCTTCGAGCGCCCGGGTACGTTCTTTAACTTTCGATTCCAGCATTTCATTCATGCCTTGCAGTTCTTTATCGCGTTTTTCCACCTCATCCATCATCTGGTTGAATGATTCAACCAGGAGACCAAGCTCATCTTGATAATATTTATCCGCCCGCAGGCTATAATTACTATGTTCCGAAACCATGCGCGCCGTACTTGCCAGATCCATGATCGGTGTCGAGATAGCACCCTGCGCTTTCATCGTCATCAATAGCGCCCCACCCATCGCCGCTATAATCAGCAGCAGCATCCCGGCTATCGAATGAAGCAGGTGGCCCGTTAACTCCCGCATATCCGATATCACCACCAGCGTTCCCGCCTCATTACCGTTTGGCGCGCGGATAATCTGCTTAATCGTCATCCCTCCCGATTCCTGTGCCGATACACCATCAAGGCTTTTTGCGCAGTTCACCGATATTCCTGTTTGCTGGTAAATAGCCAGCAAGTTACCTTCAGCCGTATATAAACAGGCCAGCGTCACCGAATCTTTAGTACTTAAGTCAGCGAGGATCTTAGTTGCCTTATCCGCATCTTCAAAGATCATCACCGGAGCAATACGCTTACTGATAATTTCGCCAAGAAGCCGTAACTCACTAAGCGACGCCGCTTTTGCCGTAATATTATCATAAATCAGGAATGCACTGCTGGCAAGAAGCAGGGTGACAAACGTGATTGTCATCACCATCAGCTCAAGCTTGATTTTGATAGAACTATTCAGAAAAAAGCTTCTCAGCCGTTGGTTCATTGCCCGTACGTCCTGTTAATAACATTAATCATCGTTGATCGATGATGATAATACCCACTAAAAATTAATTTAGTGTAAATATAGCTTAGATTCATGTGATATAAATACCATGATTGATTTATTTTCATTAGTAAATTAACTTTCGTTATTATTTCTGCAATTTAAAATTGTTTGACAAGTTCATAGAAATAGGATTTTCTTGACCAGAAATGTCAGTATTTATTAGCACTAAGTTGGCAGAAAATATGAGAAAATTATTATATATCACTATAATATATGTAATCGTATTAGCATCCCAGGCCATAGCTGATGATAATCAGCCTGCTGCTAACACTAATTCAACAGCGGCCGGCGCAGGCAGCAATGTCGATTGGTCAAACCTATCGCTGGACCAGCTACAGAATCTCAAAGTGACATCGGTCTCTAAAAAGCCGGAGCGGGCATTTGATGCCGCCGCCGCTATCTATGTGATTACTAAAGAAGATATCAGGCGTTCGGGCGCACGGTCGATCCCCGAAGCGTTACGATTGGCGCCAGGCGTGCAGGTGGCGCGGGCGGGAGCCAATGAATGGGCGATCTCCATCCGTGGGTTTAATGATCAATTCAGTAATAAACTGCTCGTACTTATGGATGGCCGCAGTGTTTATACCCCACTCTTTTCCGGGGTTTACTGGGATGTGCAGGACACACCGCTTGAAGATGTCAAACAGATCGAAGTGATCCGCGGCCCCGGCGCAACCTTATGGGGTGCCAATGCGGTGGATGGGGTGATCAATATTATCACCGAGGAAGCAGCCAATACGCAGGGCAAATTAGTCTCAACCACCTATGGCAATGATGAAAAAGGATCGACCACGGTGAGAGTCGGCGGTAAATCGGGGGACAACACCTACTACCGTATTTACGGGAAATATGATAATAATGCGGCGGAAGAAAAACCTAACCAGCAAAATGCGGGAGATAGCGGCAAGAATATGCGTGCGGGATTCCGTGTCGATGTTAATGAAACAACCAATAATGTGACGGTGCAAGGCGATACCTACAATAACAACGAAGATCAGCAACTGATCCTACCAAGCCTGAGCGTTCCATTTGAGATGCCTGCCGCTAATAATGAACTCTCTACCGGCGCCAATCTATTAACGCGCTGGAAACATAGCTATAGCGATGGTTCGGATTCGACGTTGCAAATCTATTATGATCATACGACGCGCAGCGATGTCTATGCCGATCAGACCGTCAATACCGTGGATTTTGACTTTCAGCATTCTTTAGCGGAAATAGACCGCAATGAAATCACTGTCGGTACTGGATTTCGTACGGTCAATGACCAAATTGATGGATCACAATATGTTTATTTCACGCCAACCGGCAGAATAATGAACACCTATAGTGCTTTTATTCAAGACAAGATTCATATTATTGAAGATAAGGTGTTTTTGACGCTTGGTTCCAAATATGAATATAACCAGTTTACGCAAAATGAACTCCAACCAAGTGCCAGACTGAGTTACCTGCCGACTACCAACCAGACCATCTGGGCCTCGGTATCACGAGCTGTCCATACGCCTGATCAGGACATCCAGGATATCACACTGCATGTGGCGGGAACACCTTTTGGCTATGCCAGTTTGGTAGGAGACAGTATTGCTGGCTTACCACTCGCATCATCGGAAGTATTAATTGCCTATGAAACCGGCTATCGTATTCAGGCTACCAAGCAATTATCCTTCGACATGACTGCTTTTTATAATGATTATAGCAAACTTCTTTCAGACTTTGCGGTCACCCCGCTGGAACTTACTGCAACGAATCCGGATTCAGGGGAGTCACATGGTTTTGAAATTTCCTCCAAATGGCAGGCAACGCGGGATTGGGATCTCTCCGCTAATTACAGCCATATCAATATGGATCTTAACATCAGGACTGCCAGCCTGGTGACAACCAATGGCAAAACACCGGAGGATCAATATAACCTGACATCTCATTATCAATTCCCGTATCACATTGAAATGACCAATCTTCTCTATACGGTCGCAGAGTTACCCGGCATCGATATACCGTCTTATACACGGTTTGATACGGTTTTTGCCTGGAAAGCAGACGATAATGTAGAATTAACCCTGGCCGGACAGAATTTATTTAGTCCGCCGCACGAGGAATTTACTGGCTTCCTTTACCAATTGCCAGAAAAAATTGGCTCTACTTATTATGCCAATATCCGTATACGATTTTAATCTGTACTAATATAATATTTTATGATAGAAGGGTTGCAACCTATAGGAATATCACTCTTAAATGTAGCGATAATCAAACCTTTTTAACCAGCTTTATATAAAGTCATAAATGATGAAAGCAATCATGGATACTACATATATTTCACCACCAGATATTACAGCACCCGTCTCATCGCCGGTTACGTTTGAGTTTGTAACGGAATCAACGCCTATCGACCTTGTCCATCAATATTTTCAGCTTAGGCAAGACGTATTTACTAATTACTGGCATTTAAAACAATTTGCCGGAGACGAAGATGAATACGATAAGATGAGTGTTATTTTATTAATGTGTCATCAAAATACCTGTGTGGGAGGGGCTAGAATTGTCATTCGTCCTGCCTATTCCGATATATACCTACCTATGGAAACTGCTGATTTTCTGGTGACTCGGTTATTACCTGATCTCCATCTTGAAGGGAAAAATTATGTTGAGATATGCCGTCTCGCTATATTGCCTGAATTTATGAATGGGAGTCATTCCACTGAACTGTACTATCAGCTCGCATGTAAATGCAAGGAGCTTAATATTTCCTACGCCTTTGGCGTATCACCTATCTTGCAGGCACGCAAAATACGTATTGCTTGTCGGTCATTTGGTATGGATACAAAAATATGCAATGATATTGCTATACCACCCCTTGCAACCTATGAAGGGATCACCATGCGGCTCACCGTGATGGATGTCGCCTCATGGAATAATCATATTGTAGAGAGCCTGAAACAAACGGCACTAAACCAGAATACGCCTCCAAATCTTGTTTTAAAGCAAGAAGAGGGTAGTACAGAACCTACAGTATCCACCTAACATCATCATCAGAAAATCAGCCGATGAAACCAATTTCTGGACGGAAATGATGTATTATTATGTTAAAAACCGGTATTGCCAAGTACTAAAATAATTACATGCGGTATTATGAACCGGTTCTTTCTTTTCCATCCTGTTTTACAGCCCTTACGCATGAAACGCTTATTTATTATATCGCTGACGCTGCTACTTTGTCTGGCCGGATATCAAGGTGCTATTGCCCAGGTTGAAGACTATAAAGTAAAAGCAGGCTGGATTTACGCCTTATTCCAATATACGAAATGGAAAGCGCCTGGCTCCAGCCATAGCACCTTATGCACCATCGGCGTGGATGAGGTCGGCTCCTTCCTGCGGCAACAGCAGAAAGAAAAATCGCTGCCAATCACCATCAAAGAAGAAAGCAGCCACGGCTCCTTAAAAGCATGCAATATTGTCTATATCGGCGCATCGGAAGGTGAGCAGATTGGGGATATTTTACAAAACCTCAAAGACCTGCCCATTCTTACTGTCAGCACGGTTAAGGGTTTTGCTGAAATGGGCGGCATGGTCGAAATTAAAACCACCTCCGATAAAGTATCGCTGCGTATCAATGCCAGTGTCGTGAAAAATGCTCAATTGCTGATCGATAGCGACTTGCTTGGAATTTCTGAGATTGTCGATTGATATTCCTTGCTCCCTCTTGCTGAATCATTTATGGGTTGTATCCCTATGAAAATCCTTGCCTTCGATACCACCCTATCTGCCTGCTCCATCGCCTTGATGGTGGACGGAACCATCATCGGTAACGCCGAAGAACATGAGCGTGCGCGCCAGGTGGAACGGCTATTCCCGATGATCGAAGCCTTGCTGGCTGAGGCTTCCCTGTCCTATGCCGATCTCGATGCATTGGCGGTCACCACCGGCCCCGGCAGTTTTACAGGAGTACGTATCGGGATTGCGGCGGCAAAAGGATTGCGGCTGGTAACCGGCCTGCCGGTGATCGCCTTAAGTGGACTGGAAGTGATCGCTCGGGCACTCAGCCATGATTTTCCAAAAAACCGCTTGCCGTATTTAATCATCCTCGATGCCTATCGTCACCAAGTCTTCGCCCAATCCTTTGCCAGCGATATGACCCCACTTATGGAACCTGCCTTGCTGGATTATGCGGCGATTACGGATTATGCCCAAGAAAAAAGCTATTTAGTTGCCGGCAATGGCAGCCATCTTGCGGCGGAATACCTTCCTTCATGCGAGATTGCCGGGAGTGGTTATCACGTACCAACCGCCTCGCTGCTGGCCCGGGATGCAGATGAACTCATCGCCTTGCGCCCGAATGGCGATGATGTAGCGCCGCTTTATATACGCGCGCCGGATGCGAAACTCCCTGCTAATTCCTAGGATGAGCTTGCTGGTATGCTGCAAGCAGCCTGCTATCATCGGCCATGGTATAGCGCTGGGTGGAAGACAGGCTGCGATGCCCAAGCAGTTCCTGGATGGTGCGGATATCCCCACCCGCTGCCAGTAAATGGGTAGCAAAACTGTGGCGGAAAGCATGCGGAGTGACGCTATCGGGCAGCCCAAAATGATGGCGAAGCTCACGTATCAGCCGCTGATAAACCGATGCCTGCAATTTTTTCCCTTGTTTTCCACGGAATATCGCCTCATTTTTCTCCAGTCTATACGGGCAGACTGCCAGATATGCCTCAATTTTCTGCCGCACAAACGGCAATAACGGCACTGCCCGCTCTTTATTGCCCTTACCTAGCACCGTGATCGTATCCGGCGCCGTCAGATGGCTGGCCGTAACCGAAAGCGCCTCGCTGATCCGCAAACCAGCGCCGTAAAGCAGCGCCAGCAAGGCTTCGTTACGGCAGCTTATCCAATGGTCCTCGCTGAATAATTCAATCTCATCAATCGCCTGCCCGGCATCCTCCATCGTCAAGGCTTTATGGATAGATTTTTTAATGCGCGGCATTTTAATCAGCTGTACCGCCTCGGAAACAGCCAGTTGATGATGACGGTGCAGGTAATGGAAGAAATTCCGCACGGAAGAAATGCTGCGGCAGGTAGAGCTGGTATCGTATTCCTGCTTATTCCGCCAGGACAACCATGAGCGCAAATCACGGACCGTCAGCCCGGTGAGGCTGGAGAGGGTAATTGACTCCCCCAGATGGTTCGATAAAAAGGAAAAAAATAGTTTGGTATCAGTAAGATACGCCGATTGTGTATGTGAGGAAAAAGCTTTTTCTATGGCCAGCCAATCTGACCATGATTGATAGAGAGTTTGTATCTCACCATCAGCAGGAAACGATAAAATCGCCAAGGACTCGTTTTCTGCCATATGCCACCTTATTCATTCGTAATATTGCCCCTTGGTTCCAATATACACGAATAGTAGGGCCAGATAAATATAGTTTATCTAAAGACAATTTATTTATCTAAAGATAAATATATTCCTATC
>Ga0207006_1028_pt1 | contig 35481 bp, 40 predicted proteins | sample Alteio_BWMinCont_84_FD_153497 | JGI IMG/M metagenome (GOLD analysis project Ga0207006, IMG submission 153497) | Enriched cells from forest soil in Barre Woods Harvard Forest LTER site, Petersham, Massachusetts, United States -... | ecosystem: Environmental > Terrestrial > Soil > Temperate forest >...
GTGACGAGCGACGGCGGCATCCGCGCCTATGCGCAGAAAGCCGACGATGCCGATCTCTCCCGCGCCGGCAAATTGCTGGGCAAAGGGTATCTTGCCTTCACGGTGAGCGAGCAATCGAAAGATGTGCGCTATCAGGGCATCGTCGAGCTCGAAGGCCAGACGCTGGCCGAAGGTGTGCAGCATTATTTCCGCCAGTCAGAACAGATCCCGACCGGCATCATTGCCGCCGTGCATCGTGACGGGAAAGACCGCTGGCATGGCGGCTGCCTCATGCTGCAACGCCTGCCGCGTGAAGGCGGTATCTGGACCGAGCGCGATACCGTGTATTCAACCGCGCAGGAGGATGACTGGCACCGCGCCATGCTGCTCATGGGCAGCTGCACACCTGCCGAGATCACCGACCGGGCGCTGCCGCCCAATGATCTGCTCTACCGGTTGTTCAATGAGGATGGCGTGCGCGTCTATGAGCCACATCCGTTCCGCCATCAATGCCGCTGCTCGGAACAGCGTGTTACGGCCATGCTGCGCGCGTTACCGCCTGCGGAAGTAGAGGATCTGGCGGTCGACGGGATCGTCACTGTTACGTGCGAGTTCTGCAATAAAAGCTACAGATTTGACGAAAAACAGCGTCAGCAACTTTTTGAAAGGAGAAAAACATGAAAACGATCGACCACTATCAGGTAGACGCCTTCACCGACCAGCTGTTCGCGGGCAATCCGGCGGCGATTTGTCCGCTCAAGGAATGGCTGCCGGACGCGCTTATGCAATCGATTGCAGCCGAGAACAATCTCTCGGAGACAGCATTCTTTGTTCCACAAGGCGACGGTTTCGAATTGCGCTGGTTTACTCCTGGGCGGGAAATTGATCTATGCGGGCACGCAACGCTTGCTTCGGCACATGTGATTTTCGAGTATTTGAATTATGGGAAGCCCATCATCAATTTTACGACCCGTTTTGTCGGCCCCCTTGCCGTTGTGCGCGATCAACAATGGCTTACGCTTGATTTTCCCGCATGGCCGGCCCCCGCCGTTGAAGCGCCACGCGTGCGTATCGAAGGATTAGGCGGACCGTGGCCGCAGGAATGCTTTTTGAAACGCGATTACATGTTTGTTTATGGCAAGGAAGAAGACGTACGTAATGCCAAGCCTGATTTCGGTTCCTTAAGGAAACTCGAACGCCGAAACATATGTATTACAGCGCCCGGTATCGATTGCGATTTCGTAAGCCGTTTCTTTTCGCCGGGCGATATTCCTGAAGAAGATCCTGTTACGGGTTCTGCCCACAGCATGCTCATTCCTTATTGGGCGAAACGGCTTGGCAAGACCAAGCTTTTGGCACGCCAGTTGTCGCCGCGTGGCGGTGAATTGCGCTGCGAATTGCAGGGCGAACGGGTGCTCATTGCGGGCAAGGCTCGCACTTATTCACAGGGAAAGATATTCCTGCCGGACTAAGTTTTTGTCTTGGCCGCGATCTGGATCGTCACATCGACGGCGGTGCGTACCATGCTTTCGTTGGCCCACTGGCCTTCACCGATATGATAATCGGTGCGGATGAGACGCACGGTGCCCTGCGCCAGCCAATGATCGCCGTCCGGCTTGAGCGTGAAGGGCAGCTTCACCGTATGCGACAGGCCCTTGATGCTCAGCATACCGGTCGCGATGAAACTGTCTGGCCCCGTGCGCACGATGTCGTCGCAGGTGAAGGTAGCTTCCGGGAATTTGACGGTGTTGAACCACTCGGCCAGCGGCAGCATGGCATCGCGCTGCTTGTCATTGGTGCTTGCGCTGTTGATGTCGATGGTCGCCGAGATCGAACCTTTTGCCGGATTGTCGGGATCGAAATCGATCTTGACCTTGAAGCTGCTGAAGACGCCCGAAAATCCCTCGCCGCCCTGAATGCCGGTAAAGCCGATGAAGCTCTTGGTGTAATCAACTTCCCAATCATTCGCCTGCGCGGTCCCGCCGAGGCTGAGGAAAAGCAGCAGCGCTGCCAGAATGAGCGAGGCTGGTTTCTTCTTCATTTTATCCCCCCTTAACTTCTCGAACAGACATACCACTGGCCCGGGCAGCATGCGAATCAATACATCATCGCGGTTAATCCAGTGATGTTTGACGGCAGCCCCTACATGGAGCACCAGCAATGCGGCCAAAATATAGGCGCCCCAGCCATGGATAGCGCCGAAGACGTGGCTCACTTCCCTTTTATTGGCAAGTTCGGGCAGCACCGGCAGGTCAGGCCAATGAATATAGCCGAACAGATATGTTGGCAGGTTAAGCGGCGAGCTCGACACAATGGCCCAACCGGTGAGCGGCATGCCGATCATGAACACATAAAACAGCACATGAGTGGCGCGGGCGGCGAATTTTTCCCAGGCCGGCATCGTCTCGGGCAGCGGGGGTGCCCGGTGCATGAGGCGCCAGGTGAGGCGCATGAGGCTCAGCAGCAAAATCGTGATGCCGATCGATTTGTGCAGCTGGAACATCTGGAAACGGTAAGGATTGCCCTTGTCGACATTCTCCATCGTCCAGCCGAGCGCGAGCATGGTGATGATGAGCAGGGCGATGAGCCAGTGCAGGGTTTTGGCAACGTTATTATAGCGGGTGGAAAAGATCGTGGCGGGCATGGCACCATCCTGCCGCAATCATTCGGCTTTGTCGAATTCCGCTTCGATCTGCAGCGTCACCTCGTCGCCCACCATCGGCAGCAGGTTCTGCATGCCGAAATCTGAACGGCGGAAGGTGCCGGTCGCGCTGAAGCCGAGCACCGGCTTATGCATCATCGGATGCATGCCGACGCCGACCAGCGTGGTGTCGAGGGTGAGTTGGTGCGTCACGCCGAGAAACGTGAAATCGCCGGTGATTTTGCCGGTGGTCGGGCTCGTGCGCTCGATCTTCGTCGTCTGGAACGTCGCGCGCGGGAATTTGATCACGTTGAACCAGTTGTCGCCGCGCAGTTCTTCTTCCAGCTTGGCGTTGTTGGCGTCGATGCTGTTGGGATAGACGGTGATGTTAAGGCTGCTTTGTTCCGGCGCGTCGCTGTTGAAATTGAGCGTACCTTCCATTTTGTCGAACCGCGCAGTGTAGCGCGAGAAACCGAGATGGTTGATTTTGAAAGTGACGCTCGCATGGTTGGGGTCGAGCTGGTAAACCCCCGACGGCGCTTCCTTCGCATTGGGACTGGCATCGGCCAGTGCCACCGGCGATGGCATGAGGGCAACGCCGGTAAGAATTGCAGCGAACACATATACGAGCCGGGAGCGAATCATGAATTTCCTCTTACTGGCTGGATCAACGAAACTGCGTTAGCACCTGAAAGCGCCGGAATTTTTGCCCGTCGCTACGGGGAGCGAAATTAGATCATCGGCTTACCGATTGCCAGCCTCATTTTGAAATCGTAACGGCCGCCGGGCATCTTTCCTGTGGAAAAAATCCGCCGGGCGGCGCATTCGGATAAGCCTGCCAAAGACATAAAAGGTTAGCAGCCAGCATGGACCGTATTGACACGATCATTGTCGGCGCCGGCGTTATCGGGCTGGCGTGCGCGCGCGCTTTGGCCGCAGCCGGGCGCGAGGTACTCATCCTCGAAACGGAAAACGCCTTCGGCACCGTTACCAGCTCGCGCAACAGCGGCGTCATCCATGCCGGCATTTACTATAAACCGGGCAGCCTCAAGGCGCGCTGCTGCGTGCGTGGACGCGATCTGCTCTACGCCTATGCCAGGGAACGCGGTGTCGCCTATAAAAATTGCGGCAAGCTGGTAGTGGCGACTGACCAGAGCCAGGTCGAAAAACTGCATGCCTGGAAAGCGAACGCCGAGAAGAATGGGGTCATCGGCCTGCGCTTGCTTACGCCCGCCGAAGCGCGCGCGCTGGAACCGCAGCTTTCCTGTGTTCAGGCCCTGCATGTGCCGATGAGCGGCATTATCGATGTGCACGAATATATGCTGGCTTTGCTCGGCGATGCGGAAGCAAACGGAGCGACGCTGGCCGTGCAGGCGCCGGTCGAGTGGGTTGAAAGGACGCAAGACGGTTTCGTGGTTTCCGTCGGCGGCAAGGCGCCGCTTAAAATCGCCTGCCGTGCCTTAGTCAATTCGGCTGGGCTGGGCGCACAAAAACTGGCGCAGGCGATAGCGGGTTTCGATGCCGCCAAAATCCCGCCGCTCGTTATGGCCAAAGGCAATTATTTCAGCCTCACCGGCAAGCCGCCGTTCAAGATGCTGGTCTATCCGCTGCCGGTGCTGGGCTCGTCGGGCCTGCATGCGAGTTGCGATCTCGCTGGCCGCGTGCGGTTCGGGCCCGATGTCGAATGGGTCGATCACATTGACTATCACGTCGATCCCGCGCGCGAACCGATGTTCGAAGAAGCGATCCGCCATTATTGGCCGGCTTTGCCGAAAGGCGCCCTGCAGCCGGATTATTCAGGTGTACGCCCGAAGCTTGCCCGCACCAGCCCGCACGATACCGATTTCATGCTGCAAACCACGCGTGAGCACGGCGTGCTAAATCTCGTCAACCTGTTCGGCATCGAATCGCCGGGGCTAACTTCGTCGCTGGCGTTGGCGGAGGAAGTCGCCAAGGCGCTTACATCCGCCTGATTTCATCCGCCGCCACCACCCGGCGGATCGCGTTTTCGAGGATTTCATTGGTGATCTGCCGGGCCTTCGCTTGCCCCGTGCGCTGGCGGTAAATGGCCGAGGTTTGGCACAGCACGACGATATCCTCGATCTGCGCCGGGTTGGACACACTCATAAGCATGCGCGCGATGAACCCGTCGCGCGAAATATCGGCGATCTCATAGCCGGCCTTCAGCGCGCGGCCGAGATAAAACTCGGCGACGCCCGCCAGCATGCGGTGAACTTCCGCCAGCAGGAATATCTGCGGCGCCGGTGTGATCGTGGCGCCGGGCAGCGTAAGCGTCACGCCGAACAGATTGTCGATTTCGCTGCCGGGCATCAGCCGCGTGGCGGTGCCGACCACCAGTGCATGGCTCAGCTCGCTGATCGCTTCGATAAGAGCATCAAGCTCCACCACCACCTCCTCATCCTCGCGTTCATCGATGAGATCGAGCCGTGGCAGCAGCAGCATTACCTTTTTGTTGCGTGCCTGATACGCGAGATAACGCGCCCGTGCGAGCGCATCGGGGTTGCGCGCGTTATGCACGGTGATGACGGTATCGAACTGCGCTGCCTTCGCAATATGCCGCGCCAGCATCTTTTTGCCCGACAGCGGCGGCCCGGCGATGAGAATCTCGTTGCCGAGCGACAATTCGGCATAGTCCTCTGGGTGCCGCGCACGGTCGATGAGATCGCGGATATCCTCGAGCAGATCGTCCAGCCCCGCCAGCTGCACATTAAGCGAGGATACGCGTTCGCTTTCGAGGCTCAGCTCGACGCTGTGCCGCCGCTTGCGCCGGTCGCCGATAAATTCGAGGAGGATCGGCAGAAGCACGATGGCTTCCAGCACGGTCGCAAGGGAGACGATTTGTTCGCTGATCATGGGCATGCCGATTATGGCCCGAAACGGGCTGCCAAGCGCATAGCACGGCGGCGGCAAAAAGGCTCATCACGGCTAAAAGCACGCAGCGCTCAAACTACCAAATTCTGGCAAAGCTAATCTTTTCAATGAGATTCAAGAATGCCCGCTAATGCGTTGTTATTAATCGTGCCGTAGTCTTGCCACAGGATTTTGATAGCGTTGCCCGATGGAAACATATCGGTCACGAACCGGTACGAGGGGTAATTTGAAGAGTCTGCGCTCAACAGCATTTGCCACCACCGCCTTCGTCGCGGCGATGTCATGCGCTACGCCCGGTTATGCGGATGGCGGCAATCAGTTCTTCGGCACCCTGCTCGGCGCCGGCATTGGCGGTCTCATCGGCAGTCAATTCGGCCATGGGGGCGGCCGCACGGCTTTTACGGTTGGCGGCGTGCTCTTGGGCGGTGCTGTCGGAAATAGTCTTGGCGCCGCGGCAGATCAGCAGGAGCGGGGCGCCTATGCCGGCGGCGGCTATTACGCTTCGCCCGAATATTATTATCAATCGCCGGTATATTACGCGAACACCTATGTGCCAACTTATGTGGCACCGCCTGCGCCGCCGCCGGCTTCGATCGCCTATTATGATCCGTCGGTCCAGACCTATTGCCGTGAGTTTACTCAGGAAACCCGCATTGAGGGGCAGGCACAGGAAATCTATGGCACCGCCTGTCTCCAACCCGACGGCAGCTGGCGGGTTGCTCAGTAAAACGAGGGCAGGTATCAGGGATTACCCGTAATCCCGGATTGACCTATGCCTGCTGATAAAATTCCACCCGATCTCCGCACCGACGATTTCGATTTCGACCTGCCGCCCGAACTGATCGCGCAGCAGCCGGTCGAGCCACGCGACCGCGCGCGGTTACTGCATGTGACGACGCATAACCTGGCCGACCGCCATATTTTCGATCTGCCTGATCTGTTGCGGCCGGGCGATGTGCTGGTGATGAACGATACCAGGGTGATTCCGGCGCGCCTTTATGGCTATCGCGGCCCGGCGCAGATCGAAATCCTGCTGCATAAAAAACACAAGCCGCAGAAGTGGCTCGTCTTCGCGCGGCCAGGCAAAAAGCTGCACCCCGGCGATGTGGTGGAATTTGCGCCCGGCCTATCCGGCGAAATCCTCGAAAAACGTGAAAGTGGTGAAGCGCTCATTCGTTTTTCAGCGGCCGATGCGGATCTCCCGCAATTACTCGAAACCTACGGTGAGATGCCTCTTCCGCCTTATATCAAGCGCGACAAAGGCGGACGGTCGGAAGACCGCAATCGCTATCAAACCATCTATGCCACGCGTGAAGGCGCAGTCGCGGCACCCACCGCCGGCCTGCATTTCACGCCCCAACTGCTCGCCAATCTCGCGGCCAAAAATATCGAATGCGCGACGCTTACCCTGCATGTGGGGGCGGGGACCTTCCAGCCGGTGAAGGCCGAGCATCTGCGCGATCATGTGATGCATGCCGAATGGGGCGAGCTGTCACCCGGCATTGCCGCTTATCTCAACAAAGTGCGCGGGGAAGGGCGGCGGCTGGTCGCCGTCGGCACCACCTCGCTGCGCCTATTGGAAAGTGCCGCCGATGCGCAGGGGGTCATCCATCCATTCAGCGGTGATACCGATATTTTTATTACGCCCGGCTACCGGTTGAGCACCGCAGAGGCACTCCTCACCAATTTCCACCTGCCGAAATCGACGCTCTTTATGCTGGTTTCGGCCTTTGCCGGCCTTGATCGCATGCAGGCGGCCTATGCGCATGCCAAGGATAAAGGCTACCGGTTTTACTCCTATGGCGACGCGACTTTGCTCGAAAGAGGGCAATCATAATGCCGGGTTGACGAAAGCCCGGTTTTTCTTGATGCTAAGCATGGTCCGCGTTATAGACGCGGTCCTATAACGGTAACTTTTACAGGAGCATTCCATCCCACCACGTCCACCGATAAGCCGGGATCGCAGCGAGGCCCCCCGGCGCGAGAAAGATGACGGCCCCCGAGTGAACGGCGCAATTACTGCCCGTCAGATTCGTGTCATAGATGCAGATGGTGAAATGCGCGGTGTCATGACCGTGCCGGAAGCGATGGTGCTTGCCGAGGAAGCCGGGCTCGACCTGGTCGAAATTTCGCCCGCCGCCGATCCGCCCGTGTGCAAGGTGCTCGATTACGGCAAATACAAATACGAAATGCAGAAAAAAGCCGCCGAGGCGCGCAAGAAGCAGAAAGTGATCGACCTCAAGGAAATCAAGCTGCGCCCGACCATCGACGCGCATGATTTTGACATCAAGATGCGCAACGCCAAAAGCTTCCTTGCGGAAGGCGACAAGGTGAAAATCACCTTACGCTTCCGCGGCCGCGAAATGGCGCATCAGGAAGTGGCCTACAAGGTCATGAACAAGGTCAAGCAGGTGCTCGAAGAACTGGCCAAGGTCGAATCCGAGCCGAGCTTCGAAGGCCGGCAGATGATCATGATCTTGGTGGCGAAGTAGAACTGCGAAGGTCAGGCGCTAATCGCGACGCTCCTCCAGCGCTTCAATCCTCTTTTGCAGCCACAGCAACCGCGCGTTCAGGATTGAACACAAGCCGACCGCTATCAGGAGTACCCCTATAAGCGTTATGAGTTCCAGATGGGGGATTTCGCTGGAATGCGAAAAGAAGACTATAAAACCTATGATGCAGAACAGCCAGCCTGGGGACATCAGCAAATCGCGCCACTCGATCTTTGCCAGCTGCCGTGGTTTCACTTTGGCATTCTTTTTCATGGTCGCTCCTTTGGTCGGATCGTAAGATGCCCCTCTACGCTAACTGAAAAGTTTATTCAGGTCTATTGAGGATGATCCCAACCGTCACCAGCGTCCATGATCTGCGCGCAGCGCTGCTGCTCTGGCGCGAGGCGGGCGAGACAGTCGGCTTCGTACCGACCGGCGCCCTGCATAAGGGCCATCTCGCGCTTATCTAAGCGCAAGCCAAGGTCGAATCCGAGCCGAGCTTCGAAGGCTGGCAGATGATCATGATTTTGGTGGCGAAGTAAGGTTTTGGACTTCGCGTTCTAAAGTTTCGATTCTTCTTTCGAGACCACGTGTTCTTGCGGACACGAGCAGGATTATGCCCGAAAGCATAATGAACAAAGTTGCATCTGCAGAATGCTCGATGATTGATAAAATCATACCCGCAAATATGAGTAAGGCTGGGGGTAGAAGAATCCAGCGATCCGCTTTTAATTGGGTGGGTGTATAAAATTGTCTGGATAACATGAGCTCCTCCGGTTTTTGTGCAAATAAACGGTAGGCTTGAGTGTTGAACAAAGACTATCATGACTGCCCATGTTACACACAGTCAACTCGGTTCATGATCTTCGCGCCGCACTTCTGCCCTGGCGCGAGGCGGGCGAGACGGTCGGTTTCGTGCCGACCATGGGCGCTTTGCATAAGGGGCATCTCGCACTCATCGACGCTTCGCGCAAGGTAACGAAACGAACGGTCGCCTCCATATTCGTCAATCCGCTGCAATTCGGGCCCAGCGAGGATCTCGCCAAATATCCGCGCCCGCTGGAGGAAGATAAAAAGTTGCTCGCCGAAGCCGGTTGCGACCTGCTTTATGCGCCGGAGCCCGCCGAAATTTATCCCGAAGGCTTTATCACCAAAATCGATCCCGGCCCGCTCGCCACAATCCTCGAAGGCGCGGTGCGTCCCGGCCATTTCAGTGGCGTCGCTACCGTGGTTGCAAAACTTCTGTTGCAGGCAATGCCGGATTGCGCCTTTTTTGGCGAGAAGGATTACCAGCAATTGCTCATTGTGCGCCGCATGGTGCGCGATCTGAACATCCCGGTTCATCTCGGCGCCGTGCCGACCGTGCGCGATACCGATGGCTTGGCGCTTTCCAGCCGCAACGCCTATCTGCCGCCTGAGCAGCGCAAACAGGCCGCCAGCTTTCCGGCCATCCTCAAGGAGTGCGTGAACTTATTCGCTGAAGGCCGCGATATCGGCAAGGTTCTTGCCGAAGGCCACGAGCGGCTCACCGGCGCCGGCTTCAAATGCGATTACCTCGAATTGCGTGATGCCGGTACGCTGGCGCCCGCGCATGACCTTACCTTGCCGGGGCGGCTGCTCGGTGCCATTCGTATCGGTTCCGTAAGGCTTATCGATAATATGCCCGTTAACGGGATTTAACCCTGACGGCATTCAACTCTTTGTTTACCGTACCCACGCCCAAACTTTGTCTTAATCAAAGTTCATACTTTGTCGCCTAGGATGCGGGCGGCGAATTAGCGCGGTTCGGATGTTGAAAAGTTTGAAATTTGGCGCGGCTTTTATTATCGCCGCTCTTTTTATTATCGCGACATCTTCGGCCGCCCGCGCCGACGATGCGCAAATCCTCCATTTGCTCAATCGCCTAACCTTCGGTCCGGAACCCGGCGATATCGAGGCCGTGCGCCGCATCGGCACCGATGCCTATATCGAGCAGCAGCTGCATCCCGCCAATCTGCACTCCAACGCCGATCTCGAAAATCGCCTCGCGCAATTGCCGACCGTCAACGCTTCGATTACCGAACTGGCCGAGCAATATGGCAAGCCACCCGGCGGCAAGAAGGAACTTGATGAGGAAGAGAAAAAGCAATATGCGCAGGGCATAAAAACCATCGCGCTGGAGCTCGGAGAAGCCAAGATCCTGCGCGCGGTCGAAAGCCCGGCGCAATTGCAAGAAGTGATGACCGATTTCTGGTTCAATCACTTCAATGTGTTTTTCCAGAAGGGTGCCGATCCTGTCCTCACCACTTCTTATGAGCGTGATGCGATCCGGCCCTATGCGCTCGGCAATTTCCGGCAATTGCTGGAAGCGACCGCGCGCCACCCGGCGATGCTGTTCTATCTCGATAATTGGGAAAATACCGATCCCAACAGTGTGCTCGCGCAGAAAGCGGCTTTCCGCCAGAACAAGAAAATCGGCATCAACGAAAATTACGCGCGCGAGTTGATGGAACTGCACACGCTCGGCGTCAATGGCGGCTATACGCAGGATGATGTAACGACACTCGCGCATATCCTTACCGGCTGGGGCCTTGGTCGCGGGCAGGGGATGGAAGGAAAAGCGACGTTTGAATTCGATCCCAACCGCCATGATTGGAATAACCAGTTTTTCTTAGGCAAGCCGTTTCAGGGCGGCGGCTGGGAGGAAATCGACCGTGCGCTCGACATCCTCGCCTTCCATCCTTCGACCGCGCATCACATTGCTTATCAGCTCGCGCAATATTTTGTGGCTGATGAGCCGCCGCAGAGCCTGGTCGACAAGTTGGCGGCCAAATTCCAGAGCTCGCAGGGCAATATCGCGCAGGTGCTCGACACGCTGTTTCATTCGCCCGAATTCTGGGACAAAAAATATTACCAGAATAAATTCAAGCCGCCGTTCCGCTATGTGATTTCAACCCTGCGCGCTAACGGCGCGGTGCCGAACGGCAATACAATGATGCTGCAGGGAGCCATCGCGCAGATGGGCGAGCCGCTTTACCGGTGTCTCACGCCTAACGGCTATTCCAACACCAACGACCAATGGCTCAATTCCGATGCGATCCTGAAGCGCGTCAATTTCGCCAAGGCACTCGCGCAATTCACTAACGATAACGCGCCGCAGACTATGGAAGCGGCGCTCGGTGAAAACTGGAGCGATAACACGCTCAAGACCGTCCAAAACGCCGAACCGAAACTGCAACCGGCTTTGCTGCTCGGCAGCCCGGAATTTGTTTATTACTGAGGATGAATCCCATGTTCACACGGCGCGAATTGTTGAAAGGTGTGATGCTCGCAGGTGGTTTCTGTCTACTGCCATTCGGACGCCGTGGCTGGGCGATGGCGGCGCCGGAACCCACGGACAGACATCTGGTAGTTATCTTCATGCGCGGCGCAGTCGATGGGTTGAGCGTCGTGGCGCCCTATCGTGAGCCTTATTATTACCAGGCCCGTAGCAACATCGCCCTGCCACCTCCCGGCGATTCCGGCGGCCTGCTCGATCTCGACGGGTTCTTTGGCCTCAACCCGTCGTTGGCCAAGCTTATGCCCATGTGGCAAAGCAAAACACTCGCATTCATCCATGCCAGCGGCTCGCCCGCACTTACGCGCTCGCATTTCGAGGCGCAGGACATCATGGAAACCGCGATGCTCAATTCGGCCATGGCGTCACAAGGCTGGCTTAACGGCCTCGCGCAAACTCTGCCTGATAACAACTCACCGACACGCGCCCTCGCGTTCGGTAATGTACTGCCGAAAATTTTTCAAGGCCGTTATAACGTCGCGACCGTGCCGGCCGGCATTGCGCCCAAGGGCCAAAAGGGCCTTATGAAGAACGGCATTGCCGGCGGCGGCGCGCAGGATACGCAGACCCAGCAGGCATTCAGCCAGCTTTATGCAGGTCAGGCCGGTCTTGGCAATCTGTACAAGGAAGGCCTCGCGGCACAGGCGGGCGTCATGCAGGATCTGCAGGGCGGCACTGAAATGCAGATGGAAATGGAAGCCTCCGCCAAAGGCGCGCCGGGGGCCGACGGCTTTGTGAAAGAAACCACCAAGGCGGCCGACATGATCCGGCAGGATCCCACCATCCAGCTTATGTTCATGGATGTTGGCGGCTGGGATACGCATGTGCAGCAGGGCAACGCCAAAGGCCAGCTCGCCAACAAGCTCGAGAAATTCGGCGACGGCATCGCGGCACTGGTGCAAGGCTTAGGGCCCGCCTATCGCAACACCGCCATTCTCATCGTTTCCGAATTCGGCCGCACGGTGGCGCAGAACGGCAATGGCGGCACCGATCACGGGCACGGCAATGTTGCATGGCTCATGGGCGGCGGCGTGCGCGGGGGAGTCTGGAGCCGCTGGCCAGGCCTTAACCCGAACCAGCTTTACGAGGGCCGCGACCTTGCCATCACCACCGATTTCCGTGGCGTCGTCGGCGCCGTAATCGGCCAGCATTTCGGCCTCAGCGACGACAAGCTCGCCGCTTTCATCCCGGATTACCGGCATGATCGCGGGCTGGATAATTTAATCGGCTAGCCCGCAAATCTCTGCAATTCTGTTTCCGGAATATCGAAATTGCCGATCACATTCTGCACGTCGTCGTCATCTTCGAGCGCGTCGAGCAGCTTGATGAGGTTTTGCGCGTTCTCCCCCGTCACCGGCACAAGGTTCTGCGGTTTCCAGGTAAGCTTGGCGCTTTGCGGTTCGCCGAATTTCTTTTCGAGCGCATCACGCGCGGCGCCGAAATCATCGACGCTGGTCGAGATCACATGCTCATCTTTGCCGGAGTCAACATTATCGCCGCCAGCCTCAATCACCGCTTCCAGCATCGCATCGGCTGATGCAACGGCTGCGGGGTAAGTAATCTCGCCGATGTGGCTAAACATGAAAGCGACCGAACCGCTTTCGCCCAGCGTGCCGCCGAGCTTGGAAAGCGCGGTGCGCAATTCGGATGCCGTGCGATTGCGATTGTCGGTGAGCGCCTCGATGATGAGCGCCGAGCCGCCGGGCCCGTAAGCCTCGTAACGCACTTCATCATAATTCGCGCCGTCGGCCGCGCCCGGCTGCGCCGCCTTGATCGCGCGTTCGATGCGCTCGCGCGGCATGTTGTTCTTGCGCGCGCTGATGATCGCGGTGCGCAGGCGCGGGTTCGTATTGGGATCAGGCGCGCCGGTCTTGCACGACACCATGATTTCGCGCGCTATCTTGTTAAAGATTTTCGCTTTCTTGGCGTCGCTGCCCGCCTTCTGGTGCATGACGTTCTTAGCGTGGGAATGGCCGGCCATAATACAGATCAGGGGTCAGGGTTCAGCATTCAGGGATAAGGAATTTTCTAGCAAGTCAGGTAAAGAACGTCACGTCAGAATATATTAACCCTGACCCCTGAATGCTGGCGCCTGATCCCTACACATTAAACCTGAAATGAAACACATCCCCGTCATGCACCACATATTCCTTGCCTTCCTGCCGTAATTTACCGGCTTCGCGGGCGCCGTGCTCGCCGTTATGGGCGATGTAATCGGCATAGGCGATGGTCTCGGCCTTGATGAAACCGCGCTCGAAATCGGTATGGATCACACCCGCCGCTTCCGGCGCATGGGCGCCACGATGCACGGTCCAGGCTTTTGCTTCCTTGGGTCCCACAGTAAAAAACGTGACGAGGTCGAGAAGGTGATAACCTGCCCGCAGAATTTTATTGAGCCCCGGCTCATCAAGCCCCAGCGCCGAAAGAAATTCCTTCTTTTCCTCATCAGTACCGAGTTGCGCCACTTCAGACTCAATCGCCGCCGCGATCACGACGCTGTCGGTATTCTCGGCCTTTGCCTTGGCCGCCACCTTGGCCGACAGCGCATTGCCCTTGGCCGCTTCGTCCTCGCCCACATTGGCAACATACAGCACCGGTTTTGAGGTGATGACCTGCAATTGTTTGAGAATTTTTTTCTGTTCCACATTTAGCCCGGGCACAATCGTGCGCACCGGCTTGCCCGCCTGCAGTGCCGCCACGGCGGGTTCCATCACAGCCACTTGCTCGATCGATTCCTTGTCGCCGGTCTTGGCTTTTTTCTGCGTGTTGGAGAGGCGTTTCTCGAGGCTATCGAGATCGGCGAGCATCAATTCGGTTTCAACCGTCTCCGCATCACGTACCGGGTCGACCGAGCCTTCGACATGCGTGACACCGCCGCCTTCAAAGCAGCGCAGCACGTGGATGATCGCGTCCACTTCACGGATATGCGCAAGGAACTGATTGCCAAGCCCTTCGCCTTTGGATGCGCCACGCACAAGGCCCGCGATGTCGACGAATTCCAACTGCGTCGGCACGATCTTGGCCGATTGGGCAATCGCCGCGAGTTTATCCAGCCGCGCGTCCGGCACCGCCACGCGGCCGACATTGGGCTCAATCGTGCAGAACGGATAATTGGCCGCCTGCGCCGCCGCCGTTGCCGTGAGCGCATTGAACAAAGTCGATTTACCGACATTCGGCAGGCCGACGATACCGCAGTTGAAACCCATAGCTTCGTCCTTCCATAAATCCCTCTCCCCTTGAGGGAGAGGATAGAAAATCTTAGTGCTGCGTAGCCCTTGCGAAGCAGCACTTAGATTTTCTTGGAGAGGGGGTTCGCGACATCAGAAAGCTTTCTGGCATCACCAACCCCCTCACCAGCAAAAACTAAGGCTTGCCAAGATGGGCAAGCCTAAGTTTTTGCAACCTCTCCCTCAGGGGGAGAGGGCAATTTCTTCAAATACTGCGCTGTTTTTCCTTCGACCATCAAATCAAAATTCTCAGCAAGGGAAACGAGCAGGGGCTCGACCCAAACTTGATCGGCTTTCGCAAAGCGCCCGAGCACATAATTCGTCACCGCATCGCCCTTCACGCCCGGATGGCCGATACCAATCCGTACGCGCCAGTAATCGGGGCCAATATGGGCGTCGATCGATTTGAGCCCGTTATGCCCGCCAGCGCCGCCGCCTTGTTTGATTTTCACCTGTCCCGGCAGCAGGTCGAGATCGTCATGGAACACGATCACGTCCACCGGCGCCAGCTGGTAAAACCGCATCGCCTCGGCCACGCTTTCGCCGGATAAATTCATGAAGGTTTGCGGCTTGAGCAGGAAGAACCGCTCATTGCCCGCGATCAATCCCTTGAACTTCTTTTTCCAGTTGGGAAATTTTGTATGCGCCGCCAGCGCATCGGCTGCCATGAAGCCGATATTATGCCGCGTGCCCGCATATTCCGGTTCCGGATTGCCGAGGCCGACAACGAGATGGGAGAGCGTTGGCATAGGGATCAGGGGTCAGCATTCAGCATTCAGGGAATTTATACGCAGAGGCGCATTCAGGAAAGCAAATCCCTGAATGCTGGCCCCTGAATGCTGATCCCTACTTCTTTTCCGCCTTCTTCGCGTCGGCAGCCGGGGCAGCCGCAGCGCCCTTGGCACCTGCCGCAGCAGCCGGGGCCGCAGCGCCGGCAGCCGGAGCCGCAGCACCTTCGGCCGGGGCGGCAGCAGCCGCACCTTCGACCGGAGCGACGGCGGCAGCCGCAGCCGCGGCAGCAGCCGCAGCGGCTTCCTCAGCCTCGGCACGGATGGCAGACGGCACCGCGATGGTGGCGATGGTGTAATCCTTCTCGTGGGTCGTGAGCTTGATCTCGGGCGGCAGCTTGAGCGCGCTCAAATGCACGGCATCATTGATTTGCAGGCCTTCGAGGCTCACTTCGAACTTCTCGGGGATCTTGTCCGGCGCGCACATGATCTCAATCTCGTGATGCACGATGTTGAGGGTGCCACCGCGCTTGATGCCCGGCGATTTATCGGCATTGAGGAATACAACCGGCACGCCGACGCGCACCTTTGTATCCGGCGAAATGCGCAGGAAATCGATATGCAGCGGGCGGTCGCTTACCGGGTCGAATTGCACGTCGCGCGGCAGCACGCGGTGCTTCTTGCCATCCACCTCGAGATCGATGAGGCGAATGAAGAAACCCGATTTCTCCAGCAGGCGCGTGAGAAGGTTCTGATCGACCGAAATGGTGGCCGGGGGCTGTTTGTTCCCGTAAATAACACCGGGTACTTGACCTTGGCGGCGGATGGCGCGGGCTGTCCCCTTGGTTTCCCGATCACGCATCTCAACCGCAAGCGATACGACTTGCGTCATGACATGCTCCATAAAGTTAAAGCCGGCCTCCAGGGGTGCCGGCTGAAGGCGCGTCGATAGCAGGTTATGCGGGGCTTTGGCAAGGAATTGCTGACCTGATATCAGGGTTTTGCAGCCTTAACTGGGTAAGATGGAACGCATGGCATGAATCATGCCTTGAATCCCCACAAGATTTTGCCATTCCTGCTTGCTAATGGGTTTTTTACGCCCGCAAGCAATAGCGCCCTTGCATATTTCTTCCGAAATCCTTAAATTGCCCTCCGAGTTTGGACATAACTCTCGCTTCTGCTGATGCCGTTTAAAAACTGCATATTGAAAGACGGCCTTAAAACCCCCTTTCCCCGCGTTTGTGATGAGTTTAAAGAAATGCCCCGGTTGGCGCATTCCTGATCCACAACGCTCAAGGCCGGCCCATAGTGGTGCCGGTGAACAAACTGTAAGGAAGAGTAAAATGGCAAACGGCAAAGTAAAGTGGTTCAACGCGACCAAGGGTTTTGGTTTCATCGCTCCGGAAGAGGGTGGTGCGGACGTATTCGTTCACATCAGCGCCCTCGAACGCGCGGGGATTTCGGGCCTCAATGAAGGCCAGCGCGTGAGCTTCGATCTTGCCCCGGGCAACAAGGGCAAGACCTCTGCAGTCAATCTGCAAGTGATCAACTAAGCTTCATCAAAGCTAAAATTTAACAGAACAAAGCCATCTCCCGGCATGCGCCGGGGGGTGGCCGTTCGGGATTCATCATGACACAAGATTTCAATGGCTTTGGCTTGCCGCCAAAGCTGCTTCACGCGCTCGCGCGCATGCAATTTACGACGCCAACGCCGATCCAGGAACAGGCGATACCCAAAGCACTTGCCGGGCACGATATTCTCGGCACGGCCCAAACCGGCACCGGCAAGACCGCCGCGTTCGGCATCCCCCTCATCGCGCGCCTGATGGAAAACCCCCAGGCCTCGGCTTTGATCATGACGCCGACACGTGAACTGGCGACGCAGGTTATGGCCGCGCTTCAGCAAATGATACCGGTTGCTGATATTCGCACCGCGCTCCTCATCGGCGGCGAAGCGATGCCGCGACAGTTCCGTCAGTTGCATGGCAACCCGCGCCTCATCGTCGGCACGCCGGGGCGTATCAACGATCATTTGCAGCGCCGCAGCCTGCGGCTCAACAACACCGCCTTTTTGGTGCTCGATGAAACCGACCGTATGCTCGATATGGGTTTTGGCGTGCAGATCGAGAAAATCGTCGCTCAGATACCGACCCAACGGCAGACCATGCTGTTCTCGGCCACCCTGCCGCAGGGCATCGCCAAGCTGGCCGGCAAATACCTGAGAAACCCGGAGCGTATCAGTGTCGGCTCGACCACCGAGGCGGCGCCCAACATCCAGCAGGAACTCATCCAGGTCGGCGACCACGAAAAATACGCGAAATTGCTGGAACAGCTGGCAGCGCATACCGGCTCCGTCATTATATTCGTCAAGACCAAATGGGGCACCCAGAAACTGGCCGACCGGCTATCGCTTCAAAGCCATCGCTCGGACGCCATTCACGGCAATTTGCGCCAGTCGCGCCGCGATAATGTGATCCAGGCGTTCCGTGATAAAAAATTCCGCGTGCTGGTGGCGACCGACCTCGCCGCGCGCGGCCTCGATGTGCCGCATATCGAACTCGTGATCAATTATGACATGCCGCAATGCCCCGAAGATTACCTGCACCGCATCGGCCGCACCGCCCGTGCAGGAGCATCCGGCAAGGCCATCAATTTCCTCACCCCGGGCGATCGCCAGAAATGGAACGCAATTCACCGCCTCATGAACCCCAACGCACCGCGTACGCATGAACCGCGGGAAGGTTCAGGCAACGGCAACCACCGCAGGAATAACAATGGTGGTTCGCGCAACCGCCGGTTTTTCAAAGGCAGCGGGAATAGGCCGAAGGCGGCGTGAGGGCGGAAGGGTGTGTCGGTTTGATTTTCGTAATGGTTATTGCGATGCATAATGGCTTCAGCTACAACTCACGCTATAATTAATTGCCAATTCCAACATTTTCATACAGAACATTCGTTCTGCGAAGAAATTTTAGCATTCATTGCCAACGATAACTCGAATACGCCATATTCCTCGGGACAAAATAATTAGAACCGATATCGATGGTTTAGGTATGGCTCAGCAAAACAATAATGGACAAAACTGGTTCGCCTATCACGAAGATTATCCGGTCATGGGCGGTGCGCTTGGTACACCTCCCATTTCGGTCGGTACACCGGCATTATTGTGGCATTCCGCCTTCTGGATTCCCAACAGCTATTCAGAAAAACCCCTTAATCCTGCATCGCCTGATGTCCCACATGACGAGTGGGTCGAAGAAATTGAACGGTTCGTATTAAAGCTATACGACAATCTGGTTGCTAGCGGGCAAGACGGCCGCGCAATCACATCAAGCTGGCATCAACCGGCCGGCGAAGAACCGAGGCTTTATCTTTTCCGCAACTGGTGGCCCGAAGACCCCGTCAATCGCACCTCGACGGTTATTGTTCCCCACGCAGTCCGCAATCAATCCGTAAATTTGTCGTTCTCCTGGAAATCCATGCAAGTGAACATGGACATCGATTTGTATCCTGAATACGTCACTATGTCGGCCGCAATAGATTTATCGGGCAAACCCCTGCAGGGAACCGAAAAAGATAAGCCAAAAACCATCGCCTGCGAATTGGGAGACGCGATAAGACTGTTCAACACCATAGCTACGGAAAGATTTCAAAAAGTCGCAAATGCTAGAAAACAGGTTCCCGGCAGCGAGCAGCCGAACACTGTGGATGAAGACAAAAGAAGATTTGAAGACATTTACCGGCTCTTTAATGAGAGGTTATGGACGGCGTTTTATGGCGAAGTGATCCGCGAGCCATTCAATGCGATTGGTGCCGATAAGATAGGAAAGCCGTTTTCGGATTCCCGGACTTTCGTCGCCACGCTCGGAGATAGTGCGTCTTCCTTCATTGCGCTGCCTCAGGAAGAAGGTAGGCTGCACGCGGGAATTGCCGCGCCGAGCCGGGTTTTTGAGCATAATGAAGATCTTGATTGCGTTAATACCATATTGCCTTTCATGGCGGTGGGCGGCGACCCAAAACAGCAGGAGCATAGCTATTCGAAGTTTCTGGGAGGCCACTGTTTTTTCGCGACAACGCTGGGGGCACCGCCGGCGGAGCCGTCCGTGCAGGCTAAATACGCTGCCCATCTTCTGCTCTTTACACATCAGGATTCATTGCAGATTGGTCGGCTGGTTGACCTCGGTGACAAGCTCGGTGATTTTCGCCTCGCCGCCATTTATGATCTCGAGCACATAATAAGGGCGGGGTATCGTATTCGCGGGCTGGATGAAGAACTCAGAAATGATGTAGGCAATATATTTTCAGAAGGATTGCTCGGTATAGAGCTATCTAAAATTAAGCAATGGTTGAAACAGCCACCTAAAGAAGAAGAGAAACGAAAAGAAATAGAGGAGCTTATTGATAGGGAAATACGGAGAAACAGGGAAAATAATGTCCGTTATTTTGCAGATCGCCTAGGCCAGATAGCGACTGCACTTGCCCAAATCGGAAACGACCCTATCACAAAGAAGCCCCTGATTTACGGGGGGCTTGCACGCCGTGTAGAGCGTTCGCGAGACTATCATAGGCAGTTTCAATCTATGATCGAATCCTTGCATTCCGAAGCAATAGAAAATTTTCAGCCTTATCCGCAATTTGTCGAACGCCGCCTCAGCCATACCCACGCTCAAATCAATTTCGTGGGCGAACGGCGGGAACAATTGGAGCGAACAATAATCTCGTTTACCGAACAGGTACGGACTGCGGAAACAACGCAAATGACAGACTCGTCGCTTCGGCTTCAGAGGGCCGGAACAGCATTAACTCGCGTTGTAACTGGCGGTTTTGTTGCTCTTGGCGCACCACTCACGATATCCCAGCTTTTTCCAGACTATATTGGAAAAAGTGAAAAAATATATTTGGTAATTTTAGGAGGTGCAGGCGTGCTTTTGGGTGAACTTCATCGAATAGGTTTTCGCAGAGTTGCAAATGAAATTCTCAAGACATCCGAAAGAATTAATCTTCGCATGGAAAGATTGAATAGAACTGCACGTGAAAGAAGAGAGAACGAAGCGGACTCTATTATTGCCCGGGCTCTCGTCGAGCCAAGAAGAACACACCCTCGATCAAGACGGGCCTACAAATCTCTATGGCCCGAATCTTAAGTTTTTTTAAAAAATCAGCGCGGGGAATTAGACGGATCGGCCTGAGTCGGACGCGGTGTATCAGTCCGCGAAGAAGGATTAAATGGCCGTCCCGACAATTCGCGGCCCGTATCGATAAATCCTATTTTATAAATGTAACCTACAACGCCAAAGGCGCAGATTAAACCAGTAATCTCCAATGCGGCTTGACTAATATTCATTATTCGACTCCCGGCAAATAAGAACCCGTCCTACTCATATTGGCTTCAGGCTAAAAAACCAATCAATTAATCATTTTCATGCTGTTCGCGCAAAAAAACCATAAATAGCAATAACTTGCTATTCGATAACTACCCCCAGCGTTTGTCGAACCAATGAACCCTACCCAAACAAACTCGACACCGAGCGTTCCTGGCTGATACGCACAATGGCTTCGGCCAGCAGGGGCGCGATACTCAAAAACTTGATCTTTTTCGAAGCGGATGCCGCCGGTGTCGCGGCGATGGAATCGGTCACTACCAGAGATTCGAGCGGCGAGGCATCAATACGCTCGACCGCTCCGCCGGAAAACACGCCATGCGTTATGTAAGCGGAAACCGCAGAAGCCCCTTCGTCCTTGAGCGCGACGGCGGCATTGCACAGCGTGCCGGCGCTGTCGGCGATATCGTCGATGAGGATGCAATGGCGGTCCTTCACATCGCCGATGATGTTCATCACTTCGGATTCGCCGGCGCGGTCGCGGCGCTTATCGATGATGGCGAGATCGGCCTCCAGCCGCTTGGCGAGCGCCCGCGCACGCACCACACCGCCGACATCCGGCGAAACGATCGTGAGGTTCGTCGGCATCTTGCCATGCACGGCCAGCGTATCGCGGATATGGCGCACGAAGACCGGCGCCACATAAAGGTTATCGACCGGGATATCGAAAAAGCCCTGAATCTGCCCCGCATGCAGGTCGAGCGTGAGCATGCGGTTGGCGCCCGCCACGGTGATAAGGTTCGAAACCAGCTTGGCCGTGATCGGCGTGCGCGGCCCGGTTTTGCGGTCCTGCCTTGCATAGCCGTAATAGGGCACCACGGCCGTGATGCGGCGGGCCGAGGCGCGCCGCAGCGTGTCGACGGTGATGAGCAGCTCCATAAGGCTGTCATTGGCAGGGAATGAGGTCGGCTGGATGATAAAGGCATCCTCGCCGCGCACATTTTCGAGGATTTCGACGAACACTTCCATATCGGCAAAATGCCGGATGCTCGATTGCGCGAGGGGAATACCGAGATTCTGCGCAATGGCCTCGGACAGGGGCCGGTTACTGTTACCCGCAATAAGCTTCATCACCTGACCGTAACGTAAGTCACTGGGACGGCGATGCTATATCAGCCCGGGGCGGGGATTGTAAATGCTGGATATAATTGCGCGTTTATTCGCGTGATTTGCGGCGATTCTCAGCCGCCAAGAATCGTCGGCGCGATGATGGCGCCGGCAAATTCCTCGAGCGAATGGACCATCTTATTCTTCGCCTCGCCCACCGCCATGTTTTTGGCTGTCTCGGCCAGCGTATGTGCATGCTCGGTTGTTTCGTGCGTATGCGCGCTGCCGTTGAGCTGGCCCTGCGAGGCCATCAGCGTGCCGTTCTGCTGCCGCAGCCGCAGATTTTCTGGTAATTTGTCGGGGCGGTTGAGATTGAGCTCAAAAAACGCCAGCTGATCCGGCTGCAGTGATTTTTGCAGTTCCCCCTTATTGAGCGCGCGGTTGAAAAAATCCTGTTTCTTCCTATCCATCGTCGAGCTCTGGCCTACGCGCCGCAATAGCCGCGCCTCATCGCGCACCCCCCGCGACGCATTGGTATTGGTCGACATTTTATCGAGGAACATCTGCATCGCCTGATGATAGGAAACCTGCTGCACGGCATGCTGGCCTTGCGCGCGCGCATCCAGTTCCTTCTTGGCGCTGTCGGATTTGGCATCGCCACTCGGGTGCGGGCCGCCGGAACCGGCATGAAGATCGTCGTACAAAGCCATCCGAATCTCCTCAATAACCTCAATATTTAAGCATTTTTTGACCCTGCAAGCAATTGAAAGCGCAAGGGCCCGGTAAGCTATTGATCGCGGCTTTATTCCATCCGCTTAATTTTTCATTAGGGCTAATTTTTGGTTAGACCCTGCCGCCGCGCATCGTCCAGCGCCTGTTGCAGCCGGCGGCGGAAATTGCCGTGGTGGCCAAACAGCAGGTCGATTTCGAGCATGAGCGCAAGGTCATCCACGCGGATAGGGGATCGGCGGCGGCGAAGCCGGATATGTGTTACTTGCGCGTGCTTCGGCTGGAAACGGGCGGTCAACGACATCGCGTTCCCCCTCATGGGCAACCTGCCCGAATATGGGATTTTTCCTACCCCGGTCCCGACCGTTTTGCAAGCGAAATTATCGCCGCCCGTAACAATGGTTACGGGATTTGGCTTTGCAGGTAAGATTTGGTGTTGAGGTAATCGGTCTCGGTGAGGTCGGCGAAATCGCTCACGCCGGTGCGGGTTTCGATTTCCTGCCGCAGCGTTTTTTCATCGAGGTTCTTTTGCCGCGCGGCATAGAAAACAAGTGCTTCGAGTTCAACTCTCTCGTAGCGCGTCAAGGGACGCCGCGCCTCGTGAATCCAGCCGGAAACCACGCCGCCGCCAAGGGCCGACAGGATGGTCGCAAAGCATAATACCTTGAAAGAAATGGAGGGCTTCTGGGGCGCCGGTTCGACTTCCATATCGGCACGCAGCATTTCGCGCGCCAAGCTCACAATTTTTTCACCACGGTCAGTCATGTAAAAACTTTCTTTGAAAATCAGGGTCTTTTAAAAATTAATCGCGTGTATATGACGGCGAACCTACCACTAAAGCGCGAAATTAAAAATGGATTTTGTCGAAAAAATATAAAGGGTAACTACTGTTTTGTTTTGAGTAACCGTGTGGGAAATTAACCATGACGGCGCCGGTCTTTCTGGCGCAGCGTTTCATAGTCGAGCAGGTCGTGAATCTGCGGCCGCAGCGATCCGGTCGCCTTGCGGTTATTATCATTGCCTTGCAGCCGCCGGTACAGCGTCGCCGTCATAGCCGCAAAATCGCGCGGCGAAAGGCGCCGGTTGTTTTCTTCCACCACTTCCTGCAGGCGCGCGATAATTTCCGTGAGTAGTTCAAGATTATTGCCGAATTCGATGCTTTTCTGCGCTACTTCCGCGGTGGCATTGTCATCACCCATAAGTGTCACCGGCGTCGTGCCGAGCGCGGTCGCCAGCGCCCGCGCCGTGTCGTAACGCGGAAATTTCGTGCGTCCCTCTAGCATGTCCCGCACGGCCGTGGCGTTAAGCCCGGCTTCGAGCGAGAGGCTGCGCGGATTAAAGCCCCGCTGCTCCATGCGCGCGCGCAGATTGCGAACCCAAGTGGCTGTCGTCGATTTTGATTTTGGCATGCACCCGTGGTAGCGCGCCAATGCGGCGTGCGTCAATGGGAAAATTACCACATGGTATGGGAATCAGCCTTGATTTACAGGCGACAGCCAGCCTCTGCGGCGAAATGTCCGCTCCAGAACCAGCGTCGTGACGATCCCGACCGCAGCGCCGCCGACCACATCGCTGCAAAAATGCGCATTAACCATCACGCGGCTCAATGCGAGCGCGACCGCATAAATAAGCAACCACGGCCGCCAGCTTGGTTTTAGCGCACCTAACGCAAAAGCCACCGCGAACGCTGTTGTCGCGTGACCGGAGGGTAGCGAGTTAAAGGTGTAATGAAAATTTCCCGGATGAAATCCGTAGAAATTATCCTTCTCAAGTTCCACCGGGCGCGCGCGGCCGAAAATCGGCTTGATGATATCTGCAATAATGCCCGACAGCGCCACGCTCGCGAAAAAGAACGCCAGCATCTGAACAGCGCCGCGCAACCGTGCGCGGCGCGCCTCTTCGATTTTGCCCCAGCGCAGCCATGCCGCGCCTAGCAGCAAAGCAACGCCAGAGGGCCACAGATACCAGCAAGATTTGCCGAGATCGGTCCAGCTGCGGAAAAAATTGATAAGCGCCGTATGATCATGATCGACCGTGCGCAAAGTGCGCGATACCGGTTCATCCACAAACAGGATCAATACGAATTCCAACACTACGAACAAGGCGACGCCCAAAGCGCCGTACGATGATCGCAGCAGGCTCATGGCGTACCCGCTTTTTGCGGCAGAATATAAAGCGTCACTTCTTCCATTCTGCCGCGCGGCACCACGAAACTGCGCAGGCCCGTCAATTCGTGCGGTTGCGCAGGGAAGCCGGCAAAGCCTTTCAAGAATTCCGCACGCTTGTCGTTTTCGATCACGCCGACAAGGCATGGATCATTGCGCATTTCGGCGGCAACCGCCTCGCCCTGATTGCGTAGAATAGTATTGGTGCCGGCGAGAAACACGAGGCTGGGCTCGTTATAGGTCGAGGCAATGCGCATCTTGTCATCGCATGAATGTATGCTGCGCGCCGTCGCCACGATTTCCCGCGAAAGCCATAAATGCTGCACATTCGGCAGGTTGGTGGCGAATAGGCTGATCGTGAAGACCAGCATCCCGGCCGCCATCACGAATACGCTGTCCTCGCGCTGGCGGAAAAACAACATAAGGCTCGCGCTTTGCCCGATGAGAAGAATGACGCCCGCAACGATCTGCGTAGTTTCTATAGTTTTATCTAAAAAATAGGGAATGAGCGTCGCGGCCAGCGCTAGACCGGTGCCGACCAGCATCCACAGGCCGATATAAAGCGGCGGCAGCCAGCGATAGCGTCGTTCGGCCAGCGCCGGGAAACCGTCGAGCAAAGCTTTGGCCGCCAGCAGGGCAATGGCTGGGTAAAGCGGCAACACATAATGCGGCAGTTTCGCGAGCACGAGCTCGAACATGATCCATGGGAGCACCAGCCAGCCAAGGCAGAACCGCACCGATGGCATCTTGCGGTCGCGCCAGGTATCGGGGCCCGCCAGCATGCCCCACAGGCTAAACGGAAAAAATGTGACCGGGAAAGCCAACAGATAAGCGCCCGGTGGAATGAATCCGCGCCCCTGATCCTGCCATAATTTGCCGAGCATATCGTGCCCCGCCGATTGCTGGATGAACTGCCCGTGGCTTTGCAGCATAATCACTACGAACCACGGCGCCACAGCCAGCAGAAAATAGGGAATGCCGAAGAGCGGCTTGAGTGCGAGCAACCAGCGCAACTGTTTTTCCGACCGCCACAACCACAGTAACGTGGATGCGACGATCAGGAGATTGATGCCTTTAATGAGTGTACCCGCCGCCAGCGCCGACCAGAAAGCAAGCACCACACCCCAGCCGAGTTTACGCGTACCGTAATTAATGTAGGCGCGCGCCAATCCGTACTGCGCCACCACCACGCTCGCCAGCAGGGCCGCGTCAGTTTTTGCAGTCCGCGCTTCTACATTAAGAAGCAGGCAGCCGCTCAACATGACGGCGGCCAGCAATCCTTCCATCGGACTAAACAGCAAAGTGCCAAGTGCCGCCGTCACCGTCACGGTGATGATTGCGCTCACAAGCGACGGCACCCGATAGGCCCAGATGCTGTTAAGATGATCGGGCGTCAGGAGACGCGCGCTTGCCGCCTGCAGCCAGTAAATGCCGACCGGCTTTTTGTAACGCGGCTGATCCTGCACGCGGATATCCACCACATTACCGCTTTCGACCATCTGCTTGCTGGCCTGCGCGAACAGGGATTCATCGCGATCGGTCGGTGGCAGGGTGGCAAAGCCCGGCGTGAAGGAGGCGAGGCACAGCAGCACTAGGAATACATAGGCACGCCAGGTGAGCCTTTCGCCATCGGCAGAAAAAAAGCTCGGCGGAATGGCGAAAATGCGGTCGGCCATGCAATCAGCTGCTGGCCGGATTGCGACGATGGCGCCAGATAAAATAGATGTTGCGCAAATAGATGAACACGCCGAGCCCCTGGCCAAGAATGAATACCGGGTCCTGTTTATGCAAGGCATAGACGAACACCACCAGGCCGCCGCCGAGGCTGAAATACCAGAAAGCCTCCGGCATCACGCTTTTGCGCGCCTTTTCGCTCGCGATCCATTGATAGATGAAGCGCATCATGAACAGGAACTGGCCCGCGAAGCCAAAGATCACCCACGCGTCGAAATGCGTTTGCACCCAGATGAGGGGTTGTTGCCACATGTCGTTCATCGCTTGAATTCCGTATTATTTCGGAAATACTTAATGCAACAAAATTACGCCGCGTCGCAAGCAGTATATGCGCGTAAACCGGTTGCCTTCCCGTCACTGTCTGTTATGTTATAACAACTGAGGAGGCGGCGCATGGGAAAAGTTTTTGCTTTTGCATCGGTGGATTGGCGTAAAGCGGCACTACGATTACCGATTCTCGGCCTCGCCGTCTTCCTGCTCGCGGCCTGCATCGATGTCGATGATTTCGGCGAGGCCTGGAGCAAAACCACCGTCGATCCCGCCCTTGCCGGCCGCTGGGTCGCGCTCGATGAAAACGGGGAAAAACCCACCAGTCAGGAATACGCATTCACGCTCAAGGATGGCGCTTACAGCATCGACAGTTATGTCAAAGGCCAGCGCGATGAGTCCGGGCCGCTTTACCCGGTCAAAACGCTCGAAATCGGCAAATACAAATTCCTCGCTAACGGGCCAGATCAAGGCGTCATCATCCGCTACGCGGTCGAAGGCGATGGGGTGGTCTGGTACGTGCTCAATCCCAAGCATGCCTGGGAATTTATCCAGAAAAAATTCCCGGATACCGACAGCTTCTATCTCGATAAGGCCGATGACGAAGATGATCCTGACGCGCCGAAAAGCCCCAAAGGCGCCAAGGGTGATGATGACGATGTGCTGCGCATCCGTCACTTCGACGATACGGTCTTTATGATCCTCGCGCAGATACCGGACACCGAATATTTCTGGGAACCGGACACGGCGATCCAGAAGGTGCCATGAAAAACGTCTCGCTGCTCACGATGGGCGCCGGTGTGCGGTTGCTTGGTGCGCTGGTATTGGCCGCGCTGGTTGGATTGCTGGCAGCGTGGGCGGCATGACGCTTAATCTGCGCAATTTATCGGCCGGCTATGAACGCCATCCGGCCGTGCATCACATTGATGGCAGCTTCGCCGAAGGATCGCTCACCGCTATCGTCGGCCCCAACGGCGGCGGTAAAAGCACGTTGCTCAAAACCATCATCGGCATTCTGCGGCCGATGTCGGGCGCGGTCGAATGCACAGGGATTCCGCCGGATTCCATCGCTTACCTGCCGCAGCACAGCGAGGTCGACCGCAGCTTTCCCTTGAGCGTGTTCGATGTGGCGGCCCTCGGCCATTGGCCGCGCATCGGTGCCTTTCGTGGCCTAAGTGTCGCGCAGCGCGATACGGTCATCCATGCGCTCACCGAAACCGGCATGCGCGCCTTTGCCGACCGGCCGATCGAGGCGCTTTCAATCGGCCAATGGCAGCGTGTGCTGTTCGCGCGCCTCATCGTGCAGGATGCGCGCGTGATCCTGCTGGACGAGCCTTTCGCCGCCATCGACAGCCGCACCGCTCATGATCTCACACATATCCTGCAGCATTGGGGCAAGGAAGGTCGCACGGTGATCGCTGTGATGCACGATCTCGCCTCCGTGCGCATTCACTTTCCCTATGCGCTGTTGCTTGCACGCGAAGCGGTGGCGTGGGGCAGCACCGCGGAAGTGCTGCGCGATGAAAATCTCGCGCGTGCGCAAAAACTGGCGGAAGGCTGGGTCGAACACGCCGAGGCCTGCGAGATTAATGGGGGACACGCGGCATGATTGCTTCGCTGTTCGCTCCCTTCATCGATTATCCCTTTATGCGTCATGCGCTGGTGGGCTGCATTCTGGTTGCTCTCGGCAGTGCGCCGCTCGGTGTCATGCTGGTGTTGCGGCGCATGAGCCTGGTCGGCGATGCGATGGCGCATGCGATTTTGCCCGGCATCGCGCTAGGCTTTATCTGCGCCGGATTGTCGGTGACGGCCATGAGCATCGGTGGTTTGGTGGCGGCTTTTGTCGTGATGCTGGCCGCCGGGCTTGCCACCCGTTTTACCGATCTGCGCGAAGATGCGAGTCTCGCCGGCTTTTATCTCATGGCGCTCGCGCTTGGCGTGCTGCTGGTATCGACGCATGGCTCGGCGCTCGACTTGGTCAATTTCCTGTTCGGCAGCGTGCTGTCGGTCGATGATGCCTCGCTGCGGTTCATGGCTGTAGTGACCAGCGTGACGTTGCTTACACTGGCCGTCATCTACCGGCCGCTGGTGACAGAGTCTTTTGATCCCGTCTTCATGCGTTCGGTGCGCGGCCGCGGCGGCATATATCACATGATTTTCTTGATGCTGGTTGGGCTCAATATGGTCGCCGGTTTCCAGGCGCTCGGCACCCTCATGGCGGTCGGTCTCATGATCGTGCCGGCGGTCGCCGCGCGTTTCTGGACCCGCACGCTGCTTAGCCTCACTGTAACGGCGGTCGGCATTGCGATCATTTCGGCCTTTGGAGGGCTGGTTCTTTCCTACGACCTAAACGCGCCGTCAGGGCCCGCCATTATTCTGGTGACCGGTTCGATTTATATTATGTCGCTGCTGTTCGGGCGCTACGGCAGTTTACGCGCGCGCTATTTTCCGTTCCGGCATCTCGAGCGCTAAATTTCAACGCGCTGCGTTTTCCTGCATGGCCTTTTCAAGTTTCGGCACATTGTTATCGAACATCGCGAGATAAGTCGGCGCCGGTCCATCGGGTTTTGATAGAGCATCCGAATAAAGTTCGCCGCCGAGTTTCGCACCGCCTTCCTTGGCGAGCTCGGTGGCAAGCCGTCCGCTGGTCATGTTTTCGAGGAACACCGTTTTAATTCCTTCGCGCTTCATTTGCTCGATGAGAGCGGCGATCTGGGCGGCGGCAGGCTCGGCCTCCGTATTAAGGCCGACAGGCGCAAGAAACTCGATGCCATAGGCCGCGCCGAAATAACCGAATGCATCATGGCTGGTGATTACGCGCCGCTTGATGGCCGGGATGGCAGCCAGTTCGTGCCGGGTCTTTTCATCCAGCGCGCGTATTTTATCTTCATATGCCTTGGCACGCGCCTCGATATCGGCGGCATGCGCGGGCAGGGCAGCTTCCAGTGCATGGGCGATATTGTCGGCATAGATAAGTCCGTTGGAAAGATTTTGCCACGCATGCGGGTCGGCGATTTCATGGCCGTCTTCCGTCATTGTGCGCGGCTTGACCCCATTGCTCGCGACAATCATTTTACCTTTGAAGCCGGAAGCTTGTACCAACCGCGGCATCCAGCTTTCGAAATCGAGTCCATTGACGAACAGTAATTGCGTGTCCGCCAGCGCCTTGGCATCGGCCGGCGTCGGCTCGTAAACATGCGTATCGCTGTCGGGACCGACGAGGGTGGTGACGGCCACATAGGGGCCTCCGATTTCCTTCACCATATCGCCGAGAATGCTGAAACTGGCGACCACCGGCCGCGGCGTTTCGGCCGCGGCTGGCAGTGCCGCAAGCAGTGCGATCAAAACTAACAGAATTTTGCGAAGCATAAGGAAATCCCGGCGACAGTACGTTATATGTTATAATATAATACACGATCGCGTCGGCGCAAATGGATCATCAGCACTGGTTTAATGCTTGTGATTAAAATCCCTATCCCATTTTTCAAGGGCAGCAGAGCACTGAGGAGATAGGTTTTGCCTATTCCGATATAGGCACTCCATCGATTGGTCCGCATACAAGATATATTTTGGTGGCTGCTTCTCCCCGCAAAGCACGCCAGCTTGTGGCTCGCACGTATCAACAAGATGACATTGCGACTGGATACACGCGGTTCCAATATCGAACGCGTACCTCGCTTCGGCCCGGCATTCGATCAAGAAATTATGCTGGTGCACTTGTTCTTCATATTTTTTGTTAAAGGCTATCTGGACAGAGCAGTGCGTTTCAAACATTTCGCAGTCGGCGTCACTATGACATTCCCGCCATTCTTCGGGGAAGTTAGTAAATTCACCCTTCGGTAGACTCACATCTCCTTCAACGTACACGGTGCTTTGTGCCGTCGGCGGACCCACATTTTCTGCGGTGCTTTGTGCCGAAAGAACACAAAGAATGAAACCTGCACCGATAACTCTCCATAGCAGCCGCATTTAAGCCTCCCCGCGCCAGACGCACTTCGTTATAGGTCGTTTGTGGCGCGAGTAAAGGATGGCGCCGGGCGCAGAAAGCTAACCGGCAAAAACAGGGGGCTTTAGTTGGTACCGACGAACCCGGCGCGGCGCAGGGCTTCGAGCCGCTCGGGCTGAGCGGCGAGTTCACCCGGAACGCAAGTCACCGATTGGGCGAGCTCGCGCGCGGCGCGGTGGAGCAGGGACGCGGCATCGCTGTCTTCCTGCAACGCGTCACTCACCAGGCCACAGAGGGTCATGAGGACAGAGGGACTTAATTCAACAACCACGGCACATTTCCTTCAAAAGTTGTACTTACAGAACATTTCTTAACCGCTCTTCTATTCCCAGACTAGTCGGGATTCATGAAAGCAAAGAGCGAATTCTTCGGGCTATTTGGCCGCTACGCGATGAAAGTAATTCACTACCTCAAATTTCTGCAACTCATTGCATTTATTTGATAATAAACAAATTGTTAACAGCGGTGGATAGCTAGAAACACAACCTTTACGTGTAATCAAAATGGGCTCTTTCGACCCTCGGCAGTAGCGTGTCATTCCCGCGAAAGCGGGAATCCAGCGCGAGCGATAGCGAGCATATGAAGCAACGATATTAATCCCTGCATCGCAGATTCTTACGACGCGCGGACGCGCTTCTGGATCCCCGCTTTCGCGGGGATGACAATTACAAAAAGCTATAGGGATCCACGTCGATCAGGATTCGCATATTCCTTGGCGCCTTCACCGCGCCCACCCATTGCCGCAAAACCTGGGACACATTCACGTTACGCGAGGCCTGCAAAAGCAGGCGGTGGCGATAACGTCCGCGCAGCATGGCGAAGGGGGCAGGGGCCGGGCCGAGGATACGGATTTTCTCGGTCTGCGGCGCAACAGCAGCCAATTCATTGGCGAGATCGATCACCTGTTTGACATTGGCGCCGCTCACCGTAACGCTTGCAAGGCGGCTTACCGGCGGCAGGTTATAGGCTGCGCGTTCATGCATTTCGGCCGCCATAAAGGCATCGCGGTCGCCTTTGACGAGGGCCTTCATCACCGGGTGATCGGGCGCCGTTGTCTGTAAGATGACGCCTCCAGGATCATCACCGCGCCCGCTGCGGCCCGCCACCTGCTGCAAAAGCTGGAATGTACGTTCAGCCGCGCGCGGATCACCGCCTGCGAGGCCCAGATCGGCATCGACCACGCCCACTAAGGTAAGGCGCGGGAAGTGATAGCCCTTGGCCATGATCTGGGTGCCGATGAGCAGATCAAGCTCGCGATTGGCCATCTGATCAACCATCTCCTGCGCCGCTTTTGGCCCCGGCAGCGTATCGCTCGCCATGATCGCGAAGCGTGCATCCGGCAGCACGCGTTTGACTTCCTCGGCAATACGCTCGACGCCGGGACCGCAGGCGGCGAAGCGGTCTTCGGCGCCGCATTTCGGGCATTTATCCGGCAAACGCATGGTGTAATTGCAATGATGGCATTGCAGCCGCCCGGTCTGTTTGTGCTCGGTGAGCCAGCTGGTACAGTTCGGGCAATTAAGCCGGTTGCCGCAAGCGCGGCACAAAGTGAGCGGCGCATAGCCACGGCGATTGAGGAACAGCATCGCCTGATGTTTATCCGCAATGGTTTGCGTGAGCGCATCCAGCAAAGGCGGGCTGATGAAATTCTGCGCCGGCAGTTTGAACTGCCGCAAATCGACCAAATCGATTTTCGGCAGCGAGGCTTTGCCATAGCGATGTCGCAGCGTGACATGCCCGTATTTGCCCTGCTGCACATTAAACAAAGTTTCCAGCGACGGCGTTGCTGAGGAGAGGATCACCGGGATGCCGCCGATATGTCCGCGCGCCACCGCCATATCGCGGCCGTGATAGATGACGCCTTCCTCCTGCTTGTAAGCCGCTTCATGTTCTTCATCGACCACGATAAGGCCGAGATCGGGATAGGGCAGGAACAAAGCCGAGCGCGCGCCGAGAATGAATTTCGCTTTTCCATGCGCGATTGCATGCCAGTTGAGCCGCCGTTGCTTCTCGCTCAGTTCCGAATGCCATTGCACCGGCTCGATCCCGAAACGCGCCGTGAGGCGATCCATCAGCGCCGCCGTCATCGCGATTTCCGGCAGCAGCACGAGTGCTTGTTTTCCCTGCCGCAAACATTCGGCAATCGCCTCGCAATAAACTTCGGTCTTGCCGGAACCGGTGACGCCGTCGAGGAGGGTGACGGAAAATGCGGGAGATACCCGCTCAACCAGCGCATCGGCCGCCTTCTTCTGTTCCGGCGTCAATTCCGGCACATGATGGTCAGGATTAAGCGCCTGCGTTGGTATGGCATCGTTTTTTTTGAGATGCAGGAGGCGCGGGCTGCCGAACGCCATCTTGAGCACCGAACCCGGCGGCGTAACCGTATATTGCGCTGCCCAATCGATAAAGGCGCGGCTCGCTTTGGGCAGCGGCGGCAGATCGAGCACGCGCAAAATCGGTTTTAGTTTCGTCTCGGCCACACCTCCCTTGCCGGGACCCCAAACCACGCCCACACTTACTTTTTTTCCGATTGGCACCTCGACAATTGCTCCTTTCGGAGCCGAATTATTTTCAGGTAAGTAATCGTAAACTTCCGTTAACGGAAGCGGCAGCAGAATAGCAAGCGTGACTGGGGGCTGGTTCATCGGTTACAATGATTCGTTTTTTGCATGGGAAGGATACCTGTTCGTGAAATTCTTTGTCGATACTGCCGATCTCAAGGAGATTAAAGACCTCGCCGCAACGGGTCTCTTGGACGGCGTCACGACCAATCCGTCACTGGTCGCCAAATCCGGCGCCGCCAATTTCGTCGAACTCGTGCGCGACATCTGCGCCATCGTGCCCGGCCCGGTAAGCGCCGAAGTGGCCGCCACCGAATTCGAGCCGATGCTGGCGGAAGGCCAGTATCTCGCGAAAGTTGCCAAGAATATAGCCGTCAAAGTGCCGCTCACGCCAGCGGGCCTTAAAGTCTGCAAAACGCTCTCGCAGCAGGGCACTATGGTCAATGTGACCTTATGCTTCTCCGCCGCGCAGGCGATCCTTGCCGCCAAGTCGGGCGCAACATTCGTTTCTCCTTTTGTCGGCCGCCTCGATGATATCGGTGAAGACGGTATGAAACTCATCGCCGATATATGTGAGATTTATCGCGCTTACCCGAATTTCAAGACCGAGGTGCTGGTCGCCTCGGTGCGTCATCCGCAACATATCGTGCAGGCCGCCAAGCTTGGCGCCCACGTTGCCACTATCCCCCCCAATGTCATACGCCAGCTTTTTGCGCATCCCTTGACCGACAAGGGTCTCGCGCAATTCGTGGCGGACTGGCAGAAGACCGGCCAATCCATCCTGCCGGCCTCCGACACCAATGTTCAGTCCCTCAAGTCCAACCGAGCCTAAGACCCCAGCCTGAAGACCAAAGAAGGATATCATCATGCGCGAAACGGCAACGACCGCCGATGCGCCATCATTGATGGCGGGCGATGTGCGTGACTATCTCACGGACCATCCGGATTTCCTCATCAGCAATTCCGACCTGCTCACGGTGCTCACGCCGCCGAAGCAGCGGTTCGATGACGATGTGCGCGATTTCCAGCGTTTCATGCTGGTGCATCTGCAGCGCGGCGTCGGCAAGCTCAAGGACGAACGCGACCACGGCCTGCAGATTTTGCAGGAACACCTGCACCGCCAGAGCCGCATGAATGTAGCGATGCTGAGCCTCTTGGAAGCGCCGAGCTATAAAATGATGCTCAAGGTGATCCAGAGCGATTTTCCATTACTGCTCGATCACGAAGCGGTCGAAATCATGATGGAAGCCGGCAGCCAGCCGCTACCCGGCATCCGCACGGTGCCCGAAGATTTCGTGCAAGAATGGCTGCCCGACCGCGACGTAATAGTGGAAGGCGATATTCACGGTGTGCCGGAAATTTTCGGTTTCCACGCCCCGGATGTACGCTCGCAGGCCCTCGTGCGGCTTTCGATCAGCTCGGAAACTTCGCCCGGCATCCTCGCCTTCGGCCACCGCGATCCCGACCACTACGCCGCCGGCATCGCGACCGAGCAGGTGCTGCACATGGCATCGCTCATTGAGTTGTGCGCGCGGAAGTGGCTGGATTTGCCAGTGTAGATTTCCCTTTTCCTCTGGAGAACTTGCTAGATTGCCTTCTGCGCTTTTGGAAGAGGCAGATGTTTTTTGCAGTAAACTGTACGTTGGTTTTTTTGGACATTCAAAACTCAATAAAATATGCCGAGTAATAATATTACAGATATGGTTATAGACATCCTCGATTGTTGCTGGAAAACGACTATGTTCATGTTTTGTTAACTTGAAATCATGCGGGTTTTTTAATAGCTCTTTGATTTAATGATAAGTGGTGACATATAATTGTCATCGCTATCCGCTACGCTCGTAGGCGAGCTTTATTCGGGGGTTCAGCTAGCAATAGTTGAACCCCTTTCCGTTAAGGTCTGGCCTTAAAATGCAAAAAAAGAAAATTGCCGTTATGCTAGACGGAGGACATTGTCGTGTTTGCTCTAAAAAAGCAGGACAAACGTATGACATCGATTTTATCGAAAAAATTGGCTTAGCGAGCGTCCAACGAACGGATGAAATATACCGCATTTTGTATTACGATTGTGCGACTTTCACTGGTTCGGCAACTTTACCTGTTTCGGGAAATACTCAGGTTTTTACCGGCGCAGATGCATGGCTAGCAAAGTTGGCTCAAAAGAATCTATTTGCCGTAAGGCGCGGTGAATTAAAATTTCGCGGATATGTTTTGAGGAACATCCCTATAGCTCCAACGGCCCCTCTTACTGATGCGGATTTTAAACCTTCTTTTGAACAAAAAGGGGTTGATATGCGTATTGGTTTAGACATGGCTATT
>Ga0207006_1029_pt1 | contig 35248 bp, 37 predicted proteins | sample Alteio_BWMinCont_84_FD_153497 | JGI IMG/M metagenome (GOLD analysis project Ga0207006, IMG submission 153497) | Enriched cells from forest soil in Barre Woods Harvard Forest LTER site, Petersham, Massachusetts, United States -... | ecosystem: Environmental > Terrestrial > Soil > Temperate forest >...
TTCAAATTCCGGTTGGAGAGTTTCCCGATAAAATGCATTTTGTACAATGCAACCCGTTATGCCTAAATACCGTTTTTTCAAGAAGCTCGATATTTTTAAATGTGTGGTCTCCGGACTCATCAATATAAAGACGGTATTCTGGTGGGACGACATTTTCCATTGGTAGAATTCAGGCGCTGGTACTGTCGTCTAAGACAAGCCCAGTTTCCTGTATCCCCCTTTCAAACCGTACGTAACCTTTTAGATTATACGGCTTACAGAGTATCATTCGAGACCTGCTTTCACTAAAACAAGACTGGGTCGAGGATAATTTACTCCACCTGCAAGTCGTTCAAAGCCAAGTGACCTATACCACAGATAATCATATTTTAGATTTCTATACGGTGCTGTTCCTTTGCGTCGTTTGCATTCAAACCTTGCCATTCTCTCCCAAATATATCTTTCTACCTGGGCGAATTGTTTGCTTGCATTGCCGCTTCGAAAATAGTTCGCCCATCCTCAAAGAATAGGATTAAGTTTTAGTGTCAATTCGCCTATATGTCGCACACCATCTTTGCTCTTATTGATTACGTCCCTGATTTTATCCCGTAACCGTTTCATGCTCTTTTGCGACGGCCATCGGTTCAAGAACCATTTACCCGCAAATCGATATGACGGCATTTTACGTAAATGATGTCCTAAAAACTCAAACCCTTCTTTGCCCCAAGATAAGTTTACCATCTTCGTTTTCTTCGGGTGTAACCTCAGCCCTAAGCTTTGCAGAATATTCCCCACTGCTTGCATGGCTTGCTTACTCCTTTGCTCGTCTCGACTTTGTATTACAAAGTCATCGGCGTAGCGGGTTAGCAGCCCTAACTGGCAGTGGTCTTTCTCCCACTGCTCATCCAACTGGTTTAACAGAATATTGGCCAGCAATGGACTGATAACACCTCCTTGTGGAGTCCCTTTATCAGAACTTCGCCATTGCCCTGCCTCCAACACTCCTGCTTTTAACCATTGTCGGATAAGCTTTAATACTCGCCGGTCTGATATTCGCTTTTGCACCTGTTGCATGAGTAACTCATGCTCCACACTCCCAAAGAAGTCTTCCACGTCTGCATCCGTGACGTAGTTGCCCCCATTGTTGGCACTACTGCGTATCCTCTCCAAGGCTTGCAGAGCACTTCGTTTAGGTCTAAATCCAAACGAGCACTCCCTAAAGTCTGCCTCAAAGATTGGTTCAAGTATCAGCTTGGCTGCTGCTTGTACCACCCTGTCTCGCACCGTCGGTATTCCTAACGGTCTTTGCCGTCCGTCTGCTTTGGGTATATACACCCGCCGCACACTTATTGGCCGGTATTCACCTTCTTTGAGTATTTGCTGTATCTGCTCTAAGAAGACGCTTATTCCTTGAACTTCAATTGCCTTGATTGTTTCCCCGTCCACACCTGCGCTTCCACGGTTGCTTCGCACTTGCTCCCATGCTTCCTGAAGCACATCCATTCGGCATATGTGCTGATACAATGCGTGAAAACGCCGGCTCTTACTTCGCTTGGCAGCGTCCCACAGCTTGGTTCGAAGTTCTTGTAGTTTTGTTACCGTTACAGGGTTGTTAGTTTCCATTCCCTTGACTTACCTCCGACCCCAAACATTGATACAATTACAGGCCCTTCCCTTGCTCCGCTTTTTTTTTTGCGTGCTCAATGAGGTTGTGTTGTCCTCATCTTCTGGTACTACGACCTGCTCGGACTCCCTCTTGCCTTTCCGTCTTTTCGCTTTTCAGTTTATAGACAGAACCTTCTCCTGGCTTTCGCCTCGGACAAGTAGGGTCTCCCCAGTTCCATGCCTAACCTTGTAAGCATTCCGCTCCCCGTACCCCGCAGATGTCCAGCGTTGCTCCGAATTACTGCCACGCTGTCTGTTGCCTTCGCTCGATATGAACTGCTCGGCCATCTGTGCCTTTCGGCTATATACTTTAACGAGGCTGCAGGATTCCCTTTATGGTACGAACTGCTTACTTGCACCAGCCTGCTGATGTTCCGCCGCTGGCTTGTCACCCGGCTCCTATGCGTACCTCTCGGCCACACAACTCGGGTCAGCTACAAGGCGTTTCGGCACTTACCTTGACGAGTCTTCCACCCGCTGGTTAGGCACAGCTTGCGCTGGGCGCGACATATTTTCAAATTATACCAACAATTCCAGGAAATACATCAAACAAAACAAAATGCAGCATATGCGCCAAAGATTTTCCTTACAGATATATCTATAATCATTATTATTAGGTAATTAAATTTAACATTTGTGGAAAGAATCAATAAGCACTCCATTAGCACATCTTCAATTTTCGTTCGGAAAAATCAGTCTTTTAGACTGACCCCGAGGGTAAAATTGATTCCATAAAGTCTGACGTATACTTGTGCTACCAGCGTGCTAACCAGAAGGACAAAATATGCTATTTTATAACAATTAGTGCTCTTGGGATTTTATTATAACTTATTGGTAGTAGACGTATTTACAAGAATTAGAAGGAGTTGCGGAAATTGGCCTTTTTGGCTCCGTAGACTGATGCTCTATCCAGTTGAGCTACAGGCGCAAAACTTCCAAAGAATAAATCAATTTAATGATAGACAAGTTTAAGCCGCCCGTGCCGTTTCCTTAATGTATATTAGAGATACGGCCAGGCGCAGAATCCTTTTTATACCAGACTTAAAGCCAGCTGTAAAGAAGGATTTGCTTAAGGATTGATCAAACACATGCGGGAAACAATGATGCGGCCCCGGAGAGAATTCGTCGTATCGGAATATTTATTCAGGTCAAGCTCATTGATAAAATAGAAATTCGGCTGTTGCTGCAGCGAATAAAGAAACTGCACGATATCCAGCCATTGCCCGTCAATCTCCAGTTCAACCGCCAGAAACCTGACCTCTTTTTGAGTGATTGATTTTTGGGGCTGGATATTCGCGATATGGATATTGCTCTCACGGGCAGCTGCTTCGATCTTAGATACAATTGCCGGCATCTGCGCTTCTTCTGAACCGACCACTCCAATCAGGTTCACCAGGGATTGATACCTGGCTTCGACAAGCGACTTTTGGTCCACCAGCCGACGGACTTTATTGAATTTTTCCGTATCCACCCGCAGTCGATCATTAAAATCCATAGACCCCTCGTTCATCGGCTTTATCACATATTGATAAGCAATAAAAAAGGCGGCCAATACCAAGGTAATGATCAGAATAATAATTTCACGCGTGGTAGGTTTTTTCATTTTTGACCATCTGCGGTTTTAAGGGTGCATGTGATTTTAAAATAATCGAGTTCACCTTGTTGAGCGACCCGTTTGTTGACATAATCCAAGCTCACATTGGAAAAATCCGGTGAATCGACCATGTCTTTTTGAAACTGATTAATGTCCACCGGGTTTGATGAAACCCCCTGGAGCGACAAGGTATTCCCGTTGTTGATGGTAATGCTCACTAAGTAAACCTGGGCCGGCAGTAAACGGTAAATTTCATGGGCTAAATTTGAAAAGATCAAACGGTCCTTGATGATGCCTTCAATATCATAGACTTTATGCAATTGGTCCTCAACCTTGAGGGCCTCGCGGTTGGAATCACGGAGCTGATCTTCCAGGCGGGCCAACTGGACATTTTTCCTAAAAAATCCCATTCCAAAAGCCAATGTTAAAGAAATCAAGGCCACTGTGACCCAAATGCCTAATATGATTAATTGGCGCCGGTAGACACGCCGCTCTTGGGACTGCCTGACAGTCCTTGGGATTAAATCTATGGGCGGCATCTGGGGATTATAAGCAACACCAACCAGGGACGCCACAGAAACCCCGTCTTCGGTCATTAACTTAGGCCATTGCACCCCGCGGGCCAGGCTCAAGGTCTCTGTTAAAAGGACCTCTTTGATCGTCAAATTATTCTGTATCTTTGACATTTCAATCCCAAGCGCGTAGGCCCTGTTAGCGGTGCTTGCCAAATACACCGTTTCAACGAGTCCGGTTAATTTCTCGCCGCTGGTATTATTCTGCGTCAATTCCCACTGCTTTAAAATTTCAACGTACCCGTCCTGCTGCATTTGGTCAAATCCTATGGGTATTTCCCTGGAAGTCAACCAATGCGCTTTGGTGCATAAGCATATCTCGCAGTGATCGATGTCCAGATCAAATATGGCACCAGGTTTATCGGACAGGTCAGGTTGCTGCTGGTATAATAACCATAAACCTATGGAAGAAATCGAAATTCTATGAACGGGTATTTTTGAATCTGAAAAAATCTTCCAATAGCGCATCGCGATCTCTTGGGGAATAATGACCACCGCGACTTTCGCGTAACCATCCGCAGTTTTAGACAAAATCTGAAAATCAATCTCAACTTCTTCCCTGACATAAGGAATACGTGTGCCCACCTGCAAATCGATCATGGAACGGATTTCATCTTCCTTATGAGAAGGAAATACCATGTGACGTAATATGGCCCGGGAACGAGGGACCAAGATAGTCACCCTGCTGTCGATAAAATTGATTTTTTGCTGTTTGAAATAAGCGCTTAAAGTTTGACTGATTTGGGCATCGCTCTGATTTCCGGTATTGATCACGTCCACCGCGGTCACGAGCTTCTTGGCCGTGGACACTTGAAGGTATTTGATCATTCCTTCACTTATATGGAACACCAAATTAGATTTCATTATTTAATCTCTCTGCCAGGAGATGATCTTTCCCGGAGCGCCCTGGACTTGATGAATGACCGCCTCTATGACCGTGCGCGTGCCGTTTGTCCCATCGACCCCGACCACCCGTGCCCGGTAATAGTTGGAAGCAATGCCTACCTGTAAAATATTCGCCACATTCATCCAATTTGGATCTGTGGTGTTGACAGTGCCTGTACCGCTGACCGGTGTAAATGACTGCCCCGCGACATCACGGCTTGAATACGCTTGGGTCTCGATGTCCGATGGATTGGATTGAAACTGACGCTGCGCGTAATTAGCAACAGCCTGGATCACATCATTATTGGCCGTGTCCGTATTGATCCGCAAACCGTTTTGGGCATCTCCATAAACGGTCACATCATCTTTAATTTTATCAAAAATTTCCCGGGTCATGCCATCGACTTCCAATAATTCCAACAAATTTTCATAAGGCTTGTTCTTGGGTTTTAATAAAGAATCATTCAAATTCATAAAGGAATTATTATTACTAACCGCCGCATTGGTCCCGGTGTAGTTAACGATGGCCAACGCTAATTTGTCCCCATCTGACTGTGATAAACCGTAAAGCTGCAGAAGGGAACTTAAAACTTGATAGTTGGCGATACTGACGGCATTAATATTGATCTTCCCCTCTTCATCACGCAGTCCATACTCCAAATGGGGATTGTTATCGCTAAAATTATAATTCCGGGCAAGCCATTGACTGATCGCATATGTATTTTGCCCTGTATCTATATGTGAAAAAATATCTTCCGGGGTTTTGGCCGGATCAATGGCGATCCCGGCTGCATATAAGGAGTCTTGGGTTGAAGGCGTTCTCTGCAACATGTCAAGCATATCGTTGATCCCCGCGCGAGCGGCCGCGTAGCTGCGTAATTTTCCCTGGTACGTTTCCAATAAAGACACTTCCAATGACGAACGCCTGCCCAAACCCCAGGCAATCAAAGACAAAATCACTAATACCCACAGCACTACAATTAATACAACCCCTTTATTGTTGTTCATGATAATAGCTTGGAACCGGGGGTAAAAATATGTCCCGTTTAAACATAAGCCCTTTTTCTTCGCCAAGAAGCGCGGCGGACCCAGGTTTTTGAGGTTCATACAAAATAAAACTGCAAGAGACCGCCATAGGAAGCCCTTTATCATCCCAAGTATCCGAGTAAACGATCCCCTGGGAACCGCTGGTATGTAAATCTTTCACAAAAGGGGCGTACTGGCAATTGAAACTGTCTTTTTTTAATCCAGCGGCCACAATTTGAGTGGATGTGTCATTGGTGGTCTCATTCAACCAATCAGCCATGCTGCTTTCCTGGCGCAATAAGAATTCAATGGGTAAAGAATCCTTTGGATAGTCTTTTATGGCATTTGATGGGTTGACCACGCGTCCGATCATTGTTTTGGCAACAGACCCCTGATACAACCCAGTATAATAACGCACGCGTTTAATCCCTCGCGGCGTTTGTGTTAAGAAAGAAAATTCTTCTTTTTGGCCGTCGAATATGACAGCATCATGGTAACTGGCGGAAAAATCGAGGTCGACGGCATTTTCCAAATCATGGGTCAATCCCCGGTCTGCCATGAGCACTTCCATATAATTATCATGGACGCGCCGCATTTTGTCATCCAGCTTCAAGCTCACCCAAAACATATTATAAACACAAACGCCTATGATGGCGGCGATTGCCAATCCCAATAAAAGCTCAATGAGGGTAAAACCTTCAGTATGTTTAACTGCTGCTTTGGGTTTCATCGGGATTATAAATAATAGTTGCCACATCCAAATGACCCAAGGGCTGCCCCGGCCAATTCAGTAAAAGTTTAACTCCTCGCAGATGGTCATTAATTGTATTTGTCTGGGCACTGACCGTGAATTTATCATAGGGTTTGTCCAACGGCTGGGGACCGGTACCCAGCAGATCATCAGAACCATTGGTCGCGAAAAGTAGTCCTAACCTGTTTTCCATAACAATCAAAGATCTGATCGATTCCTGAAAACGCATTCCCGTCCGAAAATTTGTCCACAAGGATTGAGCGATAAAGGTCAAACAGATACTTACAATCACGACTGACAGAATGGCTTCAAGTAACATGAAACCTGCTTTGATGGCCAGGGGCCGGTTGTTTTGTTTAATCAAACTCTTGATAATCCCATTTTTTACCATACAACTAATTCCCTAATCCCCGCTTTTAGTCATCATCCCGCGCACCTCGGTCGAAGATAACACCGTTTTTTGATCAGGGGAATCTAATTCAATGCTTGCCTGGTCTATGGTACCGTCCGGATAAAATTCTATCCGGTCCATATCCCCTGTTCCTTGAGAGTCCTTAGATTGTGTCATGACAAGGCGAATGTCATCGGGAATTAAATGCATTCGCCCAAGAGTCCCGTTCACAGGTTCAAAGCTTTCTTCTTCATTACTCTCCTCGTTGACCACCACGCGTTGGAGATCATAAGAACGGTGGTCCTCGGAAAAAGATAAAGCGTATTTTCTCTCCTGGCCTATGGCCATGGCCTGGGCCCAACGGCTCACATGAAGCAAGTCATTGGCCGCGTTATTCAATTGAAAACGGGAATACCCGTTTGAAAAATTCGGCGCTGCCAGCGCTAAAACAATCCCAACAACAACAATGACTAAAAGAATTTCAACTAAAGTAAAAGCACTATTTCCCTTCGCTTCCCCAATTTGTAATATCATTGCTGTCTTCCACTCCATTAGGCCCCAAAGACGAAAGGTCATAGCTGTCGGGATTTTGCGTGCCCGGAGACACGTAAACATAGTCACGGCCCCAGGGGTCTTTAGGGACTTTCTTTTTCTTTAAGTAAGGGCCGTTCCATTGCGCGGGCACTGGAGAAGCGGTCGGCTCCACGATCAAGGCGCTTAAGCCCTGTTCCGTCGTGGGATACTGGCTGACATCCATACGGTAAAGGTCCAGGGCCGTGCTCAAATTTGATTCAATATCGGTACGGGCCGCGGTTTTGCGCGCCTGCTCGCTGCGTCCGGCGATATTAGGGACAAGCATCGCCACCAATATCCCGATAATGATCACCACCAGCATAATTTCAATTAATGTGAAACCGCGTTTAAATAAATTAATCATATAAATCCTCCCCCCATAAAATAATCATATATCTTCCCCCTAGGGAGGATTTATATGATTAATTTATGATCATATTCATTTGAAACATCGGCAGAAGCATAGCTACAATCATAAATCCCACTATACTTACCACCACCACCAGGACCGCCGGGCCTAAAATTGTCACAAAGGTCTGCGCCAATTCCTGGCTGGAACGTTCACAATTTACGGCCAATTTATACAACCCTTTTTCCAGTTTACCACTTTCCTGGCCAACGGCAATCAAATCAACGGCCATTTCAGGAAAAAGCGCGCTGGCTTTTATGGCCTGTGTCAGGCTCATGCCGGATTTGACCTTAACAGCCATTTTTTTTACTTCTTCCTGCAAAGCGCTGTTGTCAACAACCATGGTCACTGATTCAAGCGCTGTCACGATAGGCACGCCGCTTTCTAACAACATCCCCAATGTCCTGGAAAACCGGCTTAATTGGGTGTTTTCGATAAAGGATTTTAATAACGGAATTTTTAAAGAAAGTCCGTCGATTTCGGCTTTGCCTTTTTCTGTCCCCAAATAAGAGCGGATCCAAAAAACACCGCCCGCGATGACAGCGGCCATAAGCCACCAAAAACGCGCGAATATCTGGCTGACAGCGACAACTATCCTGGTCGCTAAAGGCAATTCAGCGTCAAAATCTTCAAACATCAAGGTCAGGCGCGGCAGGACAAAAGAAAGCAAAACGAAAACCGTCAAAAGCCCCACTAGAAAAATGATCGTGGGATACAATAAACTCGATTTTGCTTTTGACTGCATTTGCATGTCTGTTTCTAAAAATTGGGCCAACCGGTTTAATACCAAGGGCACCTGCCCGCTGTTTTCTGCCGCTTTCACCGTATGTATATATAATGGTGAAAATATGTTCGGGTATTTCGATAAAGCCAGTGAAAGACTCCCCCCTTGCTGCAATAATACTTTCATGGACTCAATAATATCCACCAACTGGGGAAATTGGCGCTGATGGGACAATAACTCCATGCAGCGGGCCAAAGGGATCCCTGCCTCCAATAAATCCGCCAATTGCCTGGTAAACTGAAATAATGCCGCCTGTGAGACCTTAGTGTCCGACATGATGGTTTTGCCAAGGGCCGGTAAAGTTATTTTCGTGCATAGCTGGACATCAATGGGCATATGGCCGGAATTGGTCAATTTGGCCACAGCCTCGGCAATAGTGTCCGCCTCAATCAGTCCAACCGCCACCTCTTTTGGCCCGGTTTTAGCTTTGTAAGAAAATTGCGGCATAATATTTTAAAACTATAATTAACAAATTACAATTCACAAACAAATTACAAAATTAAAAATTTCAAACTATTGCTGGTTTGTTGATTGTTTATTGTTTGTAATTTGTTTTTTATGATTTGTAATTTTTACTAACTATCTTCCGTAACTCTTAATACTTCGCTGGGGCTGGTGAGGCCTAAAGCCACTTTTTCCCACCCATGCTGGCGCAAAGTTTTCATCCCGTCTAAAACAGCCTGGTGTTTAATGTCCCTGCTGTTGGCCCGGGCAGTGACCATGCCGCGTGTTTTTTCATTGAGCACCAGGAATTCACAAATGGCCAGCCGGCCGCTGTAACCCGTCATCCGGCATTCCTTGCACCCCACCGCTTCATAGATCACCGGGGCCTGGGTGATTTGGGTCAACTCAAATTCGTCCCTGATGGAATCCGTAAAAGGGGTGGTTTTTTTACACCCATTACATAATAATCTTACCAACCGCTGGGCCAAAAAACATTCAACCGAAGATGAGATCAAATAAGGTTCAATGCCTATATCGATCAAACGGGTCACACCCGAGGCGGCGTCATTGGTATGCAAGGTCGAGAAAACCAAATGCCCTGTCAATGACATTTGGATGGCGATCTGTGCCGTCTCAAAATCGCGCACCTCGCCTATCATGATCACGTCGGGATCATTACGCAGGATAGAACGCAGTGCCGTGGCAAAGGAAAGGCCGATGGACGGATTGGCCTGCACTTGCACCACCCCTTTGAGCTGGTATTCAACCGGGTCTTCCACTGTGATGATTTTGGTATCTTCGGCATTAATGGCGGCCAAACATGAATACAAAGTCGTGGTTTTTCCGCTTCCCGTGGGGCCGGTCAAAAAAATGATCCCATGCGGCTTATTGATCAGGACATCCAAGTGTTTGCGCTCAGGCCCGATGATGCCCAATTCTTCAAAATTATATAAACGAAAAGTATTTAATAATCGGATGACACAGCTTTCACCAAAAGAGGTGGGCAAAAAAGAAACGCGTAAATCCATGTCGGTATTTTGCACTTTGACCTTAAAACGCCCGTCCTGGGGAAGGCGCTTTTCGGCGATATTCAAATTGGAGAGTATCTTGATGCGGGAGATCAACGCGTCTTGGAAAAAACGGATATTCTCGGGGACTTGCGCGTCATACAACTCTCCGTCGATGCGATAACGGATGCGCAGTTCATTGCCGAAAGGTTCGATGTGGATGTCGGTGGCGGCGTCGCGGTGGGCCTGAAACATGATTTGGTTTAAAAATTGGCTGATGGACGCTTCCGAGGATGATTCATCAATGGATTCAATCCCCGGGGCCTGGGTGCTCATCATTTGGGTGTCGGACATCATCCTCTCAATGGTCTCGGCGCCCAACCCGTAATGTTCACGGATAGCTTCGATGATGTCCCTTTCCCCGGCCAAGACAGGCTGGATATGGGCGTGGGACACCATGGCCAAATCATCGAGAACGGCTATGTCCCAGGGGTTGCCCATGGCCACCGTCAAGACCCCATTTTCAAATCTGATGGGAAAAACTTTGTAATGATTGACGGCTTTGGCGGGCAGGCGGGTCAAGGCATCCTGGGAAACCGCGGTGGATTTTAACGAAACAAAGCTGATATTAAATTTTTCAGCCAGCGACGGTAAAATAGCCTGTTCTTCGCTGATGATCCCCATGCGGATCAAGGTGACACCCAAAAGCTGGCCGGTCTTCTTTTGCTCTTCCAAGGCCTCCTGCAGTTGTTGGGGGCTGATGACACCTTTCTTAACCAGCAGCTCTCCTAGATAAATATGCGGCTTTGCCAATATTCCCTGTTCCTTTCATCGCCAAAGTTTTTTTAAATCGTCCGCTATTCCCGCAGATTAGGGAACAGGGACGGTGGATTCATCTTTGGGTAAGGGGTCGTAATACGTCTTGACGGCTTTGACGGTTGAAGTTGTACTGACATAATCCCTGGGGGTGATGCGCACATCTCCGCTAATGATATGCGGGGTCAAAAAGATAACAATTTCCGTTTTTTGCATGTTTCGGGTTTCGGTATTAAAGGCCTTTCCTAAAATAGGCAGGTCCCCCAGGACCGGAATTTTAGTCTTATTGTTGATCAACTGGTCCTTGATCAAGCCGCCTATGATAATAGTCACCCCGTCCTTAACATTGACCGTGGTTTGGACTTCGGAAGTGTCCACTATAGGGATCACAGAACCATCGGGAGCGGTAAAAGGCGTGCTTTCTTCATTCGAAATCTCCGGCTTGATTTTCATTGTGATATACCCGTCATCGTGGATCATCGGCGTCACGTGCAATTTAACACCGGTATCGATAAAACTCACCGCTTCCGAGGTGATCGGTGCTGTGGTCGTGGAGGTGGTCGTACTGGTCGTATAAGGAATGGTCGTTCCGATCAGGATGCTGGCTTCCTGATTGTTGATAACCGCCAGGCGCGGATCAGACAAAGTCCGTGATTTACCAAAAACGTCTAACGCCTGGATCACGTCATTATAACCACCGCTGGTCAATGTCCCTATGGAAAAGGTGCCCACACCGGCAGCCGGCGCGTTTGGGATACTAAAACTGCTCTTAAAATTCAATGTCGTATGTTGAATACTGGGTATGATCTTGTCCCAATTAACACCCATCTGGTACTCGTCACCCAAGGTGATCTGGACAATTTTCGCCTCAATGAAGACCTCTTTGTCATGTTTATCCAATGCGGCGATCATGACCCCGATCTCATCAATTTTAGGGGGAATGTCCATGACGACCAGGGTATTGGACCGGGCATCAAATTCGATGCTGCCGACATCTTTCGTCAGCATCGGGCTGATGGTTTTCGCCAGTTCTTCGGCTTTCGCGTAACTGATATCAAACACCTTGGTTTCACGGGGAATGTCGATTTGGCCCAGGTATTTCATTATTTCCGATAATTTTTTGGGCGTGTCTTTTATAAACAATTTATTGGAAAAAGAATCAAATTTGACGCTGCCGATTTTAAGGCTCACCATTTCCTTCAATTTAGCGACCAGAGCCTCCCCGGCGATGTGCTGCAGCTTATAGACCTCCGTCTGGGTGGGAGCATCCATCGTTTTTATGAAATCGATCAATTGGTCCATTTTTTCGGGCACATCCTCGATAATGATGCTGTTGGATTCATCATCCGCGATCACTTTTCCACCCGCACTTTTGACCTGGTTTAGGACCGCCACCACATCGGACGCTTTCGCCGATTGAAGCGAAACGATGGTGCTTTCCATACCCACCCCGAATTTATGGCCGGTGGTCTGTTCATACTCCGCCGCGGTCATTATTTGCACCACCCCATGCCCTTCCAAATAGGCCAAGTCGTTGGCCTTAAGAATAATGGTCAGCGCGTCATGCACTTCCACATTTTGCAAAAATATGGTCACCCGCCCCGTTATACTTTTACCGGCAATGATGTTTAACCCTGACTTAAGTGCCAATAATTTAAGCACATCATTGATGTCCATGTCCTTTATTTCAAGCGTGTCCAGGGTCATGGATCTTTGCCGCCCTACAGCGGCGGCATTGTCCGACGAATCATCGGCAAAAGATGCCGATTGCAACAGGCCGCAACCGGTTGAATAAAACCAAAAACCAAGAAAAATAAACTTAAAATATTTTGACATTAGCCACCGTTTTGGGTTATAGGAACAGAAATGTCCTGCCCCTGGTAATTTATGACCATCTGATTGTTGTTGACCCGTACAATTTTGATGCCGGCTTGTGGTCTGCCTTCATCAATAAAATAAGTTTTATTTGCGGAGTTGTCTTCAATAATAATTTGAGAAGGGTTCGCAATAAGGATACCCACCACTTTCAAATGATCCGGAAGCTGTCCTTTGGGGGTGTTTTCAACAGCGCCGGAGGTTCCTGCAGCCTGGCCCAAAGAAAAAATATCCCGGGCCTGGACATCTGCAGACGCTTCATAAGGTTTCAAATCAAATTTTGGCGATGATGAAACCAAACCAATGCTCCGCTTAATAACAATGCCTCCCTTTGGGGGATTAAAACAGTCATTTTTATTAAAGAATAAAAAGAAAAACACATACGCGCAACAAGCCATCGTTAAAAGCATAGACAAGCGCTGAAGTAACCGGACCAGGGGCAAGGCAAAAGAATTTCCCATAGGTATATTATTAATTATAAATGTTTCTCAGGGATTTTAAAAGGGAAAGATTAAATTTCTTAGGGTCATTCATTTACCCAGGTCTTTTAACATGCGTTCGCGGTCAAGGGAAATTTTGAGCATGGCGTCTGTGGGATTTAAAGCGTAATAACGGCAAAAAGTGGAAACTTCTTTGATGGTATGTATATCACGGTCGTCTAAAGCTTTAAGTACGGCCGCGCGGACCCACGTTTCATTGATGATATCGCGCGGTGTAAGGCCTGTCTCATGGGCCAGCCGGTCACGGTAAACTGTGCTGGGAGACACGGCCATGACATGGTTTTGTTCATAATTATATTTAAAGACCTGGGACAGGAGCACTTGGTTAGATTCCATACCGCTTGTTTCAGAAATTTCGTCTATCACGCGAAACAATTTACCTTTCACGTGGTAACGTTTTAGGACAATAAACACATCAATCAAATTGATCAACGCTTCAGGAACGTTCATCGGTTCATTATGCAGGCGGGTGATGGTTTCCCGGGCACTAAGGGCGTGGATGGTGCCCATGCAGTATTTGCCGACATTGACCGCAGTTATCATGTCCCTGGCCTCAGCCCCGCGGACTTCCCCCACAATGACGCGCTCCGGGCGCATGCGAAGAGAATTTTTGACCAAATCGGAAAGGCCGAGTTCATCATCGGTTTCCAGGCGGGAACAGCTGTCTTCCATAAAGGTATTTAATTCCAACGTATCTTCGATCACCACTAAACGGTCTTTTGTCGGGATAAAACTCAACAAGGCATTGAGCAAGGTGGTCTTGCCGGTACCCGGCCCGCCGGATATGATGATATTAGCTGGTCTGATCGAAAGGCCTTCCAAGTAAAGCCACAACTGGCCGGCGGCCTCATAACTCATGGTGCCCAAGCGGACCAAATCGATAATACTTAAAGGGTCCAATTTGGCCTTGCTGATGGTCAACTGGACCCCTAAAGGAGAATCAATGATATTGACCCGTCCGGCGAGTTTGACTAATTCCAGGTTTGCGATCTTGTGGTAACTCTTTCTGCCGGAAAATACCAGTAGTTTCCGGATAAAATTGTTCAGCTCCTTTTGACTTTTAAAACATAATGACGTGGCAATAAATCCCTTTTGGGCATGATGGACATAAATAGGCTTCAGAGCATTGATAATAATGTCCTCCACCTCAGTATCATAAAGCAGATTTTCGATGATGCCGTAAGACAAAAATTCTTTGATGAAATCCTCCCGACTACCGGAAGCAAAGAGACCTTCCCCCAAGACCTTGCCCTCGCCATTTAATACATCTTCCAAAGCGGCCTTGGCAAGGTCTTCGCGCTCAACGCCGGTCAGCATCAAGGACATTTTGCCCGCAAGCTTCTCTAGGGTCAACATTTCCAAATCCAGGTACTCATAGTCCTGCATGGTCCCACTCTCAATCGTTTTTTTTGTGATAGTCATCCAGAAGGCGGCGGATGTCCGTAGCTGAATTTCTAGCAATTTGGGAACAAACAAAAATCAACACTGAAAGCTGCCAGACCTGGTCAGGGCCGCAAATCAAGCCGGAAGAAGTGTTCTCTTCTCTTTGCAGGCGGTTGCCGTAGACCCCGATAGCGTCTTCCATTTTGCCTTCAAAAACATTCAAAGAAAAAATCTTATTATCGTATTTCATGGACGGCAAGGTGATCCCCCTGACCATCAAAAAATTGACCATGGTGTTTTCCTGAAATGAACCTTCGTTGCCGAAATCAAACCCTTCAAGCTGGGGGATATGAGGCGGCAATATCAAAGACGGACGATGGACAAGCACTTCCCCCGTGCGCACCACCGTATCGCCTTCATTGATCGTGGATGGTGATAAAAGGATGTAGGGCACATGTGTCTCACTGAAGGTCTGCAGTCCCGTGACGCGGCTGCGGATAATATTTGTTTCCTTTAAGGCTTTTTCCCAGGCTGAAGTGCTGTCCATATTATTGATTGATCCTTACTTTTAAATTCGATATCAATGAGACATTGTTTTGGGCTTCTATTTGGACTTCCATGATATCAGGGGTCTGGGGTTGACGACGAATGCGTAAATCACCGATATCATCCGCGATCAATATAGTTTTGCCATTATTGATCCGCAGCAAATGGCCATCTTTGATCCAATATTCCAAGGCACCCTGCTTGGCATGGGTAAAAGCGATGCGATTGTGCCACAGCCCATCCGCAGGCGCGTTGAGTATGGTGTCCTTACGCGCTTTGAGCAAGTCCAGCATCAGGTGCTCCATCGCTTTGCGCATTTCCTTGGCCAAAACAGCTTTCTGTTGAAATTCCTCTTTGCTTTTTATTTTATGGAAAGTAAACGCGGCCAAAACAAAAAAAGGGACGAGCAGGCAAACAATTATGATTTTAATTTTATCCATAATATCATTAAATGGCGGAGAGGGTGAGATTCGAACTCACGGCCCAAGTTACCCTGGGCAACGGTTTTCAAGACCGCCACATTCGGCCACTCTGTCACCTCTCCATAAATCTATAAACTTATTATTACAATATACTTATGACAATATATGAAATTTTTATGCTGTCAATTATTTGAAATTGTGACTGTTTTTGTGACTGATTTCCTATTTGGAGATTTCCTCTGTTTTTTATGTGATGCCTTGTGATGTCTATTGATGTTACCCGTAATTCCATTCAAAACTGCGACGACCTTTTCCCTATGCCCCTTCGATAAATGAGCATACCTCTCTGTCATAGCTATAGTACAGTGGCCCAAATGCTCTTTTACCGAATAAAGGTCAACCCCACCCATTACCATATGACTGGCCGTTGTATGACGAAGGTCATGCCAATGAAACTTCGTAATTTTGGCTTTTGTCTTAGCCCTGTCAAAGGCTCCTCTGACATTCACATTAGGCTTACCATCTTTGCCACAGAAAACATAGGAGGAATCCTCCTGCCTGGGAATACCCTCCAAAACCTTTTTCATATCGCCATTCATTGATAGCATTCGCAATTTACCATTCTTAGTATGACGAACAGAGATAATGTTGTTTTTAAAATCTACATCATGCCATTCAAGGCCCATTTGCTCCGAGAATCTTAAACCAGAATGAACAGCAATAAGGACATACGGTTTGAAATCATTTTCACAACATTTAACTAAACGTATTAAATCTTCTTTTTCCAAGAAAGTAGTGCGACCAGACGGCTCATCAAGTTTTTTCACAAACTTCATAGGATTGACACCAACAAAATCTCCCCATTCGATTGCTCTATTAAACATTGATTTAAGGCAAGCTAAAATTCGATTGATACCTCCATTTTGAGTACCCTCGCCTTTCTTCTTTGCTCGAAATCCAAGAATAGCATCTTGATTAATGGCAGATAAATAATATCCAGAGAAGAACTTCTTGAGACTACTAATATATACCTTATCAGATTTTTCCCAAGACTTGTTTTCAACTTTTGAATAGGTCTCCAAATATTTCTCGGCAAACTCCTCAAACTTCATCAATTTATTCTTTCGCTTCTCTTTGCCTTCGAGGACATCAGCTTTCCGTCTATGAAATAAGGCTTTGGCTTCCTTTTCATCCGTGCATTTGGTACTTTCCCTTATATGACGCCCCTCGGACGAAATATAGCTCATCCAATAAATTTTTTTTCTTAAATATAGGCCCATCTTAATATCCCTTCTCAAGAGAAATCATAATATAAATGATTGCGACCTAATTATCCACTGCTTTCTTTTTTCCTGTCCATCCATTTATCAACTTCATCCAAATCAAAACGTATTGACCTGCTACCAGGCGGCCTATGAAAAGGGAAGCCATCTTTCTTTAAACGTATCCATTCACGTATCGTCGGCACTGCAAATTTAATGTGTTCTGACAGAGTTTTAATATCAACCCAATGCCTACCTAATTGAACATCATTTTTCTTCTCGATTTTGTCCCCTTTTTTATTCTCACGGGACATTTCCTTTTCTTTCTTTATGTGCTTGATAAGCATTTGCATTCTCTCCTTATCATCTGGCCTCATAAAGAGAAACGGGTCAATTTTTCGGTCAACCATAGTTATCATGCCCTTTCAGATTTGTTCACAAACCTCAAAGCCATATCTTAAAATCCCACATTTTAAGTATGCCACACCCCCTAACATTAACCAAGAAATAATTGAACTTTTGGTTGACGTAAAATCTCTTGAAATAAAGGCGTGTTTAAATCCCCATGAAAAGCATTCCTATTACCATAAGACCAAAAGAAGACCCTATCCCCGCAGAAGGAACCAGCAGGAAAAGGTCAATTCCATGTTCAATTATTTTTCAATTTCTGCCTCCAATGACCTCTTGCTCCCCTATTCCCAAAACGTACCAAGAAGCCACAGAAAGCCCCGCCAGGGGCGGTTTATCTATAGAAGACCCATGACCCCCCCAATGCTCTACCCCGCTAAGAGCGGGCGGGGGCGGGCGGCGTGTCTGCTCGTATAAGCCTTAGAAATTAACACTTTTGCTTAAAAAAGCACGTTTTAACGGTTCCAACAGGCCCTCAAAGACTGGTTTTTGTGGTGCCAATTTAACACTTTCTCATGAATAATAACAAAGTTATATTAATTTAAGTCATTATACTACATACATTTACATAATATTATGACAAAAAATGCCTCGGCTCAATTTGCAAAAACAACTCCCCCAACCTCCGTACCCTAAACTCACGCTTTTGCCTTCAAAATGACTATTCTATCCCTTAAAATTAAATTTTTCGTTTAATTTTCGGTCAAATGCCCCTTCCATTGGGCACGCAGGGCGGGCGCACAGATATGCCAATTTCGGACTTTAGTAACTAAAATGAGAGGCTAAATATTTCATAAGTAAATGTAATATAATAACTTATGTAATAAATACGGGACAAATTATTTTCACCAAATTGCAAAACGCCTTCCCCATCCCTAAAATGACCACTTTTGGGCCATATTGCCGCCTTTTCCGTCTCTTTGGAACTAAACAAGCCCGTTTGGAGACTTTCCAAGGGAAATGCTTTTGCCCCGATTGAAAGCATTTTTTGAACCATATAGGAGGTTTTGGAGCCTTGCCCTGAAAATTAAAACTGGAAATGACTGTCTTTGCCTGGCACAGGAAGCAAATAAACGACCGATTAAATAACTTTATTTTTTGCATACATTCCACGCTCAAAATATCTCCCAACTTAGGGGGAGTATTTTTTGTCCTTAACGTACCGTAAATAGTATCCTGACTTAGCCCTGGGCCTGGAATCCTTCTTACCAGATGGCCTTCCAAGCCGTTTACCCGCCTGTTTTGCACGCTCTAAACCCGCCAGGGTGCGTTCACGGATTCGCTGACGCTCCTGGGCCGCCACCCAAGAGAATATGGCAATAAGAAGCTGTCCCAATGACTCGTCTCTGGTATCAAGCCATGACTCTTGGAGACTTTTTAAAGCGATACCGTTTCGTTTAAGGCGGGCAAGATACGCAAGCGTATTGCTAATACCTTCTCTCGAGAGCCTGTCTAATGCCCAAATAAGAACCAGGTCAAATTTCCCCTTGTCTGCATCATCAAACATTCGTAAAAAATTGACTCTGTCCACAGAACCACCGCCGCTGGCCAAATCAACATATTCCCCGACAATTTCAGCCTGAAGTGCTTTTGCATAGTCCCTTAAAGGCTTTAACTGATTCAAAGGGTCTTGTGATTCATCGTTTTTTGATACACGACCATAAATGACTGCACGTAAAGGTTTGCTGTTCATATATCACCGCCTTTGTTATTCTTGCGCTTGGTTAAAAACATGCTCAACAGTGCCGCAATCCTTGAAATGGTCAAAAATCTGCTCCAATAATTCAAGGTCTTTGCCGTATAAAATCACCTTGGCCCCGTCAAACCAGTCCATAAAACGATACTCCACACGATGAAGGGAAAAACCTGCGTCAGTATAAAATCTAAACTCATCCGATGGGCCGCCGTAAGAAATTTGATAGCGGAAGTAACCTTCTTTCTGACCCTCAAATGTACCAGCAGAAACATAATCAAAACTTAGGCCGTGTTCGTGAAAGCTTTCACCGTCGGCAGTGGTTTCTTCTCCTCTCTGATAGGATTCAAACAATGACTTCAACCTGTCAATTTCCTTCCTCAATTCTGCCCTGACTCTTTGCCTGCATGTCTTTTGCTTGGTTTCCATAGTTAGCCCCTTCCTATAATTTTTCTTCTTTGAATGTGTGAAATCCTTATTGCTTCTTTAAGCACACTCCTAATACGGCGATATTCTTTTGCTATTGGCTTCCTTATTAACTGCTCTATCGGATGACGTTTGTTATACATAAAATCTTCTTTCATATGGCTGGTCATTTGGAAGTTTCAGGACATAGCAATATTCCATTTGGCTTGTCATTTGGAAGTTATTTAAGTTTAAAAAAATCATTTTCAGTCCTTCAAATTTAATTTTATTTTCATTAGCTTTTGCCAAGCACTTCCGATGATATGCTTTTTTCTCAACCACCTACTAACATTTCCTTCTGTGGTCTCAAGATGCTGGGCTAATTCATAAGCCTTTAAGCCATGCTTTTCCATGTAGGCTCTTAGCTTTTTGACCAGTTCATCATTTTCTTTTATTTCTTTCTCGCTCTTTTCCATCACTTTAATCATACCATTTGACAAGTCATTTGTCAAGCCAAGATGAGTACATTTATTTAGTCACTATGGCGGGGTGGGGTCACTTTTGGGAAGCAGCTTAACCTGACCTTCAGATGCCTCTACTGTTATAACACTCACGTGTGCACCCCCCTGGTCTTAATTGGCAAGACTGTAATTCTCAAAAAAATCAATAGGCCGCTTTTATTTAGGAACTCTATTTCGTTACCTCCTAAAAACTGTCATTGTTTAATACACGTGCCAGAAATATCACCATTCGGTTTATAGCACATTGACCCAGGGCCACAATCCGTATCAAAAGAACATGTATTACCATATGTGCCATTAGGGTCTAAAGGAGCCTGGACAGGCTGTTGGTCATTGTTATTACCAGGAGATATTCCGCCAACACAAACACCGTATATACTTCCGTCTTCTTTAACACATTTACTCCCAGGCTGGCAATCTGTATCAAACTCACATGCAAAACTGCTGTCAGATAGAATTAAAATACTGTTCAATATCATAAAAAACAAAATTGGTTTAATCATAATTTTGACTGGAGAATATTCTTTCCTTCACACATTTTAATACATAAAAGAATTATTTTATGCCGTATGCACTTTTAATATTTGTCCTTATCTGTTCTGCATCATAAATCATTCCATTTACATTAGCTGGTTTGTCCAGGAAGCACTCAATAGTCATGTTAGTAGTAGGCCTATGAATATGATAGGTTTCCCCTCCAGAATAATACGTAGTTCCACTATAACTACCAGTATTCCCGTACACATTTAGAGTGCCATTTGTTTGGGCAGTAACAGGCGTAGTAAATGAGGCCGTTTTAACATAACTATTGGTCTCCAAAACAATGAAGTATTTATAACCATTGTTGATAGCCACTTCCGCAGACCTTAATAAAGCAAAGTCTCCCGCTCTTTCCATACTCGAATAACCATTGCCCTTAAAAGTAACTTTAAAAATGTTGTCCTGTATCTTCATGTCCGTATAGCCACCTGTAAAACCTTTGCCATGATACCCCGTTGCACAACCAACCAAAAACAAGCACAAAAATAACGTTAAAAATTTCTTCATATCATCCTCTCGTTGAATTTTCCCTCGTTTTTAAACCGCCAAAAGTCAACTGCGCCCATATTTCTTAACTCGGGACGTTTTTCCCGCTACTTGACTGACCTTGTTTAAAAACCTGTACTGCATTGACATATTCCTCTAAGGTGGGTAATGGTTTTATTGTAGCAATATCCGTACCCAAAGAATTAAAACGAAAAACTATTTTCTTGCTATCATCTGTTAATCCATATTTATCTAATAAATTGACCCTAACAGCGGCCCCCATGGTAACAACCTTATTCATTTCCTTATCTTGTTTCATTAAATCGAGTACCCCGCTAATTCGTTTCATAATAGCCTTATCAAGAACGAGTTCGCATGTAATTAGGTAAGCAGAAAGATAACCTTTATCTTCTGATAATAGTTTTAGTTTCTTTAGCGAATTTTCAAATAGTACATTAACTACTGTCATTTGAGCACTATTCAACAAATCGAATTCTCGTCTGGCTTGTTCATTGCGCTTTTCACCTTCTAAGTAATTCTTTACTAATCCTTGATATTCTTTTGACAACCTTTGCTCATCCACACTTAATTCTTTTATTATAGTTTCTATTTCACCTTCGAGAATCTTCCCTTCGGTATTATCAGGCAAACTGGCAAGACGAGTTGCCAATGTTGGGTGCGAATCGAACACCTGTTCAGTTTCCCCCAATGCCCTCTCTTTATATTCATTCATTTTATCTGAATCGCTGATAAGCTGTTGCCCGTAAGCATCAAAATAGTTGTGGTTATCAAAACCTACCTTTTCTATAGTCTCTTGATAATGTCGTGATATTTGAACAACTTTGGTTAAGCCCGTATTCATATTCACACTGCCAAAATTTGAAGCGGCAATCCAATCCGCTCTAAGCTCTCTGCTCCTACTTAAAATATTGTCTATCGTTGCAAAAAAAATGAGAAAAACTCTTAGAAATAAAAGCGGCATAATTAAAATCAAACTCATTAAGGCAACGGAACTATCATTTTGTTTGTTATTTTGGCCAACGCCAACAATATCATTCATGGCAGAATTGATACTTTTATAAACGGGAACAACAAACTGGCTATAAAGAGTATCATTGCCAGAGAAGTGTGCAAATTCATGTGCCAGAATTGCACGAAACTCATTTAATTGCAAATTTCGTATTAAAGGAGCACCTATAGCAAGAGTTCTTCCCTTTATCAAACCATCAAGACACTTGAGACCACCTTCTGTAACAAAAAAAGTTGGTTCAACGTGTAAAATTACAGTATCAGGGAATTTAGTTTTTACAGTAGCACATACCTCGGCAATTACCGCTCTTAGATGTGGTTTTTCTGAAAGATTTAATTTTACAGCAGATTGAAAACTTGGCTTTGAAAAGAACATTGCTTTTATTGCCCTAAAAGCTGCCCATAAACTCACCAAAGGAGCAATACCAAGAGCTACTAAAATGAATATTGGAATTCTTGGCAACTGTAACACTATTGCCAAAAGCCAAATTGAAATTCCAAGCGTTATGAAAGCTGAAATTACCAAGGTTATGTACGTTGCAGGAACAGAAGCAATAGCCAAAAACATTAAAATAATTGATGTTTTTGGAAATTTTTTCTGAATATTCTTTTCTTTATCAAAAATCTGTGGTTTCAATTTAGAATCTATCCAAGTCCAAATTAAAATCGCTGAACATGTGCCTACACCAACAAAACTCAAACCGACAACACTGGAAAGAAATGGAATATACCCGCTTAAACTTGTTAAGACCATAGCTACCAAGTAATAAACCAAGAAAAAAACCATCACTAACGTGCCTGCCACAACTCTATAACGCCTGCTTACAAATAATAGTCCCAAAAAAAGAGAAATAAAGCTACCTAAGCCCTCAATTAAAAAATATCTCTTAACAAGGAACATCATTGTTATTTCATCAGTCTGCATAATTGATAGCAATCGTCCTTCTATCGTTAAATAAACAAGGATAAAAACAGATGCAGTAACGACGAATCGAAAAATGTCAAAAAACGATAACGTCTTTTTCATATTAGTCCCCCATTATTAAATTTTATTTAGCCTACCATTGAACGAAAACCTTGTAAATCAAACACTTTACACAATACTTTAAAGTCATAAACATAAAATTAAACCCTCTGCAATTTATTAAATCACAGAGGGCTTATGGCTGATTATTCACAGTTTATTTTTTTACAGGTTCCAACAATACTTTTACATAAGAAGTATCAAGATTAAGCCAATTATTTGTGCAGGCATCTACCAGTATATTGATAATCGTAAGACCAAAAATATCTGCAACAACCCATCCTCCTCCGACCTCTGTATTGATGATATAAGTTTTATCCTCATACCCATCTTTTTTGAAAGTAATATTAACTGACTTTAAATTAGACAAGGTGTACGGGAAAGGAGTTTGCCCTACACGGTCTCCATCAAGGTATACGTCTGCTCCTTCAGGATTTGAATCAAAATTAACAACTCTTGTTTTCTGTTTTAAAATAGTTGCACAGCCAGTCATAGTCAAAGAAACAAACGCCACCAGAACACACGTTAAAACCACTCTTGATATTTTAAACATCCTATCTCCTTTTGTTGAAGGTTAATTCCTTAGTTAATCGTTGGATTATCTTTAATTCATCCAATGCCGCTTCTGCAAAGACCCTTGGCAAATACCTACCTTTTGCTATTTTCTCCATAGCGACAATGGGAGCTTTGACCCTTAGCCCTATTTCTTCTGTGAATTTATTATCTGGTCGCATCTTTAGACGACATTCTGTTGGCTATAGCCAATAGACATTTGTTGGCAATAGCCTACAGTATAAATACTATGGCAACCAAAATCAAGCACGAAAAGATTGATGAGGAATTAGCAACAATCTTACGCAAGAAACGTAAAAAATCCCGTAAGTCTCAAGAAGAAATTGCACATGAGGCAGGGATTGACAGGAGCTATTTAAGTGAAATTGAATGCGGAAAGGTTTCTGTCAGCGTTGCAGTTGCTCGAAAGATAGCCAAAGCATTGAATACCTCTTTAAGTAGAATGATTAAAGAGGCGGAAAGCAATTTGTCTTAATAATCCCTTACACAGCCATTCCATTGAGACTTAGAAATTCCTCGAAAGAAATTGCTCTAATTCCAAGCCGATTTAACTTATTACCATATCCTTTTTGCTCATCCGTTACAAAGATAGCGTCCTTTGGGATAGCCAAAGCAATGGCTGTATCATTAAATGCAGTTCCTTTGAGAATTTTATTCTTTTCCATCCCAATTTCCTTTACCAGGCCTGCATCTTCATACCGTAGCCATCTACCTTTATTTTCCGAACCGTATCTTGCAAAGCCTACAGCAGAATCTTCATGCACTTTATCGGTATAAGACGCAAAAGTAAATACGCCTGCGGGGATAACTTTAAAGTATTTTTCAATCAATCCAAGAATCTTATTCTTTCCCTCTCCTTCTTTCATTCTTGAAAGTTCTTTGGCACTGACATCAGCAACGAGCAACTCAAAATTTCCAGATAACTTATCCATGTCTTCTGTCGTAAGTAAAATCAATTTGTTAAATGCGTTCGTATCAAATAAAAACTTTTTAACCATTGAGCAACCGCCTTCGTAATTGAAATCTTTTTTGATATCCTCGACATCTATTTTCTCTAACAAATTTATGGTGCTGACCCAAATTTTAGCCTCATACTCCATCAATATACCCCTGAAAACCATCCAAGAAAACGTCAATTTTCGAAACATTAGGAAAAAGTTGCCTATACCGCCGTTCTATTTCGGTCATTCTCCTGACTTTTAACACATCAGTGTTATTATAGTAATCAATCACTTCTATTTCGGTTGATGCTTTAAGATTCTCACTAAAAAGTCGTATCACATCTTTGTCATAAGCAGGAAAAGAGTACCCAATAACAACCATCTTAGTTGCTTCGCTAATCTCATCAACCGCACGTTCCCATAAAATCTTAATGAATCCGTCTTTCTTTTGATGAGGCAGGAATATATACGGCTCTACTGAAGTCTCAAAACTATATTTGTTACGTGTAACAAGATAAGCGCATAACCGAGAAATTTTATTGGTGGACGTGTCTATAGCCCAATCAAGGGAACCATTGAGTTTAATTAAAGGAAAATTTACTGTCTTTTCATTCTTAGACAAATTACCAGGATTTATCACATCAAAAGGAATTAAATAATCAAAACCAATCCCGCTTTGAGAATCCTCTCGTAACAGGCAATCATAATTAAAAGAAAATATAGCCACTTCTCCCTGCCGCCTTCCCTTCAAATTCTGAACGAATTGCTTATACAAAGTTCCCTGAACCTCATCGGTCATCTTTGTAATATGCTCCACTGTTAATTTCTTTATCAATTTGATGCCTTGTTCATCCCCTTTACTATTTAAAACCTCCATAACTTCATCTATGTAATGATGCTTCTCTACTTCAGGACTAAACATCATTGATTCGCCCATACATTTCTGCCAATATTCATAATAACGACCACCCATTGATTTTAAAAAATCACCGAATAATTGGTACTCTTTATTCTTTGCATCTAAGTCACGAGAGGAAGGGCCACCACCATGTCCTATTTCATACATTGTGGAGGTGTCCTCAAAATAATTCCATACTAAATCTTTGCCTAAAGGCGTCCGACAACAAGCGTGTGATGCCCCAGCCCCGAAAATATATAATTCTTTCATAGCAACCACCTTATATGACCCCAAAATCAAGCGCAAAAGCCCCTCCTGGACGTTGTTGGCCCTCAACCCATTAGGAGTAGGTCAAAACGCATCAGGGACATTATAACGCTCAAAATGAGCAATTCGCAAGGGCGGGGTCAAGACCATTCTGGAATGGCTTTTTGCCAGTCGTGCCCTTCATCCATTCCTTTTATTAAAGACGGAAATCAGATGTCAAAATTACTGTCTCGTCTCACGTATCCACACAGCTATGCTTCCAGTCATCTACACAACTATGCTTCTTTTATAAAAGGCGTGGAATGGATGCAAAATTTACGCTTCCGCCTCACTCATCCAGTCATCATTAATACATCCTATACCTGCGTTAATACCTATATGATTAGGTCATGTTCAATGACCAACCAAGGCGAGCAAATGTTGTTTGGTCACCTCTATAATGACCAACAAAGGTGAACAAATGTTATTTGGTCGCCTATATAATCCGTTAGGATTATATAATGTTTACATAGGTCATTTACAAGGTGTTTATAATATATTTATTTTAAATCGGAGATTTTCTATAAAGGCATGAAATGTATACAGATGCGGAATATTTTATCAAACAAAAGTGATGTTTTGGGCACTTCAAGGGATATTTGGAACACTGATAGTGTTAAATTATGTTTTAAAGAGTGTCGTCTGATGCCTTAGAGGCCTCCAAAAGACCACGCAGGTCATCAAAGGTAAGATTCGTGCGCTCCTGCTCAAAAGCGTCCTTTACAACTTGAAAACCATAATCAGCAATAAGCTCTTTGGCCCTGCTAATGTACATGGCTTTATTGTTATACGATTTTCTGCCCGTGTCCTCAATGTATCCTGCCAACTCCATGACTAAAACATCCATTGTCTTTTTGGGAACATTTGCGTTACGGGTGTTCCGAGGGAAATGGGTAGAATAAAATCTGTCCCTGACATTTTCTGGCGAGGCGTTCAAATTATTACGTTCAATGATGACGCCATACTCCCGAGCTATACGCCTGTATGTGGCTTCAATCATAATCTCGGCAATTTCATTACGGTATTTTTGTTTAAACTCTTTGCAATGGGACAGATAGCCAAACTGATTTAACAAATACTTCCCGCCCGTTTTTACGATGGTCTGCTTATTATTCTTAATAGTAGCCAAATATTGCCGCATGTTAAATTCAAATCTGTCTTGTCTTGGGTACAGGTCTTGGGGCGATTTGGTAGTATAGGCGCTTTCTGGCCCTTCATCGCCATCATTGACCACATGAGGAAGCAAATTCTCTCCAATAATATTTTCTCCTAAAAAAGCAACGAAGTTGCGTTTATCCTCGTCGTATTCGAGATTTTGTATAAGATTAAAAGAAAGGTTCTCCTCTTTATTCGCCTCTTTAATATAGACATCATAATTGAGCGCACTCAAACTCTTTAAATTTACCAGCAGGATTTTCTTATCTTCACTTCTGACCTTATGTCCGCCATAAATATCTTTGGCCAATTTATCAAAATTTCCTTCAATTTCATCATTTCCTGGTGGTCGAGCCTTTTTATCCATCAGCCAGTTGCCTATTGCGTGTTGGAATCTGGAATCAATAAGTTTTAAATCTTCGATGGATAAATCTGCTTCACCTAACGTCTCTGTATCATTAGGTAACACAACATGGACAGTAAAATTATTACAGGAATATGAGTCTTGAAACAAATCACCAGGATTATTTTTAAATAGGGAGGGAAATTCTGGAATCATTGCCTGACGGAAGTAATCGTCAATTTCCCTGGGAATGATAAAACCATAATCTCTGGACATAAATACACTCTTAATAACTATTTAACAAACAAGGAAGCTACGAAATTAAATATCTTGTGAAATAGCCAACCAAACATTCCCAAGAAAAGTGCACTAAAAGCGGCGAAAAATAGAGCCTTGCAAATTTTGTAGACCTCACCTCTTTCTTTAAAAGCAATGTTAGGCCAGAAATAATCAACAGCCTTTAAACAAAACGGATAAAGGTATGTCCACACATTGGAAAACAAAACCAAAGCTATCAGAAATGTAAAGCCAAATGGGTTTGTGATTTTCAAATTACTTGAGAAACGCATGGCCATCCATAAACTAAAAAGTATACCCAAGAAAACCCCAAGAATTTGGACTAAGAATGTTACGTACAAGTTCCTGATTAAATAATTCTTATTTGCAAACTTATTGATTAAATGAACCATTCTTGGAAGGATTGAATCAACCCAAGACTGGTCATCATCCTGGACAATAATAAAACAATTATTCTGATTTATCGCATCAAAACGTAGGTCTATATTTTTGCCTTTAAGTTTTGCGGATTGATTATGCTCATCGGAAATGAGTGAAAAGACCAAACGCTCTATAGATTTTGCAGAACGAAAATAGTCTTTTACTTTGGCAAAATCATAAAGGACAAAACCATTCTGGTCAAAACGGATAACATAGTGCAACTTTAGACTCTTTGTTGTATCGGAACAGGACTGATTAAATTCATCCCTAATTTTTACCAACTCGGAATTGATTTCATCAATGACCTTTTCTTCTAAGGTCAAATTCTTCAAAAGGGTATCTCTAAGGAACTGGCTCATGGGCTTATTTCTTAACCTACTTTATAATGTGACTAAAATTGTGACTAAATTTTCCATCTTTAGGCATCACTTAACATTACTTAACAGCATTGAGGAACCATATCTCCGTCGGTATTATCAACATTTGAATGATGTCTAATAATGCCAATTACTATATATCCACGCATTTCAAGACCGCCGCATTCGACCACTCTGCCACCTCTCCAAAATCGGAACTACTTTAGTTTAATATACTTATAAAATCTACAATTTATTTTTTAAATCAAAAATTCTTAACTGTACTAAATTTGTAATAGCTGGCGGTTATGTCTTTGTTGGCAGCCTCATCCATCTTCGATATTGAACGACTAGCATAATACATACAAATACTAAAAATAATGAAAAGGGTATTAAATCGTTCACCAGAAGCTCATGCGGTAATCCCAAACAGGATATTTCAGGAGATTGAGGAAAATAAAATACTCTTAATTCCATGCCTGGCTTAATAGAATTAAATCCAGGATTACCAAAGTCAGCTCTACCTTCGCCTCCATATTCTACTGATTGAACTTCGTACGAATAGTGAGTCGTCTGATGATTTTGGGGTTCAAGTAAAAGCACACGAGCTTTGGTCTCAACACCCGCCTTCTCAAGACTATAATATTGAAGACAATCTTTACCTATTAAACGAACAGGTACTAATATTAACCAAATAATTGTAATAACGATGATGAAAATGGCTAATGGCTTATTTCCCTGTATTTTCAATCTGACCTCGTGCCATCCTAATTGCATTGTGGAGTTTTTGTTCCAAAACCTTCTTCGGAAGCATTTCGGTCATATATTCAGCAACACGTATGCCGCTTTTACTCAATTGCAGAAATTCAATATGCTCATCCGACTTCCCCGCACACAAAATCAAACCTAATGGAGCCTCTTCGCCTGGCTGTTTCTCAAATTTCTCAAGCCAACGTAAATAAAGCTCCATTTGCCCCTTATCAGTATATCTAAATTTACCTAATTTCAACTCTATGGCTACCAGTCGTTGAAGTTTCCGATGGTACAAAAGCAAATCAATGTAATAATCCTCATTGTCTATCGTTATTCTTTTTTGACGTGCAACGAAAGTAAAACCAACACCTAACTCCAAAAGAAAAGACTCCATTTCCCTTAATATCGCCGTCTCCAAATCTTTTTCTGAATAAGACTGCTTCAATCCTAAAAAATCCAGAAAATAAGGGTCACGAAAAACCAAATCCGTCGAAATTTTGTCTTCCTTGCGTAAAACCTCCAATTCCTGCTTAATCAAATGTTCTGGTTTCTTGGAAAGCGCCGTGCGCTCAAAAAGCATTCCTCCAATTTTTTGGCGCAAAATTCTTACACTCCATCGTTCAAGACGGCATATTTCAGCATAAAAATCACGTTTTAATGAATCCTCTAAGGGAATAATCTCTACAAAATGGCTCCAACTCAATTCTTTCGACAGCGTCGAAAGAATTTTCTCATCAGAAAAACATTCTGCCAAACGAACCATGCGGGATAGATTAGGCACAGAGAACCCATGACCATATTCAATGACTAATTGTTTCGACAGCGTCACAACAATCTCTTGGCCATATCCTGCCCTTTTATCTTTTAAAACTTCACTCTTAATCCGTTTGCCAATACCCCAATAAAGAATGACCAAAGAAGAATTCACAACTTGGGCAACTTGTTGACGGGTCGTGTTGATAAGCAAACGGATGTCATCAACAAGGCTTTTAGACACTACAACGGATTTCTTAACAATTTTCTTCATTTTAGGACTGTAATAGATTTGTAATGGATTTTTTCATTACTAGGCATCATTCACCATTTCATGCCATTAAATGCCACTTAATTCTCTTATATTTCTCGTCTATATGAATACTGTTTAGTGATTATTAGAAATACTTGTTGCCTTTCAAGACCGCCGCATTCGACCACTCTGCCACCTCTCCATATCCCCTACCAGAAAAATCTGCCCCTATCATTAAAGTTTTTCAATTATACACATCTTCCCTGATTAAAGGAATTAAATCTGCATAGTAAACGGCCCTGGAGACATCGGGAAGTTTCAATAACAGGGCCAGCTTGCTTAAACCCGTTCCTTTGGTCAATAACTGATTGGCTAGAATATAGCGGGCTGTTTGTTTTCGTTTTTGGACCTTCGGCCACGGCAATAAATTCACATGTAAACTGGGATTGTCATTGAGAAATCCCAATTTAATGCCGAATTCCAGAATATCCCTTAATAGAAGGACCGATAAATTGACGATCTTTGGTGTTTGTGTTTTGACCAAATAAACTTTGTACGATTCAATGATGGCAGGGGTCAATTGGGCAAGCTGTTGGACTTGAGGAAAATCTTTTTTTAAAAAACCGCTGAAATGATCGATAGCTGAAGTGAATCGTTTGACAGTTTTGGGACTATGTTGCTTGGCCGCCTCAGACAAAAAGCGTTCAAAAAAATCGGGAAGTTCAATATGACGGGAAATTGTCAATGCTTCTCCGCTGGCAATTTTCTCTTCCACTTGAAGCAATAGCCTCTGGGCTTCCTCCATGCTGTTGCCGGCAACCTGTGAATAAAGCAGGCCCCGGGCATGAAATTCAATGTAATAAACATCATTGATTTTACGGATTTGACCCATTAATAGGCGGTGTAGAAAATGATGTAAAGCAGGGCCCCGATGACGGCGAAGGCTATCAAATAAAAATCATTAAAATAAAAAAAATCGCGTACCCGTTCGCCTGGAGTGTAAATTTCGACGACATTCTCGGAAACGACCTGTCCGGTGGAATGCATATCAATGACTTCATTGCGTTTCAGGCGCAGGAATTGATCGGCTATCCTATAGGCCTGTAAATTGCCGCCTTCGATCAAGTCCATGACCTTTTTCTCGGATACGGCCAATATCTGTGCTGTTTCACGGACGGTGATGTATTGACTGCTCATGATCTAACCTTGCCTGAGGCGGCCCACTGTTCGATCAGGGACCGTTCAAATTTCCAACTGTCGCCCTCTCTGACAGCGGGTATCTTGCCGGTGGTGGCCAACTCCAAAATGGCCGGTATCTCAATTTCCAAATATTGGGCCAGATCATCAATGCTTAACGTATCTTCCAGCATATGGCAGCGGCCCTGAAAAATCGCCCCCTCGACAATGTTTAATTTAGGAGTTGATATTTCTCCATGCAAGACGGCTGTCGGCATCAGGACCAGCATTTTTTTGGCAATGATATTGCCCTTGACTTTTCCGGCGAGGATGACATTCTCGCCGACAATATTGGCTTCCACCTGTGCGGCGGACCCGATGGTCAGCGTGCCGCGGGTATCAAGCTTGCCCGTATAACGTCCGTGGATCTTTAAATTCACCGGATCGGCAAAAGTCAAAGTCCCTTCCATCTGGGCATTGATCTCAACGATCTTTTCTTCTAATATTTCTTTATGTTCTTTACGGTTAAAGGCCATGGGACCTCTCCTTTTAGGACACCGCTCTTTGGGCCATCAGCCCAAGCGGGGCTCATTTAAGGGGTTAAATGCAAATATAATGTTAACAAAATAAAGCTTCCAGGTCAAATATAGTGATGAGCTAATCCCGCGATCATGGCTGCATTGTCCAGGCATAAGATCATCGGAGGGAAAAATACTTCCACTCCCTGGGTTTTTGCCTTTGCTTGTAAAGACGCGCGCAAGGCGGAATTAGCCGCAACACCGCCGCCGATCAAAAGCGTTTTGACCTTCATTTTGCGGCAGGCCAGCAATGATTTTTCGGCCAAAATAGCAACGACACTTTTCTGAAAAGCATAGGCCACCTTTGCAGGCGAATAATCCGGTTTATTTTTGTTCTTTTGGGTGTAATAAAGCACTGCGGTTTTAGTCCCGCTAAAAGAAAAATCATATGAGCCGGTAAGCGGAGCTTGAGGGAATTTGATCTCTTGATTGGTCCCCCTTGCCGCTAAACGGTCGATCACAGGGCCGCCCGGATAACCTAAATCCAGGATCCGGGCCACTTTATCAAATGCCTCACCGGCCGCATCGTCCCGTGTTACTCCCAACAATTTAAAATTCTTAAAATCTTTGACATAAAAAAGACTGGAATGCCCGCCGGAGACCACCAGGCCTACGGCCGGCAGTTGATTCTGTGGACAAGCCCGGTCTTCCTTAGAAATCTGAAGATAATTAGCATACAAATGGGCCTTGATATGGTCCATTTCAAGAAGGGGTTTTCCCGTGGCCCGGCTTAACCCACGGGCAAAACATAACCCCACCAACAAAGAACCGATCAAACCGGGGGCCCGGGTCACGGCGATGGCGTCAATGTTTTTAATATTCATTTGGGCTTTGGCTAAACTTTCACCCACCACCCAATGGATGAATTCTATCTGACGACGGGAGGCAATTTCCGGGATGATGCCCCCAAAACGCTGATGATCTTTAAGGCTGGAAGCGATAATATTGGAAAGCACCTCAACACCACCGCACACCACCGAGGCCGCGGTCTCATCACAGGAAGTTTCAATGCCTAATATATTCATCTGTTCCGAAGCAGCTCCTTGATGCTGACAAATTCAAAACCTTGATGTTCCATTAAGGGGATTTCTTCCTTAAGCACCTGCATGGTCAAGTGCCGGTCATGGCCGATGGCCACGGCATAACCCCGGCGCCGGGCTTTTTGGGCCAGGACCATGAACTGTTTGATGATCGCTTCCCGGGTATTAATGTTGTCCAAGAAAACATCCCTTTTGCCGAATGCCAAACCCATTTCACCGGCCAATCCCGTACAAACGGAATTATGGGCGGTCATGCTGTCGACAAAGAACAATCCCCTTTTCTTTATCTTTTTAAATATGATCTTCATCAAAGACCTGTCCCCGGTGGCTTTTGAACCCATGTGATTGTTGACCCCCTCAATCGAGGGCAACTGGGCCAGATCCTCGTCCACTATTTTGGAAACCAAACCCGGACTCATGGTCGTCTTGATAATATAATCCGGAGGGTAAAAATCGTAATTATGCAAAGCTTCCAAAGGCAAATGGAGCATGGTCAACTTTTGATTTAGTTTTGCGCAATTGGCTATGTCCTTGGTATGCCGTAATCCCGGTAAAATAGACACTGCCAAAGGTTCACGAATATCTCTTAAGTATTTACAATTGGCCATCGTCTGGCCCCAATCATCGATGATGATCGCTATTTTCCCGCCGGCACCTGGTATGCCTTCAAAGGGCTGAGGCTCAACAGAGGGGCCGGGCACTGCCTGGACAGGTTTGATATTTTCAACAGGAACGGGAGCGGGGATTTGTTCCTTGTGGGGTTCTTTGGCCTTTGTAAAGATGAAAAATAATATAATGGCCGTTACAAACAAACCGACCACAATGGAAGCGACCTTTGTATCATTCCTGGGGGTGACTGTTTTTTTTCTTTTGGCCATGCTTTATTTTTGGAATTTGCGGTAGATCTTAATGCCTTTAATGACATTGACCGCGCTTTGCAGCTGAATATCTTCCAGGTCCTTTTTCTTTTGATCATTGAGCTTTTTGTCTTCAGTGGACAAATTTTTATTGTCTTTACGTTCAAGATCGGAAAAAATTGTATCCACGTCTTCTGTATTTACTTTACCGGCTTTTTCTTTGTCATCATCTTTATCCTCTTGAGTCTTGTCTTCAATCACCACATCCGGAGTGATGCCAATACCGTTAATGCACACCCCGGAGGGCGTAAAATACTTGGCCGTAGTCAGGCGTAAACCTGAACCGTCGGGTAACGGTATCACGGATTGGACTGAACCTTTGCCGAATGAGGTGACCCCGACCAATACCGCCCTTTTATTGTCCCTCAGGGCCCCGGCGACAATTTCACTGCCTGAAGCTGAGCCTTCATTGATCATCACCGCCATCGGCCAATCCAAAAAATCCCCGCCGCTGTTTTCAGACTTGGCAACGGTGTCCTCGGAAGAATGCCGGCCTTTGGTTGAAACGATCGTCTTGCCTGCAGGCAAAAAATCTTCAGCGATCCTGATGGCCACATCCAAAAGCCCGCCGGGATTATTACGCAGGTCCAGGACCAAACTGTCCGCGCCCTGGGATTTTAATTTTTCCAATGCTTGATGTAATTCTTCGTAGGAATTTTCGCGGAATTCCGTCAAACGCACATATCCGATATGGTCATCCATGATATGGGGGTCTTTGATATCGTCCACATGGATGATTTCCCGGGTAATGACAAAATCTTTGACCAAGTCCTCACGTTCGCGCAGGATGGTAATAGTCACCCTTGTACCGGGATTCCCCCTCAATTTCTTGACCGCGTCATCCAGGTTCATGTCCCGGGTGACATCATGGTCGATCTTGACGATCCTATCCCCTGCCTTGATGCCCGCGCGCCAGGCCGGCGAATCCTCCAAAGGCGCAATGACCGTCAATAAATTGTCCTTAAGAGAGATCTCGATCCCAAGGCCGCCGAATTTTCCCTCTGTTTCGGTTTTTAAGTCCTTGTATTCATCCGGGTCCATGAATTGGCTGTGGGGATCAAGCGATGATAACATGCCGCGAAGCGCGCCATAGATCAGGTCCTGCGGGTCCTTTACATCCACGTATTCCGATTGAATGGTCGTCAGCGCATAACTGAAAAGCTCGACCTGTGAATACAGGTCCTTCTTGTTTTGGCTTGTCCCCTGCGAAATACCGGCGGAAGAGACCCCCAGCAAGGCAATAAATACAAATCCCAATATAAAAGTTTTTTTAGACACTTGTGATTCTCCGGGTTATGAGTTCATTTAATTTCTTAGGATTGGCTCGGCCGCCTGATTTTTTCATGGCCTGTCCCACTAAAAATCCGGCAGCATTGGGCTTGCCCGTTTTAATTTGCTCAACGGCAGCAGGGTTCTGGGCAATGACTTCATCGATGATGACGAGCAAAGCCGAATCATCCGAAACCTGGGCCAGGCCTTTCTCTTTGATTATGATGTCC
>Ga0207006_1031_pt1 | contig 34696 bp, 37 predicted proteins | sample Alteio_BWMinCont_84_FD_153497 | JGI IMG/M metagenome (GOLD analysis project Ga0207006, IMG submission 153497) | Enriched cells from forest soil in Barre Woods Harvard Forest LTER site, Petersham, Massachusetts, United States -... | ecosystem: Environmental > Terrestrial > Soil > Temperate forest >...
GACGCATAGCAGGACAAATTTATCACTTACACTTCATGTAATCTTTGCTTGCCGTTTGGGTTCAATTTGTTTTTTTGAACGAACTGTCATTTTTGACGTTAAAAAAATGACCGTGAGTGAAAAAAAATAAATTAAAGCCAAATAGCCTGCTATTAAAATTCAAGGGCAAATAAAATACATAAGGGCAGACTTAATATTATAGCAATTTTACCTGGATTTGTTTAAGAATTGTTTTAGGTACTGGCCTGTGTGTGAAGAGGGGTGGCGCACGATCTCTTCGGGGGTGCCTGCGAAAACAAGCTCTCCTCCCTTGTCCCCGCCGTCGGGCCCGAGATCAATGATATAATCCGCGCTTTTGACCACGTCTAAATTATGCTCGATGACCAAGACCGTGTTGCCCCTGTCAACCAAACGCTGTAATACTTGCAGGAGTTTATCCACGTCGGCAAAATGCAGGCCGGTGGTGGGTTCATCCAGAATGTAAAAAGTGCGGCCCGTGGCCGGCTTGCACAATTCGCTGGCAAGCTTGACCCTTTGCGCCTCTCCGCCGGACAGTGTCGTTGCCGACTGGCCCAGGCGGATATACCCTAAACCCACATCATTCAATGTCTGCAAAACGGTCTTTATGCGGGGAATGCTTTCGAAAAGTGACACGGCTTCCAGCACGGAAAGGCCCAGCACATCCGCTATATTCTTACCCTTAAAATCCACCTCCAAGGTCTGGTCTGTAAAACGCTTGCCGTGGCAAACCTCGCATTCGACATAGACATCCGGCAAAAAATGCATTTCAATTTTTTTGATCCCGTCGCCGCCGCAGGCCTCGCAGCGCCCGCCTTTGACATTGAAACTGAAACGCCCGGGCTTGTACCCGCGCATCTTGGACTCGGGCAATTGGGCAAACAAATTGCGGACATCACTGAAAACACCCGTATAGGTCGCCGGATTGGAACGCGGGGTGCGGCCGATGGGTGACTGGTCCACCACAATGACTTTATCAATATATTGTATGCCTTCGATCTTCTTATACCGGCCGGGGATGACCTTGGTGCCGTAAATTTTATGGACCAAAGCATTATAAAGGATGTCCGTCACCAGGGTGGATTTGCCTGAACCCGAAACACCCGTCACGCAGACAAAGGTCCCCAGCGGGACACTGACATCAATGTTCTTTAAATTATGCTGAGATGCCCCGATGATCTTTAAAAAATGGGTATTAATGATGTCCCGGCGCAACAGAGGCCGCTGGATCTGGTAATCTCCCGCCAAATACCGTCCGGTCATTGACCGGCGGCACTGCACCAGGCCATCGACCTTCCCGGCATAAATCACCTCGCCGCCGTGCTCGCCGGCACCGGGCCCCAAGTCGATCACATAATCCGCCCGGCGTATGGTCTCCTCATCATGCTCGACAACGATCAGGGTGTTACCCAGATCACGCAGGGCATGCAAGGTGGCCAATAGCCTGTCATTGTCCTTTTGATGCAGGCCGATACTGGGCTCATCTAAAACATAAATGACGCCTACCAACCCCGAGCCAACCTGGGTGGCCAGGCGAATACGTTCCGCTTCACCGCCGGAAAGTGTCGCCGAGCGCCTGTCCAAACTCAAATACTCAAGGCCCACATTGATGCAAAAATCCAATCGGCGGTTGATCTCTTTTAAGATCTCTTCGCTGATGGTTTTATTATCTTTGCTTAAGCTCAAGTGGCTGAAAAATTGTTTGGCCTCTTTAATGGAAAAGCCCGTGACTTGGGCAATGTTCTTGTCCGCGACCTTGACCGCCAGTGATTCTTTCTTTAGACGCAGGCCGTGACATTCCGGACAGGGTGATTCTGACATAAATGACGCTATTTCTTCTTTGAGCCAGTCACTGTCCGTTTCCCTAAAAAGCCGTTCCAAATATTTGATCACACCTTCAAAGGGTTTGTCCCAAACTTCGTGGTCTACACCGTAAAGAACGATCCGTTTAAATTTTTTGTCCAATTTACTAAACGGCAAACGGGGGTCTACCCCATAGATTTGGGCGATCTCCCGCAATACGGCGCGATAATACATCATGTATCCGCGCTGGCCTTTTTTCCAGGGAGCGATGGCGCTGACCCAAGGCTTGGAAGTATCCGGCACCAAACTTTCTGGATCGATCTCCATCTTTGTACCCAAGCCATTGCATTCAGGGCAGGCCCCATAAGGGGTATTAAAAGAAAAAATCCGGGGTTCGATCTCAGTCAAAAAGGTCCCGCAATCAACACATGCGTATTTTTCAGAGAAGACCTGGTCGGGCTTCAGCCCGTTAAAATCCACCATGACCATGCCCTCACCGGTCTTTAAAGACGTTTCAACGGAATCAGACAATCGCTTGCGGATGTCCGGACGTATGACGAGGCGGTCCACCACCACTTCGATATGATGGATCTTGAATTTGTCGAGTTTGACCGCATCTTGCGTTTCATGAATTTTACCGTTGATGCGCATGCGCGCAAAACCTGACAGGGCGATCTGCTTTCCTATATTACGGTATTCTCCCTTACGCCCGCGGACCAAAGGAGCGAGTAGGTTGATTTTTGACCCCTGAGGCAGTCCCATGATAATATCCACGATTTGTTGGGCGCTTTGCTGCTCGATCTTCTTGCCGCACGTAGGGCAAAATGGCGTGCCGATGCGCGCAAACAAAAGCCGCAGGTAATCATAAATTTCCGTTTGTGTCGCGACCGTGGAACGCGGGTTGCGGCTGACGGTCTTTTGTTCAATGGAGATCGTCGGAGAAAGACCTTCGATGTGCTCTACGGCGGGCTTTTGCAGCTGGTCCAAAAACTGGCGGGCATACGCTGATAAACTCTCCACGTACCGGCGTTGGCCTTCGGCATAAATGGTGTCAAAAGCCAGGGACGATTTTCCCGAACCGCTCAAACCGGTGATGACCACGAATTGGTTACGGGGAATGGTCAGGTCAAAATTCTTCAAGTTATGTTCGCGCGCTCCGCGGATGATGATGCTGTCTGATTGCATAAGGGGGTATTGTATATAAAAGACAACCCCTGTACCATAAAAAAGTACAGGGGTTGTGGTGCATCGGCTTTTTATTCAAGGGCCTTATTTGCGTCTTTTGGTGGCTTTTCTTTTTGTGGTCCTCCTGGCAGTCTTTTTCTTCTTGGTCCCGCCGCGGACCATTTTGGCGCAGGAGATATCGCCTTGTTTATCTATGAAATAAAGATACCCAACTTCTCTCTTGATGCCTACCTTGGCAACTTTCTTGGCTCCACCGCCTTTTTTGTCACCGCGGGCCATCTTGGCACAGGAAATATCACCCTGTTTGTCAACAAAATAAAGGTGTCCCTTTTCTTTCTTGACGCCGACTTTGGCAACTTTTTTAATAGCCATGCTGTTGTCCTCCTTGTTGTTGGTTGGTTTAAAATTCAGGTCCCTATTTTTACTCCCTGAAAATATTCCTTTAAAGTCCGTATCGCAGAGAGCACTGCCAGATAACTGGTCTTAGGATTGTCCGGGCAGACAACGTTCTCCGTTTTTGTCACCAGACGGCCGAATTCCCCGACCATTTCGATCTCATGGGAATTGACTTTAAATTCCGGTGAGGTGGCAATGCGGATCCGCAACTTATCTTTGGCATTGGAAGCCAAGGCAATGGTCGCCGCCACATTGATGTTTTGGGGAAAACATTTGACGGCCTCGCGCACATTTCCGTCAAAAAGGATGGTTTCCTTCTTGATCTGAGATAAATTGATCCGTTTCTCCTGGACAAAGGCATTATCAGCAAAACCATAAACGGGCTTGCGGGTCGTTAAAGTGACCGAGTCAATGCGCTGCAAGCTGGCGGCTTTGATGGCATCAATGCCCGCGATCGCCCCAGAGGGGATCAGCACCCTGACACCCTGTTTTTGGGCCAATTTTAAAATGGACTCGCCTTCGATGAATTTACCGACGCTCATGACCAGGACGTCTTTTTTAGCCAACAGCGCCTGACGTACCAGCTGGTAGGTATCAGGGGCGTTAACGGCCTCAATGACCAGGTCGCTGGTGTTTAAAAGCTCTAAATAGGATTTTTTAACGACGTTTTTTTGAGGAATATGTTTTTGAAGGTTTTGGGCTTTGGCAGGATTGATGTCGAAAAGCCCCGCAACTATCGCATAATCATGGCATTGCGACTTGATGCTTTTGGCGATGCGGGAGCCGATGGCCCCGCAGCCTAAGATACCCACTTTGATTTTAGACTTTCCTTGCGTTTTTAATGGGAACAATGACATTATCAATAAGCCGTGTTCTATTAAAAAATACTGCCAACGCTATCAAAACTTTGCCTTTAAGTATTTTTAGAGGCTCAAGTGTATCTGCATCCACACATGCGACGTATTGGATTTTCCCAACTGACTGTCGGGAAATCATTTTATGGATGATGCCGGTAATTTTAGAAGCTGAACGCTCTCCTTTGTGGACTTGGACCGCGGCCTGCTTTAGGGCCCTGTATAAAACCGGGGCCTGGGCACGCTCTTGGGGGGACAAATTAACATTGCGCGAACTCATGGCCAGGCCGTCTCGTTCACGGGCGGTCGCCAACACACGGATACGGACCGGAAAATCCAGGTCCGCAACCATCTGTGAGAGCACCTTCACCTGCTGCGCGTCTTTTTGCCCCAAGTACATCACATCCGGCCGGACCATGTTCAAAAGTTTGGCAACGACCGTCGCCACTCCTTTGAAATGCCCTGGCCTAAAGGCACCGCAAAGCGTTTTGGTGATTTTTTCTACGTCGATGTATGTCAAATAGCCATTTGGATAAACGACATTATCCGACGGAATAAATAGAATGTCAACATTTTCTTTTTCCAACATTGCCGCATCGCGTTTAATGTTCCGAGGGTAACGGCTTAAATCTTCCTGGGGTGCGAATTGTTTGGGGTTGACATAAATGCTCACGACAGTGAAGCCACACTCCTTACGGGACCGGCGGACGAGGGAAAGATGGCCTTCATGAAAATATCCCATCGTCGGGACAAAGCCGATTTTCTGAGGACCACGGCGGACCTTATTTAAAATTTGACGCAGTTGTTTTACGGTCTTAACGATGCGCATAGTACAGGTTCTATCTCCTTTAAAGGCCGCATGACAAAAGGACGTTCAAGCATCCTTGGATGAGGGATCAGTAATCGAGGAGTGGTCAATTTAATGTCATCGTACAATAGAATATCAATGTCGATGACCCGCGGGCCATTGATTGTTTTTTTGACCCTCCCGAGTTTGCGTTCTACGCCTTGGGTCATCACATGAAGTTCTTCGGGTGAATGGTTGGTGCTCGCTTTTAAAACAGCATTAAGGAATTTGCCTTGAGGGACCCCGCCGACAGGATCGGTTTCAATCACGGTGGAAAGCTTCAGCACTTTCATTCCGCAACTTTTAAGTTCTTCAACGGCCTTTTGCATATATCGAAGGCGGTCGCCGAGATTAGATCCTAATGCAAGATAGACAAGGGACATATGCGCGTGTCGGCTGCTTATAAAATTTTTGCCAGACGTGCGACGGCCTGTTGGATGCGGTCGGTCGGCAGCGTTAAGGACATGCGGACATGGCCTTCGCCGGCTTTTCCAAAACCTATGCCGGGAGTCACCACAATGTCCGCTTCTTCCAAAAAAGCTTTGGCACAGCCCATCGAATCATTGAACTTCGACGGTAGTTTGGCCCAGACATAAAACGCGGCTTGGGGAGGATCGATTTTCCAGCCGATGGCACGCAGTCCGTTGATCAAAGCATCACGGCGGGTCTGGTATTCCCCGCGCATATCTTCAATTTCGCGCGGGTCCATGTTCAAAGCCGCGATACCCGCGTATTGGATGGCATTAAAGACACCGGAGTCGCAATTAGACTTCACCTTTGCCAAAGCAGACACCAGCGTCGGATTGCCGCAAGCCCAGCCTAAGCGCCAGCCGGTCATGTAATATGTTTTAGAAAATGAATGAAATTCGATAGCTATGTCTTTTGCCCCATCCACTTCCAATATGCTCGGCGGCTTGATGCCTTCATAATAAACTTCCGAATAAGCCAGGTCTGAAACAATGATGATCCCTTTGGCACGGCAAACCGCCACCAGGTCCTGGTAAAACTTTTTATCAGCGGTGGCCGCGGTAGGGTTATTGGGATAACAAACGAAAATGGCTTTGGCATTCTTTAAATTTTCAATGTCTTCCATTTTAGGTAAAAAGCCGTGCGAAGCTTTAAGCGGCAGGTACTGTATCTTCCCGCCGGCGAAAGTCACCGCCGCCTGATATGCCGGATAAGCCGGCTCGGTCAAAACGACTTTGTCCCCTGGATTAATGATCCCCAGAGGCAGATGGGCGATGCCTTCCTTGGAACCGATCAACGGATAAATTTCCGTCTGGGGGTCTAATTCAACACAAAAGCGGTTTTTAAACCATTTGGCGATTTCCACGCGCAACTGCGGAACACCCGCGTCAAAAGGATAATGATGGTTGCTTACATCCTCTGCGGCTTTTTTGAGCGCGTCTATGATCACCTGATGGGTGCGCTGGTCGGGATCGCCGACGCCCAAATTGATGATATCGCGGCCGGCGGCAATGGCCGCACGACGGGCCTTGTCGATCTCAACGAACAGATACGGCGGCAATGATTGTAAACGGTCGGAAAATTCAATTGTCATTTTTCAATCCAAGCACATCCTGCATATTAAACAGGCCTTTTTTCTTTTTGGAGAGGAATTTCGCCGCGACCAGGGAGCCTTCCGCGAAAATATCGCGGGTCTTGGCATGATGGTGGATGGAGATCAGGTCCACAGGGCTTTCAAAAGTGATGGTGTGGTCGCCGATGACCTCTCCCTCGCGGATAGAGGCGATATCTTTGACCAAAATTTGAGCGTATTGTCCGGCTATGTCCGCCATGGTCTTGGCCGTTCCTGAGGGAGCGTCTTTTTTATGGACATGATGTGTTTCACTTAAAGTGATCGCATAATCTTTTCCGGTGACTTGCGCGGCTTGACGGATGAGGGCAAAAACCAAATTAACTCCTACCGACATATTGGAAGAAAATACAATGGCGATCATGGAAGACGCTCTTTTGATTTGGGCAATCTGCGGCTTGCTTAAACCGGTCGTACCGATGACCATGTTGACACCGTATTTCTGGCAGGTCTTTAAATGGGCGATCGTTGCTTCAGGGGTCGTAAATTCAATGAGCACATCACTTCCCTTGATGCTCGAATCTTCAAAATTGACAGGGATATCATGGGACATCATCGGCACATCATGACGGTTTTTGTTCTCCAGCAGCGCTGCGATCTTAAATGCCTTATCATAAAGCGCCAGCGCGGTGATGCGCTGGCCCATCCTGCCTTGACATCCGGAAATGGCTAATTTGACCATAGTTCATCCCTCACAATGCCGCCACCATCGGGCCTTTTGATTTTGATTCTTTTTTTAACAATCCATAACTGCTTAAAGCCTGTTTTAATTTTGCCATATTAGCATCTTCCATATCGCACATGGGAAGTCGAAGCGAACCATTACATAAACCCATCATCTCACAAGCCTTTTTAACGGGGATCGGATTGGTCTCAATAAACAAGGCCCGGACCAAGGGCATGAGCTTAAGGTTGATCTCCTGGGCTTTTTTCAAATCACCCTTATTAAAAGCATCAATGACCGCCGCTACATCACGGGGGACAATATTGGCCGCAACCGAGATCACCCCTATCCCGCCGATGGCCAAAATGGGCAGGGTCAAAGCATCGTCCCCGGAGGTTATAAAAAAACTTTTCGGGCACAACTCTTTGATGCGAAGGATCTGGTCCAACGATCCTGAGGCCTCCTTGACGCCGACAATGTTCTTAAAATCAGAGGCCATCTTAGCCATTAATTCCGGATCAATGTTCCGGCCGGTACGCCCGGAAATATTGTAAAGGACAATCGGAATATCAACACTTTCACTGACTGCTTTATAATGCAGGTAGATCCCTTTTTTGGTCGGCTTGTTATAATACGGAGTGACCACCAGGGCCGCATCAGCGCCCACCTTGGCCGCGTGCTTGGTCATAGACACAGCCTCACTCGTTGAATTAGAACCGGTACCGGCGATGACAGGCACTCTTTTGCCGACGGCTTTCACGCAAAGCTCTATGACCTGCTCGTGCTCTTTCTCAGAAAGTGTGGGAGACTCTCCGGTGGTGCCGCAGGGAACAATACCGCTGGTCCCTTCATGGATCTGCCAATCAATGAGCTTTTTGTAAGCGGCTTCGTCCACACGATCGCCTTTAAAGGGCGTCACTAACGCTACGATTGAACCTTTAAACATAAAAATATTCTCCTTTAGCAATCACTTTTGCCGTTCCTTTAAGCCATACATTATCGATCTTAAGGTCTTTATGCAAATCAAAAGAAATTTCCAAAATCTCCTTGCTGGCGGTCAACACCTTCATCGACGCGGCTTTTTGCTCTTTGACATTCGGGTGCGCGTACAGATAGGCCACAATGGCCGATGCGACCGCGCCCGTCCCGCAGGCCAATGTTTCCGCCTCCACCCCGCGCTCATAGGTGCGCACCGCCACCATGCCTTCACGCGCGCGTTCGACAAAATCCACATTAGTCCCCCGCGGCAGGAACCGGGGATGGTTGCGGATAAGCCTCCCCAAACTATTGACATCCACTTCCTGCAAGCCATCGACAAAAACCACGGAATGCGGGACCCCGGTATCGATATGATGCACCTCAAGTTTTTGATTTGCAACAGTAATGTTCAACCGGGGCATGTACTCTTTAGGGCTGGACAAGCGCACGCGGGCCACCTCACCCTGGGACTCCGCTAAAATCTCCCCGGCCAATGTTTCGATGCCGAACAAAGGTTTACCGGGATTTAAATGTGAACTGATATGCACGGCCATGCAGCGGGCCCCGTTGCCGCACATTTCTGCCTCTGACCCGTCGGCATTGATGATACGCATGCGGTAATCGGATGTTTTGGACTTCTCAAGCACCAGCACCCCGTCAGCCCCCACTCCGGTATGGCGAGAGCAGATGTTCTTAGTGAATTTAACATAATCTAAACGCGGATGCGGGTCTATGACGATAAAATCATTTCCGGCACCCACCATTTTTATAAACGGAATGCTCACCATTTTACGACTTTCTCCCCCGCCATCAAATCATTGAATGTTTCCCGCTCTTTAATGACCTTGAATTTATTACCCTTGACCATGACTTCCGCCACCCGCGGGCGCACATTATAATTGCTGGCCATCACATAACCGTATGCACCGGCACTCATCAGGGCCAACAGGTCATTTTTCCTGACCTTGGGTAAAAGGCGGTCATGGGCAAAAAAATCCCCGCTTTCGCAAATAGGGCCCACCACATCACATTTTTGTTTGGCACTTTTGTTTTGCACCACAGGCACGATCTCATGATACGCATCATAAAGCATCGGGCGGATCAGGTCATTCATGCCGCCGTCCACGATCACGAATTTCTTGACGCCGTTGTCCTTGACGTAAAGGACCTTAGTCACAAATATGCCGGCATTTCCGACGATGAAACGTCCCGGCTCCATGATGATCTTCAAGCCTGTCTTCTCAAGTATCGGAACGACACGATCGGCAAACTGCTGGGCGGTTTGCGGGTTTTCATCCTTGTAGATGATCCCCAAGCCGCCGCCGATGTCCAAATATTCGATTTCAATCCCACTTCCACGCAATTCATCAATGAAGGCGACCACTTTTTTGATGGCCCCGACAAAAGGCGCCCCTGTAACGATCTGGGAGCCGATATGGATATGCACCCCGTTTATTTTCACATGGCTGTATTTTTTCCGGGACTTAAAAATCCGGCGGGTTGTACTTAGGTCAATGCCGAATTTCTTTTTTAAAGATCCGGTATTGGTATATTCGTGCGTCGGTGCCGGGACATCGGGGTTGATCCGCAGCGCCGCTTGCACTGTTTTACCCATCTTATCGGCGATACGGTCGATCTCCGCTAATTCCGGCTCGGACTCGACATTGAACAATAAAATGCCCGTTTCAATGGCAAAGGCGATCTCCTCCTCGGTCTTACCGACGGATGCAAATACGATCTTTTTAGGGTCTGCACCGGCAAGCAGGGCTTTTCCCAATTCACCGATGGAAACAACGTCAACACCGGCACCCAAATCCACCAGGCTTTTGACAACACTCAAATTGCCGTTGGATTTCATGGCAAAGCAGATGATGGGACCAAGCGGGGCAAAAGCCCTCTGGATCTTTAAAAAATGATCGGTCAGCGTCTTATAACTGTAAAGGTAAAAAGGCGTGCCCACCCGTTGGGCAATTGACGATACCTTAACATTTTCACAGTAAAGTTCTCCTGACTTGAATTCAAAATCATGCATGTAACTTCTTACTCCAATAATTAAGCTGTTGGGAGACCATCACTGGATTCGTCGAGCCCAAAGAGGATTTAATTTTAACAGACATTTGGGGATTGAAAAGTTTTTTTACATCTGCGTCTAAGGCCCACGAATATTTCTTGAGCTCTCCCGGACTTAATGAGGATATCGCCTTGGCATTATCTAAACAATCACGGACCATCCGCCCTAAAATATCATGCGCATCGCGATAAGAAACGCCCTTTTTGACTAAATAATCCATCACATCGACGGTGAAAAAACTTTCATCCAAAACCCTTTTAGCTGCACTGTCCTTTTTGACCTTCATAGAAGCAAATATCTTGGCCAAGACCAATATCATCCTCTTGGTGATATCGACACTGTTGAACAAGGCCGGCTTGTCCAATTGCAGGTCCCTGTTGTATGTCAAAGGCAGACCCTTTAATAAAATATGGATTTGGGTCAAATGCCCGGTGACGCGGGCAGAGCTGCCCCGGACTAATTCCAACACATCCGGATTTTTCTTATGCGGCATGATGGATGAGCCGGTACAAAAACTGCTGTCAATGTCCACCAGATCAAATTCTTTGGTGGCCCATAAAATCAGGTCCTCAGCGACACGGGAAAGATGCGTTGAGATAATGGCGCAATCACTGATCAACTCCACAATAAAATCCCGGTCAGAAACCGCATCCATGCTGTTGGCCGCAACTTGGGCGAACCCGAGAAGTTTTGCAAGATAGGCACGGTCAGTTTTAAGCGATGTGCCGGCTAAAGCGCAAGAACCTAAGGGCATGAAGTCCGTGCGTTTGGCGCAGTCAATAAGCCGGGTCTTGTCCCGCTCGAGCATCTCGATATAGGCCAGCATATGATGCGCCAATAGCACCACTTGTGCCGCCTGCATATGCGTATACGCCGGGATAATGACATCTATATTTTTCTTGGCAAAATCCAGGACCGCTTCTTGCAAATCAGCAACGGCAGCTATTAGCTTTGTGATCTCATCACGGCAATAAAGCTTCATATCCAAAACAACCTGGTCATTACGTGAACGGGCTGTGTGCAATTTATCTGCCGGCTTACCAATGAGTGCCTTTAGCCGGTTTTGAACATCTGTATGGATGTCTTCGGCCTTAGGGTCATGCTTGAATTTACCGGATTCGATCTGTAAAAGAATTTTCTTCAAGCCTGCGATGATCCTGGCCGCATCAGTTTTAGGAATGATCCCCTGCTTGGCCAACATCCGGGCATGGGCTATCGATCCGATGACATCATATTTAGCCAAACGGTTGTCATAGACGATGCTGAATGTGAACTTATCCGCCAGCGGATCGGATTTTTTGTCGAATCGAGCGCCCCAGAGCTTAGACATAAAATATATCCCCTTTATTTATCCCTGCCTGATGCTTTCTTAAGTTTATCAAGAAATTTCAAATCTTCATTATCATGCTCATATCCCAATGCTTCGTATTTATTTCTTAAAGCTTCAGTTTTGTGCACATTTTTCCAAGCCTTTTCATATTCTTTTAAATCGAAATAAATATGGGCCAGACCTTCGTATGATTTTACATTTGGCGTGTTTTCAATAGATATATTATAATCAGAGATGGCTTGAATAAGTTTGTTTTGCCTGTAATACTCAGATCCTCGAAAAGAATAGGCAACCATATCTTTAGGTTCTATTTCAATGAACTTGGTAAAATCTGAGATGGCTGGAACCAAATTATTTTCCAGGTCATAAGCCATCCCCCGTTGAAGGTAGGCTCTCCCAAGGAAAGCCTTTTTTAATTCCGGGTTTTCATTCTTTATGGCTTGCAGTATTTCAATGGCCTTTGTATCATCAGAAACGGCCTGGGGAAAATTCTTTTGTTGAAAATAATCCACGGCACGCCCAAGATAGACTATGTAAAGGTCTAAAGCTTTGAGTTGCGGTTTTGCTTCAATGGCCCTCGTATAATTGAAAATAGCCAGATTATAATTACTTTGCTTTGTATAGAATTCTCCTTTTTTCTTGAAATCTTCTGCCGATTGCGCATAAACGAATGAGGTATTTAAAAACACAAGGATAGCTAAAGCTAATGCCCTCACTAAACTATATCGCTTCATCCATTTCTCCAATTTACTACTTATCATCGAATCGATAAATTTTAACAGGAATAATATCTATCATTTTCTTAAAATCTTCGTCAAGGGACCAAACAGGGACATGATGTTCATGAGCTATGCAAGCAATTAATAAATCAATCAACTTTAGTTGAATCCCCTTACGCGCTAACTTAAACCGTTTTTCCGCGATAATATCCCATATTTTTTCATCATCGATCGAGAGATTTTGTAGTCCTTCGAACCAGTTAGAGAGTTTATGGAAATCAACCAAGGTAAGAGCGCCTGATAATATCTCTGCTTTTATAGGGCCGCATATTGCCACACGGTCATCTAACAATAGTCGATCCAAATGCTGCCTTAGAATAGAATTTCCCTCTTTTAAACATTGGATCCAAATTGAAGAATCTACTAGGATAGAATATTGTGCCATTATTAGCGCGCTCTTGAAGCTTTGAGATCAATATCTAAATTCATTTTACCCATAACTGAACGGATATTTTCTATCTTCCTTTTTCTCAACAATTCTTTAAGACCCAAAATAATTGCCGAAGTTTTTGTTTTAACATGAGTGAAACGCATCACTTCATCAATCAAATCTTTAGGAATATCAATAGTTGTTCGCATAAATACCATCCTTTCTATATGCATTAATCATGCATATAAAATATACCACAATATATGCATACAAGCAAAGAATTTAATACGGCATGCCCCAGATTTTAATGAAGCCCTCTGAAAGTTTGGGGTCGAAGATGTCTTTGGCGCCGTAGGTTGCAAGCTCTTCTTTGTAACGGGAGAACTTGGATTTGCGGCCGGCTACTTGACAGCTTCCCTTGAATAATTTCAATTTTACGATCCCGGTGACCTGTTCTTGCGTCTTATTAATGAACGCATCTAATTGGTGCCTTAAAGGTGTTTCCCATAATCCGTAATACGTCAACTCTGCGTATCGAGGAGAAATCAATTCTTTATAATGCAGGGTCTCGCGGTCAAGCACCATGGCTTCGAGCTCTTTATGGGCTGTCATTAAAACAGTGCCTGCGGGATTTTCATAGATCTCCCGGGATTTGATACCTACCAAACGGTTTTCTACCATGTCCACCCGTCCCACCCCGTTGCGCCCGCCGATCTCATTGAGTTTGATGATTAGCTCGACAGGTCCGTATGCCTTTCCATTCACTTTAACCGGGACCCCTTTAGCAAACTCCACCTCGACATATTCCGGACGATTGGGGCATTTCAGCGGGTCCTTGGTCATCGCATAAATTTCTTCCGGCGGCTCGACCCAGGGATCTTCCAAGACACCGCACTCGATGGATCGGCCGTACAGGTTGATATCAACCGAATATGGGCTTTTTTTAGTGGCATCAATGGGAATTTTGTTCTTATGCGCGTATTCAATTTCCTGCTCGCGGGTCTTGAATTCCCAAGTGCGTAAAGGGGCCAATGATTCCAAATGCGGCGCTAAAATTTTAGCAGTCACTTCAAAACGCACTTGGTCATTGCCCTTGCCAGTGGAACCATGGGCAATTGCCGTTGCTTTTTCTTTTTTGGCGACAAACACCTGGTGTTTGGCGATCAACGGCCTTGACAAGGCGGTTGCCAAAAAATATTTTCCTTCATAAACCGCATTAGCTTTGATCGCCGGGAACACATAATCTTTGACAAATTCCTCCTTCAAATCAAGGATGTAAACTTTGGAGGCCCCGGTTGCCAAAGCGCGCTTTTCTATTTTCTTAAAATCACTGCCCTGGCCCACATCCGCCATGAAAGCAATGACTTCATAATCTTTATCTTTCAGCCAACGGATGAGACAGCTGGTGTCTAAACCGCCGGAATAGGCTAAAACGACTTTTTTCATAAAAACCTTTCTGGGTAAACCAGGATTAATTAAGCGCTGTCCCTAATTTTAATTAAGCGCTGTCCCTAATTTACCAATTTTAAAAGAACGGCTTTTTGCGCGTGCAGGCGGTTTTCGGCTTGGTCGAAAATCACCGAGTGTTTTCCGTCGATGATCTCTTCGGTCACTTCCAGGCCGCGGTGTGCCGGCAGGCAGTGCATAAAAATATAGTCCTTATGGGCTTTTTTCACCAATTCTTGGTTGATCTGATAACCTTTAAATTCCTTGATCCGTTTGGCTGTTTCTTTTTCCTGGCCCATGCTGACCCACACGTCGGAATAAATGACATGCGCACCTTTGACAGCTTCTTTCGGGTCGCGCCCGATGGCGATCGTGCAATTATTCTTTTTAGCTGATTCCCGCGCTTGATCGACAATCCCGGCATTGGGACCATACCCTTTGGGACCGGCAAAGCGCACATGGATACCCACCTTGGCACAGGCGATCATCAAAGAATGGAACACATTGTTCCCGTCCCCCACATAGCTCAAAGTCAAGCCTTTCAATTTGCCGAATCGCTCACGGATAGTTTGGATGTCCGCCAGCGCCTGGCAGGGATGGTACAAATTGCATAACGCATTGATGACCGGCACATCCGCGTGCCGCGCCAGTTCGACGATATCTTTATTATCAAAAACCCGGGCCACTATGCAATGCACATAACGCGACAGGGTCTTGGCCACATCATAGGTAGACTCGCGCTTGCCCAGATTGATCTCATCCGGGCCCAAATAAAGGCAATGCCCGCCTAATTCATAAATACCCACCTCAAAAGAGACCCGTGTGCGGTTGGAAGGTTTTTGAAACACCAGTGCCACGGACTTGCCCTTCAAGCCTATGCGCAGCTTTCCCTTTTGCTTTTTTAACCGGTCAGCGGAATCGATCAGGCCCAAAATTTCAGCACTGGAATAGTCCAATAAGGTTATCAAATCGCGTTTCATATTTCCTTTTTCATCCGGATCATCGGGTCCTGTCCTCGGGTTTCCCCAGCGTGCTCGCAAAAGCCTGCGCTCGCTGGGGATGCCCCTCCCTCGGCCACCCGATGATGAGCTTTCAAAACAGTTTCAATGGCCCCATTTAAAATATGAATGGCTTTGTTAATTTGGCGGCGGGTCACATTAAGGGCCGGCATGATGCGAAGCACATTGCCCTGTGTGCAATTGATGATCAGCCCATTTGTAAAACATTCCTTAAAAATAGCCATGCCGTCTGTATTTAGTTCAACGCCGATCATCAGCCCCAGGCCGCGAACTTCTTTGATAATGTCATATTTGGATTTCAACTCATTTAACTTCTGCAACAAATAGGGCCCTTGGGCTTTGACATTCTTCATTATTTTGTCAGCATAAATGGCTTTGATGACACCCAAAGCAGCCTTGCATACCAGAGGACTGCCGGCAAAGGTCGAGCCATGCATGCCCGGCTTAAACACATCCGCCAATTCTTTTTTGACGATCATGGCCCCGATGGGCAGTCCACCCCCTAAGGCCTTGGCCAAACACATCACGTCCGGCGTAATGCCATAATGCTTAAAGGCAAAAATCTCACCCGTACGCGCCATGCCTGTCGCCACTTCATCGGCGATGAACAAAATCTTATTCTCATCGCAAAGCTGACGTATGGCCAGCACATATTCTTTAGTGGCAACATTGATCCCGCCCTCGCCCTGGACAAGCTCAACCATAATGGCGACTGTTTGACCATTGACCGCGGCTTTTAAGGCATTAATATCATTGAAAGGCACATATTTAAAACCCGGCACCAATGGAGCAAAACCTTTTTGGTGTTTTTCCTGTGCCGTTGCCGTCAAAGCTCCCATGGTGCGGCCATGAAAAGAATTTACGGCCGTGATGATCTCAAATTTCTTGCCACCCGCCTTTGGGGGGCCAAGTTCGCCGTACATCCTGGCGAATTTAATGGCTGTTTCAATCGCCTCAGCTCCGCTATTACAGAAAAAGATCTTACCCTCAAAAGATATGCGGACCAATTCTTTGGCTAATTTGGCCTGATGGGGATTATACAAATTATTCGGGATATGGATCAATTTTCCGATCTGCTCACGCACCGCACCCATGACCTTGGGATGGCAATGCCCCAAATTACTGACACCCCAGCCCGGAAAAAAATCCAAATATTTCTTTCCCTGGATGTCCGTCAGCACAGACCCCTTGCCCTTGACAAAGATCGCCGGCATGCGGGTGTATGTCAAAAGGATGTGGTCGTTGTATTCTTGATAAATTTCGGTTGCTTTCATATGTCTTAAGATCCTTCGCTTCGCTCAGGATGACGAACAACTACAAGTGTCAGTCAATCCGACCTTTCGCGGGATTGACACTACGCTTTTATTATCTGCGTTCCGACCCCCTGGTCTGTAAAGAATTCCAATAGAAGCGCGTGCGGCATGCGGGCATCGATGATGTGGGTCTTGTTGACACCGCCTCCCTTTAATGCTTCAACACAGGAATTGACTTTCGGGATCATGCCTCCGACGATCACGTCGCTTTTGATCAATTCATCCACTTCAGACAAGGTCAGCGTTGACATTAAAGTGCCCATATCTTTGAGATCGCGCATAACACCCGGTACGTCCGTCAAAAGGACCAGCTTTTCCGCCTTCATGGAATTGGCGATGGCAGAGGCCACTTCATCGGCGTTGACATTATGCGGCTGTTTTTCCGTCGTCATCCCCATCGGAGAAACCACGGTGATCTGGCCTTGGGCCAAATGTGCTTCCAAATGCTCACGATTGACTGAAGTGATGGTGCCCACGAACCCCAAGTCCTTGACTGCTTTTTTCTTTTTTACAAAAATAATGTTCTCCTGGCCGCGCAGCCCCGTGACATCCCCTTTAAGGGACTTGATCTCAGTCACGATCTGTTGATTGAGTTTTTCCAACTCTTCGCCGACAATCGTCAATGTCTTTTTATCAGTTACCCGAATTCCATCGACAAATTCACTCTTTAATCCCTCTTCTTTCATGCGCGCCGAAATATGCGGTCCGCCGCCGTGGACAATAATGATGCGGATCCCCACATAAGATAAAAATACGATGTCCTGCAAAACATTATGACGGATCCCGGGATCGTCCAAAATACTGCCGCCGTATTTAATGACAAATATCTTGCGGCGAAAAGCCTGAATATAAGGAATGGCTTCGATCAGGATAGAAGCTTTTTTAACTATTTGATCCATTGGTTGTTCTTTCAGAGATCCTTCGCCAGTTGGCTCAGGATGACACTGACATTACGTCAGTGTCAATTATATTCTCCATTGATACGCACATACTCATAGGAAAAATCACAGGTGTAGACTGTCGCACTGGCGCGGCCCAAAGGCAGTTGGACCGTTATGGCGATTTCCTTTTTATCAAAGGGTGAAAAGGTGATTTTCATATTATGCTCGTTGATCTTATCAATCCCCAATGAACCCACCGCAGCTCCCACCCGTCCCCAATTTGGATTGCTGCCAAAGGCCGCGGTCTTGACTAAGGGCGAATTGGCAATGGTCTTGGCGATTTTGCGGGCCTGGGCCTCATCGGCGGCACCTTTGACCAGGACCGTCAAAAACTTGGTCGCCCCTTCACCGTCGCGGACAATTTTCTTGGCCAGGTCAATGCATACAAATTCAAGGGCCTGATAAAATTTTTTAAAATTACTGTCTTCTTTCTCAATCTTTTCATTCCCTGCCAGTCCGCTGGCCTGGAGCGTGACCATATCATTGGTGCTCATGCACCCGTCGACAGTAATACTGTTAAAGGACCGCTCTGTCGCACGCTTGAGGGCCAGTTTCAACATTTTTAAAGAAATCGCCGCATCCGTCGTGATAAACCCAAGCATGGTGGCCATATTAGGCTCGATCATCCCGGAACCTTTGGCACAGCCGCCGATCGTCACTTTTTTGCCGTTGACCGTGATCACGACCGCGATCTCTTTTTTGATCAAATCCGTCGTCATGATCGCCCGGGCAAATTTATCGCCGCCCTTAGTGCTTAATCCCTTGATCAAAGCCGGTGCCGCATCTACAATTTTATGGTAAGGCAATGGTTTGCCGATAATACCCGTTGATGTCACTAAAACATCCGTAGGGCTTACCCCCAGAAGTTTGGCCACAAGTTCCGTTGAGCCTTGGGCGTGTTTTAATCCGGAGGGGCCGGTATAACAATTGGCATTGCCGGAATTGACCAATACGGCACGGGTCTTTCCCTTTTTAATGTGCTTCATGCTGACAAGAAGCGGAGCTGCCTTGATCGAACTTTTGGTAAACACCCCGGCGGTAACAGCCGGCTGATCTGAAACAATGACACCAAGGTCAGTTTTACCCGAACGCTTGATTCCGGCTGTAACTCCGTTGGCTAAAAATCCTTTGGGTGCCGTTATCCCGCCTTTAGTGAGCTTCATAACAACCCCTCGACTTCATTAAAACCGTACATAATATTCATGTTCTGCACCGCCTGCCCTGCTGCGCCTTTGACCAAGTTATCTATGGCAGAGGTGATAACGACCATTTTCTTATCTGTACTGACGGCCAAGCCTATATCACTAAAATTTGTATTGGCCACATTTTTGGTTTCCGGATGGCTGCCGATGGGACCAAGCCGCACAAAGGGCTCTATTTTATAAAATTTCTTATACAAGCTGTGCACCTGATTTAAAGTGATGCCCTCTTTTAATTGCACATACATGGTGTTTAAAATCCCCCGCGTGATAGGAAGCAGGTGGGCCACGAAATGGACCTTTGTCGCACGTCCGGCTAATTGGGAAAGATACTGCTCAATTTCCGGCGCATGCTGATGGCTTAACACCTTGTATGCTTTAAAATTCTCATTGGCCTCCGGAAACAGTAAATTTACAGAAAGCTTGCGCCCTGCCCCGGAAACCCCTGATTTAGCATCTACCACGATCGACTGGATGTCCCGGCGGGCGGAGATCAAAGGCGCCAGCCCTAAAATAGCGGCCGTCGGATAACAACCGGGATTTGCCACGAATGTGGCTCCCTTGATCTTCTGCCGGAACAATTCCGGCAGGCCGTAAACCGCCTTGGCAATATTCTTCGCGTCCGTGTGCTTATGGCCGTACCAGGTTTCATAAACTTTACTGCTTTTAAGCCGGTAATCCGCGCTTAAATCGATCACCTTGAGCCCTGCTTTTAGTAATTTCGGCGCCACACCCATGGATTCGGTATGCGGCAGGGCCAAAAACACCACATCGCATTTTTCCACCGCTTTTTTAATATCGAACTTTTGGCAAACCAGGGTGGTTCGGTTTAAGAATTCCGGAAAAATCTCCGACATGGCCCCCTGGGTATTATTGGCCGCCACATAGGTAAGCCGCACGCCGGGATGCTTTAAAAGCAAGGCAAAGGCCTCACGGCCGGTATAACCGCTGACGCCTAAAATGCCAACTCGTATAGTTTTAATTTGAAAATTTAATCCCATGAAATTTCCTTAAGAGTAATTCTTTAAGAGATCCTTCGCTTCGCTCAGGATGACGGATAAGCTTTATTTCCGTCGGCAAAAGCCTTCAGTGAATCCGTTTATAATAAATAAAAAAGCCCCTCTCGTCAATATAAAACAAAAAAGCCCGTCTCCCTGTATTTCGAAGGGAGACGGGCTTTTTTGTTTTATTTTAACGTTTAACCCATTGGAACTTACGGCGCGCTCCCTTTTGACCAGGTTTCTTTCTTTCCTTCATTCTGTCGTCTCTGGTCAAGCAGCTGGCCTTTTTCAAGATACCGCGGGTCAAAGGATCACAAGAAATGATGGCGCGGGACAGGCCTAATTTAAAAGCGCCCGCCTGGCCGGTGGAACCGCCGCCGGTGACACGCACGGCAATATCAAATTTATTTTCCAGATTGACTAATTTTAAAGGTGTCATAATTAATATGCGGTCTGTTTCGCGAGGGAAATAATTCAAAAACTCGCGTTTATTGACCATGATCTTGCCGGCCCCAGGAGTTAACACAACCCTTGCGACCGAGCTTTTGCGGCGTCCTGTGCCTGCGTATTTGACTACTTCTACCATAATGTTAGACCTCTAATGCAATAGGTTTTTGGGCTGCGTGCGGATGGACTTCCCCCGCGTAAACTTTCAATTTGGCTGTCTGCTTATAAGCCAAAGCCCCGCTTGGGAACATGCGGGAAACGGCCAATTCCAGGACCTTGGCCGGTGCTTTCTTTAACATAACGCCCAAGGTCATTTCCCTAAAACCGCTGGGATAACCCGTATAACGGCTATAGACTTTATCCGTTAATTTCTTGCCGGTCACCTTGACTTTTTCAGCATTAATGATGATAACAGTGTCGCCGGTATCTAAAAACGGTGTATATATACGTTTGTGTTTGCCGCGCAGCACAGAGGCTGCCTTGGCCGCGACCTTGCCTAAGATCTTGCCCTTGGCATCGATCACAAAACACTTATGTTCAATCTCATTAACTTTGGGCAAATAGGTCTTCATAAGAACCTAAAATATAACACCTTTGCGCTAAATGTCAAATATTTTAATATTTTACCGACATCAGGCACAAACCTTCTGCCGGCGCGGTGTCCCGGGCGGTTTTACGGTTTTTAGCCTTCAATATTTTAGGCATCTCATCGGTCGGCAATTGTCCTGAACCTATGGCCAAAAGCGTTCCTGCGATATTGCGCACCATTTTATAAAGGAAACCATCGGCAGTGATATCAATATGAATTAAGTCCCCTTCTTTTTTGATAACAATTTTCTTGACCGTACGCACTGTCTGACGTTTGGCACGAAGAGGATCATAGGCCTGGAAAGATTTAAAATCATGACGTCCGATCAAACATTTTGCGGCACGGCGCATATTTGAAATATTCAACGGGTAAGGATAAAAACATACCCTGTCCTTTAAAAAAACCGATCGGAACTTACGGTTTAAAATTGTATAGCGATAGGTCTTTTCTTTGACGCTGTACTGGGCATGAAAATCGCTTTTGACCTCTTTGGCCTCATGCACGGCAATATCGTCAGGCAAAAGACTGTTAAGGGCGCGCTGGATTTCCAAAGGTTTCATGCGGGTATTGGCCTTAAAAGAAACCACCTGCCCCCGCGCATGCACCCCGCTGTCCGTACGGCCGCAAGCAATGGCCTTGATGGGCTGTTTAAAAATTTTCGAAAGAACAGCCTCCAACTCTCCCTGGACCGTCCGTTCACCTTGGGCCTGGGTCTGCCACCCGCAAAATTCCGAACCATCATATTCAATAGTGATCTTAAGATTACGCATAAAATTATATATCCTGGCCCGAAGCCCCGCCTACGGACGGGATCCCCCGCCTCGGCGGGATGACTTTTTTAAGCGCACTGATGAATCCCGGGTTAACAGGCGCTCCTAATGCTTGGGCCCGACGCGCATCACCCCAAGCTTTTTCATATTCTTTTATCATAAAATAAGTAACGGCCCGGTTATTATACGCCTGTGCATAGCCGGGATTCAATTCAATGGCTTTGGTAAAGTCAGAAATAGCTTGGGTCAAATGACCATGCCTGCCAAAGGCTGATCCATGATTATAATAAGCTTGCGCATAATCAGGTTTTAATTCAATGGCTTTGTCATAATCCAATACGGCTTGGGTAAAATTGCCTTGCTCGTCGAAAACATTGCCCCGGTTGTTATAAGCCTCTGCATAGGGATTTATTTCAATGGCTTTGTTATAGTCCGACAGGGCTTGAGTTAATTTGCCTTGATCGTAATAGATACGGCCGCGGTTAATATAGGGATCTGCATATTGCGGTTTAATTTCAATGGCCTTGTTAAAATCTGACATGGCTCTTGGAATGTCGCCTTGGTCGTAGTATATTCGGCCGCGGTTGTTGTACGGCCTTGCTTTATGCGGAGATTTTCCCACGGCATCATCCCACAAAGTTAACTTGTCCCGCCAAACTTGGTTCCTTTGATAAGTTAAAAAAGAATTACAGGCCATTATCATCGTCAGGATAATGACCATTGTTTTGATACTCTTCTTCCCGAAAAGATAATACATGCTGCCTGCCATAAACATGCTGAAGCCGACCAGAGCTAAATATAACCTGTGTTCAAAAATGACATCTTCAAGGGGCAAGATACTGGAATCAGGCAAAAGGGCCAAAAAGAACCAAAAGATCGAAAATGAAACCAGCCTGTATTTTAAAAACAGCCGTTTTGCCGAATACAAGATGGTCATTAAAAACAAAAAGCTAAAAAAAACGGACGGTGCAGAAAAATTCTTATAAATGGGGTAATCATAATCCAAGTTCAAATTCAGCGGCAGAAAAACCAACCTGATATAGGTGGCCATCACCCTGAATTGGGTCAAAAGATAGTCCGCGGGGGATATGCCTTGCGGCCCCTCTACGACACCACGGATCTCTTGAAACCGGTTTGACTTGAAAAATAAAATTGTTAAGGGAATAATTAATATTGTCAGCAAAAATGGAAAAATATACTGCCAATTCATGCTTCCCTTGTCTTTTAAAAAACAAAATTCATAAAGCAAAACCATCAAGGGCAAAGTTATGGTGTTTTCCTTGGTGAACATGGCCATAACGGCCGTTACCAATGAAAAAATATAGTAAGTTGATTGATTTGACCGCGACAGCCTTGATTTAACATACAAACATAAGGATGCCAGATAAAAAAAAGCAGCCATTGCGGTGGCCCGCTGCCAAATATAGGTCACCCCTTCGACTTGGACGGGATGGCTTACAAATACCAGCCCTGCAAACAATGCAATTAGACCGGCATGGCGGGTGATTTTATCTTCTTTCACGGCGGGAGTAGACAGTGTCAGGAGAGTCAGCCACCAGACCAAAATGGCTGAGCCCAAATGGACAGCTATATTAAAGAGGTGAAAACCGAGCACATCAAGCCGGTGAAAATGATAATTTAAAGCAAGGGAAAAAAAAGTGATAAAACGGCAGGGACAAATCGCCCAAATGTTCAGCAGATTTTGAATGTTTTTTATGGCAAAATTATTAACGATATAATATTCATCATCGAAATGGAACGGACAAAAAAGAGCATTGGAATAGACCAAAATCCCTAAACCAATGATGAGAATAGTTGAAAGCAGTTTTAAATTATAAAATTTAACAATAATAAGCACCTGCCAGATTATATTTCAAAATGGTATGTCTTTAAAAAAGACCCCTGTAAGGCCCTGATCCGCCGTTAACGGCCTTCAAGAATGCCGGGAATGTCCTTGTGGGAATGGTCATTTCCGTGACCTTTTCATTGGTCACGTCCTCAAAAATCATCGTCATTCCCCTCTTGCCCTGGTCATCTGTAAAATGCTTGATGTATACGCTAAAATGCGACCCCAAATAATCCCATTCGATCAAATCCTGCAGTTTGGACATAATATACTTTCCTTCTAAATAAAAACCCCCTGCAAATTTATTAAATTTACAGAGGGTGTTTTGTTCAATTAAATTTATTTTCCCTTTTTCGGTTTTCTTTTTTCTTTGTTACGGGGACTTTTGTCTCCCATAGCCACGCCCTTTCTTTTATTGCTCTTTTGATGATGAAGTAATTCTACACTTAAGCTCAAAAATGGACAAGATAAAGATATCTAGATCCGGAAAGGTCATGATGTTTCGTATAGATCGGCCACCTTGTCGGATTGCCAGAATTTTTTTGTTTCTACATCCATGATCGAAAGGCGGCCGTGCCAGCCGGCTCCGGTGTCCATGGCCCAGATATTGCAAAATTTTTGGGGTTCATTTTTTCCAAAATTCTGCGTTGGGGTATGGCCGACAAAAATTTCATTAAAATCTCCAAACCTATACTGGGCATGGGCAAAATGATGCTGTTGTGCTTTTTGTAACAGTCCCCTGTCCCAAATAAAGGTTTCTTTTGAGGTTTTTTCCAGGGAAGTTTCCGGGTCAAAACCGCCGTGGACATATAGCCTGTTTTTATCAACAAAATAAAGCAGTGCTTGGGAAAGAAACCGGACATGGTCCTTGGGCATCCCGCCTTCTTTATAAGACATCTGCGTCTGAAAACCTCCCTGGTCCAGCCAATCTTGGGAGGTTTTACCATTGACCGCCCAATCCAAGGCCCAGGCGTCATGATTACCCAAAATATAAATACAATGAGGGACCGTCAAGAGTTCATCAATACACTCTTTGACCTGTTTGCCGCGGTCGCAAACATCCCCCAAACTGATAAGCCGGTCTTCGTTCCTATCAAATTTTGAGCGCTCTAAACATTGAAGCAGGGCTTTGTAGTTGCCGTGGATGTCGCCCAGTACGAAAGTTTTCATGGATGATTGAAACACCCCCACCTAAGCGCCCCGCCTTTGGCGGAGCTTCTCCCCCGCAAGGGGGAGGAATAAAGTGGTATTACTTCTTAATTAAAATTTCCGCAATTTGGACGGCGTTTAAGGCGGCGCCTTTTCTTAAGTTGTCGGAGACGACCCACAGGTTTAAGCCGTTGGGGATGGAGATGTCTTCGCGGATGCGGCCGACAAAGGTTTCATCGCGGCCATCGGCCATAAGGGGTAACGGATATAGGGACAACTTGACATCATCAACGACCTTGACCCCCGGCGCCTTCTTTAAAAGCTTGATGGCCTGGGCACGGGTGATCTTTTTTTTGGTCTCGATATTGACAGACTCCGAGTGGCCGTTCTTGACCGGGACGCGCACACAGGTTGCCGACACCTGTATCTTTGGGTCATGGAACATTTTGCGGGTCTCGTTGACCATTTTCATTTCTTCTTTAGTGTAGAAATTATCTGTAAACACATCGATCTGCGGGATCAAATTATGCGCGATCTGATGCGGGAATTTTTTCACAGTTTTCCGGCCGGCCAATTGATCTTCCAATTCAGCCACAGCTTCAGCACCGGCACCTGAAACTGCCTGATAGGTGGAAACCACAATACGCTTGATCTTGCCATAATCGTGCAGGGGCTTTAAAGCCACCAGCATTTGGATGGTTGAGCAATTTGGATTAGCAATGATCCCATGATGTTTTTTGATGTCTTGGGGATTGACTTCAGGGACCACCAGGGGAACGTCACGGTCCATGCGGAATTGTGAGGTATTATCGACCACAATCGCACCTGATTTGGCGGCGATGGGCGCCCAAATTTTCGAGATCGCGGCACCGGGTGAAGACAAGACAATGTCCACCCCGTTAAAGACATCCTTGGTCAGCGGCACGTATTTATGGCCGTCCATTGAGCCGCCGGCGCCGCTGGGTGAAATCAAGACCAGCTTATTAACGGGGAATTTGCGTTCTTTGAGAATGCGGTACATGCATTGGCCGACGGCACCGCGGATGCCTAAGATGGCGACGTTATATTTTTTCATACCATATCCTTTTGACTAAGCTGAAATAGTCTTTGTAGACAAATTTTTACGGCTGCGTTGTCCTTTTCCGACAATCTTCTCTAATCTTTCAGAAATACAACGCCCTTCGGGCTGTATTTCTGAATCGGCGACGTAGATTGTCGGGGACAAAGCAGCCTTAAAAAATTGTCTACAAAGCCTATTTCAGACTCGAGACTACTAAATCTCCTATCTGATCAGTAGAAAAACCCATTTGGCCGATCAGCATGGATTTCATTTTTAACATTGTTGACTGCACCGCCGCGTCTATGGCTTGGGCGGCTTTTTCTTCTTTTAAATGCTCGAGCATTAATTTGACGGTCAGTATCGCTGCCAAAGGATTAGCCACCCCTTTGCCGGTAAACTGCGGGGCGCTGCCGTGCACCGGCTCAAACATGCTGACACCCGCAGGATTGATATTTCCTGACGCAGCGACCCCCATGCCGCCTTGAGTCACCGCTGCTAAGTCTGTAATTATATCACCGAACATATTGGTTGTCACGATCACGTCAAAACGCTCTGGTGCTTCGATTAAAAAAATGCACATCGCATCCACATGATAATAGTCTATTTTGACCTTGGGATAGGACTTGGACATCTCATTCATGACCCTGTCCCACAAACCAAAAACATTGGTCAGGACATTGTTTTTGCCGCACAGGGTCAATTTGCCGACAAAGCCTGCTTTTTTGTCTTCTTCGCTGAAATTCTTCCAGGGGGAGGCGGCATGGCGCTTCATCACATATTCAAAAGCATATTTCAGGCAGCGTTCGACTTGGGCGTAGGAATACAACATCACCTGCGTCGCTACTTCTTGGGTAGTGCCTTTATTTTTGACCTCTCCCTCGCCGGTATAAACATCGCCGGAATTTTCACGCACCACCACATAATCAATATGCTCCGGGCCTTTATTTTTGATGGGGGTGGCGACGTTTTGATACAAATGCACCGGGCGCAAATTGATGTACTGCTCCAGGCCAAAGCGCAGTTTCAACAAGATCCCCCGCTCTAAGATGCCGGGCTTAACATCCGGATGGCCGACTGCCCCCAGATAAATGGCATCAAATGCCCTTAGGCTGTTTAATTCATCGTCGGACAAGACCTGGCCGTTTTTCAAATAGCGTGCCCCCCCGAAATCAAAGGACCGGCGCTGGGTCTTAAAGCCGAATTTGGCGCCGGCGGCATCCAGGACTTTGAGGCCTTGATTCACAACTTCCGGTCCGATTCCATCACCAGGAATAATAGCAAGTTTGTAGGTTTTCATGGTAGAGATTCTTCGCTTCGCTTTAGAATGACGACCTAGGGTTGATATCTTTTAACGACCAGGGTGGCGTTGTGGCCGCCGAAGCCGAGCGAATTGGACAAGGCCACATCGACTTGCACCTTGCGGCTGACATTAGGCACATAATCCAAATCGCATTCAGGGTCCGGGGTCTCATAATTGATCGTCGGATGCACGATATTATCGCGGATCGACAAAATACAAGCTGCAAGTTCCACGCCGCCGGCCGCGCCGAGCAAATGGCCGGTCATTGATTTGGTTGAAGATACCGGGATTTTCCTGGCATATTCACCAAATAATTTTTTGATCGCCATGGTCTCGATCTGATCGTTAAGTTTGGTCGAGGTCCCATGAGCGTTGATATATTGGATATCCGTTGTCTTTAAACCGGCGTCTTTGATCGCCATGTCCATGGCCTTAAGCGCCCCCAAACCCTCGGAATGCGGGGCGGTGATATGATAGGCATCAGAGGTGCGGCCGTAACCAGCCAATTCCGCCCAAATTTTTGCCCCACGGGCCTTGGCAAATTCAAGGCTTTCTAATATGACGATCCCCGCACCCTCACCCATGATAAAACCGTCACGGTCAAGATCAAAAGGGCGGCTGGCCTTGGTTGGTTCATCATTCCTTTTTGATAAAGCTTTCAACGCGCAGAAACCGCCCAGCCCCAATTTGGAAGTGGCACTTTCAGCGCCACCGGCGATCACCACATCCGCCTCCCCGTGCTGGATCAACCGCATGCCTTCACCGATGCAGTTATTGGCCGTGGCACAGGCAGTGGCGATGGCAAAACAAGGGCCTGTGGCCCCGGTCACGATGGATACATGGCCCGCGACTTCATTAATGATCATGCGTGTTATGAAAAACGGCGAGATGCGCCCCGGGCCCTTCTCTAAATATTTACCGTATTCCTCTTCCGCTGAATAAATGCTCCCGATGCCAGACCCGATGATCACCGCAGCGCGGGAAGTGTCCATTTGCCGAATGTCTAATTTCGCGTGGCCCAAGGCCTCATTGGCGGCCACTACCCCAAATTGGATAAAACGGGATGTATTGCGGGCGTCTTTGGAATTAAAATGGGCCAAAGGGTCATAATCAATGACATCGCCATTGATGCGTGAGTCAAAGGCAGATGCATCAAAATGGCTGACGAAGCGCACCCCGCTTTGGCCTTTGATGAGGGCCTGCCAGAATTTCTCGACCCCGGTACCGACGGGTGAAACAACGCCCATGCCTGTTATGACCACTCGTTTATTTTGCATAATCTTTTAGTATTTGTTTTAAATCCCCTCTATTAAAGGTTTGCCCTGTACCGTACGGTACAGGGCAAGTCTATAAAAATAAGAAACGCCTAAAATTAAGCGTTCGCTTTTTCTTCAATGTATTTGATCGCGTCACCGACGGTCTTCATCTTTTCGGCATCTTCGTCGGGGATCTCAACGTTAAATTCCTCTTCCAGCGCCATAATAAGCTCGACGGTATCCAGCGAATCCGCACCCAGGTCATCCACAAAAGAGGCATTCGGCGTAACTTCTTCAGGTTTTACCCCTAATTGTTCCGCGATGATTGTCTTGATTTTGCTTTCTACTGCCATGTGTTACTCCTTCCGTTGAATTGCTTTTAAAATGTATTAAATCGTCAGGCCGCCATCCACTACTATAGTCTGTCCGGTCATGTAATTGGCCGCCGGTGAAGCAAGGAACAAACAAACACCTGCCACATCAGAACTTTCTCCAAACCGGGACAAGGGAATGCGTTCCAGGACTTTTTGCTGCATAGCTTCGGATATCTTGGCTGTCATGTCCGTACGGATATATCCCGGAGCAATTACATTGACCGTGATATTTCTGTATGCGAATTCACGGGCCACAGATTTAGAAAAAGCGATGATCCCTGCTTTGCTGGCCGCGTAATTGGCCTGACCGATATTGCCTGTCATCCCAACGACTGACGCGATGCTGATGATCTTGCCCTTCTTGGCCCTTAACATGGCCTTGGCCGTGACCTTGGTGACGTTAAAGGTGCCTTTGAGATTGACCTTAATGACTTCATCCCAATCATTTTCATCAAGTCTCAAGAGCAGATTATCACGCGTGATACCAGCGTTGTTGACTAATATATCAATGCGCTTATGAATGTCAAGAATTTTATTAATAGTTTCTTGGACATTGCCAAGATTGGTGACATCACAGCCGAATCCATCAGCTAAGTGGCCTTTGGATCTGAGTTGGGACGCAACTTCCTGGGCTTGGGGTCCGTTGCGCCCCAAAATGATGACACAAGCCCCTTGCTGGGCAAAGGCCTGGGCCACCCCCAAGCCAATGCCGCGGGTGGAGCCGGTCACTAAAACCACTTCATCTTTGAATTGCATACCCGTATATTACCTATGAATACATTACCTGCAAGGAAAATTTTAAGATTCCCGCGAACGATTGTGAGTGTCCGGCATGAGGACCTTTCGCGGGAATGACGAGCAGAGACGCTATCGTTCTGCTGAAAGTTCGAATGAAACACACCTGGCCTGGGGCAAGGCGTGGGGTTTGTCTACGCGGACATGGGCCGCCTGCACCCTGCGATCAGACATGATGCCCCCTAAAAGCCTGGCTGTTAATTTTTCTAACAAAGCATACCGCGAATGCCCGGCGATTTTGACAGCATTAGCGGCCACGGACTCATAATTTAGCGCATCCTTGAGTTTATCGGAAAGGCAGGCCTTAGAAGCATCGTATTCTATCGTAATATTAATGACCACTTCCTGCTTGTTGATCCTCTCCCAGGAATATGCGCCGATCAGAGTCCTGACTTTTAAATCGTTGATCCTGATAACTGCCATGCCCCCTCCCTAACCCTCCCCACAAGGGGGGAGGGAATATATACTTAAACCAAACTTTCCCCGCCGTCGTTGGCGATGATTTGGCCGGTCAGATAATCATTGTCCAGTAAAAATTGAATGCTCTGTAATATGTTGGCCGGGTTGCCGGTCTTTTGCAAAGGTATTTGACGGGCGCGTTTTTTGCGGTCATCCGGTTGATTGTTGACAGGGGCCAAAATCATGCCCGGTGATATGCCGTTGACCCTTATCCGCGGACCCCATTGCACCGCAGCCATTTTGGTAAAATCCCGCAGCGCTTTTTTAGTCATCAGATAATCCGCATACCTGGTCTTAAACTTGACCACATTGGCATCAATAAAATTGATGACCAGGCCTTGTTTGGCCAAACGCGCAAACTCGCAAGCCAAGATATACGGGGCCTTGAAATTGATGTCCCAGTGGGTTTTAAAAAGGGCCAAGTCAGCCGCGCCAAATTGGTTGGGAATAAAAATTGAAGCACTGTTGATCAAAAGGTCCAGATCAGGAAAGGCTTCAATGACTTGGGGAACAAGTTTAAGTGCCTGGGCTTCATTGCCCAGGTCACAGCAAAAAAGTTCACATCGCACTCCCGTTTTATAAATGGCTTGGGCCGTGGACATGGCTTCAGGCTTGGAGTTATGGTAATGCAAAGCGATCCCGTACCCTGCACGGGCCAAATGCAAGGCCACTTCGCGGCCAATGCGTTTGGCCGCACCTGTCACTAAAGCTGTTCTTTTAGGTTTAGGCGGCATATCAGCGGCTGCTGGGACAAACCAGGCTTAAAAATTCTTTGCGGGTGCCTTCGGCGCTGCGGAATGAGCCCAAAAGACAGGATGTTTTCATTAAGGAATTCTGTTTTTCGACACCCCGCATCATCATGCATAAATGCTGGGCTTCAATGAGCACTCCGACCCCCAAGGCACCGGTCACTTCCATCAATGTTTTAGCAATGTCCCTGGTCAAATTTTCCTGGACCTGCAAGCGCCGGGCGTACATATCCACAATACGGGCGATTTTAGAAAGACCGATAATTTTTCCATTGGGAATATAGCCGACATGGGCCTTGCCGAAAAACGGCAAAAGATGGTGCTCGCAGATGGAGTACATTTCAATGTCTTTGACAATGACCATCTCATCGGTATCAGAGGTGAAGATGGCGCCGTTGACGATCTCTTTAAGGTCTTTCTTATAGCCTTGCGTGAGAAATTCATAGGCACGCGCGGCACGGTGCGGAGTTTTTAGGAGCCCTTCACGGGCCGGGTCTTCGCCGATAGCTTCAAGTATTTTACGGAAATATTGGTCCATAGAAAGGAGATATTACCATATTGATTATTATATGTCTAATGCTATAATCTGTGCCTATGGTTCCTTACGCTGACTATCACATGCATACTCCTCTATGCGGGCATGCCATTGGCGGGCCTGAAGAGTATGTTAAACAAGGTATTAAGGTTGGGCTGAAAGAAATGGGCTTCTCTGACCACGCGCCCATGGTGCATAAACCCATGCCCGGGATTACAATGGCATTTGACGAGTTGCCTAATTACCAGTCCATGATTGAAGATGTCCGCAAGCGCTTTGCCTCCCAGATCAGCATTAAAATCGCCCTGGAATCGGATTTTCTGCCCGGACATGAAAGTAAAACGAAAGCTATCATTGACAGCTACCCTTATGATTACATCATCGGCTCGGTGCATTTTATCGACGACTGGGCTTTTGACGATCCTGCGACGCGTGAATACTGGAAGATACACGATGTCAATGAAGTCTACCGTAAATACTACGCGCTTTTGAGGCAGTCCGCCCAAACCGGTTTTTTTCAAATCATAGGTCATTGCGATCTGCCTAAAAAATTCGGCGCCAGGCCGAGCGTTGACCTGACCGATGAGATCAAAGCGACCGCCAAGGTCTTTAAAGACACCGGTGTGGCCGTTGAGATCAATACCGCAGGATTGCGCAAGCCCATTGGAGAAATGTACCCTGCTCCCAATTGCCTTAAGATCTACCGTGAAGCCGGCGTGCCTTTGACCTTCGGATCTGACGCGCACGACCCTCTGGATGTCGGCAAAGATTTTGACAAGGCCGTGGACTTGGCCAAATCCGCCGGGTACAGCGAATATTTGATCTTTAAACAGAAGAAGATAGAAAAAAGGACCAAGTTATGATCAAAATCCAAGGTATAGATCATGTGGCTTTTAACGTGCGGGATTTGGATAAATCTTTGGAATTCTATACCAAGGTCATCGGCCTTAAAGTCACTGAACGTGAACCTTCTAAACCAGGCATTGAATATTTTTTAGACTGCGGGCCTTCGCTGTTGGGAATTATCCAAGCTAAGGATGTAAGCCACAGCCATGTTTTTGCCAATGAGGGTTTGGGCGCCAACCATTTTTCTTTTCGCGTGCATAGCAATGATTTTGAGGCCATGATCGCCCACCTGGAGGCGCACCGCACTAAGATCGAATTCGCCAAAAAACGCCCCAAGTCCTGGTCCCTTTATTTCTTCGATATCGACGGAAATAAACTGGAAGCGACCGCCTGGCCCCTGGAAGACGGTTTGCCTGAGGTAAAAAGGGTCAAAGAAATTTACGACAGCAAAACCCAATCCTGGAAGACCTATTAAAAAGTGGTAAAAAAGGGTAAAAAAGGGGACAGTTTAAACTGTCCCCTTTTTTAAGGAAATGACCTATGGAGATAATGTGCCCATCCCGCAAAAGGGAAGCAAAGCGCCCGATTTTGATTTACCTGGCAGCAACGACAGGCGCATTGCTTTAAAACACTTAAAAGGCAAAAATGTTGTTGTGTATTTTTATCCCAAGGACGATACGCCTGGCTGTACGGTTGAAGCTTGCGGTTTACGGGACAGTTTTAAGGAGATTGAAAAGCTCGGCGCAGTAGTTTTGGGCGTCAGCCCGGACTCCGTCGTATCTCACGGAAAATTTATCAGCAAATTCCATCTGCCCTTTATTCTTCTGGCCGACGAAGATAAAAAAATGTGCAAGGATTATGGCGTATGGGTGGAAAAATCCATGTATGGCAAGAAATACATGGGAGTTGCCCGCACCACGTTTATCATCGACAAAAACGGCATGATCGCCCAAGTCTTTGAGAAGGTCAAACCCGAAGGACACAATTCAGAAATTATTAATTCTCTCAAAACCCTGCTTTGACCACCCTGGCAAAAAGGGGACAGTTTAAACTGTCCCCTTTTCATACATCTTATGTGATTTTCTACGTAGAAGATCAAGGTCATTCTCTTCATCGCTAATCGATAAATAAGCAGACCAATCCTTTATCTGATCCAATAGAAAAAAATGCTCTAATAAATCATTTTTTTCTCCATACACATGATATTTAGCACTTGACCAACGGTAATTTTCTGGAATCCTGACCAAATTTGCCCTAACAGGATTACGTTCCACATAACGCACTGCCGCAAAAAGATGCCGCTCCTGCATAGGATCACTTCTATATCTCTCCTGCCATAAATGCCCTCGCCACCCCTCTCGAGTATTGATCATGTAGGTATATCTACGGTGTGTCTCAGAAATGGCACGAAAACTTTCTCGTTCCTTCGGAATCGCCACCAAATGCACATGATTATCCATCAGACAATATGCCCAAATTTTAAGGCCGTACATCAAAGAATGTTCTTTGAGAAGGCGTAAATAATACAAACGATCTATATCATTAAAAAATACAGCCTGTTTCCTGTTGCCTCGTTGAATAACATGATGGGGAAACCCCGGAACAATGACGCGACTAGTTCTTGGCATAGAGAACCTTGTAATATTGGGGGAATTAAATGAGTTTGATAAAATACCTGTGGGGAACAGGAATATGATCACTATACCATAAAAATTAAAAAAGGGAATCAAAAAGGGGACAGTTTAAACTGTCCCCTTTTTCCCCTTTCATCCTACGAACCGGAACATTGTGTTGGCGAAATGCATGTGTTTGGGGCAAGGCAATTCGGGGCACAGTCATTCGTCCCACAGCTATTAATATCATTATAAACCTGGGTGTGGCAGAGGCCGTCGCCACAGTGCGGACTACAGGAAGCAACACATTGGCCTGACGAGTTGCATGTTCCCGAAGACGGGCAATTGGCGGGACAGTCATTCGGCGAACAATTATTGGCGTCCGTATAACTTGTCGTGCTGCAAGCCGCGTTGCAATTCGGGATGCATTGGACGCATTGGCCTGACGAATTGCATGATGTGCAATTCGCGGGGCAATCATTGGCAGAACAGTCATTAATATCTGTATAACTTGAAGCATGGCATTGACCATCGGCACAATTCGGGGAGCAAGTACTGCCGCTGACACACTGGCCTGACGAATTGCATGTGCCGCCATTGGGACAAGTGCCACAAGAGATGCCGCAATTAGGATCAGGACCGCACTGTAGTCCAGTGCAATGCGGCGTGCAAAAACCACAGAATGAGCCATTACAAAATTCACCGTTGGGACATGTACCACAAGAACCTCCGCAGCCATCAGAACCACAAGTTTGGCCGACACAATTCGGTGTGCAACACTGTCCGGCATTGCATTCTGTTCCTGAAGAACAGGTACCGCAAGAACCTCCGCAGCCATCAGGTCCACATTGGATGTTAGTGCAATTCGGCACGCATCCGGATATGCAATTACCGTTTGAGTCGCATTGAGCACAATTTGCGGGACAGGTCCCTCCGCAGCCATCCAAAAAGCTTGTAGTTTGGCAGCCCTTGTCTTGCGCGGTACAATCCGGCCAACAACACTGGCCAGTATTACATTCCTCTCCCGAAGAACAAGTGCCGCAAGATCCTCCGCATCCATCATTTCCACATTGGACGCCTGTACAATTCGGCACGCA
>Ga0207006_1032_pt1 | contig 34663 bp, 16 predicted proteins | sample Alteio_BWMinCont_84_FD_153497 | JGI IMG/M metagenome (GOLD analysis project Ga0207006, IMG submission 153497) | Enriched cells from forest soil in Barre Woods Harvard Forest LTER site, Petersham, Massachusetts, United States -... | ecosystem: Environmental > Terrestrial > Soil > Temperate forest >...
ACCATTATTTTGACACGCAACAGCGATAAGGGAAGTTTCAAAGTAGTATTTCCGGATATCCACTAGTCCTAAGGCAGACCCACAGAGTTAGGAGCCTGTGGCAACCAGCCCGCTTTCGCTAAAGCTACAGCGCGGCAGCCTACATCCTAACGCCATTCGCCTCGTCAAGCAAAGAGGCTTGCCGAGCCGAAGCCCGTAAGGGCGTAGGCTGGTGCAACCGAGACGATTCGAACGTCCGACCTCCGGATTAGGAATCCGATGCTCTATCCTGCTGAGCTACGGCTGCATTTAGGGAGATAGATGCGTTATAAAGCTTTATGGGGAAGTTTTAAAGAGAATTTTTGAGTTTTAGGGATTTCACCTAAAACTCAAATGCCAATTCACCATCCTTCAGTGTAATCGATACACGTCCGCCTTTAACCAGCTTGCCGAATAATATCTCATTCGCCAGTGGTTTTTTGATCTTGGCTTCGATGATCCGTTCTAATGGGCGTGCGCCGTTTTCGCGGTCATAACCCACACGGGCCAGATATTCCCTGGCTTCGGTGGTAATGCTGATTTTAACGCCACGATCGGCGAGCTGAGCTTCTAACTGTGCTACGAATTTATCGACGACGACACGGACGATATCGGTGGTCAGTGACTGGAATGGAATAACCGCATCAAGGCGATTACGGAATTCGGGGGCAAATAAGCGGCTGATCGCTTCTTTATCTTCGCCTTCGCGCGTTTCACGGCCAAAACCGATGGGGGCTTTGCTCATTTCAGTGGCACCGGCATTGGTGGTCATGATGATGATACAATTCGCAAAATTGACGGAACGGCCATTATGGTCTGTCAGTTTGCCGTAATCCATCACCTGCAGGAGGATATTATAGATATCCTGATGGGCTTTTTCGATTTCGTCGAGCAGCAATACCGAATAAGGGTTCTTGCTGATGCTATCGGTCAGCATACCGCCCTGATCGAAGCCGACATAGCCAGGAGGCGAGCCGATTAAGCGCGCAATCGAATGCTGTTCCATATATTCGGACATATCGAAGCGTAGCAGCTCCATATTCATCAGGTAAGCGAGCTGTTTGGCTAGTTCGGTTTTACCAACGCCGGTTGGGCCGGAGAATAAATAGCTGCCGATTGGTTTCTTATGGTCTCGTAATCCGGCGCGGGACATTTTAAGGGCGGAAGCAAGTTCTTCAATCGCACGGTCCTGGCCATAAATCACGTCAGATAGATCTTTTTCAAGGTTCTGTAGTTTCTTTGATTCATCAGTTGAGAGCGATTTAGCAGGGATATGCGCCATTTTTGAGATGATCGCTTCGATGTCTTTGACGGTAATGGTCTGTTTTTTCTTGCCGGCCGGCTGCAATTTCTGATGTGCGCCTGCTTCATCTATGACGTCGATCGCTTTATCGGGCAGATGACGGTCGCTGATATAGCGGTCGGACAGCATTACTGCAGCTTCTAGTGCACCGGAGGTGTAATGGACGTTGTGGTGCTCTTCGTAATAAGGTTTCAGGCCGCGCAGAATATTGATCGTATTTTCAATGCTAGGCGCTTCAACGATGATTTTCTGGAAACGACGTACCAGGGCGCGGTCACGTTCGAAATGAGTCTGGAATTCTTTATAGGTGGTCGAGCCGACGCAACGGAATGCACCGCGGGCGAGGGCGGGTTTTAACAGATTGCTGGCATCGAGCGAACCGCCGCTTGTCGCACCTGCACCAATGATGGTGTGGATTTCATCGATAAATAAGATCGCCGATGGTAATTTCTCAATTTCTTTGATCACTGCTTTGATGCGTTCTTCAAAATCCCCACGATAGCGGGTACCAGCTAGCAATGCGCCCATATCGAGGGAGAATATCACGGCATTTTTGAGGATATCGGGTACGGCTTTGCGGGTAATACGCAGCGCCAGCCCTTCGGCAATTGCGGTTTTACCAACACCTGGTTCACCAACATAAAGCGGGTTGTTTTTGCTGCGGCGGCAGAGGATTTCAATCGTGCGCTCAATTTCCATTTCGCGGCCGATCAGGATGTCGATGCGTCCTTCTTCCGCTAATTTATTGAGGTTGACGCAATAATTGGCAAGGGCGCTGCTGCTATTGGATTGTGACTGTGATTCACGTTCGCGGGTATTGGATTCGGATTTCTTTTCTTCTTCCTCTTCTTTGTCCTCAGGCTCTGGAGTGCTGGCGAGTGGTGATTCGGTCAGGCTGCTATCATATTTGACGACGCCATGAGAGATGAAATTCATCACATCCAGGCAGGTCATGCCTTGTTCGCTCAGGAAAAATACGGCATAGGATTCGCGTTCGGAAAAAATTTCAGCAAGTACATTCGCGCCGGTGACTTCTTTCTTGCCAGCGGCATGGACATGGATAGCTGCACGATGCACAACACGTTGAAAACCGGCAGTAGGCTTGGTTTCGGTTGCCGTATCGGTGACCAGCGCCGATAATTCGTGATGCAGGAAATTCCTCAGTTTATCGCAGAGGAGCGGCAAATTGATACCACAGCCACTCATCACTGAGTTGGCATCAGGATCTTCAGACAGCGCCAGCAACAAATGCTCGAGCGTCGCATATTCATGATGAAAATCCCGCGCAATACTTAGCGCGCGATGCAGGCTAACTTCCAGATTTTTTGATAACATATTCCTGATCCTTGCACATAATACATTTGAGTGGATACTGGTAAGCATGAGCAATATCGATCACTTGCGTGACCTTTGTTTCGGCAACCTCACGTGTAAACGTGCCACATATCGCTTCACCTTCTGTGTGAACAATCAACATGATACGTGTCGCTTCCTCATGGGATTTATGAAATACTTTTTCCAGTACCTGCACGACAAAATCCATTGGTGTAAAATCGTCATTGATCAGGCTTACCGTATACATTGAAGGACGGGTAACTGCGTGCTTGAGTTCGCTCAGTAAGTGTGTGTTCTTTTCGAACTTACTGATTTCATCCGTAATCACTTTTTCCCAATTCGGGTTCTTTTTATTAGTCATGGCCACATTCCTCACGTACTACGGTAATATCAAGGTTTTTTTCAATAAGGTTTATCATGTCCGATTAGTTTGAGTATACGGACAAAATATTAGTAAATAGTTAAAAGAACACGCTTCAAATGCATTATCAGCAAATAGTTAGTGTATCACGTTTTAATGTTTTTGAGAACTATGAGTATAAAGAAAACATAAATAATCTAGCAAGATTATACAATTTTTTATAATTAGGAAGAGATTTTTAGCGCAAAAATCGCTCCAGCGATAAGAAAAATGTAGAGTAGCCGCGGATAAGCGTGGGGTTCGCCTAAAAAGAGCATACCGATAAGCGTCGTGCCGATAATGCCGATTCCTGTCCAAACGGCGTAACCGGTACTGAGGGGAATGGTTTTAAGAGCGCGGGCGAGGAAAAAAACGCTGAGTGCCATGAGGATTGCGGTGACGGTGCTCGGGACGAGTTTGGTGAAGCCGGCGGAGTATTTCATTGCCACTGCCCAGCCTACTTCAAATAAACCGGCGAGAATGAGGAAGAACCAGTCCATGATTATTCTTATTTAGCAGATTTTTTTGTTGTGGCCTTTTTCGCAGGCGCCTTTTTCTTAGCTGGCTCAGCCTTCGCCTTCGCTTTCTTCGTTGCCGGCTTCTTGATCCCTTTCTTTTCAGCCTGTGCATCGAGCAGCGCTATCGCCTGTTCCATCGTGATATCTTCCACAGCCATCGTCTTGGGCAAGGTCGCATTGATCTTGCTATGGCTGATATAGACCCCATAGCGTCCGTCGAAAATCGCTACATCCTTATTATCTTCCGGATGTTTGCCGATTACCCGCAGCGGCTCGGTCTTGGATTTGGCTTTATCTTTAGCATCGGCAAGGATAGCAACTGCGCGGTTGATACCAATCGTCAATAAATCATCGCCTTTTGGCAAGGAGGTATATTTGCCGTCATGCAGCAGATAGGGACCAAAGCGGCCTAATCCAGCGGTGATATCTTTAGCGGTTTCAGGGTGGGTGCCAATAGTACGCGGCAGTGATAATAAGCTGATAGCCATTTCCAGCGTGACTTGATCGGGCTGGGTGCCAGTTGGAATCGTTGTCCGCTTCGGTTTTTCCTTAGAACCTTTGACCGCTTCGCCTTTTTGGATGTAATAGCCATAAGGGCCTTTACGCAAGGTGACTTCCAGGCCGTCGTCGATACCAAGCAGTTTTGGCTCAACGCCGCCTTCCGTATCGTCACTAGTACCATCAGCCGTAGTTACCTGGCGTTTATAGCTGCATTCCGGGTAATTCGAACAGGCGATAAAGCCACCGAATTTACCAAGCCGCAAGCTGAGCTTGCCGTCGCTGCATGAGGGGCAGGCGCGTGGATCTTTTCCATCTGTCGTTGGCGGGAAGATATGATGCTCAAGCGATTTATTAAGTATTTCTAGTATCTCACTGAAATCGCGCTCTTTTACCTCGCCGATAGTGCCGTTAAAATCCTTCCAGAAATCGCTGAGAACTTTTTTCCAATCCAGTTCTCCAGCAGAAATATGATCCAGCTCATCTTCGAGATGGGCGGTGAAATTATATTCGACATATTTACTGAAGAAATTGACCAGGAATGAGGTCACCAATCGTCCGCGTTCTTCTGGTAGGAAGCGCTTTTTATCGAGTTTGACGTAATCGCGTTCCTGCAGGACAGAGATAATCGAGGAATAGGTCGATGGGCGGCCGATGCCAAGTTCTTCCATCTTTTTCACCAGCGAGGCTTCGCCATAGCGCGGCGGCGGTTCGGTAAAATGCTGGGCTGGGGTGACGTTTTTTAGCGCCAGCTTATCGCCGTTATCAACGGGAGGAAGAATCCGGCTTTCATCATCTTCTTCATCGTCTTTGCCCTCGTTATAGAGCTTATAGAACCCATCGAAATGGATGGTCGAGCCGGTCGCACGCAGCGCGGCGTATTTATCGGTCGTTTCGATATTCACCGTAACCTGGTTGAGCACGACATTTTCCATCTGGCTGGCGATCATCCGCTTCCAGATCAGGTCATAGAGGCGCAACTGCTCTTTATCCAGATATTGCTGCATTTTCTGCGGTGTATAATCCATATTGGTCGGGCGGATCGCTTCATGCGCTTCCTGGGCGTTTTTGGCCTTGGTTTTATACATGCGTGGCGATTTGGGGACATATTGTTCACCAAACTGCTTGGCGATCTGCGCCCGCGCCGCATGGACCGCTTCCGGGGATACGGTGACGCCATCTGTACGCATATAGGTGATGAGTCCTACCGTTTCACCGCCTACATCAATCCCTTCATAGAGTTTCTGGGCGATTTGCATGGTAAATTTCGTGCTCATCCCCAGTTTGCGCGAGGCTTCCTGCTGAAGAGATGAGGTCGTAAATGGAGCGTAGGGATTGCGGGTGACTTGTTTTTTATCGACCGACGCCACCTGATATTGCTTTTTCTCAAGCTGGCTGGCGATATTGGTCGCTTTTTCTTTATTCGGCAGATCGAATTTATCGAGTTTTTTGCCTTCCACCTGGGTCAGCGTGGCCAGGATCGGCGCCTGGCTGGCCGTGGCTAGCTGCACTTTAATATCCCAGTATTCCTGGGTGATAAAACGCTCTATCTCGTCTTCGCGGTCGCAGATCAGCCTAAGCGCTACGGATTGCACGCGTCCAGCCGATTTACAGCCGGGAAGTTTCCGCCATAATACCGGCGATAGGGTGAACCCTACCAGATAATCCAGCGCCCGCCGTGCCTGTTGCGCATTGACCAGGTCCATATCGATATCACGGGGCTTAGTAATCGCTTCGGTGACTGCTTTTTTGGTGATTTCATGGAAGACAATCCGGTAGATTTTGACGTCTTTTTTGAGGGATTTGCGTTCTTTTAATGCTTCGACAATATGCCAGGATATCGCTTCGCCTTCACGGTCAGGGTCGGTAGCGAGATAGATGGTATCGGCTTTTTTTACCGCATCGGAAATAGCTTTGACGTGCTTGACTGATTTATCGCTGATTTCATAGGTCATTGCGAAATCGTCATCGGGCCGGACGGAACCATCCTTCGACGGTAAGTCGCGGATATGTCCGAAGGAAGCAATAACGTTATAATCATTCCCCAAATATTTATTGATGGTCTTCGATTTGGCCGGGGATTCAACAATGACAAGTTTCATAGATTCAGGGGATAAGCGATTAATCTGTCTAATCCATATGGATCATATCGGCAGCTTTTCAAGTGGCGATCTTCAAGAATCATCATTACCGACAGAAATTAGGTTATGCAAGTGATTTAAATAATCCATAAGACCAGAACAGTTTTAATATTCAGAAAATAGATTGTCTATTATGAATATATAAATTAGCATTAGTAAAATAACGCTTACACATTGGAATAATAATGCAAATAACAGAAGAATTAGAAATACCAAGTGAAGGTGCTATCTCCACCATTCAAAAAGAAAACCGCTTTAATCGAAAGCTTTTAAAAGCAAATGGTGTATTATTGGCGGCATGTTTTATCATTCTAATAATGCATATTTTCTCCCTGATGGTGATTCCGGCTAATGAATCATCAGTTTTAATCATTAGCGCATTATTATACCTTTTCTTAGTCACAAAGTTGGTAGCAAAAACAGGCCGTACATCCGGTTTGCTTAAGATTTTTAGAGAAACTAATCCCCCAGCAATTATACTAAACCAAAATGGGATAACTATCCCGATTGTATTTATCTGTTCTAATCAAGCGGCCCTTCAATATTTTTTAAAAAAAGAGCAGAAAACATTTTTCATCAATTGGGATGATATTAGAAATATTGAGCTGAAATCCCATTATTTTAAATCTCCAGATATCAAAATAACATTAAATATACAATTATTCCCAAGACCTTATAATCATCTCTTAATACGAGGAGATCTGCTAGCTGATCATGAAAAGAAGATAATCGATATTATTGAGAGCCATATTAAACAAGACAATATAGATCCAGAAACGCAGGAAATCAAACTACTGGAAAAGCGTAAGGATAAGTTATGTAAATATTTAGGCTGGCTATTATTACTGGCCTTGATAATAGATATTGGTGCACAAAAGGATGACCTTGTCCTATCTTTAATATTTGCGATAGTGATGGTTCTATTTATAGCCATTCTATCGTTTATGAGCTGGAATTATATAGAGCTTTATCGCTTGTTCAGAAAGCATACGATTGATGACTTGAATAAGCTCGAGCAAACTGATTTGGATAAGATACATAGTTCCTATAAAATGGACATATTTTTAGCGTTCATGACATGGTTGATGCAGTGGTCGTTATATACACTTATTTGTTTTGATATTATTCCAAAAGACACATGGATACTGGCTTTAGGTGTGCTATTAATTGGAAGCACTTTATGGGCTATGGGATTAAAATCCTATAACGGAACCATAACAACCACTATTTTTCAACAGGATGATGAGGCAAATTCTTTTCAGCCAAAGGAAGTTTTTTCAAGGAATTTAACGGTTAATGTTGATACTATTATCAGGCGGGAAAGCTTTATCAATAAAAACGATATTAAAATACTTGCCAGAAGAAACTTCGGTTCAATCATTATACTGGGGTTCTGGGGCTATTTTATCGTCAATAAAAAATTTAATTTTGGGGCGCCCATCGATAGCCTTTCTGCTATCGGACCATCCTGGTGGCCGGGTATGATACCAGAGTCCCTCATGTCTATTTCTGCTCCGATTATTATAAGTATTATGATCATCCAGCAGCTTTATAATAATGAGATATTGATTGGTAAGAATCATAAACGTAGCTGGAAATTATGGCAGCTATATAACGAAGACAGAAGTGCTGTCATGATATTCGACCAGACAGGGATGTCTATTCCGATTGTGTTTCTCAATAAAGACGAAATACTTGATTATTATCTGGAAAATGGTCAAAAGACTCTGTTTCTCCCGTGGGCAACTATTAAAAGCCTGGTGGCAGTCTCAAGGGAGCGAAGCGGGTTACAACAATATGTGATTACATTACGTACGCCTGTGTCATCACGCCTGGGCAGCATCATTAAGTTGCGTGGTGATATAGTCGAAGAGCAGCTTTTCGATTATATCAACACACAATTTATCAATAGTCATGTAGCGCTAGCACTTGAATGACTTATCGGTTGCCACCAACCCGATATTCCTCTATTGATGGTCGTGCATAACGCATAAGCGTTTGGTAATGATCATCCGAGGGAGTAAGGTAATGAGCGGCTATTTCTTTAAAAACACAGCTAAATATGCACTTTTCATAAGCGTTTCGATGATATCGCTGCAAGCGAATGCCTGGGATTTTACGCCTGATAGCACGCGCATCCTTTCCGATCCTGCTTTTTTCCCAACACAGGGGCAGGTTTATGGAACGACTGGTTATAGCTACAGCGGCGTAACGGGTGATATTACAAGTAATAACGGTGTGCGCGATCACTACCGGAATGATACAAATAATGTAAACCAGCGTCTTGAATATGGGATCACCAACGATATTATGGTTGGGGTAACGGATTCCTATGATTGGAGAAAAGATAAAGACAGCTATAGTAATGGTAACACATTTGATTATAATTTACGGGGGTTTACAGATCCGAGCTTTGAGGTTGACTGGCGGGCACGGGATCAGAAAGATTCTACGGCAAATCTGGATTTCTTTGCCTTTTATAGCCCGGATGCGTTCGATGCACGGCAAGCAACAACGACCCGCGATGGCAGGATAGCCTTTGGTGGGCAGACGGCTAGTCTAGGCAGTTCCGTCAGTTATGAGACGAAGGACTTTACCGCTTATGGTAGCGGAGAGGTGACCTATCTTGGAAGTCACAATTATGATACCTCATTTTTGACCAGCAGTTCGACCACGGATGATGATGCCCGTTGGCAATATAGCTTGTCTGTAGATACACAGACACGCTTATGTAAGGAATTTTCAGTGAATCTTGGGGCGACCGAAACCTTTAATACTAAGCTTGATGGTCATAATGCTGTCAATCAAAGCGTATTTAGCTATAATGCTGCTAATGTTACGGATTTGGCTGCGTCGTTTAATTATACGGTTATTCCCAATAAGTTGGTTGCGGCAATCACCTATAATTATGATATTTACGGAAGTAATAATCTTGTTTCGAATGGCCAGTTTATTGACCATTATAATAATGAGACGGGTAGTGTCGCCGGCGTAAAATTATTCTATACATTTAATTAATAGACAAAGGATACCCTGTTCCCAGGATGGCGCTCAAGCTTTCCAGCCAGTTCAAGTTCGAGGAGTACCATCAGCACAATTGCCGGGCGTAAGCCGGTTGCGCTGATGATATCGTCAATGCTGGACGGGCTTGGGCCCAATAGGCGGGTAATCTCATTGCGAACGTTGTTTAATTCATCATCGTCAGGCAGTTGGATCCCGCCATTTCTGAAATCAACCGGTTTGCGTTCAAATAATTCTCCTTGGCGCTCGCGCAAGTCGGCGATGACATCCATCACATCTTGTACGGATTCGACGAGTACTGCGCCTTGTTTAAGCAGATGGTTCGTGCCATTACAGCGTGGATCCAGCGGGAAGCCAGGAACAGCAAAGACTTCACGGTTTTGTTCCAAAGCCATCCGCGCGGTGATCAGTGAGCCGGATTTAAAGGTGGCTTCGACGACAATGACGCCATAAGATAAACCAGAAATAATACGGTTGCGCTGTGGGAAGCTGGTACCTTTCGGGGTGGCGCCTAGCGGCATTTCGGCTACAATCGCACCTTGTTCGGCAATAGCTTTGTATAAATCTTTGTTTTCAGGTGGATAAATCGAATCAATGCCACCGGCGATCACGGCGACCGTCCCATATTGCAGCGCCCCTTTATGGCAGGCCGTATCAATGCCCCGAGCCAGGCCGGAGGTGACGATCATATGGCGTTGCCCCAGCTCTTCGGCCAGTTTAAAGCCGAAACGGCAGCCGTTTGTTGAGGCATTGCGGGCACCGACCATCGCAATGGATGGCTTTTTTAGCATTGACGCATCGCCCATGACTGTAATAACTGGGGGATAATCATCAATATGGGTAAGAAATTTCGGATAATCCGGCTCGCAGGCAGCGATGATCCGCGCGCCGATCTTCTGGCAGCTCTCGATTTCTCGCTCTGCCTGGGCGATACTGCACACATTGATCTGTTTGGCTTTACCACCGCGCCGGGAAAGCTCAGGAGCCGCCGCCAGCGCGTCTTTTGCCGAGCCATAGATGCTGAGCAAGGCAAAAAACGTTTTCGTACCCACATTCTCGCTACGGATCAACCGCAGCCAGTTCAGGCGTTCATTATCAGAAATATCGGCAACTTCGTAAGGGACTGTTTTGGCGGCGCTTAGCATGGAAATACTCTCGATGAGATGGATATTTCCTCTAAACTAAACTATTCGTACACTAAGTCAACTATCGATATTAGTCGTCATAAACGTCTTTTCGATGTTTGATAGCAACAATGATGACGGTATCCGCTTCAATACGGTAAATGATGCGATAATCGCCCACACGTAGACGTCGATGTCCTTTAAGGCTAAAGCAAAGCGGCTTACCTAACCGAAGAGGATCTATAGTTAAGCGTTCTTCGATAGTGCGTTTAATAAGAGCCCGTATCGTGGAAGGCAGGGCAGGAATATGTTTCTCTATCACCTCTTCCATATAACGGATTTGGTATTTTATTTCCATGCTTCGTCATGGCTGTATGTTTTAGCGCCATCAATATCTATTCTCGCAGCCATTTTGGATAAATAAAAATCCTCACGAAGCTCTAATGCTTCAAGAGCAAGCTCGCGTACAAGACGTGCGACGGATTTATGTTCCTTAAGCGCCAGATCCGAAAGTAACCCAGCAGTTGCTTCTTCAAAAGTGACATTAATTCTTGGGTTTTTAGACATGATGAATATCTCATTAAATGGTTGGGATAATTCTAGGTGTAACAGTTTTACATCACTTTGTCAATGTGGATATCGTCGTTAGCTGTAGACGCACCCCTAAAAGAATGGTATAAGCCGATAGTTATAAAATTATAGATAAATCTATGAACGCCACTCAAAAACGATTACGTAAACGATATAATGCCGAGCGGCGCTTCAAGCTCTATGGCATTTTGGCGATTGTTATCTCCTGTAGCTTTCTGGCATTTCTGCTCACTTCCATTATCTCTAAAGGCTACACCGCGTTCTGGCGGACGGAAATACGGCTTTCGATTGCTTTTGATCCGGCACAAATCGATCCGGATCATGTGCCGGCCAATATCGATCTCAAAAATGGCGATTATACGGCGTTGATCCATCAGGCGCTTAAGGTGCAGTTTCCACAGATAACCGGGCGAGGGGAGTTGTTCCAGCTTTATAGCTTGATGAGCCATGATGCTGGGTTTAGCCTTCGTAGAATGGTGTTGAAAGATCCTGCATTGCTAAATACGACAGTGGACGTATGGCTGCCCGCTTCCAGTGATGTGGATATGTTGATGAAAGGGCGGGCGGCGGGTGCGTTGGAAGGACAGCGGCGTTTGAAAGATAACCAGGTGGCTTGGTTGGGGAAAATAAAAGAAGATGGGGCGATACGCTCCAGTTTTAACTGGCCGTTTTTTACCAATGGTGATTCCCGGGAGCCGGAGCAGGCGGGGATTGCCGGTAGCTTTATCGGATCATTGCTGACGGTTGCGGTATGTATGCTGCTGGCGCTGCCGCTTGCGGTGCTGACGGCGACGTATCTTGAGGAGTTTGCTCCGAAAAACTGGTTTACCGATATGATTGAGGTCAATCTGAATAATCTGGCGGCTGTGCCATCGATTGTATTCGGGCTGCTGGGGCTTTCGGTTTATCTCGGATTTATGGGATTGCCGCGTTCCTCCTCGCTGGTGGGGGGATTGACCCTTGCCTTGATGGTGATGCCGACAATTGTGATTACCACCAGGCAGGCGATCAAAGCGGTGCCACCGTCCATTAAGGCCGGGGCGATGGCGCTTGGCGCCTCATCGTTGCGGGTAACGATCGATTTTACGATACCGCTCGCCATGCCAGGTATTATGACAGGGACGATTCTCGCCGTAGCCCGCGCGCTTGGGGAAACAGCGCCGCTGATTATGATTGGAATGGTTGCTTTTATCGCCGATATCCCGCATCATGTCACCGATCCGGCGGCGGCGATGCCGGTACAGATTTATTTGTGGTCAACCAATCCGGAGGTGGGGTTTGTTGAGAAAACTTCTGCGGCGATTATGGTATTGCTGGCACTGTTGATGGTGATGAATGCGCTGGCTATTTATTTGCGCAAAAAATTCGAACGTAGATGGTAAAATGAAGAAAAAATCGGCGGATAATGACAATATTAAAATTAGTGCGCGGGATGTCAATCTGTTCTATGGCGAAAAACAGGCGCTTTTTAATATCAATCTCGATATGCGGGCGAATCATGTCACCGCGTTGATTGGTCCTTCCGGCTGTGGGAAATCATCCTTTATCCGCTGTATTAACCGGATGAATGATTTAGTGGCGGGCTGCCGTATCGAAGGTTCTATCAACATTAATAATGCCGATATTTATGACAAAGAACTCGATGTCGTTGATTTGCGTGCCCGGGTAGGGATGGTATTCCAAAAACCTAACCCGTTTCCAAAATCGATCTATGAAAATGTTGCGTATGCCCCGCGTCTGCATGAGATGGTCAAAAATAAAGCCGAAATGGATAGTCTAGTCGAAAATAGCCTGCGGAAGGCAAGTCTGTGGGATGAAGTAAAAGATCGGCTTAGCAGTCCGGGAACGGCGCTTTCAGGAGGGCAGCAACAGCGTTTATGTATTGCGCGGGCCATTGCTATAAATCCCGAAATTATTCTGATGGATGAGCCATGTTCAGCGCTTGATCCTATTGCTACTGCCCGTGTCGAAGAGCTGATAGACGAGCTTAAGGCGCATTTTACGATTGTGATCGTCACCCATTCGATGCAGCAGGCTGCGCGTATCTCACAGCACACTGCTTTTTTCCATCTAGGGAAAATTATCGAATATGGTAATACCAGTCAGATATTCACTAATCCAAAAATACAACAGACGCAGGATTATATCACCGGACGTATTGGCTAATATTCTCAATGATGGTGCTACTCTCATCGCCTCAATTCATCTGTTGCCCCTAACACGAGTATCTGCGTGCCCTGATAGTTGTCACTTCGCCTGATAATTGCCGCCCTATATGCTTTTCAACAAAACTGCTGTGATTCTTCTCTGGCAATGCCGAAACCGTATAGCCGTCTTTGTTGACGAGGGTCCGGTCGGCTCCCGCTGCCTGTTTGATTGCCGTCTTTCTTTGTGCATCGGGGATAAGCGTAGACGCACCCGCTTTGCACAGGGCTTGTATCGCGGGGATATCACGGCGGATCACGGCGCGGTGCAAGCCGCTATTGCCATTTATATCGAGCGCATCATGGATGGCGGGGTTTAGCCCCTGGAAACCGGTCATTATGGCGATATCGCCGGCGGTTAATTGTTCGTGGTTAAGGGTGTTGATATCAATCAGCGGCGGCGGTGCGGTATCACCGAAATAATTGACGACATGCCGGGTAAGTTCCTTCAGCTTATCCATCAATCCGTCATCCAGACCACCTTTTTGCGACCGCATGATCGCGCGGTGCAGCGGGGTATTGCCATCGATGTCAGGACGGTTATAGATACCGGGACAGCGCTCTTCCAGCTCTTTTATGTTCTTAGGCGGTTGGTTGATGAGATAATGATCGACCGGCGTATAGCCTTTATTGAGCGTGGTTACATCCAGCCCGGCTGCGACCAGATGATCGACGGAATGTGGCTGCTTGAAACGCTCATGCAGCAATAGGTCCTGCCTAACCAGGATGGTTGGGGCAATCTCGCTGAAAAACGGGACCATCTCCCCCGTATCGGTTTCAATTGCCAAACGCTGATGGCCATTAAGCAGGGTAATATCCACCCCCACTTCCAGCATTTTCTTAAACCGCTCAGGAAATTTCCGCGCGCGGTGCAGAGGTGTATTATGATTGACATCCCGGCCATTTAGCAGCGTCATATCTAGCGTCTTTAAAAAATGCACATCGTTGCGATCGATCAGCGCATCTATCGACGCTGTACCATCGTCGCCTAAACGATGCGAATCAGCACCGGCTGCCACCATCCGTGCGAAGTTATGAATATCGTTCCGCTTAGCAATGCCATGCAGCACGGTCTGTCCATTTATATTCGCAAGCGGCAGGTTAAGATAGCTACTATATCTCTTTAATGCATCGCTGGAAATCTCCGGCGTTACCTGCAGAAGATTATCGATAATCGTTTCCTTATGATTATTTACCTGCAGGGCATGGGCCGAATGATATATATATTCTCTATTCCCCCAATGCCTATCTCTTACTATGCCGCTGCCCTTGGATAATAAGCTAGTAAATGCGGTCACATTATCTTTTTGCAATGCCGCCTGCGCCAAGCTATTACCCTGATGATCCTTTGCATAAATTTTATCACCTGCTTCTATGATCTCGTCACGAAAGGTCTGGATAATAAAATTCTGGCCCTGATTAACGGCATGGGTGAGTAGGGCTACAACAAATTCTCCTATTGCTGGAAGGGCAGCAATGGGCTCTCTTATATAGCTGAGTTCATTAAGAGCCGATTGCCCTTTATATTGTTTTCTCTGCCAATCATCCTGGCTGGGGTTCAGCCATAAAACGGCTTTCATGTTATTCCCGTTAATCGCAGCACTGAGTAGCGACGGCATATTTTCCGGCCACCGATGTTCCTGCGTCACCCCTATTTCATCAAGCAGTGGGAGTTGGTCGTTTTTGATTGCCGTATGAAATACCGATGTGATCATAGATGTCTTCAGCGGTACCCCGGCTGCATGTAATTTTTTGATGGCATTCGCCTGACCGGCCTTGGTAAGCTTATCCATCAGCTCTTGCCATACCCCATCACTGACGATGTTATTTTGCGCAATCATCGCGGCGGCATCTTCATGCCCTGCTTCACATAAATGCGTCAATAAAACAAGATGATTTGGAACGCTATTATAGCCGCCGTTTTCAGCAGGGATAATTTCTTTATTCAATTGTGGACAGGTACGAATTGCTCCAGCAACGGCGCTGATAAATCTATTAATATCATCTTTTAACTTGTCACCATGACCATTAAATGTCAGGTGATTAAAATAAGATCCATATAGTCCAAGATCAACGCCTCCCTGTGTTTTATCAATACCGTATTTCTTCAGGCCATTGATAATTTTTCCCACTACAACCCGTTTTTCTTCGATACTGGGGTAATTGCCCATGCCTACGTAAAACAGATGTTCATGATAGATGGCACGCTCATCGTTCGTTAGATTAAAATCTTCGAGTTCATCAAGCGCCTTCTTCTCATTGTGGAAGATCATATGTCGTATCCATGAGCGTCCGTTAGACATTATACGTGGCGCGCCGGCAGCAAGCATGGTTTTCACTGCAAGGGTTTTTTCCTCATCAATATAATACTTGAGTAATTGACCGCTTTCTTCAACCTTACCAGAGATAACTATTCTCAATGCATCGGTTTTTTCATGCTCACATAAATCTTTCATCAGATATATGTAAGGGGGAATCCCTTTCACACCCTGCTTAACAATTGCCTCAGCTACCGCACTGATGAATTCGGGAAATCTATTGCGATGCGCTAGTTTTAATTGGTCGGCAATACACCGATAATCTGTCAAGTTAATGCCGCCTGTTTCTGGATCTATACCATGTCGCTGGACAATCGTCATCATCTTAAGAGCTGCGGATGATCGCGCCCTTTTATCCTCTCCTACCAACGCTTTCATAGCATATTGATAGGGATAATGTTGCCGAACGTTTTTTTCTGACTCGGTGAGGGTTAGGTGATCCAGTTTATCATCATGCCCATTCTCGATCATCACCCTGATCCAATCATCTTTGCTAATATTCCCCGGGTCGAGGATCGCGCTCGCAGCAAACATGGTACGTACGTTCTCCGCCAGACCATTTTTGCAATAGTTCCCTAATAAAGCTGTTCTCAGGTTTGATTTGCCACGAAGAGCAATCACCAATGCATTTACATGCCCCCTTTCACAAAGTTTTTCCGCGACAGGGTTAAGGTTGCCTTTTATTTGACCTTTATGGTTAATCATTGCTTCAGCAACGACATCGATAAATTGCGGTTTCATCGGCTCCGTTAGATAGTATATCACCTCACTAAAGCGGTCGATATCAAATCCACTCGCGCCTATACCATGGACCTGAATCATACCGATCAATTCATTTCCAAGCACGGTTTTTTCAGACGGATCTTTCTCACTGATAAGATCATGACAGATAGTTTTAACATCACGATGATTATAGAGTGATCGTTCGGCTTCATTGAAAGGAAAATTTTGTGGAAAACTGCGCCGATACCCTTTACCGATCGCAATCTGCAGCCAGGTCTCACCCTGTGCATTTACGACATCTCTGGGAGCATGGGCCTCAATCAGTTTGCCGATAACAGATACATTGCCCGCTTCGGCATGATGCAACAGCAACAGGCCTAGGTCCTCTGGCCCCTGTAGCAGATGAGTAAGCACGTCCATATCACCGTTTTCACAGATTTGTATACGTAGTAGATGCAAGCTCTCGGCATTATCATGAGCGCCGATTTTCTCCAAGTTGCCATGTTTCTGAAGATGTCCTTTTATGGCCTCATAGGTCACGGCGGCAAATGTTGCCTGGGTGGTGGCATCCATCAGATCATAGAGGGTTTTATAATCGCTCAGCGCAATACCCCCTTGTTTTGGATCAATGCCGTTATCACTCATCGCATTAACAAGCTGGTTAGCGAGTTGCGCTCGCTCCTCTCTCGAGCTTAGTTGATGCGCGACCAGTATTTGTGGGATATAAGGAGCGTTATAGTGCCGTTTTTCGTCCTCGGTTAGGCCAGCCTGCTGGATATGCAGGCAATAGGCGGCGATTGGTTGCGTCAATGTAGCGATTAATTGCGCGTTTTTATGCTCGAGATCCCCTTGTCCCCTAAAATGCGAATCTATCTCAGCTTGAGTCGCTGTTCCCGTAACAAATTTATGAAATTTTTCTATAATGTTATGACTATCCCCTTTGGTGACAGCCTTATAATGCTCAAGCGCCTTACCTGTCTGGTTATTCGCAAGCATAGATTCAAGCACCCATTTACCGGTCCGTAAATCATTAGTTTCTACAAGCGGGCACAACGCATATCCCAACCAGGACTGAACCGCTTGTGCAGCACCTGCTTTATTCGCACGAGTAAGTGTATTAACAAGCGGAAGAACGGCAGGAATAACTGCCGCTATATTCTCAAATAAATCCCCTTCACATAGAGCATCATAAGTATTTTCCGGCCGTGGCATAGGTGCTCCATTTTAATATTTGATTAACAATGATATATCATAATTAATTTATATTTACAATATTTAAATAAAACAACTTCGTTATCGACATCTCACTGCTTCAGTATATCAGCCAGTGTCTTGGGAAAATTTCATTATCTATGGCGGCTACAATTTAAATTGGGAAAAGGTGAGACGTGCTTAGCGTATATTTACGCACGAATGTGCGCAGTACTCTCAATTGATCAAACTGGGGAACTTGAAGAAGTCGGTTTCTTCTTCATCCTTGCGGGATGCATTGCTCAGAAGGGTACGTAATTTAGGTTCGATAGTAATGGTTTGCGGTTCGATATGATGGTCCTTGAGGAATTTCTTCTTCAAATCATCAGGAATGATAAAGGGAATATAGATGCTCGCATAGGGATTGATACGCTCGATCATCGGCAATAATAAGGCGCTGTTCAGCTCATCCGTCGCATCCCACTGGCCTTGCAAATTATTGACTAGCGTCATTTCCGGTATTGGCTGGATGGTGACCGGAATCGGCGTCGGTACCGGGATCGGTACCGATGTAGGCGGCGGCGGTATGGAGATCACGATCGGTGGTACCACCGGATCAGACACAGGGATCGGCGTTGGTACGGGTGTCGGAGGAGGAGGAGGTGGAGGTGGAGGTGGAGGTGTATAGCCACCACCACCACCGCCGCCTCCAGCGGCTGCAGTAACGATCAAGCCAATGGCGTTATTGGCATAGGTGAATCCATACCCCATCGTCGAAGTCAGGCTGCCAGTGCTATAGTCGATATTATATGTCCCGGCGCTATCGCTCGTCACATAGCTGGTCGTGCCATTGATACTGCCGCCGCGCACATCCTTGCTGCTATCGGAACCAAGATAGCCGCTGACGGTGTAGCTATATCCAGTGAGGTTGGTGCTGTCGCCGTCGGTGATCGTTTCGCTGCCAGGAGTTATGGTTAAGAGCGGCGTGATGCTGTAGAGCAGGCCGTTACCACTGCCCAGGGCTGGGCAGGAACCGCCGTAGGTACAGCTGTAGCGGGTGAAGTTATTGGCTAAACTGCCGACTGTATCATTAGCCGGATCGACGGAATAGACCAGCCATCTGCCAGCGGCGTTGGTTGCGGCAAGCGCGGTGCTGCCTGAATTATTAGTGAAGACGCCATCGACGAGGGTGATGGCATTGCCGGTTGCATCGCCGGTAATGGCGGTCGTGCCTTCCAGATCGAAGGTAGAAGCGTCACTTGTGGCGTTATGGGTTGCGCCAATCTTATCTTTCGCTTCGGCAAGGATAGCGCCGCTTGCAGCGTTAACGCTACTGTTATCCATGTAAATACCATCATTAGCGCCGGCTACTCCATCGCCACCATAGCCGATGAGGATAACATTACCGGAGCCGGTAGAACTGATCGTACTGCCGCCCATAGAAATACCTTCATTATCTATTCCGCTGCTGTTACCGCCCGTACCGGTGAGGGAAATATTGCCGCCGGTGGTGATAGACGCATTATCGAATAGGTTAATCCCTGCATTGCCAAATGTTCCCGCGCTACCAGTACCGCTCATAGTGATATTGCCGGAAGTTGAGGAAATGCTGGTGCCACCTGCACCAGAGATGAAAATCCCGATATTGCTGTCGCTGGTAGCCGTACCTCCGTTACCGGTGAAGGAAATATTGCCGCTGGTGGTGCTGATTTGTGCGCCATTTTCTATATCAATACCCAAGGCCGATTCCGTTCCATTACCGCCAGTACCGATGATAGTGATATTGCCTGAATTGGAGCTAATCGTGCCGGAAGTGTAAATAACAACCCCCTCATTACTATACGCCGTTCCATTGCCGCCGGTGCCATTGAGTGTGATATTGCCACTAGTCGCGTTAATGGAGCTACCATTTTCTATATAGAGTCCATATAGGGTATTCGTGCCCGTGCCGCCTGTACCAGCAACGATGATATTGCCGGAAGTGGAAGAGATAGCTGTATTGTCAAGATCCGTTCCATAAATCTCCGCCCATGGACCAGTACCGCCGGTACCGCTAATGGAAATATTGCCACCGGTTGAGCTTATCGAAGCGTTCTTGGTCCATAGCCCCGTTGCCCCATCAGCATTATCGGCAGCAGTGAGGGTGATATTGCCATTGCCTGCGCTCAAGGTTGATCCATTCAGGTAAATCCCCTCATTATAACTAGCGTCACCCATCGCAGCCATCGTGGTTGGAGCTGTTCCGCCCCCTAAGGTGATATTGCCCCCATTTGAGCTGAGAGTAGAACTGCCGACCTGGATCGCGCCAGTGGTGGCACCCGTGCTGTCACTGCTATCGGAATCGAGGAGGATATTCATTTTCTGAGCAGCACCATTTTGAATGGTCAGGCTGTTGCCGACAATGATATTGCGATCGGAGATGACGCTTAAGGCAGAGGTTGCCGTAGCACTGCCGGTGACGTTACCGCCGATGGTGATATCGGAGAGGCCGTAGGTTTCGAGGGTTAGGCTATTCCCTGTCAGCGTTTGTGTTCCGCCGGTGGTAATACCGCCGGTACCGGTAATGATATTGGTCGGCGTTTCAAATGAAGCTGTTCCGACATTGACGGCAGCGCTGCCATTGCTCAGGCCGATCGTCGTATCTGCGGCGCGGGTGATATGGCTGAGGAAAGTAGCGCCTACTACTAGCGTACCAGTTCCCCCGGAAACTGTACCTACATCAAGTGAGGTTCCCGAGGTGCGCTGCTGGATGAAGATATTGCCGCTGGTATTGAGGATCGTCCCATTCCATGTGGCAGTATTCTGGTTAAGGATAATATTACCGCTAAAGCTGGTGCCACCAATAGTATATGTGTTGCCAACGAAATCGACTGATTTACCTTGACTGGTAATGGTAATATTACCGGAACCGGTCGAGGTAATGTTCCCTGCGTTCATCAGTCCCCATTCGGAAATATTACCATTCACGCCACTGGTAGCGTGAATGGTAATATTTCCGGTACCGCTGGTGCTAATCGTGCCATTTTGACTCAGCCCCAAATCATCCCCGAAACTACTACCACCAGTCCCTGTTATGGTGACGTTACCACTCGTGGAAGCGATTGTTCCATAATTAGCGATAGCAACATTAAAGGAGCCGCTACCATTCCCGCCACCATTGCCCGTCATTGAAAGATCGCTGCTTCCGGTAGTAATGCTACCCAGAATTTGCACACCGTCATTCCAGCCGCCACCGCCACCGCCACCTGTACCACTTACGATTAAATTGCCGCTGCCAGTTGCAGTGAGACCATTCGTGCTATCAATTTCAATACCATTGCTGCTCGTATCGCTTGCGCTACCATAGCCATTGACGGTAAGGTTGCCATTGCCCGTGCTGCTGATTGACGATCCAACACCGCTGACATTTACCCCATTATTCGTATCAGCATAGCCTGCTCCATTGCCGGTGACAGTCATATTGCCATTGGCGGTAGTAATCAGTCCAGCTGTATCTACAGCTACCCCATAATTGAACTCATAACCAGCAGCGCCTGTACCGGTTACTGTCACATTACCGGAAGTGGAAGCGATTTCACTGCCAGCACCGCTGACATAAACACCGTAATTATCATGATAGCCACTAGTGGTACCGCCTGCGCCGCCCGTGCCGGTAACGCTAAGGGTGCTGGTGGTTGTAGTAATTATTCCGCTATTCCGGACATAAACACCAAAATTATCGGTGGCACCGGCGGCTCCGTTACCAATAACAGTAAGAGTACCGGTACCGGTACTCTCTATACTGCCGCCATAAACCTCAATACCATAGTTATTGACGGATGCACTCGTACCTGTTCCGTTTCCAGTAATAGTCGCATTAGCGCCATTGGTCGAAATAGTGCCTCCTGCACCTATTAGAATACCTGTGCCTGACAGATCGCCTGCCCCTGCTGTACCCGTCACAGACATGATGCCCCCCGTGCCGGTATGGCTGATGGTAGCATTGTTGTACACTCCCCAATTAGTAAATCCGGAATTATTACCATTTCCGCCATTCCCGGTAACACTTAAGGTAGCAGTGCCGCCTGTTGTAATGAGGCCGCTAGTCTCCAGATCAATCCCAAGATTTTGCGCATCCGCACCAAATGCACCTGTACCAAGCACGGTAACATTGCCGCTTACGGAACCAATCCTACTGCCGGCGCCATTGATACCAACCCCATAATTATCTGAACCAAAAATATCTCCGGCACCTGTACCAGTTACGCTAAGGTTACCGCTGCCGGTAGCAACATTGCCGCCGCCATAGACATGCACACCATCGTCAAAATTCGTGCTAAAACCACCATTGCCGGTACCATTACCCCCCGTGCCAGTAAGGGTTAAATTACCGCTAGTGGTGGATATGGTGCCACCATTAATGGCAATACCATTATTACTGTTCGTACCAGCATCATAACCATGACCGGTTATGATGATATTACCCGCGCCTGCGCTAATCGTTGAACCATTGAGAGCGATACCGTTAATATAGGTGGCATCCCCGATCGCAGCCATCGTCGTCGGTGCTGTTCCGCCGCCTATGATGATATTGCCGCCGTTTGAGGTGAGGGTGGAACTGCCGATCTGGATTGCGCCAGTAGCAGCAGCCGTAGCATCACTGCTATCGGAATCGAGGAGGATATTCATTTTATGGCCAGCACCATTCTGGATCGTATAACCGTTACCAATGACAATATTCTGGTCGGAGATGAGGCTTAAACTGGAATCTATCGAACTGCTACCGGTGACATTACCGGCGATGGTGATATCCGATAGACCATAGGTCTGCATGGTCAGGGCATTTGCATTCATCGTCTGCGTGCCGCCGGTAGTAATACCGCCCGTACCGGTAATAATATTGGTTGGAGTTTCAAACGTTGCCGTACCAACATTAACGGCAGCGCTGCCATTGCTGAGGCCAATCGTTGTATCGGCGGCACGGCTGATATGACTGAGGAAGGTTGAGCCTACCACCAATGTACCTGTGCCACCGGCAACCGTTCCCACATCCAGCGAGGTTCCTGTCGTGCGCTGCTCTATGAAGATATTACCGCTGGTATTAAGGGCTAGGCCACCCCATGTCGCGGTATTCTGGATGAGGGTGATATTCCCGCTATCACTTCCTCCGCCGATTGTACCGTTTGCACTATCATAAAGATCCTGAGCTCCATTCGCGCCCGTTGAGGTAACGGTAATATTACCAGTACCGGTTGAGGTGAGATCTCCGCCAGTGAGATACAGGCCATAATTTGTCGCAACACTACCTTCACCAGTGGCAATAACAGTGATATTTCCAGAGGTGGAGGTGACATTCCCCCCGAGGTTAATACCATAATTATGACTACTGGCATTACCCCCCTGACCGGTCATCGAAATATTGTTGGTGGCAGTCATATTACTATCAATAACAATCCCGATATTTTCATTCGAGGCGTTGCCTCCGGTACCACTAAAGCTGATGTTACCGCCGCTGCTGATAGTAGAAAAGTAATCGAGAAATATACCATTATTGTCATTACCAGTGCCATTGCCACCGGTACCGGTGATGATGAGGTTACCACTGCCAGCGCTGTTAATAAGACCGCCAGCTGTTACATAAACACCATGGTTAGTGCTTGTACCATTGCCACCTGTTCCGGTGATGGTGACGTTGCCGGAAGTTGATGAAATCTGGGCGCCGGTACCACCATCATCATCGTTGACAACAATCCCATAATTGCTGTCTGCAGTGCCATTGCCGCCAATACCAGTGACGGATAAGTTGCCACTGCCGCTGCTAATATTGCCGCCATCTTGTATATTAACACCAATATTAGAAGAAGTGCCATTACCACCTGTTCCGGTGACGACGACATTACCGGAAGTTGATGAAATCTGCGAGCCGCTTCCACCGCTATTATTATTGACAAAGATACCAAAATTGTCGTACGTGCCATTGCCACCATGACCGGTCACGGTTAGGTTGCCGCTGCCGGTGGTAATGTTGCCACTATTTTGAACAACAATCCCACTGTTCAGAAACGTACCGTTGCCGCCTGTGCCACTCACGGTGAGGTTACTGCTGACTGTTGTAATCGTTCCCCACCCTCCACTGCCAATGACATTAATCCCATCATTATTGCTGGTGCCATTATTACTGCCATAGCCTTGGACAAGCACGTTGCCGGTGCCAACGCCGATAATATTACCGGCATTATAAATACCGGAATTACCACTACCACTACCATTACCATAACCATCAATCACAACATTACCGCTATGGCCGGTAATGGTAGCGCCTGCTTCAATATCCACGCCGTAATTATTGATTGTACCATTACCACCGGTACCGGTAATCAGCAGGTTGCCGGAAGTAGAGCTAATCTGGCTGAGGCAACATCCGATATAGACACCGGTATTGGAGCCTCCCGTACCGTTAGCGCCGCCCGTACCGGTAAGGGTAATATTACCGCTGCTGCTGGTAATCTGGGCATTATGAATATAAATCCCGTAATTATTAGAAGCACCATCATAGCCTAAACCATTGATCACAATATTGCCGCTGCCGGAATTTATGACAGCGCCAGAGTTGATACTAACCCCACTATAATAGCTACTGTTATTGATCCCAATCGCTGCCATCGTCAGCGGAGCTGTGCCGCCACCTATCGTGATATTACCACCGTTAGACTGTACTATTGCACCGGAGCCTATATAAATCTGGCCGTTGCCGCTTTGGGTTGAGTCGCTGCTATCGGAATCGAGAAGGGTATTTAATTTATGCCCGCCGCCATTCTGGATGAAATCACCGTTGCCAATGAAGATACTCTGGTCGGAGATAAGATTAAGCGCTGTATCCACCGAGCCGCTGCCGGTGATATTGCTGCCGATGGTGATATCGGATGCGCCATAGGTTTCGAGAGTTAGGCGATTGGAGCTTACCGTCTGCGTTCCACTGGTAATAATGCCGCCCGTGCCCGTAATAATCGAGGTTGGCTGGGCAAAGGTAGCGGTGCCAACATTGACCGCACCGCTACCATTATTGATGCCGATAGTGAGTGATGCAGCGCGGAGGATATCACCGAGGAAGGTGTTATCTACCACCAATGTGCCAGTACCGCCTCCCACCGTACCCACATCAAGCGTGGTGGGGGTGGTGCGTTGTTGGATGAAGACATTGCCGCTGGTATTGACGCCAAGCGTATCCCAGAAGGCGGTATTCTGGATGAGGGTGATATTGCCGCTATCACTTGCCCCACCAATAGTATCCGTCGCTGCGCTATCCTCTTTAAAATCAACCGCGTTATTTTTGCCGGTAGAGGTGAGGGTAATATTACCTACTCCTGTGGAAGTAATATTACCGCCGTTAAGATAGGTGCCATTACTATTACCCCCGGAACTATTACCGGCAACAGCTGTGATAACCAGGTTACCACTTCCGGTGGTAATATTACCACCTGATTCAATATCAACGCCGATATTCTGATTCGTTCCTGTTCCACCGGTACCATTCACTGTGATATTACCGGAAGTCGAGGCAATCTGGGCACCGCTACCGAAGAGAAAAACTCCTTCATTGAGTGAACTTGTGCCATTACCCCCTTGGCCGGTCACAGAAAGATTACCGCTTCCGGTAGTGATGAAAGCGCCGTTTTCAATATCAACACCAGTATTATTAAAGGTACCATTGCCGCCCGTACCAATCACCGTCACATTGCCGGAAGTAGAAGAAATTTGAGTACCGACACCAATCATATAAATCCCTTCATTACTATCGAATAAATCATTACCCCCTTGGCTGGTTACAGAAAGATCACCGCTTCCTGTAATAATGCTGGCGCCGCCATCCATATATATCCCCATATTAATCCCGCCTGTACTATTACCAGCGGTAGCGTTTATGGTGATATTGCCGGTGGTTGAAGAAATGGCGGAACCGATGATGTTCATGCCATAGCTACCTACTAAACCGTTGTTATCGCCATTGGCGGTGATAAATATATTGCCGCTGCCGGTAGTAATGGCGCCATTATCTTCAATATCAATACCAATATTGCTGTCACCGGTACCAGCGCCGCCTTGGCCGATAAGGGTTAGATTGCCGCTGCTATTGCTGATAACCGCGCCATTATAGACATAGACACCATAGTTATCATGTGTACCATTACCACCTGTTCCCGTGACGACGACATTGCCGGAAGAGGAGGAAATCTTGCTGCCGACATCGGTGATATTGATACCGACATTACTATCCGCCGTACCGTCGCTCCCGCCGGTGCCGGTGACGGTGAGATTACTGGTAGTGGTGGTGATTTTACCACCTGCAACAATATCGATCCCATCATTATTGGCGGTGCCGATAACATAACCTGATCCATCAAAACCACTATCGCCTTCTACAACTAACGCGCCGCTACCCGTGCTTGTGATGGATGAATTATTGATATAAATTCCGCTATTATAGTCGGTATCGCCAATTCCATGTCCTTCAACCTCTAAATGTCCGGTCGTCGTGGTAATAAGGCTGCCACTTTCCATATCTATCCCATAATTATGATCGGTGCTGTAAGAAACGCCCACATTATCTTGACCACCAGAACCCTGAATTAGCATATTACCGCCATTCGTCGAAGTGATCGATCCCGCATTCATATAAATACCGGAATTATGGTCAGGAAGATCAGCCCCGCTATCATGTCCGGCACCATAACCGTCTACTTCAAGGTTACCGCTGCCGGTCGTAATAATGCCGCTTGCTTCGATCGCAATACCATAATCATGATCATGGGCGCTTGCCCCGGTTCCGGTGACTAATACGTTGCCGGATGTTGAGGCAATTTCACTGCCGGCTCCGGTGATCAACACCCCATAATTATCATGATAACTGCTTGACGTACCACTTGCCCCGCCCCCGCCCTGGACGGTGAGATTGGCGCTGGTGGTGGTTATTTTACCGCCGGCAACAATATCAATCCCATCATTATTGGTAGTACCCGAAGTTGGATCACCAGGAACACCATCGTTCCCACCATAACTACTGATGGTGATATTACCTGTGCTGGTAGAGGTGATCGAACTGGCGCTTAGATAAGTGCCACTATTATGGTCGGCAGTGCCCCATCCATAGGCATTGATGGTCATAATCCCACTGGTGGTGGTAATGAGGCTGCCATTTTCAATATCAAGACCGTAATTATAAGAAGTTCCACCATTATCACCCTGGTCATCGCTACCGCCATAGCCTTGTATAAGCATATTGCCGCCACCCGTGCTGGTGATGGAACCGCTATTCATATAGATACCGACATTATGATCGGCAACGGCAACACCATCGCCACCATAGCCATCTACTTCCAGGTTACCGCTGCCTGTAGTAATCAAGCCGCTTGCTTCAATCGCAATGCCATAAGCATAGTTGTAGCAACAGCCCAAACCAGTAATAAGCATATTGCCTGATGTTGAGGCGATCTTGCTGCCAACGCCGCTAATCAATAAGCCGTAATTAGTATTGCTGCCAGCACCTGCTTCCGATCCTACACCTTGGCTGAAAATATTGATATCACTGGTCGTTGTGGTGATACTACCACCTGCCAAGATATCCATCCCATCATTATTAGTGGTACCATTATGGTGACCAGACCCATCATAGCCACCCGTAGCAGTAATGCCAATATTGCCGGTGCCAGTAGAGGTAATGGAGGCATCATTAATATAAATACCGATATTATGGTCGGCGGTGCCCCAACCATTGCCGTTGAGTATCATAATGCCGCTAGTGGTGGTGATCAAACTGCCATTTTCAATATCAAATCCGTAATTATGATCGGTGCCACTAGCATCACCCGCGCCATCACTACCACCAAAAGCTCCGAGGTTCATATTACCGCCGCCGGTAGAGGTGATCGAACCGCTATTCATATAAATACCGATATTATGATCGGCAACGGCAAAACCAGCGCCACCATAGCCATCCACTACCAGATTGCCACTGCCTGTCGTGATCAGTCCGCTTGCCTCGATCGCGACACCATAGTTATCGTTATAATTTTGGCCGCCCCAGCCTAGAACTGTAACATTGCCTGAGGTTGAGCCGATTTTGCTGCCGGCGCCGGTGATCAATATACCGTAATTATCGTGGGTGGCGCTAGTCTGGTCAGCGCCACCACCCCAGCCCTCGATCTTAAGATCACCAGTGGTGGTGGTGATTTTACCGCCTGCTACGAGATCAATCCCGTCCGTATTGGTAGTGCCATGGTTAGAACCTGGGCCCTGTATATTGGCACCACCATAACCCTGGACAAGTAGATTACCGCCGTTGGTTGAAGTAATCGATCCAGCATTAATATAAATGCCTGCATTATGATCGGTAACACCAAAGCCATCACCATCGATCTCTGCATTGCCGCTGCCGGTAGTAATGAGGCCGCCAGCTTCAACAGCAATTCCATAATTATAGTTATTGCTAGCATCAGTGAAGACGTCACCATCGCCTGAAACCAAGACATTGCCAGAGGTTGAACTAATTTTGCTGCCCGCACCAGTGATATAAATACCATAGTTGTTATTAAAGGTAGGGTCTGTACCAGCCCCAAGGAATCCAGCCGTTCCACCAGCCCCGCCACCACTAACATTAAGATCCCCACTAGCCGTACTAATGACGCTTCCTGCTTCTATATCCACACCATAGTTATAGCTGCTCCCCATGGTATCACCTATCCCGTCCGTACCACCAGTACCATTAATAACGACATTGCCACTACTCGTATTGGTAATGGAACTGTTATTCAGAGAAACACCATAATTATGGTCACCAGTTCCCCCGCCATTTCCGGTTACGGTTATAATACCACTACCGCTACTGGTAATGCTGCTGTTGGTTAAATAAACACCATCATTTTGCGCGGCTCCCCAACCACTACCTCCCCAGATGGTAATATTACCACTGGTTGATTCTATCGTTGAGCCGTTAAGATAAAACCCATAGAGGTTATTAGCGGATGAATTCCCCATATATCCTAGGCCTTGAATGGCAATATTACCGGCACCGGAATTAATGGTGCTTGAGGTGACGGAAACTGCAATGGGATTAGCAGCAGTACCATCGGCGGTAAAATTACCAAATGTAATATTACCACCATTTGAATTGAGCGTTGCGCTATTCACCGCGATTGCCCCACTCTGATTCGCTGCGCTATCCGGCAGAATAGATATATTGAGCTTGCCCACGGTTGAGGTGATACTCGCATTGACGAAAATGCTTTCATAAGCCGATAATGTCAGTGTTGCATCTCCCCCCGCTGTTTTTGCAATCGGGCTGCTCACCGTAATATCACCATTCTCACCACCGCCTGCACCTGTCGTCACCGTCACGCTAGTTCCGCCATTAAGCGCCGCAACAATACTCTCCGTCGAGACAATCGCCCCGGTTCCCGTCGCATCAAAATTCGGTGTTGCCGTTTCATTCACCTGCACTCCGGCATTGGATTCAATCGTCACATTCCACGGATCGAGCAGCCAACTGCCATTCTTGCCGGTTGGGCTTGATGTATTCACATTGCCAAGCACACTGAGTATATGCGCCGAAGTTTCCACATACCCACCATCACCCATTTGCGTACCACCTCTTGCCGTAATCACCCCGCCAAAATCCGTCTCCTGATCCGCCCAGACAATCACCGTCCCGCCATTGCCTTTGCTAATCGCATCCGCATCAATCACCGATCCTTGTTCCGTAATCGTATGAATCGCCGTTGGAGTCATTCCTGCGCCATGGCCTTCACCTCCCACATAAACCGTTCCTCCGCCACTATCTCCCGAAACATCAATCTTGCTGGTCGATGTCAGCCCTACATGATCCCCAAGCACTTCCACCGTCCCGCCCGTTTGCCCAGCCCCTTTACCAGATGCATCCAGCGTCCCGCTATTCAGCGTCTCACTAGTACCGGTTTTGCCCCCCTTATCCGCCGTCACATTATTCGCCACCGCATTACTACCTGCGGCATAAAGAACAATTTTCCCATTGACCTGCTTAAAGCTGGTCGCTGAAATCACCCCGCTATTACTCACCACGCTATTTACAATATGCCGTGCAGCCGCCGCAGTAATCTGCACTGTTCCGCCATCTGCATTAATCGTTCCGCTATTGCTGGCGAGCTGCTTCTCAACATCGTTACTCACCGCCACATCGATCATATGATCCTTCGACATATCGAGTGTGAAACTATCACCAGAATCCATCTCAACTTTACCAAGCGTGGCATTAATCACCCCGTTATTTTCAACATCCGGTGCAACAAACCCCACTAATCCCGCATCTTTCGCGGTAATCGTCCCATTGTTAATCACCGATCCACTAGGGGATCCTGTCTGGAAAAACTTCAGGTTACCAGCCATAAAGTTGCTATTTGTGATATTCGCCGTACTGGCGACAATACTGCCGACATCAACCTGCGAACCTGGGCCGAAAAACACCCCGTTCGGGTTGATCAGAATGATATTGCCGTTTGATGTCAGGCTTCCTAAAATGCTGGATGGATCATTGCTATTGACCCGGTTTAAGGTGAGGGAGGAGCTATTAGGCTGGATAAATTTCGTTGCTTCGTTATTGCCGATATTAAAGCTGCTCCAGTCAATAATCGCTTTATTGGTGGCCTGATCGATGGTGAGCGTATTGCCGTTTGAAGAAATCGTCGCCGACCCGCCATTGACGACACCGCCTTTCGGATTTGCATAGCTGAGCGGAGGCATGAGAATGAGGCTCAGCGCGGCTAGAGTAGCCATCACTTTTCCAATCAAGCGATGCCTGAAATAGGCAAATTGCGTATCACAATTCATAGAGACTCTAATGATTGTGCTGGGTTTAACCCTCTAAATATACCAAAAAACCATTAAATTTTTATTAATTTATTAATTTTAATCAATATACGCAAATTATTTCAATTGCCCCTTTGTAAAACAGGATGTACTTGATTTATAATTATAATACGGTTATTCTGTGCTGCTGGAAAAATTAATTGATGAGTTGAATATCATGAAATCTATCGTGACTGTGCAAGGTGATTCAGAGGATAGGATGAGGCAATGCCATCCTGATCTGGAAATTATTGATATTAATGTTATCTATGAAGAATCCCAGCAGGTTGCTATTTCCATACTGACCGCCATCCATAGCGGTATTTACTGTGAAACATTCCCGATAGCATCAGAACGTGAAACATTAGATGATTGGTTTGGGCGTTTAAGGAATGGCGATAGTCAGCTACCAATGCAACGTTTTTTCGTTATGGGGAAAAATTTACTAACCCCGGAAACCGCCGAAATTGTCGGATTTACCGTAGTGGAATATTATCCGCAATCACAAGCGGTATTGCTGAGTTACCTCATTAAAAACAAAAAATATGCGGTAGGAAATAAAGAGTATTATGATATTAAACCATTGATTTTCGAAGCCTATAAGCAAATAGCAATTTTTGCCAGGAATTATTATGGGCATGACATATTGGCAATTTATAGCGAATCAAATAAACCAGGATTGGTATTTTATGAGGAAGGCAACCCCGAATCAATGGATGTGATGGACCCAGCCAGGCGTTTGCGGTTAATGACCACGAAATTCGGTACCCGCATCATGAATTTTGATTATATACAAGGAGATATCGGCAGCGGTGAATGCGAAGATCTTTTTCTGCTAACCTGGATGAATAATGAAGGAAATATGTCACTTGATCCTCACGTATTAAAAACATTCCTGATTGAATTTAACCAATACTGCAACGAAGGCCGTTCGCTGCAGATCGAGAGCGGTCAACGTATGATGCAGCATGTGGAAGAAATGATCAGCAAGCAGCGTCCGATACTGCGTGAACTCACGGCACAGGGGTACTGAAAATGCAATTAATACCTGTCGAAAAAAACAATCTCGGTCACGCTATAGACATTGCGAGTACCATCTTTCCGCATGATGTGGATGAGGTAAAAAAATACCTTTCCGCATCGATCAATCCAATGGATAAATGGGATTTTGCGGATGCGCATTTAGTTAATAAATTACATTATGATTTGCTTGTATATAATTGTAATATAATAGGTATTACTGGAATATATGAAGAAAAAATAGATCCGCAAATCGCCTGGCTTGGCTGGTTTGGCCTCCAGGAGTCCTATCGCGGTAAGCGATTAGGGCGTTTATTGCTCCAGCTTACTATCGACAGCGCCAAAAAAGCGCATTATGATTGCCTGCGGTTGTGGACACTTGACCATCCGGACTATTACAATGCAATTCATCTCTATAAAAACATGGGATTTATTCAGCAAAAACTTAGTTATGCACTAGAAAACAGTCCGGTGATCATTTTTTCATACCCTCTAACAACACGCCATGTCCCGTTATGGAACCCTGTCCTCCACGGGTTCAAATTGGCGGGTGCTATGGAAATAATGCAGGAAATAGGTGAGCGTCATGATATGTCATGAAATTATTTTAAGCAGCGAAAATATTTTTCTTAGTCTAGTTGCAACCCTAAAAGATCCCAAAAACCTGATGGCGTTTATTACGCCGCTGACCATTGGTATTGCCGCGCATCATCTGAATAAGATGAATTTGAAAATAGCCAGTCTGAACGCCCATCTCACTGCCCAGAATGGCCATATGACCGCCTTGCAGGATATTGAAAAACAAATGATGACTTATCCCGAACTGGCAGGAATTTATGACCATCCTGAGACAACAGCGGTGATGCATTGCAAGCCATGTGAATCGCCGGTAGACGAAGACGTCTATATCAGAAGACAATCCCATATTTATCAGTATATTAATCTGTTTAATATTGTCTATGAATATTATAACCAGCAGCATTTATCATTTAATAAAAAAGATCAGCAGATTCATAATGAATACTGGCGTTCATGGGATAGATGGATCCGTCTCTTTTTTCATGACAGTTCTCAAGCGCGCAAGGCACGCAAATGGATTATTGACGAAAAATTATATCCCGACCATTTTCGTCATTATCTAAAAATGACCAGGCATACCCATCTCAAACCTACGCCGTATAAGGCTGTGATGATATATATACGGCGCTCATTTCTCATTAAAACGACCAAAAAATGGTATCGTGTCATGATAACGCTAATGGTACCTGCAAAATTTCGTCAAATAAGGCAGAAGAAGATATTTTCATCTATCGCATACGAAAACTCTATGATAGCGTGGTTATTTAATCGAAAAAGGATTCATAATGCCGGAAACAATAGCGGAAACTAATCGTCCCACCTCGAAATCTCCTTTGGTGATTGCTGGCATTTCTGCGTTAGGTGTGGTATTTGGCGATATCGGAACCAGCCCGCTCTATACACTAAAAACCGTCTTTGATTTGACGGGAAGTAATCCAGAACAAAAAGCCATATTTGGCGTATTATCGCTGATTATCTGGACATTGATCATGATTACCAGCATCAAATATGTCACCATCGCCATGCGCGTTGATAATGATGGGGAAGGGGGGATTCTGGCGCTGATGGCGCTGCTGGTTAATAAAATCAAATATAAAGGCTTAATCGCGGCAGTTGGCCTGCTCGGAGCCGCGCTTATCTACGGTGATGGCGCGATTACTCCAGCCATTTCCGTACTCTCCGCCCTGGAAGGGCTCAACATGATAGCGCCGGCATTCAAGCCCTATGTGCTGCCAACTGCCGTCATTATCCTTATCTCGCTTTTTATCATCCAGCCGCAAGGAACCGCGAGAATCGGCAAGGCATTCGGCCCGATTATGATGATCTGGTTTTTTACCATTGGTATATTAGGCATCTGGGGAATCATACAGCATCCAATCATCCTGCGTGCACTCAATCCCTATTATGGCCTTGATTATCTCTGCACAGGCGGCATGGCGAGGTTTTTAGTCCTGGGCGGCGTATTCCTCTGTGTGACAGGCGCCGAGGCGCTTTATGCCGATATGGGCCATTTCGGTGCAGGTCCGATCCGTTTAGCCTGGTCGGCGCTGGTTTTTCCATCACTGATCCTCAATTATGCGGGGCAGGCAGCATTGGTATTAGGCGGAGCGCCAACCACCGATAATATTTTTTATCGTCTATGCCCGGCCAGTTTATTCATTCCTCTGGTGATTCTCTCTACTGTAGCGACGATTATCGCCAGCCAATCCATTATCACCAGCGCGTTTTCGATGACTCGCCAGGCAATTCACCTGGGCTGGCTGCCACGTCTTCGGATTACTCAGACCTCTGCGGTTGGTTATGGGCAAATCTATGTCGGCTCGGTGAATTGGATATTAATGGTCGTAACACTTGCTCTCACCCTTGGCTTCAAAAAATCGGACAATCTAGCCTCAGCCTATGGGATTGCCGTGTCGGCGACGATGTTTATGACATCTGTACTCCTGATGATTGCCCTGCCTAAAATACGAGGTTGGAGCCTGTGGATGGCCGGAGGCGTCATCGGCATATTCCTGATTATTGACGCAGCGTTCTTTACTGCAAATCTCGCCAAAGTATTAGATGGCGGTTATGTGCCGATTATCCTGGCATTGTCGGTTTATGGGATGATGTGTATCTGGCATTATGGCTGTGTCGCGATGTATAAACAACTGCATGATAAGGTGATTCCAATAACAGAATTTCTCAAAAAGATTGCCCCGGATGTTATTCCCCGTGTACCTGGAACCGCCATTTTTCTTACACGGATCAAGCAGGATACGCCACCGGTGATGGTGTGGCATCTCAAGCATAACCGTTCGCTCCATCAGCAGTTGGTAGCGCTGACTCTTACTACGGAAATTATTCCGTGGGTGCCCGCAAAACAGCGTCTGGATATCGAACAGATCGCCCCTGATTTCTGGCGTATGCAGGCCCATTATGGATTCATGGAAAACCCTAATATCCCTGTATTGCTTAAGCAGGCTAAAAAAGAAGGCTGTTCGCTTGATTTATCCGATACCACCTATTATGTCGGTCATGAAACGACAACTTCTAATCCCAATGGTAAAGGTTTGCCACGCTGGATCACGCTTATATTCGCCTTTATGCAGCGTAATTCCCTGCATATCAGCGATCATGTGATGCTTCCACCGGATTCTGTGGTGGAAATCGGTAGGCAAATAGCGATTTCATTACTTTCCCCTGACACAACCGTCGAAACGGGTGAGAAAATTGAGCGCAGGCAATATGAATCATCACGGCAAGAAATCCATTATGGATTCGGCTTGTCATTTAACGATCAATATGCCCCCACAGCCTTAATTCTGTTTTTTCCAGAAATTAAGAT
>Ga0207006_1030_pt2 | contig 33996 bp, 34 predicted proteins | sample Alteio_BWMinCont_84_FD_153497 | JGI IMG/M metagenome (GOLD analysis project Ga0207006, IMG submission 153497) | Enriched cells from forest soil in Barre Woods Harvard Forest LTER site, Petersham, Massachusetts, United States -... | ecosystem: Environmental > Terrestrial > Soil > Temperate forest >...
TATGGCCATGTGTTCCGTAACGCCATGCTGATCGTCATTGCCGGATTTCCGAACTCAGACCGCGTAACGGGAAAACCTGCCAGTAGCTGCCACCGGCAAAGAGGATAATCAGCAAGATGGCAAACAGGAAATTCGGGATCGCATAGCCGATCACAATCACCGCGCTGCTCCATACATCAAACGGCGATCCATCCTTAATCGCTTTACGGATACCCAGCGGGATCGAGATCAGATAACCGAGGATAGTCGTCCACAGCCCCAGCGAAATCGATACCGGCATTTTTTCGAGCACCAATTGGCTGACTCGCTCACTCTTAAAAAAACTCTCCCCGAAATCAAACATCGCATATTGCTTCATCATATCGAAAAACCGCACATAAGCTGGTTTATCGAACCCATACATTTTCTCAAGATCCTTGATCAGCTCCGGATCAAGTCCCTGCGCGCCGCGGTATTTGCTGTTGCCGTTACTTTCCACCGATTGATGCTGCGGCATTGCCGTCGCCCCTCCCGCTTCCGTTGCCCCACTACCGCTGAAACGACTGGCGGCATCCTGCCCTGTCCCGGTAAGCTTGGCGATCATCTGCTCGACCGGCCCACCAGGCGCTAACTGGACGATGGTGAAGTTGATCAGCATAATCCCGAACAGAGTCGGGATAATCAGCAACAGCCGGCGGAGGATATAGGAAAGCATAGACGCCCTGATAAATGAGAATGGTATCTTATAGCATGGACAGTAGAGAAGCAGAAGGATTATCGTTGCGTCGAGATGCTTTTACCATTCGGGTGAACTACTATCTCTCCTTCTTTGTTTCGTTTCCCAACAGGAGTTGACTGATGTTGCGCATGTGCTGATGCATAAGAAGATCCCCTGCCACTGGTTACCGACAGGCTTAAACTGGTTGTCAGTGGATTCCTGTGATTTAGTTGGCTCTTCTCATCATTATCTGAATCCGAATCGTATTTTCTATCATCTACGATACTATGATGGGAATGCCCATCTACATGACCACTCCTTTCACTGTGATCATCAGAACCGAGACTCTCTAGAAACCAGCCATAATGAAGTGGATTAGTAGAATCAAGTTCGCGGTCTTTAAAAAACTGTTGCTGTGCTTGTAACATATCATTGGCTGCGGATTGACCCTTCCGAACACTAACCATTTCATCGGTTAAGATATCATATACGCTGTGAGGTTGAACAGTAGAAACTGTGCTTTGTTGGAGGGCGGCTCGTAGTTGTTCTTCTTGCTGAATGGCTCGTAGCTGCTCTTCTCTATCAACAGCCGCGTTTAAAACGTCATCAGAAATGGGGATTAACTTAAACTTATCCATCCCCCAATTCAAAGCCCGTTTCAATAACTGCTTTGGTGCGGAAACCAGAAATGCCTTTCGGTCATTAACATTCTGCGCATGATACTCTACCCAAAAACGAACCTCGCCATTTTCCAACTTATTGCCATCATTATCCTGACGCTTACGAATATTATCCGTCGTTATTTTGGTAATTTGCTCATGTGTCAGCATTCTAGTATCTCTTTGTTGGTTATCCTACCTGCCCTTTGCAGGGGTCCTTGTAGAAACTAATAAACCGGCTAATGTTTTCAAAGCAGCCTTTGCTTGCTGAGTAATAGATTGCAGATAATTTTCTGCATCTTCCGCTAATTTCTTTGCTACATATGCTGTATCACTCACCTGCGTTTTTTTAGCTAATGCTGACATTACCCCAGGTTTTTCAGCAATATACTCGACAATCGCTTTCCTGACTTCTTTACTTATTAATGGCTGCTTCCACCCGTTGTCATACGCGACCTGGGGCAGATCTGAACCATCAATGATTTTCCGAAGCGCCATTAGCCAAAGATTTCCATTACCCCGTTCGACAAAATTCGTGCCCCAATCCATCTTCGTATCGGCTGGGGGCTTTATGTGATTAAATGAATATTTGCCATTATGGCATAGTGTTACCGGTATGTTCTTCATGGAGAATTCTGACGATATTATTTCTTTTACTGTCTCTGCAAATACACTGCCCGTTTCTTGAATTTTCTTATCCTCATTGGTACCATAAGCAATATGAATCGTAACCTTACCATCCCCAATCCAAGCCTTTTCCCTTTTTATTAAAGCGATAATATCATCCTTCTGCCCAAAAGAATAATCTTCTTTCTCATTACCAAAACTTCTATTACCATTCGCCAGGTGCGTTAATGATTTCCTGCCGTTCCCTTCAAGGCCAATAGAGACACAGCTTTGCAATCCTAGCGTCGCCAGGATAATAGGTTCATTCGGATAAGACCGGATGGTTTCCATGGTGGCACCTAAAATCATCCTAGGAGGCGCTGGAGAAGTCTTTTCAGTACTCATTTTTATTTCATTATTAAAGTTAACTATTATTATTAATATAATCTAAGATATAAAATAGTTAATATCAATAAGTATTATATTCATAATGCGATAATATTCAAGAGAATTTCCGGTTAGGACGAAGGCGGCTCATCGCACTATTGAAGCATCGATCAATGTTGCATTGATCAAATAGAAAATTTTCGATAGGCTGGCTATTTTGCTCTATACGTCCGGTAAATCTTGACCAGCCAATTATTAAAACTTCTCAGTAGTACCAATAGAATGCCGGCACTCCTGATATGCCTGCTGATTACCGGGCTTTCCATCATCCTGCAATCGGTGCTGAATCTGAATGTTGATGTTGGAGCGGCAATTGATATCGCCCGCCGTATTGCCGACGGACAGCATTTATACCGCGATTTGTATGAAGTCAACCCACCATGTATTTTTTATCTTGAACTGCCTGCTGTTTTTCTAGCCGATCATTTTCATTGGTCTGATACCTATGCAGCAGCTATTTATCACACCTCGCTTGCCTTGATATCACTGGCATCATGTTTTCAAGTGCTCCATGTAACTTCTGCGCAACGCTCTCCGCTCTGGGATCATACAATGATGATCTTTCTCTGCTTCAGCCTGTTGCTATTACCCATATTTATGTTGGTTGACCATTTTGGTCAAAGAGAACATTTTTTTATGATGTTCACACTCCCTTATTTTATTTCTATATTCTGCTGGCCGGAAAGCAGGCCAACCTATCCATTGGCACTAAAAATTTGCGTGGGCTTGCTTGCGGGAATTGGATTCAGCATTAAACCGTTTTTTCTTCTGGCATTTGCAACCAGCGAACTGATACGCCTGATCTATTCACGTCGCATTGCTACCATTTTCACTGTAGAAACAATAGTTTGTGCAATCACCCTCGCCAGTTATCCTATCCTTATTTTTTATGCTTTCCCGGAATATTTATACACGATATTGCCGCTTGTTAGCCGTACCTATTTATTCTATAGCCAGGCACATTACGGCGCACTCCGATGGACAATATTTACATTCCTGTTCCTCACAGGCGGCGGCATTCTATTTTTGCCCTTTGTCGGATTTTTCGATAAATCCCCACAACAGCGCTCATTACTTGTCATAATGCTTAGTATGATCATCATTGGCATTATGTAGATGAAAGGTACCACCTACCATTTTTATCCGGCCATTACGATGTATTTTCTCTATCTGTCCGGGGTGATCTGTACAGTATACCATGAACGTTCTACCAACGCTTCACCGAGACTATTCATTTATAGCCGACATATGCTAACCTGTCTGGTGGTATCGGCTATTATCAATTATCCGTTTCAACTTTATCCTTTGTTCACTTCCCGTGCCCTGAATAACCGGATAGCACAACAAACCAGTCAGTTGCTTGATAACGATCGGCCCGCCAAATTTCTGTACTGCTTTTGCACCGGAACACAGGCATATCCACTGATTACGAGTAATGGCTATCGCAATGTTAGTATATATGCGAATTTATGGCTTGTATCCGCCTTGGACAACGCTCTTGATTACAATCGTGGCCAACCTCGGAAACAACAAGAATATCTAGCCCTTAAACAAAATTTTATCCATCAGATAGTCAGTGATTTTATTACCGTCAAACCAGATATTGTCATTAAAGAACATATCCCGGTAAATAGATGGGGTAAACCAAGTGATATATTCGGTTATTTCAGCACCGATCCTCGCTTTGAGCCGGAACTGGCGAATTATACACTGATGGGGGAGATTAGGACCTCCGATAATTGGCTAACGATCTATCAGCGGAAATAGGCACCGTATATTGGCTCTTCTCTAATTGAGCGTGTAATCAATGTACCATCTACTAAAGCAGGTGGTTTGGAAGGCGGCCTATGGAAAATAAAATATCATTATCCTTTAGGGTTTATAATGACAGAGTATATTATTTCTGTTAAGTAAGACTGCATTAACCGCCTGTACAACATAAACGTTACTATTCTATATGCCGTCTATTAGTGAAACCACCCAACTCCTCGATAATCAAAAACAACGTTTGGAAAAATGGCAAGAGGAAAACCATAAAGCGCACATCCAGATCAAGATAGTGGAGATACAAGCGCATTTGACCATTATCCATACGCTGGCTGTCGAGGGAAGAGGCGATCTTCCTCCTGATGAAAAATGGCTTAAACGCAATCAGCCCTGGATAGACGCACAAAACAACTTATTAGATGATTTAAAGAAACAGCATAAACCATCACCACCATTAGGGAATATTGCCTCGTCAAGCTCGAACGGTGATCACAGAAAATCTACTAAAGTAACCTTACCTGTGAGCACCAGAAAATTTCTTGATACATCGCTGGCAGAGCTTGATACGATGATGCAGCAGCCTGCCGATGTCAGTATCCGTATCGCCACAGAAGCGATTAAGAATATACGAAACCTGGCGGAAAATGGATTGGTAATCAATAATTTTAAATTGCCTGCCTGCCCGGAATGGCTGCAGGAAAAAAATGATCATTTCCTCACCAACAAAGAAAGACTGAATGGCTATGAACTTTATTTGGAAGGATTATCCAAAACGGGTGCTGTAAATCAAAGCGAATCCCGCACCCGAACAACCCTTAACCAACACATGGCTGAATTCGATGTTTTCATGCAGGGTCTAGCAACCAAATGCACTCCAACGCTCATAGCAAACGCCTATGAGAAAATTAATGAGATGAGATAGATTGCACTAAATGGGGATGGTCATGATAATGCGCCGTGCCCTACATGGCTAAAAGATAAAAGGTATGGAACAGCAAATGAGAGGTGGTTGGAAATATCTGAAAAGGTGCTTAAATATAAAATAAAAATTACCCCTGGGAATAACCCGGCCAGCCCTAAAGCAGCGGCAGTTATCCGGCAAGAATGGCAGCGTCCATCCCCCCTTAGTTTAACGGCAACACAAGAGGAAAAACAACGGACAAGAACCCAGCAAGCACATCCATTTGCCAGATAGGCATAAACTACTTGAAAAGAATGGCGGGTCGATTACACTGAAGCGTGAAGTTCTATTCGGCAGAACAACGTCATATAAAGGCTCCCTGGCTATGTTTGCTTACCTGCGTTTTGTATCGATCATCAGTTTTTTCCTTGTTCTTGCCGTGACATTTTTGATCGGCATGTATTTCCGCTCGGTAGCCGCGACCGGTATCATTCAGGAAACGGTGCAGCAGAGCAATATTTCCCTGACCAATTTCTTTACCAGGAGCTTATGGGAACCAAACGAATCCGTCTTTGACCATCTCGACCCCGATCCGCAAAGCTGGTTTAAAAACCCGCAATTCCATGACTTTGCCCATGAGACATCGTTGTATATCCGCACGTTGCCGGCGATCAAAGTCAATCTCTACACCGCTAATAAAATCAAGTTTTTGAGCAGCAGCCCACATAGTGTGACCTTTAATAAATCGATCATCAGCCGGTTATTTTTTTCCGGTCAGGATGATGGGCTAAGTATGGCACTGGCGGGAAAAGCCAATAGCAAGATCTTTACCTCCGCCAGTTTCTTCGATAAGGACCAGGAAACCACCGGCAGCGTTATTCAGACATTCGTCCCGATTATCGACCCAACTGCGTCGGATAAGCCGCAAGCCGTGATGGAAATCATTACCGATATCACCACCCCCTGGAAGCGCCTGATCTATTTCCAGTTTGTCGGCACCTCGGGCATCTTCGCAATCTTTACCATGCTTTATGGATTGCTGTTTCATACCTCCGCCCGCGCAGAGCGGATTATTGAACGCCAACATGAAGCCAACACCGAACTTGCCGCCGCAAAATCCAAAGCGGAGGCGGAAAGTATTGAGAAATCGAAATTCCTGGCGAATATCAGCCATGAGCTGCGCACCCCGCTTAATGCGATCATCGGGTTTTCCGCTATTATCAAGGATGAAGTCTCCGGGCCGATCGGCAGTCCGCTTTACCGGGATTATATCAACGATATCCATACATCCGGCTCGCATTTGCTCAGCCTGATTAATGATATCCTCGATTACTCGAAAGCCTCCGCCGATAAATTACAGGTGGAGTCGGTTGATGTCGATGTGACCAAAACCATTAAAACCTGCCTGCGCCTGGTCGCTCCCCGTGCCGAGGAAGCGAAGGTGGAACTGAAGGAAATATTGCCGCCCAACCATATTATCTTAAAGACCGATCCTAAGCGGATGAAGCAGGTATTCCTCAACCTGTTATCCAACTCGATTAAATTTACCCCCGAAGGCGGCAATGTCACCCTAAGCGCCCAGTTCGATGAAGATTCGCTTATCCTGCAAGTCAGCGATACCGGCATTGGCATTGCTGATAAAGATATCTCCAAAGCCATGTCGACTTTCGGCCAGGTAGATAGCACGCTTAGCCGCAAATATGAAGGGACGGGGCTTGGCCTGCCACTCACTAAAAAACTGACCGAACTCATGGGCGGTAAATTTCGTATTGACAGCGAACTCGGACTTGGTACTACTGTTACCCTGACCTTTCCCTATACATCCCCGGAAAGAACCGTAGACAGAACCGCAGAGAAATCCAATGAACCCGCCTGACCGGCTGACTATTCCTGGCATCCGCTCCCGTAAAGGAGCTGAGAAGCTGGTGTGCCTCACCGCTTATACCGCACCGTTTGCCCGTATCCTTGACGAAGTGGCGGACATCTTATTAGTCGGCGATTCCCTCGGAATGGTGCTATACGGCATGGAAAGCACGCTTGGCGTGACGCTCGAGATGATGATCGCGCATGGTAAAGCGGTGGCCCGGTCCTCTGTGCGTGCCTGCGTCATCGTCGATATGCCCTTTGCGTCCTATCAAGCATCCCCGGAAGAAGCCTACCGTCACGCCGCCCAGATCATGGCCGCCACCAATTGCAGCGCGGTGAAGTTAGAAGGCGGCGAAGAAATGGCCGACACCATCCAGTTTTTAAGCAAACGCGGTATTCCGGTCATGGCCCATATCGGCCTGATGCCGCAACATGTCCATCAAATGGGTGGTTTCCGCTATCAGGGGCGCACCGACGACGATAAAGCGCGTATCCTGGCCGATGCCAAAGCGCTTGAGAAAGCAGGCGCCTTTGCGATCGTGCTGGAAGGGATCGTCGAACCTCTCGCCCGCCAGATTACTTCCGCGCTGACGATCCCGACGATCGGCATCGGCGCTTCAGCGGCCTGTGATGGGCAGGTATTAGTCGCCGAAGATATGGCCGGGTTATTTAGCGATTATGTGCCTAAATTTGTGAAACGCTATGCAGATCTGGCAGGTGAGTTGCGGAATGCTGCCAAGCAGTATGCGGAAGAAGTGAAGGCAGGACAATTTCCGGGGAAGGAGCATTGTTTCATTACAGCAACTGCAAAACCGCCGTTAAAAGCGCAATAGGATAATGATGCCCTATGCAATAGAGCAGGCAACTAAATGGTGGTATGATAAGCTCATTGCTTCACCACGAGACATTCGTGGTGGATTTCAGTTATGTAGTAATATGAGCGCATGCAATAATGGGCATGTGTTTATTACGGACCTTCTAGTCAGTATCGCTGAGTTACCCGAAACGCCTCTTAAATTCTCGAACGTCACTTACCTGCATGTGCAGGGTGCCATATTAGTAAAGGCAATGAAGGCAGCAGGATTTAATGTTCAATATGATAACATTATTACGCATTGTTATAATTCATCGACCTGCCTCTTTGATAACGGGCAGATACATATTGATGAAGATAAGAATCGATATACTCATGACCAAAAAATTATTAAAGCAGACGGGGAACCGGAAGATATCAGCACTCAGGAGCTTGATATAAGCAAATGCCCATTAGTGATAGCAACGGCACCGGGCTTACATCTTTATAAAACACCATCCAATGACGGCTTCGCTTACCGATATAGGAGTAGGAACCCGATTATGAAGCCATTTAATCACGCAGATCAAAATGATTGGCGGACGGCAATCACTAATTATTCCAAACTAAATCCATTGTTGCAGCCGCTTGTCAGCGATTTATTTCCGGTTAAGCTCTATTATGAGCCTCATCCGAATAATGAATATTCTTGCCGGACATCTCCCATGCGTGTATTCACGCTGCAAAAGCGCCTGCTACTTGGATTTGGCGAAAATAGTATGTATGGTAATCCTGGTGATTGGATGCTGATTAATGAGAAAACAGGGCAGAAGTCGCTCATCAGCAAAGAGATTGCCAAGCTTCATGAAATTGATTTTTATGCGGCCTTTGCTGATGGAAGACTACAGACAGGCCATAAATTATTTCCAGGCGATAACCTTTCAGATATAGATACGCCACATAGTGGTTCCCATACAAAAAATATTGCTTCAGGGATAAGTACGACACCGAAATTGAGCAGAATTTAGCAGACAGAACCTGCCATAAGCGGCGGTTCTTCTATTGATTCTACAGCTATTTCCTCTTTTTCTTTACTCACATGCTGCTTTTCATGGTGAAGTAACCATTCTTTACGTTCCAGCCCCCCCGCATAACCCGTCAGCGTCCCACTAGCACCAATCACCCGATGGCACGGCACAATCAGCGCCACCGGATTCAGTGAATTAGCCAGTCCCACCGCCCTTGCCGCCTTACTGTGACCAATCTGCAACGCCAGTTCGCTATAGGAAAGCGTGGTAGCCGGAGCAATCGTCCGCAATGCCTGCCAGACTTTTTGCTGGAACACAGTCCCACCAGTTGCAACAGGGATAGAGCCAAGCGCCTTAAGGTTACCAGCGAAATAAGCGCGTATAGCGGTAGTTACCCCACATGGATCACTGCGACGTTTAAGTGAAAAACTTTTATAACGTTTACCTAAAAGTTCCATCATTCGTGTTTCGCACTCAACAAAGTCGAGCGAGCAAATATCGTTATTTTCTACCACAACGAGCATTTCGCCAATCGGGGTATGTAACGTATCTATGTGTAATTCCATGATTTTTTCTACTTATTATCTAATGATTTATCACCGAAGGCACACATAATAGCATAAACGAACTATAAATATCTATTATAAAAATAGCATAAGAATTATGCCTTATTATATAAAATTTTAAATATTTGTTTACTAAGAAGGCGTAATATTAATTAATCAACGTTATAGCAAGTCGTTACTTTTTCTATCTACAATTGAACATTTAACAAGTCAATGCACCGCAGCAAGCGCGGCAGCAAATGAGGAAAATCATGACTAATTCATATCAAGGTCTCGCTAGCTATACAACAAATGAAATTGCTGCATTACAAGCCGATTATGCCGATAAAGATGGCATAGATGCTTTTAAAACTGCTTTTAAAATGACGACAGACGCATTGGAGGCTAATAGCATGCCCATCGAAGTTGTCAAAACCATCTCTACCAGCGGCGATGCAGTAGAGGGCGGAGGTTCAAGCAATACAGGAACGGTAGGTATGCAAGGCACTGACGCCTATACCCTCGCTCAGGCTTATGAAATTGATGGCAATAGTACCTATCTGACCAAAGCAGAAACGATCATGATGGATTGGGCAAAAGGCAGCACCCCAACTTCCGACCCAATCGCCAATGCCGGACTGATTTCAATGTTTGATGGTTATGATATGATCCGCAATTCATTTACCACAGCGAATCAAACCACGATGGATAGCTGGATGCAGAGCATCGGCAGCAACATCATTACCGGACAAGGTATTGAAGCCTTAAGTAAGGGCCAGAGCGCGATCAATAACCACCAATCCTTCGCCTTAGAGGAAGTCGGCACGATTGGGATGGTGACCGGCGATACAAAAGATATCCAGTATCTGGTCAACGGATTCTTGAAACAGGTCGGCGAACTTCATTCTTTTGCCGGTGAACCTGCCGCTCTTGGCGTCGATTTTAATGAACGCCATGCGATCCACTATGTTGCCTATAATCTACAGGCACTCATCGGTGATGCGATTTTAATCGATCGGTTGGCGAACGTTGCAGGCAATCCATTCCATATTAATTACAATCCATTTACCGTCAATGTCGATGGTGGATCAATTCAAAATACGTTGGGCGCTTTAATGCCTTATGAAACAGGCGCCTTAAAAAGCACCAATGAATTTTCCGGCTCGGACGATAAAAACGACTCCGCACGTATTGCCGACGGATCACTCAATAAAGTCTACCAGCCAATCGACGGTCTGCCAGCCCTTCAGGAAGCGCAGTATTTTACGTCGACGATCACGGCGAACGGCACTAGCTATAACCTCGCTCAGGTAGCAGCAACCGTCATGAAAGGCGATCATTACTCGGTCTTGACGACAACTGAACCGAATGAGCATTTCCTGACCAGTAACATCGAATCTGCCTCCAGCCATACGCTCGGTCTGGCAGGAACCAGTTTGACGGTTACTCTGTAATACCACCGCGCAAACAGACTCCCCCAGTTTAAGGGGAGTCTTTAGCGTTAAAATATCATCTCAAAATAATCCTTCCAAATTTGCCGTAATTCGCTATAATGACGCCCTCGAAATCATTTTATCAAACAATATTTCCCGCATTATGCAAGAATTTATCAAAGTCCGCGGCGCTAAAGAAAACAACCTCAAGAACATTAATGTTGATATCCCGCGCAATCAGCTCGTCGTCATTACCGGCCTGAGCGGTTCGGGTAAGTCATCACTGGCATTTGATACGATTTATGCCGAGGGTCAGCGCCGTTACGTCGAAAGCCTTTCCGCCTATGCGCGGCAATTCCTGCAATTGCAGAATAAACCGGATGTGGAATCGATCTCGGGCTTATCACCAGCTATCGCGATCGATCAGAAAACCACCACCAAGAACCCGCGTTCAACGGTTGGTACCATCACTGAAATATACGATTACCTGCGCCTGCTTTATGCCCGTGTCGGCATTCCTTACTCGCCGGCTACCGGCCTGCCGATCGAAAGTCAGACCGTTACCCAGATGGTCGATGCTGTCCTGGCATTGCCAAAAGGCACCAAAGTCTACCTCCTTGCCCCGATGATCAAAGGCGGCAAAGGCGAACATCGGAAGGAGCTGATGGCGCTGAAAAAACAAGGGTTCCAGCGGATTAAAATCGATGGCGAACTGTTTGAACTGGATGATATCCCGACCATCGATAAAAACCGTAAACATGATATCGATGTGGTGGTTGACCGGCTGGTGGTCAGTAACGAACTTGGCAACCGCCTGGCCGATAGTATTGAGACGGCGCTTAAAATCGGCGATGGATTGCTGATGGTTGAAATCCCGGATGGTGATGATAAAAACCTGCCGAAACAGATGACCTTCTCCGAGAAGTTTTCCTGCCCGGTATCCGGCTTCCAGCTTGGTGATATCGAGCCGCGGATGTTTTCCTTCAACAGCCCTTATGGCGCTTGCCCGGCTTGCGACGGTCTCGGTACCGAATTGTTTTTCGATCCTGATCTGGTGATCCCGAATAGCAATCTGTCGTTAAAAGAAGGCGCGATTGCTCCCTGGGCGAATGAACATGCGACCAAATACCAGATGCAAACGCTGGAAAGCCTCGCCAAACATTATAAATTCAGCCTCGATTATCCGTTTGAAACCCTGCAGAAACGTATCCAGGAGATTATTCTCTATGGTTCGGGTGAAGAAGAAGTCACCATGGTCTATCATGACGGGATGCGCTCACAAACGGTATATAAGAAATTTGAAGGGGTGATTCCTAACCTGGAGAAACGCTGGAGCGATACCGATGCGGTATGGATGCGCGAAGATATGGCGAAATTTCAAGCCGAGCGGCGCTGTAAAAGCTGTAACGGCTACCGGTTGAAACCCGAATCGCTGTGCATTAAAATCGCCGATTGCCATATTGGCAATATTTCCGACCTGACCATTGATAAAGCCGTCGAATGGTTCGGCGCGCTTGATGCCAAATTATCACCGCTCCATTCGCAGATTGCCGAGCGTATCCTCAAAGAATTAAAAGAACGCCTCGGCTTCCTCAAAAATGTCGGCCTTGATTATCTGACATTATCACGCGGCTCCGGCACCTTATCCGGCGGAGAAAGCCAGCGTATCCGCCTGGCTTCACAGATCGGCTCAGGGCTCTCAGGAGTACTCTACGTTCTCGACGAACCCTCGATCGGCCTGCATCAATGCGATAATACCAAGCTGATCGAAACCCTCAAACGCTTGCGGAATCTCGGTAATACGGTGATCGTCGTCGAACATGATGAAGAAACGATGCGCGCGGCTGATCACTTAATCGATGTCGGCCCGGGAGCCGGTATCCATGGCGGTCATATCATTGCGCAGGGAACGCCTGATGAAGTTAAAGAAAATCCGGACAGCATCACCGGCCAATATATCAAAGGCACAAAATTTATCCCGGTACCGGCCAAGCGCCGCAAAGGCCATACCGACAAAGCTATTGGCTTGACGGGAGCCCGTGCCAATAACCTGCATAATGTCTCGATCTCCATTCCGCTTGGCACCTTTGCCTGCGTGACGGGAGTCTCAGGCGGTGGCAAATCGAGCTTGATTATCCATACCTTATACAAGGCAGCGATCAAGAAGCTCGAAGGCACCAAGACCAAACCGGGCGAATATGATACGCTGACCGGCCTCGAATATATCGACAAGATCATTGAGATCGATCAATCGCCGATTGGCCGCACTCCGCGTTCGAACCCAGCGACCTATACCGGCGCCTTCAGCCCTATCCGCGACTGGTATGTGGCATTGCCCGAATCAAAAGCGCGTGGCTATAAGCCCGGACGCTTCTCGTTCAACGTCAAAGGCGGACGCTGTGAAGCCTGCCAGGGCGACGGGATGATCAAGATCGAAATGCATTTCCTGCCGGATGTGTATGTGAAGTGTGACGCCTGCCACGGCAAGCGCTATAACCGCGAAACGTTAGAAGTGCATTATAAAGGCAAATCGATTGCCGATGTGCTGGAAATGACGGTGGAAGATGCGCTCGAATTTTTCGAGAAAGTACCGCTGATCCGCGATAAAATGGTGGCGCTGATGGAAGTCGGCTTAGGCTATATCAAGATCGGCCAATCGGCAACGACCCTCTCCGGCGGTGAAGCGCAGCGTGTTAAGCTGGCTAAGGAACTCTCCAAACGCTCAACCGGCAAAACGCTCTATATCCTTGATGAACCAACGACAGGCCTGCATTCGGACGATATCGCCAAGTTGCTCACCGTCTTGCAGAAGCTGGTGGAGATGGGCAATACGGTGCTGGTGATCGAGCATAATCTCGATGTGGTGAAAACGGCGGATTGGATTATCGATATCGGCCCGGGTGGCGGCGATAAAGGTGGGCATCTGGTTGCGATTGGTACGCCAGAGCAGATTGTGAAGATTGAGAAGAGTGTCACCGGGCATTATCTGAAGCCGTATCTGAAGAAGGCAGCATTGCAGAAGGATGTGGCTTAGTCCTCGCCCTTCTTAGCTTTATGGGCATTCTGAATAATATCCCTGACTGCATCACGGATTTCCGGGTCATGCTGACTGTATAGATCACGAACAGGCAGGTTACGACCGGCTTTTGCGGCTAGATCAATGACATATTGTGCTGATTGGATACGTTTTGCCGTTTCCAGCTCCCGTAAAAAATCAGTCGTCGTCATCAGGATAATTCTTTCAGGTTCCAGAGCAATCATCCCTTTTACATCCTGGTCATCGGCCAGAAGGATCGCCTTATCATTTTTTTCGAGAAGATGGCTATGCCGAATGACCTCAATAGCCGCACGTTCTCCTACATCACGCGGACGCTGCCGACTATCCGGCATCGTCAGCAGGGCGTATGCCTCCTCAAAAACCCTTGTCGGCTCAATCGAAATTTCCGCGCGGTGCGAAGTACGCCAATCGAGAATTTCCTGTGCACCAAGTTTGCTTCCAGAGAATGTGGCTTCGTAAAAAACGGCATCAGGAATAATCACCGGTAGATGGGGGTATAGCAGATAATCAAGCGAATTGGCTGCTGCCAGGCTGATAAGTGGCGACGTATCTACAACAATAATTTTGATCGGATTATTCGCCATGCCGTTCTATCAGCAGCGGTTGCAGGATCTCCGAAGCGCGGCGGATATGGTCTTCGCGGCCCTTGGTATAAGATGGCGGCAATCCAAGATTATATTTACCAAGCGCAATCAGCAGATCCGCGTAATCGTGGCCACCGATTTGCTCGATCGTCGCCCGCGTTCCTGATTTGCCTGAGGAATAATCTTCTAGAATCTTCTTTTTTTCAGCTTCGGTCATGATAGGGATAGTATAGAGAAAAATGCTAGAATATTCAACTGTTTCTGCTATATAGATCTGGCGAAAAAGAAAATCCCCCTCGATATCGCAGAAAAATCCAAAGCCATTGCCATTATCTATAGTCGTAAGACTGAAGGGGAAAGAAACACAGGTCAGCGAGAATGAAGTCGCACTGGTGGTGAGTGCGTTGAAGGGATAATCCTGCAGCCATCCCTAAAATCATGTGGTTGAGGAAGGATATTTGAGTATTTAAGAAAGGAATTCCTTTTCTAAATACTCAAAATAATTTTAACACCAAACTCTTTTTGGAAGAAGAACATCCATGATACAAAATGGCGATATTGTAACGAGGAGTAGCCTCCCCCGATCTGCGGAGGAGGCAGTCTACGGAGCTTAGAGTGAAGGCAGGCCTTGGGGAGTTAAATCCCGAAGAAATTAAAAAGCTGGGTTTACATCTTCCTCAATTCTTCCATCAATTGCCGGAGGGATATGGCCTCGATATTATTCCCCAGCGGATAACGGTCGTTTCCCGAATAGACGACAAACGCTTTTGCCGGAGCTATATCCTCCAGCGCATGATAAAATCCGCGTTCCGGTTTGGCCGTCAATCCGCGTTTAATTTCAATCGCCCATGTACCATGCCGTCCACCCAGTTCCAATACCAGATCGATTTCCGCACCGGCTGCTGTTGCATAAAAACTGACTGGTGTCCGCAGTGGTGCGACGCTAAGCAGGGATTCGATGACAAATCCCTCCCAGCTTTTACCAACCACAGGATGCCCCGCCAGTTCATTCATATCCTTGATATGCAATAATGCATGCAGCAAACCGCTATCACGCACATAGGTCTTGGGCGACTTGACCAGCCGTTTACCGACATTAGCATGATAGGGCGATAGACGGCGTATGAGCAGTAAATCGACCAGCAGGCTAATATAACCTGTCACCGTTGGAGCGCTCACCGCAAGCCCTCCCGCCAATTTTGAGGCATTGAGTAACGTGCCTTGGTTATGAGCCAGCATCGTCCATAACCGTTCCAGCATTTCCATTGGGATACGCGGGCCGAATTGCGGAATATCGCGCTCCAGATAGGTACGGATAAAATCCTGGCGCCAGTCGAAACTATCCCTATCACTTGCCGCCAGATAACTATCCGGAAAACCACCGCGTAACCATAAGCGGTTCATGATGCTGCTATCATCACCAATTTCCAGAAGATTCAACGGACCAAGATCAATATAGGCGATCCGTCCCGCCAGGCTTTCGCCCGATTGGCGAAGCAGCTCGATCGATGCGGAACCGAGAATGAGAAAACGTCCGGTATGGTTGCCGTTGCGTCTGCCCTCATCAATCAGCCCACGCAGCGTTTGAAATAACTCCGGCACACGGTGGATTTCATCAAGAACAACCAGCCTGTCTTCATAATCTTTAAGGAAAAGTTCCGGATCAGTCAATTTATCGCGGTCAGTTTTCGATTCAAGATCCAGATAAAGCGATGGTCTGCCGGCAGCCAATGCATGCGCCAGTGTCGTCTTCCCTACCTGACGTGGCCCTATAAGTGCCACCGCCGCCTGGCGAGATAGCGCCTTTTCAACAGAATGGATAGTATTTCTAGGAATCATCCTTGCATATTAAAAGTTTTACTTTCAATATGCAAGGTTAAATGTTGTCTAACTTACAATGAAAGACCAAATAACCCTATAAACACCCAATACCCTGGCAATCGACTATATGATTTGCCTGTAGAATTCGCAGTGCAATTTCGCGGTCGGGATGAAAATTGTCCTTATGCAAGCTGTACTCTGTCGCTGAGACTTGTTTTATCTCCGGGAAACAGGTGAGCATGATATCGTTCGGATCATCGGTATCAATCGCCAGATCAAAATGCCTAATCGGGCCGCTCCAATTATTGGCGGTGGTCAAGATATAATCAATATCGCGTTCGGTAAGGGTAATACCCCCTTCTTTTTGTTTTTTGGGTAATCCCTCTTCGATCGCTTTGATTTGTTTGAGATGCGATGCATTGCCGCAATAGTCTTTGATAGAATAGTCGCCATCATCCATGCCGGAAATATAACTACCACCGACGACCGGCTTATAGGACTCTGTCAGTTCCACTGTTTTGCCGGCCGGAAAATGCTGCGTCCAGTAGAACTGCACATGCATCGACCAATTCGCCCACCAGCCATTTTCTCCGCTACTGCGGAGCGGCGGATTGAAGCCATCTTTGACAATTAGCTTTTCCGTTTCTAACTGGCTACGCTGCGGCGCGGTTAATTTGAGCAGGGCGCTATTCAGCGGTTCAAGCAACACCGAAGACCGTAAGCCGAAAGAGGCAAGATGGGCAGTGATATCCTTGCCTTCTAAAAATGCCCGTATTTCCATGGTAACCGGAATAACATTGCCATGCTCCATCACCTTAAAATCAACAAAATTATTGTCTTCTTTCTTGGGAAGCCGGATAGGCTCGTTATATAGCTCTCCTCCGTCCAGTTTCGGCAAGGGGAATGCTATCGTCGCATCGATATCACGATTACTGGTATTGCGAAACACATAGCCGATAGTAATGTTATGGAGGCCTATCTGCAGCTTTTCCGACTCCATCACGATTTCCGATGTTTTAACCGGCACCAACCCGCCCGCACCTAAGGTAACCATAGTATCATTGGCCGAAACGGAGGTGGCACTCCCGGCGATTATCACGAATACCAGGCTTAAAAAATACCGTTTCATATCATCCTTATTCATATTTGCGGTTAAGCGCCTGAATGCGCTCATTTTGCATATCGACTTCACATCCCCATACCACATCATCTTCACCGTTACCGCCTGCTAAGAACCTTCCCTGGCGGTAGCATTCCTTATTCATATAATGTTCAAAGGCTTTCTGGCTGGCTTTTAGATTCTTTTCTGCATAAGAGTAGGGTTCATCGTGATCAGCAATTTCGCTCTTGTCCCGTTCTTTCGCCTTCATAAGCGCCAGATTATAGGCTTCCTGCATTTTTTTCTTGAGAGCCTCTTTCTCATCACCTTCGCAATTCATTTCTTGCAGATGGCTAGGAGTTTTTTTCGTGCAATCATGGATGACCTGCTGGCCGAGGCTGACAGCTTTACTGTCATCCGCCAACGCATTAGTGCAGCATAATAGGAGAAGGCTGGTACAGATTAAAAAATATTTCATAGGAATTCCAGTGGTTTAGAGTTATCTTTCCATGCTAGAACGGCCACCTTCCGTTTGCAAGCGTAATCTCTCCATCACCCAGGGTGCCCGTTATTCCTCAACACCTTGATTTCTCGCAATATTTTTCCTTTACATACATCGATAATCATAATCTGCTGGCTGCCATCTTGCGCTTCCTTAGTCAGCAGGGTAAGGATATCGCCTTCCTTGATCATCTTATCGATGGCAGCGGTGGTTGACATCCCCAACTGTCCTTCACTGCAAGAAGTCGATGGCGGGGTTATTTTAGCGACTGCCGGGGGAATGCTTGCGTGGTTGCGCTGGTAAATTATCGCAAATAATAATATGATGCCGCCAATAAGAACGAACCCCATGGAATAAACAATGATTTTCAGGGGAGCAAGATTTGGGCGTTCAGGGCTTGACAATGGATGAGACTCCTCAGCAATATAATTTTATAATCACGGCCACCCAAGCGGGTATGCGGCTCGATAAAGCGCTAACGGCGCTCCTGCCTGCGGTATCGCGCAGCCGCATCCAGGCGCTTATCCATGAAGGATTTGCGACATTATCGGGCGCTATCATAACAAGTCCGGCGGTTTCTGTCAAACAAGGGGATGCATTAACCTTCGAATTACCGCCGCCCGTCGAATCAATGATGACGCTTGCTCCCCATATTACCCTCGATATCTTCTTTGAAGACGAGCATATGCTGGTAGTCAATAAACAAGCCGGGCTGACTGTCCATCCCGGTGCCGGCTGCTATCAGGATACGCTCGCCAATGCGCTGCTTAGTCATTGCGGCAGCTCCTTATCCGGAATTGGCGGGGTGACCAGGCCAGGCATCGTCCACCGGCTCGACCGTGATACCAGCGGCTTGATGGTGGTTGCCAAAAACGATGCGGCACATCATCATTTGAGCGAACAGATTGCCAATCGGACACTAAAGCGCGTCTATGCGGCAATGTGCTGGGGAGTGCCTTCTCCGGCATCCGGCACCATCACCGGCAATATCGACCGCAGCCTTAAAGACCGCACCAAAATGGCGCTGGTCAAGACCGGTGGCCGCGAAGCCACCACCCATTACCGCACCGAAGAGCCGTTCGGTTTCGCAAGCTATGTCGCCTGCAAATTACAGACCGGTCGCACCCATCAGATCCGCGTCCATTTCACCCATCAAGGCTGGCCAATCATTGGCGATCCGGTTTATGGCAAACCGTCGGCCAAAGGCATTCCCGTTGAAGTGACTAATTACCTTCAGCATTTTAACCGCCAGGCACTGCATTCCCATAAGATCGGCTTTACTCATCCGGTGAGTGGGGAATTGATGGAATTTACCGCGCCATTGCCTGCGGATATGGCACAACTATTAGCCATACTCAGGAGTCTGGCATAATTTTTGCAAGGCTCCCTCCATTATTAGTTCATTGATGGAGGATAGCATGACGAGTATCAATACGGCCAATAGCAGTTCTTATTACACACTCCCAACCGCCAGCCAGCAAGGCAGCAGCGCCGGTAGCCAGAACGCCAATACCGCCGCAGCCCTGACGAATAGCACCAGCACCGATCTGCTGGCTTCGCTGCTGGATAACAGCAACGCGAGTAACGATAGTTCCTTCCTGCTCGATCTGAGTCCGAGCGCACAAGCCGCACTTTCATCAGGCAGCGCCGCCACCCCGACCAGCACGACCTTTACCATCAGCGCCAGCCAACAAAAACAGATCAATGATATTCTTGCGAAATATAAAAACGCCCCCGTCACCCAGGCGACCTATGACGAAATCCAGAACGCCCTTCAGGCCGCCGGCCTTGATCCTGCCACGATGCAGAAAATCGATCAGGTGAATAGCTTCAATCCACAGCAGATCTTTATGGATGCCTTAAACGGAACTGACCCGACGACGGTTACCAATCCGAACACCAGCGCTTCGGCTGAATCGACCAAAGCGACGAATTATATGAATAGTATCGTCAGCCAGTGGAAAGCGGAATCGACGGCTGGTACGAGTTCAGGATCGGGGACGGCTACTAGCGCTTAGCTACGTTCATTTGCTGCCTTGGTATTGGATTTCATGGCCTCAAGAATAGACTGAGAGCTGCGCGGCTGATGCTCTGATCCATGGCTGCTGCTACGTACCATTTCACTATGACTTTGCGACCTTGTCGTGCTTGGAGACCGAGGTGAGGAAGCAGGGGACGAGTCGGTAGAATTGGCGTTGGCTGAATCTGAGCTTATCGAGTCACCTGTATCGCGACGCTCCATCACCGCTATTGCAAACTCCCTAGGACTCATCGCCGATGAATTTATACGCGTTGATTCCCGCCTATTTAATGCACGTAATTGACTTTCCGATTCCCGGAGATCCCTTTCCGTTTGCGCTTTATTTTTTTCCGTAATTTGTATTTTTTGATTGAGATTATCAATTTGTTGCCGCCACCACATAATGTGCTTGTCATGCTCTTCAATACGAGCTTGAAACTTGTTGATATTACTCGTTAATATAGCTCTCTTATCAATGTCCTCAGCCACATGAAGGCTAATCGTTTCATCCGTTACTGAATCAGCTATGAATGCATTTAAAAAGGGGGATCCCCCTCCCATTAATTCGGCCACATCTGCTGCATGTTGTGAATGTGGCGACACGGGAGGTGACACGGGACTTAAACTCAAGGTATCTACGGAAAAAGTTGAAGAGCGCAAACGAGAAAGCGGGCTCGAACTCTTATCATATAATTTTTCATCCATAACATCCTCATGCGGTTTAGGGGAGCAATGATATTGTTCTTCTCCTGCTCCCCTAAGCTATACTAAACGCTATAATACATCGTGAATTCAATCGGATGCGGCGTATGCTCCCAGCGATAGACTTCTTCCATCTTGAGTGCGATATAGGCATCGATCTGATCATCGGTGAAGACATCGCCTTTTTTGAGGAAGGCGCGGTCGGCGGAGAGGGCGTTTAATGAATCACGTAACGATCCGCTGACGGTTGCGACATTTTTCAGCTCTTCGGCCGGCAGATCATAGAGGTTTTTATCCATCGCATCACCAGGATGGATTTTATTCTCAATCCCGTCCAGACCAGCCATCAGCATCGCGGCAAAAGCGTAATACGGATTAGCCGAAGGATCGGGGAAACGCACTTCGATGCGCTTGCCTTTCGGGCTTGCCACATAGGGAATACGGATTGAAGCCGAACGGTTACGGGCCGAATACGCCAACAATACCGGTGCTTCGAAACCAGGGATCAGGCGCTTATAGCTGTTGGTCGACGGGTTGGTGAAAGCATTGATCGCCTTGGCATGTTTAATGATGCCACCAATATAATACAGGCAGGTTTCCGACAAATCGGCATAACCATTACCCGCAAATAACGGCGTCTTATCTTTCCAGATCGACTGATGGACGTGCATTCCCGAACCATTATCACCGCTGATTGGCTTCGGCATGAAGGTAACGGTTTTGCCATAAGAATGGGCAACGTTATGCACCACATATTTGTATTTCTGAACATTATCCGCCGTTTTGATCATCGTATCGAAATCGAAACCAAGTTCGCACTGGCCTGGCGCTACTTCATGGTGATGAATGAACGGGCTGATCCCGACTTCCTTGAGGGTGGTCAGCATTTCAGCGCGCAAATCATTGAGCGAATCGACTGGCTGTACCGGGAAATAACCGCCTTTTACCACAGGACGGTGGCCATAATTGCCACTATCATATTCACGGTCGGAATTTTGCGGCAATTCTTCCGAATCAAGCTGTACCATCATTTCATTCGATGAGGTTTTAAACCGGACATCGTCAAATACGAAAAATTCCAGCTCCGGCCCGAAATAAGCAGTATTGCCAATGCCGGTATACGCCAGATAGGCTTCCGCACGTTTCGCCGTCGAACGCGGATCGCGGTTATAAGGTTGGCCGGTATCCGGCTCGATCACATCGCAGAAAATCACCAGTGTTGGCTGGGCGGTAAATGGATCGACGAAAGCGGTGTCAGGATCAGGCATCAGGATCATGTCGGATTCATTGATTTCTTTCCATCCGGCAATCGACGAACCATCGAACATCACCCCATCGGTAAAGGTGCTTTCGGTGACTTTATCGGCGATATAGGCAGTATGGTGCCATTTGCCACGTGGATCAGTAAAACGGAAATCGACAAATTCGATATCCTGTTCGGTAATTAATTTGAACAGTTTAGCGGTATCACCCATAAGAAGCTCCGGAAAAAAGTTATAATCATCTAACGATGATCTAAAGATATTAAATTTAGCTGATCTAAAGATCAGGTGAAAAAGCTCTTTTTCTATACGGCATTTTATTGCACTGCGCAAGGGGTTACTTACGGAATTTCGAAGGTAAAAACCGTTTGAGGTCTTCTTTGGCAAATGCCCGCAGGAAATAGCCACTGACTAGATATAGCAGGCTGCTTAGCGTGCAAATAATCATCAGCCGGAACAATGTTATAGAGAAACTATGGCCTCCGAGCGGCGGCAGGAAATAATTCCCCAACCATAGCGCCGCCCCCATCAACAGGACGCAGAGCATAATCCGCGGCAAATGTGCTTTAAACAGTCTATCCGGGCTATAGAGGCCGCGTTTATGCAGCAATGTCGAGAGCAGCATCACATTGATCCAGGCCGAGAGCGCCGTCGCGAGTCCAATCCCGGCTACATGGTGGAAAGCCAGCATCAGCGAAATATTAAAAATGATATTGAGAATCATACAGCTGACCGCCACTTTGACCGGCGTTTTGGTATCCTGGATGGCGAAAAAACACGGGGTGAAGACTTTCACCATCACGAATGCCGGCAGCCCGATCGCCAGCGCACGCAGCACATAGGCCGATTCATGCGCGTCATAGGCCGTAAATCTCCCATGCTGGAAGAGGACGCTGATAAACGGTTCGGCCAGGATAAATAAGGCCGCAGCGCATGGCAGGCTGATCAGCAGGGCAAATTCGAGCGCCCGGTTCTGGGTATGGTGCGCCGCTTCGAATTCCTGCATTTTCATCTGGCGGGAGAGTAACGGCATCATTGCCGTGCCCATCGCCGTGCCGATAATGGCGAGCGGCAACTGATTGAGCTGGTTGGCGAAATAGAATAACGATACCGAACCGCTCGGTAGCAACGTCGCGATATTGGTATCGACCAGCAGGTTGATCTGGACAATGCCGCTGCCGATAATCGCAGGAAGCATGTTTTTCAGCATCTTACGCACCATCGGATCACCCTTAGGCATCGTGAAATGCACCATCAGGCCGGAACGCTTGAGGGTGATGGTAATCGCAATCACCTGCGCCACCCCTGCCAGGAATACGCCCCAGGAAAGCGCATGCGCGATGCTCGGCAGATAAGGCGGCAGCAGGAAAATCGCCGAGATCATCACGATATTGAGCAGGATGGGGGATGCCGCCATCGCCCAGAATTTACCGATACTGTTGAGCATCCCGCCAAACAGCGATACGAGGGACATACAGAGCAGATAGGGCATGGTGATACGGGTCAGGGTAATCACCAGCCGGTATTTCTCGGGATCTTTCTCAAATCCAGGTGCCAGGATGAACATGACCAGCGGCATGGCGATCTGCATAGTGACGGTGAAGATCAGCAGGATCACCAGCAGGATGGTAAAGACTTTGCTTGCGAAATTCACCGCCGCCGTTCGGCCATCTGCCGCTTCCATCCCTGAGAATATCGGTACGAAGGCAGAAGACATTGCCCCTTCTGCGAATAGATTGCGGAAAAAATTAGGCAGTTTGAAGGCGACCTGGAAGACATCGTCCAGCATCCCGGCGCCCAGATATCTCGCGACCAGGATATCGCGAACAAATCCGAAAACGCGGGAGATCATGGTATAGCCACCAATCACGGCAGCGGAGCGGACGAAGGACATAAGCAAGTAGCCTGGAGTTTAGGTGTAGTTATGTAAATTATCGTTTCTACTAGTCAAAAGCCAGCTAAAATGTCATATTTATTTCACAACCATCCTTACCTAAGGAAGATAGAATGCATTATCCAATGCCCGATCAATTAGCTGAGCAGCTTCGCGCGCAAGGGTTACTTGACGAAGATAAATATGTGGAGGCACAAAAAAAGAACTATTTCTTAAAATCAGCTCCAGAGTTATTAAAAATCAGTCTAGTATCGGGTGCCGCTCTATCTACAATAATGGAACTGTACTATGCAATGACAGGACATATCCTTTCTCCCCCATTGATGAATATTGAATATTTTGGATTTATGTTTGCTATGACAAGTCTTTTAGCATTTATCGCGTGCTATAATATTCGCCGCAAAGACCTTCGAATATTATATTTATATAATTTAGGCACTGAAACACCAGGTATTATCACAAAAATAACAGATCGCGGAGTTCCTTATTCTCGAAGGTCAAATGTCGAATATAGGAAATTTTACTACAGTTACAACGCCTATTCCCAGTACCAAATTTTTGATATAGCTGACAGAGCTATCAGGGTTCCTGCAGAAGGAAATACGGTAACGGTCTATTATGATCCGAACAATCCAGAAAATAGCGCGATATTATGTAGTCGGTATAAAGATCTCTTGATCAAGAAATCACTCTAACTGCTGCTGCCGCTGCCCTCTTTTCCCCTTATAAATCCCCGGCTCATACTGATGCAGGCTATAATGCCCGCCGCGATAGCCCTTATAAACTTCATTACCGGCAAAGGGAGCCAGCAACTCAACGCATAACTTATACGTATCAATCGAACATTCACTCTTGGTAAAATGATGCTCTTTAAATTCAAAAAATTCCCCGATATTAAGCAACTGCCATTCTTTGCCATCGAAAATATCAGCCTTGAAATAACCGGCATAGCCTTTGTTGAAATAATCGCCTTTAATCAGTGTCTTAAAGGTATTTTCCGTATTTAGGTACAGATAAATATCGCCCTTTTCCGGTGTCGCAAGCTGCTCATCATCTTCATATTTGAGATAAATATTGCCGGAGATAATCAGCGACTTGGTATTTTTAGGTTGTCCGCGCAAAATCAGCCACCCCCGATAAAATGGACGATCTCGATCCGATCGCCCTCAGCGAGTTCCGTCTCGCCATAGGCGGAACGCGGCACGATATGGAGGTTGCGTTCCACCGCGAGATTGCCGGTTAATTTAAGCTCGATGAGCAGCGCCGCAACCGTCAGCGCGCCCTCATGCTGCCATTCATTGCCGTTTAACATAATATTCATCGTTGTTATTCGTTTATGCTGTTGTTATGCTGATAGGATATATAATAAATCCGGGAATAACTCAATGCAGAAAATACTTATCCTCAATGGACCGAACTTAAATATGCTGGGCAGTCGCCAGCCGGAAATCTATGGCTATGATACGCTTGCCGATGTCGAAGCGCAATGCGAAGAGACAGGCGTGGCTTTAAGCGTCGAGATCGATTTCCGCCAGAGCAACCATGAAGGCGAGCTGATCACCTGGATTCAGGAAGCCCGCACCGGTATGGCAGGGATCATCATCAATCCTGGCGCCTACTCGCACAACTCGATTGCGATCATGGACGCCTTGTTCGGAATTGATATCCCGGTGATCGAGGTGCATATCTCCAATATTTTCAAGCGCGAAACCTTCCGCCATCATTCCTATATTTCCATGGCCAGTCAGGGCGTCATCTGTGGGCTTGGTACGGCTGGTTACCAATATGCGCTGCAGGCGATGGCGGAATTGATTTTGTAGGCAATGTTCAAGCAACTATTTCATATCGTCGATGAAATCGGCCGCTCCATTTTTGGTCCAGATGATGACGAGGATGTCGTTCCATCACTTGAGCCTATCATCGATTACGGAGCAAAGCATATTAAACATGCGGAGAATTCTTGCAAAAGAAACCGTTATGGTGAGGCGATGGCGTACCTGGAAATCATCTCGCCAACCAATGAACATTATGACCATGCACTAATGATGATGGCTGATATTGCCCGGGTTAAGGGGAATAATAGCCGCGCCGCCTATTATTATTCGTTAGTGACTAAACAGCAATATGCCCTACAAGCGCAGATTGGCAGGCAGTTGATGCAGGCGGAAGATCTCCGCATCCATGCGAATACGCGAACAAAAAAGATAGAATCCGTTAAGGAATTTTGTCAAATCCTGGTGCCCGATGCATTGCCTAAATGGCAGGGATACCGGTTTTATAAACTTGGCCTGGCCTATAAGGCTACCCACGACCATCAGCCTGCCCTTGAATGTTTTGGCAGGGTGCCACCCGGACACCGATTATTTATTGATGCACAGTTCGAAATGGGCCACGCCTATTTAACATTCAAACGCACCATTCAGACGCTGAACACGGCACTCGTATGTTTTCAGCAGGTCCCGGAAAAGCATCGCCATTACGATCAATCACTTATGGAGCAAGCCAATATCCATCGGGCACTGGGACAGAATATGGAAGCGGCTGAATGCTACAGCCACGTTCCGACAAAGAGCCGCTTGAAGGAAAAAGCGACTATCGGCCAGAAACTGATGATGGCTGAATATTCACGCATCAAGGCCGATACCGCGGACAAGCGCGAGCAGGCTATCCTCGAGTTTAGTACCATCGCGATCCCACCCCAATATAAAAATTTCATTGGCTTCAGGGATTTCAAACTGGCGGCAGCCTATCTCGCCAACGGCCAGCCAGAGTTAGCCGATGAGCATTTTAACAAAAATCCTTTTCCTAATGAAGAAGGAAAGCAATTTAGCACCGTACACCGGATAGCCCGTCAGAAAGAAATAGTGCAAAGGCAATTGCAAAGCCATTCCTCATCTATCGTATAATAGGCCCCTTCTCCGGCATAATCCCGATTACACCGTTAGAATAATCTTGCCCTTATGCTGATTGCTTTTCATATAGTCATGGGCGCTGGCTGCTTCTTCCAGCAAGAAAGTTTTATCGATCACCGGAGTAATACTACCACTCGTCAATAATGGCCAGACATGTTTCTGCAAATCCCTGGCGATCTGTGCTTTGACGGCAGGCGGCTGCGAACGCAGCGTCGAGCCCATAATCGTCAGGTTTTTCATCAATAAGGCCCCAAGGGGGATGGTCGCTTCATTACCACGCAGCAGGGAAATAGTGACGATACGGCCGTTCCGCTTCAGGCAGGCCAGATTCTTCGCCAGATAATCACCGCCTAAGATATCGAGCACCATCGTCACCCCTTCGCCCTTGGTGATATCTTTGATACGTGCGACAACATCTTCCGTATAATAATTAATCACCGCTTTCGCGCCAAGCTCCAGGCAGAAATCGCATTTCTGCTGGCTGCCCGCCGTCGCAATAACATCGATATGAAAAGCCGTAGCAAGCATAATGGCCGTCGTACCGATCCCACTTGCGCCGCCATGGACCAGCAGGCTGTCTCCTGCTTTTAAGGCGCCTTTGTCAAACAAGTTAAGCCAGCAGGTAAAGAAGGTTTCAGGGAGCGCCGCCCCTTGGATAAAGGTGAAATGTTCCGGTAATGCCAATACCTGGTCCACAGGCGCTACTGCATATTCCGCATAACCACCACCGGTAAGCAGAGCACAGACACGGTCACCAGGATGGAACGCAGTCGCCTGGTCGCCCACCTCATCAATGATGCCTGCCACCTCCATTCCTGGCAGATCGGAACTGCCGGGCGGCGGCGGATAATTGCCTGCCACCTGAAAAATATCGGCGCGATTAAGTCCGGCTGCCATGACCTTGATCCGCACGTCATCCCCATGAACAGGCGGAAGCGGGCGCATACATGGTTTTAATGCTCCGTCACTGATTTCTATCGCACGCATCATCATCAGCCCCGGCTACGATATTCACTTGGCGACAGGCCGGTCATTTCCTTAAATACCCGGTTAAAGGAGGTCAGGCTGTTAAACCCGACATCATAGGAAATGGCCGTAACGGAATGGCCGTGTTCTTTCAGCAATTGCTTGGATTCTTCAATACGGTAATAGTTGATATATTCGCTGAAGCTTTTCTTAAAGGCCACACTGATAATGGCCGATAATTGATGTTCTTTGATCCCCAGCATATCGGATAATTTGACCCGGCTCAATTCCAGTTCACGGTAGATTTTACCTTCAATCATCATCTTCTCAATCTTCTGTGCAATCTCCTCTTCACGTGCAGAAAGAGTCGTTTTACGGGCAAGAACGGGTTTGATATCGGCAAATGAATCGGTAAATACGCGCAGCATCGAGGTCAGCACGATATAAATAAACGATAGGCGGATCGTGCTTTCTGAAAGGATATAGGCATCCTCGCCCAGCGAAAAACTGATCTTTGCAAGGTTCAGTAGCAACAATATAAGATTCATCCCCACCAGGGCGATAATCAGCCAATATTTATGTTTTTTTCTTTTATCCGTATCAGGAAGGCTGCTAAAACTGCGGCTGATGAAAAATATCAGCAGCATAAAGATCAAGGAAGAGCTGAACATATTGTAATAAACAATACCATAACTGGATGGTAGACATGCTCCTGAAATACACATTTCATCGGATATTTGCGACGCAATAATAAAGCCACTGCCCCCAATGGCCGGAACCGCAAGAATAAGATAATAACTGCTGGCGATGGAACCGGTAATTAGCTGGATGATAAATAAATAACTAAGGGCAGTCCCAAAGCTTTCGCCCAGCTTCAATGCTTCCAGTAAGGCGGAGTTATGAGACAAAATCCCGGTGAGAAGGGGCATAAGAAGACTGCAGCCCAATGAAATGAAATAAGCAACCGGGACCGCAACCATCCTTTTATTGGGAGTCGTCAATAGAAGGTAAATAATTACCAGCAGGCAGGGCGCCAGGGTCATCATTTGAAACGCCTGCGACAACGTAAAAAATACCTCAAACATGGGGACTAATGATACCTTCTATGGGGGTTACGGAGATCGTCATTGCGAGCGTAGCGCGGCTATCCCTGAGGGCTTTCGCAGGAGATAATGGCAACTCCGTGTGGATTGCCAAATCATCTTTAGATGATCTAAAGTGATCACTCCGCAATCTTTCAGATTGCTGCACTCCTCGCAACGACGGACTCATCTACTTATTTCTTTTGATCAGCTATAATCTTATGCAGCCGGTCAGCCACAAAGTAGTTCATAAAATTGATTTCTTTCTGTGACAGATTTTTTTCATTCTTACGCAAATTTTCGATAATCACCAACGCTTCGTCATCCTCATTGAGTTCTTCATGGATAAAGGCAGGCATTTCACGGGCCCAGATCGGGATATCATTGCCTTTGGCATTCGCCAGTTTATAGGAAATTTCAAGAGCGCGTTCCTTATCACCAATAATATGGTTGGCCAGATAAGTTGCTTGCGATAACCACCACCAGTTTCTTCCCGGTTCGGCTAAGGAATGTTTCTCCAGGTAATCTACCACATAGCGGACATCAGGCTTGTTTTGTGTTTGACTGAAATAATAACTGGCGAGCGATGGAACGAAATTGGATTGATCATCAAGCATATCCATCATCGCCCACCAATCGGATAATTTTTTATAGTTATAGTATTTCAGTGCCGTGAACCGCCCGTAGGTATCCCCTAGATTCTGCAGTTCCAAGGCCATTACCATGAAGTAAAACTCTTCATCGCCAAATGATAATGCTTTCACCGCCGTTGGTCCGGGTATTTCCGGTACGACTTGTAGTTCGGGCTGAATATCTTTAATGATCCACCAGAAACCAATCTGGAATAGAAAAAATATCAGCAGCAGACTATCGGTGCGGTAGCGAAGATGGATCATTTAAAATTGTTTTCGTTTGAAATCAAAAATAGCGACTGACAATAAAAGAGGGATGTAAATCAATGTCTGTAAGGGCGCAATCCATAGATCGTGGTTGATACGGTGATAAACATCATGAAATTGCATCCCATAAAGCAACCAGCTTGTTTTACCAAATAAATCAAGCCGCGGGAAGCCACAGGAAATGACAACCAGGGTTTTAGACATCACCCAGACAATTTTTTCCATAACGCCACCACTCAACGCAATAGGAGCCGATTTAACCGTCAGAATAAAAAACCCCATCATCCGGCCAAGCAGGTAAAACGCTAGGCATGATAAAGCGCTTGTTACCGCACTCTGCATAATAAGCGCCGACACTAAAGCAAAGGCAGCAACGAGTGCCATTTCACAGAGCAGCGTAAATCCCCAGAATAGCAGCCCCTGTACATTCGCCGTTGTTACAATCGCCATCACGGCGATGGCAGGAATAGTAAGCATAAAGGCTAAGATGGTAAAGCCAAGCCAATAGGCAATCATAAACGAAGTACGGGAAATTGGCCGCGACAAGGTAAGGTCTATTTCCTTATTCTCAAACGCCCGCCGGATATGGAAACAGATAAAGAGGATATTCCCCACCACCAGGATCATTCTGACGGAACCGGCAATGTAGGTAAGGGACATTTGCTGCTGTTCAACAAGCGCCGTGCTGCCCAGCATAAAAGAAATGCCCGTTGCCGCAGCTACAATGACCAGCAAGCCGATAAACAGCATATCTCTCATCGCCGTAAGAATTATATAGCGGATAATTGAACCCATGCTGATAACTCCTTAGAATGCAAGCGGATTTGGATCACGCGTAAATTTGGTATAGGTTTCCTTATCCGATTTAGTTGCATTGTTGGTAGGCGGAACAATGGTTGCCTTAATGAAGATAATGGTCTGGACGAGATTTTTCGTCTTCGATACCGATTTTACCAAATTACCGAAATAAGGAATATCCTGGACATAAGGAACACCGGTTTCACTCGTGCTATCCACATCTTCCATTAATCCCCCAATCACCATGACCTGGCCGCTCTTTATTTTAAGAATCGAATCAAGCTCACGCACATCGACAATCGGTATCTGGTTGGTGATGTTAACATGGGCTGTCTCGGCGATATATTGCACCGCCGGATCTTGTGTATATGAAACGATACGGGAAAGCGTAGGCCGTATATTCATCAATACTTCATTGGTATCGAGATTAATCGTCGGCTCAAGATTTAGGATAAACCCAATCGGCACGGTATTGAGCGTACTGGTGACGGTTGTTTGTCCCGGTATCGTCGTCCCACCGCTTACGACAGGGGTCCCCTGGGTGACCGTCACCGTGAAATAGATCTGGTTGGTCACAAACGAAAGCATCGCCTGTTGGTTATTCATGGCGTTGATACGAGGACTATCAAGCGTACGTACGGTACCGAACTGATCCACCAGTTGCACCGCATCATTAATATTGAGCGGGTTGGTCACCGTACCGCTACTCACGCCACCATTGGTAATCCCGGATCCATTTGGAGCAGTTGCACTTTTACCGGTACTATTTAATACCCCAAACGAGAAAATCTGGCCATTGAGCGGGGTTATATTTGATGTAAAATTACCATTGATACCAACCCCTAGTTTTTTCTCGACTAAATCCCAATTAACACCAGTACTAAATTGATCGTTCAGGGTAATTTCAACCAGTTTTGCTTCAATAAGCACCTGAGCCGACATCGTCGACTTCACACGATCAAGATATTTTTTGACATCGGCCTGCTGCCGACTCGTACCAAGTACGCTAATAATATTAGCTTGCTTGTTGACGGTTATAAAGTAGGTAACCGGCCCAGTATCGCCTGCAGCTCCGGAAGATGAAGCGCCGCCTCCACTTCCACTGCCACCGCCACCGCTTTTTGCTCCGTTACCTGATGCATTGCTAGCAGTTTGAAATGCTGGTGCGGCAGGGATAACGGCACTAGGTGGAGACATAGCCGGAACGGTTACGCCATAGGGATTGGCACTCGTTGGCGCCGCTTGACCAGTCGGATTAGCCCCGGATGCTGCCGCCTGGTTCGATGGCATCTCAACAGGCACAAGCCCTTGCGGTGTCACTCTCATCGGCGCATTGCTTGTCGGCGCCATTACATTTGAGCCTGGAGATACTGGCGCAGCAGGGGGAATGGCCGCAACAGGGGCGACGACAGGCGCAACTGGTGCAGGCCTTGGCGGCAGAGTCGCCTCAATACCTTCACTATTAGCGACACTACTATTGACCCTATCATAACCAAGAATCTTTTTAATATCCGATTCAACCGATTTCCAGAGATCGCCATCATAGGTTGCCGTCATCGAACTTTTTGCACCAGAAGATGCCGCACCGCTCACAGAGCTGCCGCCACCACCACCGCCACCTGAACTGCCTATAGTCGTATTTGAGGTAACCGTGCTATTGCTGGAACGGACAATATTAAGAAAATCCACATTATAATCGACGATATAGGGAGTATCTTTCTCGACTTTCAGGATATTATTTTCATAGCTATAGCGCAGACCCGCCAGTTGCGATATCCGATCGACCACCTGATCAAGTGGTTTATCCTTTACCTTTAAGATAATCCCGCCGGAAATATTAGGGTCCAACTCAATATCAAGATCCGCTTCGCGTGCCAACTCGATAAGCACTTCCTTCAAAGGCACCGCTTCCGTAATCGTCAGCGACACCAGCTTATTTTTAGCCATTGCCGGAGGTTTAGGAGTAACGAGAATCTGAGAAAGGTCGGGTAACGGCGGCTCATTTTTTGTCGCAGCAGACGCCAGTTTTTTTCTAGGAGGCGGCTGAATGTTATCTTCAAATTCCTTGCGTGACATACCAATGTCAGGATCAAGCACATCCTTCGCCACTTTATGGTCAGGGGTACAGGAAATAGTAGTAATGGTAAGCAGAGAAAGGAGGAAATAACGATAATTTATGCGCATAATCCATTTGGCTGGAAAAGGGTTATGAAATAGATTCCCGGCAAAACCGGAGATCTTGCACGGTTAGAAGAAAATCTACATATCTGTTAACAGTAGTTGCTACCCATTCATACTTTAGAAAACACCGAGATCTCTTTATCGTATGAACGTCGTATTTTAAAATAATAATGTTTTTTTGAAATCCGTAAAGCTTTTTATGAGAATTTTATTGATTACTCCATATTTTAAAAAGAAACTCTTTCAAAAGATGCAATTATGATACGCAGGGACTGCCTCATTATAACTTAACTGCGCCGCATCGAAACATTGACTGCTACCGGGCGAGTATCATCGCGAGCCTGCTCAAATCCTGCCCGATCATTTGTGGGTGAGGAATGAGCAAACAGGCAAATAACGATACGGCCAATGCCGGCCCGAAAGGAAATAGAATCCCCTTACCGAGCAGCCGCCAGCATAGAGCTGTTATTATCCCGATCACACCGGCCAGGAATAAAAAGAGGGTGATCAGCACCGGATCAAGGGCACAACCGGCAATCCCCAGAAATTTGACATCTCCCAGTCCAAGCCCTTCCTGTTTTTTCCACAGCCTGATCATTACCCGCAAGCCCATCCCGACAGCAAGGCCGCCAATACCGCCCAACAAAATGTTCAGTATATTGCCGCCTGCTATGAGGCGCAGCGCAATCACCAGCGGCAACAACACAAGTTGCACCCTATCGGGAATGATATAATGCTCGAAATCAACAATGATCATCACCATCAGGCAAATAGCAACCAACCAGAGCAGCACGGTGGCCATGGTCATTCCATAAATCATATAGACCGTGATAAATGCCGCCCCCGAGACTATTTCAATGATTGGATAACGGCTGCTGATCGGCTGTTTACAATAAGCACAGGCGCCTTTATGAGCCAGCCATGAAAAAACCGGTATCAGATCGGTGAAATAGAGATTATGGTTACAATGCGGGCAATGGGAGCGCCGGATAATAATTTCTTCCCCTCGCGGAATACGATAGCTGGCCATCGTAATAAAGCTACCAAACAGCAACCCTAGCAACACGACACCTATGATCATCAGTATGTCCATATCTATTGCCGCAATCATATCCATTTATTTCCTTCCGATAATATGGTACCATTAAAGGTTAGTGTAGCTTCAAATAGCGAAAAGTATATATTAGACATGATATGAAGCAAAAACCTACCAAAAATAATTTTCTTACCCGTGTTGCAGACAATACAGGCACATCAATGCTTGAATTGGGGCTGGTGTTGGTTCTTATCACCACCATTATCGGCAGCCTGATGTTTGCGGGCAGCGGCCAGATAGAAATATCGAAACGGGCACAGACCATCAAAAAAATGGAAGTTATCGAAAAAGCGCTGGCGGCGTTTGTCGCGCTGAATGGACGGTTACCTTGCCCTGGCTATCCATATGATAATTATACCACTACTGGCGCAGGTACGG
>Ga0207006_1033_pt1 | contig 33655 bp, 34 predicted proteins | sample Alteio_BWMinCont_84_FD_153497 | JGI IMG/M metagenome (GOLD analysis project Ga0207006, IMG submission 153497) | Enriched cells from forest soil in Barre Woods Harvard Forest LTER site, Petersham, Massachusetts, United States -... | ecosystem: Environmental > Terrestrial > Soil > Temperate forest >...
CCGGCTGTCCATAAGCATAATGCCGATACGATGGTCATAAAGACATAAATCCCCATCGTCGCATTGGTAAGTTGGCGCGCACGCGGTAATATCCGGTCCGATTTATCCGACGCTTCTGTTTTAAATAATTGCATCCCACCAACTTTCAGCATCGGCAGGATGGTCATGGCAACGACAATGATCCCAATGCCGCCAACCCAGTTGAGCAGCGCCCGCCATAATAAAATGCCGGTCGGCGCATCGTCGATACTATCGAGAATCGACGCGCCGCAGGAAGTCAGACCGGACATCGCTTCAAAAAACGCATCCGTATAGGACATATCCGAATAGGTAAATTTAAATGGCAGCGCCGCCAAAGCCGGCAGGACGATCCATGCTAAGGTGGTCAGTATTACGATCTGCTTGTTGGTGATCGATTCCATGTAACCGCGGTTACTGAGGATCAGGCTGCCGCCGATAAAGGCAATCAGGAACCCGGCCGCCGTAAATGGCTGCCAGTTGGTGTCATCGGTCAGGATATCAGCGATAAAAGGGAATATCATCAGCGCTGCCAGGATGGCAATCAGCATGCCTAGCACTTCCAGGATAGGCCGGAAATCAATCATGGTCAGCGGATGCCGCTCATTCAGATGAAATAGCATATTATCCGTTACAACCTACGTAATGTTACCATGTTTTCGTAACAGGCGTCGTAATGAGATTAAAAAATTCCTGCCTTGCATGCTTATCATCCTTAAAGCAACCGAGCATATGGCTGGTCTGCATTACCACACCTGCCTTATGGACACCGCGCGTACTGATACACTGGTGGTTAGCCTCAACTATAACGGCCACCCCTTTAGGCTGCAATATGTTATTGATCGTACTCGCGATCTGTACCGTCATTTTCTCCTGGATCTGTAACCTTTTTGCATAGATATCCACCACCCGTGCCAGTTTACTGATCCCAACCACCATCCGGTCCGGCTTATAGGCCACATGGGCATTGCCGATAATCGGCACCATATGATGCTCGCAATAGGATTCAAACTTGATATCCCGGAGCAGGATGATCTCATCGTAACCATCTGTTTCGGTGAATGTTTTCCTGAGCATTTCTTCTGGATTGAGATGATAGCCGGAGAAAAACTCTTCATAGCTCTCAATCACCCGTTTGGGGGTATCTTGCAGCCCTTCGCGCGTACTGTCATCACCGATCCAGTTGAGAATGGTGCGAATTGCGGCTTCTGCTTCGGCACGGGTTGGTTTTTTATTCATATTTGTAGCCATAATTTACTGTTTATCTTATCAGTGCTGCTTGAACGTTCTCTCTTCCACTCATAGTCTTATCTTTTATCTCTTTACTTGTAACGGTGATATTTATAGAACTTGTGAAGTTTCTCCCATATTCCATTCCCCTTTTATCCAATATGTCGGATATCACTTTATGAGCAGCAATCACGTGGATGTTTTCTGCAGCAGCACTATCGCTGGTAATAAGGGTCACACCGCTTTGATAAGGTAAATTTAAATGGGTTTGTACCGCTTGCTCAACGTTAGAATAATGCTCGGAATTATTCCCTACATTCAATATCACAGAATGATTAGGGTTTCTTAGTTGCAATACAACACTATTTCCAATATCAAACTGATGTTCTTTCGCAGGATGATAGACTTGAGTTACGGAACTACCTGGCTGTACTACAGAATTTTCAGAGGCTACTTTTTTAAGATCCATATATTTTTTGAATATCAACTCTTGCGCTTTTGGCGTTATAATGCAGGATGCCAGCAGATTAGCTAACGCATTATATTGTATCTTTCGTTGACTATCAGCTAGATTAGGCATTCCTACTGCCAATTTGATAAGTGACTGCACATCTTCTCCCGCTACGATATCCGGTAATCCAATACTTCCGACATTACGTACTGACTGGTGATCGCGAAATTCAACAGAAGCGGCCTTACTGGAAGATATAACCGCATGGGCAAGCCCAATTTCCACTGCTTTTTGGGATGTGATAAATTCACCGGATGTGAATAGTTTGGCGGCATTTTCTGAGCCGATAGCAGCAACAATATTGGGAGCAATGGTGGCAGGCAATACACCAATTTTACTGGTTCGAACCGCTGCTTTTGCATTCTCCGATATCAATGTCCTGCTAGCACCCGCCATCAACCCTACCCCAACGCCTACAGACGCCCCTTGCACAATAACGATGACAGGCTTCTCACGGGTTAGTTCATGCATGGTTTGGAACATACCACACAACGCTTCGGTGAAGGCAAGGGCTTTTTCATGCTTAGTCAATGACTTCATAAACGGCAAGTCCCCACCGCCACAGAACACTTCGCCATTTGCCCGAATATCAACCTGTTTAATATCCGGATTACTGCGCGCGGCCTCAAATGCTTGCCACATTTCGTTTGCCATTGTTGTATTAAAGGCATTGCCTACTTCTGGGCGGTTTAGCGTAATGGTATGGGTAGAATTTTCTGTATTGGTGAGGATATGCTCGAATGGCATCAACCCGGCCGCTTTAAAAAACCGTACGGATTGTTCCTGTTCGTTATTGGTATAGATAATCATATTATCTTTAGGAATACCGTGTTTTTGCAGAACATTGGTAATGGCATTAAAATGCTTGATGGATATTTCCAGAAGTTCATTTTTCTGCCATGCATCAAATTGCGAGGCTTCATATGCTTCCGGATTTTCAACCTGTAAATTTCTTGCTGCATCATAAATAGCAGTCACTCTAGGAGGCAATCCCACCCCACCTGCCTTTGCCATCGTCTGAGCCATATTTTTATCCAGTAGGTGGAATGGATAAAATGTAAACCTCATTTTTTGTGGGTCAATCCCCGCGTCTTTACATGCACGAATATACTTATCAACCATGACTTCATTATAAGAATGCTGGGTTGTTATCTGATAATGATCGCCTAGAGGTTTTATTTTCTTTACTAAATTCCTCACATCATGTTGCATGGCTGAGTCTTTATCAGGATATTTTTTTTGTGTCTCAACATGCCCTTCCGGATACCCTGCAACGGATATGGTTAAGTCGGGATATTTCCTACGAATTAGCGGAAATATTTCTTCAGGTTTCCAGAGTAATGTTAATGGGGTACGTGATGATTCTTTATGTCTTAAATGTTTCTCATCTGCGGTACGAACATTACCATTGGGCATAAAGACAGTGCGGATGCCAGATTTACAATAACCATCAAGCTCTTCTAATTTAGCAGCTCGCGCCTCTTCTAGATTTGGTGACGAGGTACTTAATGTCCAGTGCGGCACTCGGGCTGCATTACCTTTATAATGGGTAAAGACTTGTCTGGTGCTATCTGGGACATGGGCGATATATGTAACACGAGCCTCGTTTACACCCGTTCTGCTAATGGTTTGCTGCATTTGATTAGCAAATGCTTCATACTCACTTTTTCTTGGCGTAAAACTAAGAATGCCAATTGTTCGGCGTAAAACACTTGGATAAATACTGGAAGAACGTACTGCTCCGAATGCATTTATTACTGTAGCTTTGAATGCCGCTCTTCTCATAAAATATCCTGTGATGGAGATTAAAATATTTAATGCTATTTAAAGTATAAGATTTGCTAAGTCAAATAGTAAAATATTACAAATACTTCCTGATCATATCCACAATCACCGGTGCAGGGGTACCGGTCGCAAAGCTGGTTAAATACTCGCCATTTTTATCCATCAGATACATATAGCCCGAATGGTTGACTACATAATCATGTAACCCTTTACCTATCGGCATGACTTCGGAATAGACTTTATAATCCATCTGTAACTGCTTCAGTTGATCCTTATCGCCAGTTAACGCAACAATACGCGAATCAAAACCCTTCATAAATTCAGCCAGTTGCTTTGGATCGTCACGATCCGGGTCAACGGTGATAAAAAATCCCTGCACCTTATTCGCATCAGCACTCAATTCATGCAATGCCTCCGACATCACCGCCATATCGGTCGGACATAAATCCGGGCAATGGGTGAAGCCGAAATAGACCAGCATCAATTTGCCGCGGAATTGGGTATCCGTAACCGTCTTTCCCTGGCTGTCGATCAAGCTGAAATGGCCGCCGATCGCTGCTTTACCGCTACCTTCGCCATTCGCCACTACAGTGGATTTACTGCTCTGCTGGGCAAAAACGAGCCCTCCGGCAAAGGCTATCACTATAGAAAATACGATAATAAGCGTCTGTTTTTTCATCTTAAGCTCCATATTTCAATATTTCCGCCACCTGCATCGCTGCATAGGTCAGGATACAGGACGCCCCTGCCCGCTTAAAGGAAATCAGGCTTTCAATCATCACGCGGTCCCCATCGAGCCAGCCATTTTTCTCGGCTGCCTTGAGCATCGCATATTCCCCGCTCACCTGATAGGCGAATACCGGGACATGAAATTTATCCTTTACCCGCCTGATAATATCAAGATAGGGCATGCCAGGCTTAACCATGATCATATCGGCACCTTCGGCAATATCCATCGCCACTTCGCGGATGGCTTCATCGCTATTGGCAGGGTTCATCTGGTAGGTGCGCTTATCGGCGTTGCCGAGGTTCGTTGCCGAGCCTACCGCCTCACGGAACGGCCCATAAAACGCCGAGGCATATTTTGCCGCATAGGAAAGAATGGCGACGTGGTGGAATCCTTCCTCATCCAGACTGCGCCTGATCGCACCGATCCTGCCATCCATCATATCGGATGGAGCAACAATATCGCATCCGGCTTTGGCCATGACCAGCGCCTGCTTACATAATACTTCTACCGTTTCATCATTAACGATCTGCCCATACCGCATCAGGCCATCCTGACCATGGACGGTATAAGGATCAAGTGCTACATCGCAGATAATCCCGATCGGTTTACCCAGGGCTTTAATCGCTTTAATGGCACGGCAAAGCAGATTATTTGGATTAAGCGCCTCTTCGGCATTTTCTGTTTTAAGCAATGGGTTCACCACTGGAAACAAGGCGATTGCCGGAATAGAGAGTGCCACTGCTTTGCTCACTTCTTCACATAACAGGTCAATCGACAAACGGTATACCCCCGGCATTGAATCAATCGGATGGCGGTTATTGGTTCCCTCCTGGACGAATACCGGCCAAATCAGGTCGCTCGCCGATAAATGATGCTCTGCGACCATTTCCCTGAGCCAGGCATGCTGGCGGTTGCGGCGAAGTCGGGTGGCAGGAAAATTTTCCATTGAAATAATATGCGTTGTGGTTATGATGAGTCAGGCTTGATGTCAGATGAGTATATATAACAATTTTTTGACTTAATCCATAGATTCTTTCACGCTAGCCCCCTATGAAACGCTTGAAGATTTTTTTCTTTATCTGCAGTACCCTTCTCTGCATCCATTCTGTTGCGTTTGCAAAAGAAGAAAAACTGCCATTACCGCGCTTTGCATCGCTTAAGTCATCCGAAGCCAATGCCCGCACCGGCCCGAATGTCCGTTACCCGGTGCGCTGGGTATTCGTGCGCAGAGGTGAGCCGGTAGAGATTACCGCCGAATTCGAGCAATGGAGGAAAATCCGCGATAAAGAAGGCGACGATGGCTGGGTGCATGAAAGTATGCTCAGCGGCAAACGGGTTGTTATTATTACCGGCGAAAAACCACAGGTCATCTACCGGAAACCGGATTTTAGCTCGGGCGGTGTTGTCAAACTTGATCCCGAAGTGCGCGCCGAACTCCATAGCTGCCATAAAGAGTGGTGCAGAATTGAAGATTCCGGGTATAAAGGATGGATCGAACGCAGCCATCTCTGGGGCGTTTATCCGCAAGAAGAGATCGACCAGTGACCGGATTTCCAATTTTTATCGTCTATGGACCTGAGCATGTCGCGCATTTGAAGACGCTCACCATCCCATCGATTAACCGGCAGCTCGGACAAGATGCCATTGATATCTATCTGCTGAATTATTCCTCTAAAACTCCTTTATTCGGCCCGCAGGATAGTCACGGCTTATGCACTATTCATGATTTGTCTGCAGATAAATCGACAATCACCAACGGATTTGGCGAAGGAATGAATTTCCTGTTCGAGAAAGCCCAGCCGTCGCCCTGTTTCCTGATGCTCAATCCAGATACCATCCTTGATCCGCATGCAGTGGAAACATTGCTCCGCCATTTTGATCCGACCAGTAGCGGCTTGATCGAAGCGCGTCAATGGCCGTCGGAACATCCCAAGGAATATGATAAGATGAGCGGCGAGACTCCCTGGGCGAGCGGCGCCTGCCTGCTTGCTGCCAGCGATAATTACGCCGCTATCGGCGGATTTGATCCGGTTTATTTCATGTATTGCGAAGATGTCGATTTAAGCTGGCAGAGCTGGTTGCGTGGCCGTTCTGTGATTTACGTGCCAAAAGCCGGGGTGATGCACTTCACCGGGCTGTTCCATTACCGCCATGACCGCTACTACCGGGAGCATTTTTATTCCTGCCGCAACCATATCGTACTTGCCAAAAAGTTTTTTGGTATAACGGGCGAGAAAAAAGCGCTTGAACATTTACGGATAAGCGGCTATCCCGAAGGCTTTAAAGAGCAAGTGATCAAAAGTTACGAATCAATCGCCCCGTCCGTCATTATCATCGACCGGCCTGACCATCCGATGGTCAAGATCACCGGTTTTAACCGTTATCATCATTAGATTATGATCGAAGTATTTATCCTATGCCGTAACGAGGCTTATATAGAACGGTGGAAGCGTCAAGCGGAGCACCATGAAAACGCGGCTATTTTCCATTATCTGACGGGCTATGATTCCTATTACCGCTTCATCCATGATGCGATTGCCATGGCCAAATCGGATACGCTCATTGCCTGCCATGACGATGTCTGGATGGGAAAAGGCTTTTTTACCAGAGCAGAGCAATTGATTGCTGAATTGGATGAGACCATCCCTAACTGGGGGATTGCAGGAAATGCCGGTATCTGCATCCATTCCCAGAAAGTCTACCGCTATATCGGCGATCCGCATAAGAACCTTACCCGTTCCGCCTATCCCAAAGCGGCAGGCAGTATTGACGGCAATCTGATGGTCATCAATAAGGCCAATTATCTCAGCCACAAGGTTGATTTCCCTGAATTGAAAGGATTCCATTGTTACGATACCGTCCTTTCGTTTGCCTGCTTAAAAGCCGGGCTCCTTCCCGTTCTCGATCATCGATTGATGGTCTACCATGAATCGGCTGGCAATGGGGTGGAATACCGGAAATATCTCAAGAGCGGCGAGATCACCGCTTATTTATCCAGCCAGTTTATCAATCACTCCCTGCCCAGCATTAACGGTGCGATCCCGCTTACGGAAACAACGAATTATAACTACTTGGAAGCAGGCGATACTCGTCAGGATCTAGTCACGCTGTTCGATCAGGCATTAGCCGCCTCGCGGGCACATAAAAAGCCGACACTGACGATTTATTGCCGGACGCAATTCAAGCGCCGCAACTTGCTGACCCGGGCGATCATCTCGTTTGCGACCACCTGCCATTTGACCGAAGATCTGCTTGATCTCTCGATCATGATTATTACCGACCAGCCAAAAGCAGTGCTCAAGGAAGAACTGGATATCCTTAGTCAGATTGTTCCAGGCATTCCGTTAAGCGGCAAATCCTATACCATCCGCCCGGACCGTTATTCCCGCACCGATCTGCTGATCCATGCGCTCGAAGACTCAGAAAGCGATTACGCCTGGTTCGTCGATGATGACGATTTCATCTATCCCCATGCGATTATGGATATCGGGCGTTATATCGCTGCAAGCGGCAGATGTTTTATCGCCTCCGACTGCCTGCGTCAGGAAGAAATATGGGATACGACGCCAGGGAATACAAATATTGTCCCCATCAGCAGCAAGGAAATCCACCATACGATCAGCGCTGAAATTTTCAAATGCTTCAGCGGCGATAATTATGTACCGATATGCGGTTGTATCTTCCCGGTCAAAGCGATGCAATACCAGCTTGAGGGATTAAAAGCGGCTGGCGATTATTACGAAGATTATTTCCTGCTGATGCTGGCGTTAAGCGCACCCGGTATTGAGCTCGTTCTCCTGCCTAAAATTATTGCCGGAATCTCGTTGCGTGAAAATGAGAACACCGTCGAGGTTGCCGATCGCAGCCACTGGAATTACAGTTACGCTACCTTCATCGGAGAATTGCTCGATTCTGATAAAATGGTCAGCCCGGCTTTATGGATGCTGGCTAGTCCTTATTACAATAACAAATCGCTGAATATGTTACCTGTCGAACATCATCCCCGCCTCGTACAGCGGCTGATGACGCTTGGCTATGCAACAATTGCGCTAGTGAAGCTTATAAGGCGGCCGGATCACATCATGGCCTATGTTGACAGAGGCTTAGCTATTTACCGTAGACAGGGGTTAAAAGCGCTGGTCTTCACTATGACCCGGTTTGGGCGGGGATAAGGCAGAGTCAAACTGCAAAATTATCCGCAACAGTGAAAGCCAGTGTTGATAAGGGTTGTTGCGGATTAATTCAGATATCTTCCTATTACTCTTCCCTAGCCGCCGCCAGCGACGCCAACCTTGCCACAATCCCAAACGCACCAAACGAACAAGGCGTATTTTCCTGACTATCCTGGCAGATGTTTTTCTCGAAACGCATCCCTTGCGCGTTCAGATTACCAAACGCATCGCGTTCATTATGGACGCGGAAAATACAGCCTACCGGTTTACCGCCAACCATATAAATCATCGGCTCGGCAACGTCACCGTCGATACGGTCAATCGTCTGGATTCCTTCCTGAATAATCACTTCGGTATTTTCAACACCGCCTTTGATCACATCCATTTTATTGCGCGATTTTTTATTCATCTCCACGACATCCTCACCCGAACGGGCGGTCATAATGCCCATGCCGTAGGTGCCATTATCCGCTTTGACGAACACATAAGGCTCATCCTTTATGCCATATTCGGCATATTTCTGACGGAGCTGTGTCATCACTTTCTCCACTCCCAACGCCACGCATTCAATCCCGGCACGTTCCTTGAAATGCACCATGCCACATTGATGGAAAATGGTGGAAATCAGGAACGGATCAACCGAGAAACGTTCGCCAAACTGACGTGATGCCTGATCATAAAATCCGAAATGGCCGGATTTACGGCGTTTGTACCAACCAAGCCGGATATCGGGGATAAGCGGTTGCTCTATCCCTTCAAGCAGCGTCGGCACACCATTGGAAAGGTCGTTATTATTGATAACCAGGTCGGGGACAATTCCATCCACCGTCATCAGCTTGTTATTTTTCTTTATCAGAGGATGGTAATGGAGTTGTTGGCCGGAGGCGGATTCAAGTGTCCGCATTGTGTCGATACCCTCTTCCGCATTCGAGAGGATAATCTTATACCCGGCACTTTCAATCATATTGGAAAGGATGGCGATGTTATCCAGATACATCAAATTCCGGGTATGATTCTCGGCGATGAGCATCACCGTTTTTGCATCAGGGTAATAACGATGCAGATAATGCGTTGTTGACTCCACAGCCCGGCCAAAGGATTTTTCATTGAGGTTATTAAACCCAGCCGGAAATAGATTCGTATCGACCGGCGCTAATTTACTGCCGGAATGGCGCAGATCAACCGAGCTGTAAAATACCGGCTGCCGCGATTGGTATTGCTCATCAAACCAGTCATTGACCGCTTCATGCTGATTCTTCAGCAAATCATTCAGTTGCTCTTTAATAGACATAGTCTTTCTCGATTTAATGGCTGATAAAACGCGGCGCCATCCGCCAGTCACCATGCACCGCCTGAAAACAAGCAAGGGCGGCAAGAGCAGCAGTTTCAGCGCGCAAAATACGGGGTCCAAGACCTACCGGGATAACGTAAGGTAATTTGCGCAATAGTTCAAGCTCGCTATGCGAAAATCCACCTTCCGGTCCGACCATGATGGTATAATTCCCCTCGTTTAAGCCGGGGATAACTTCTCCCAGAGGCCGCCCACCACCTGCTTCATCGCATAACAGGATAGGATGTGTCGTGGACCAGGATTCCAGTAAGTCTACAAACGGCATCAATGGATTAATCGCAGGTATCGTCAACCTCTCGCTTTGCTCAGCCGCCGATTCTGCATAAGCCGCAATTTTTTCCGGCTGAAAGCGCGCGACGCTATGCGCAGTGCTTACCGGGAATAATGCCGATACTCCAAGCTCGGTCGCTTTCTCGATCAGGAAATGCATCGGCTCGGGTTTAAGAGGCGTAAATATCAGTCCGCAATCCGGCTCCGGCTGTTGCGGCCTTAGCTGCTCCGTTATCTGCAATATCACCTCACGCCGGGTACATTGCTCGATCACCCCCAGCCATTCTCCATCCCGCCCATTGAATAACCGTATGGAAGCCCCTGCTTTCAGACGCATCACATGCAGCACATAATGGCATTGTTCCGCAGTTAGCGATACCATCGCGCCATTTTCTAACCCGTCTCTTATAAACAGACGCGGAAGTGTATGAGTTTTGGTTTGTATCATCGGTTTCATTAGGGTATAATTTTCGTAAATATAAATCTGTATGGAACTTGCTATGCGTTTTTTCTCACTATTATCTCTAATCGTTATTTTCATTTGCAGCAATGCTTTTGCAGCTAAACCATCATCCCAACAAGGAACCATCGCCATTCTTGCCAACTGGCAGGTCACGGTGGATCAGATACCACAGACTGGAATGCCCAATGTTATCCTGTGGATTAAATCGGATAACGATATTCCCGCCAATGATCCTGATAATCCGCAGCAGCTTCCTGTAACGATGTCGGTCACCTGCTCGAAAAAAACAGGGCTTGAACAACCATTATTCACCATCCTTTATCCGAATATGGTTTTTGACACGGCGACACAATCGCTGACCTTCATCATCGATGGCGTCGCCCAACCTGCTGTCACCGCTGGCGTTAAAAAGCAGATATCCGGTAACAGCTCCGGCTTTCTAATGACATTTGATACCAAAACCGGCGATGATCTCCTTAACCGGATGAAAAACCATCACAGCCTGGCCGTGGCAATTAACCGCGACGGTTATGATATTTATAACGGTAAATTTACGATCGATAAAACTGCTGAGGCGGTCACATCACTCAATTATTGTACTGGTAAAAAATAACATGGAAGCTGATCCTAAACACCCATCCGCAATACCTCCGGCAAAAACCTCTGAAAAACCTGAAGAAAAGACCAAGGAAATAGGAGGCACGGCTGGCCCAGAACCCACCCGTTACGGCGATTGGGAACATAAAGGACGCTGTAGCGATTTTTAAAATGAATATACTGATTATCGGCGCCGGCGCATGGGGAAAAGCGCTGGCTGCGGCATTTTCCCACTCAGACAACCATATCACCTTATGGAAACGGCAGCAGCTCCAGCAATATGAACCGCTGCCGCCGGCGATCGACCTGATTGTCACGGTCATACCATCACAGGCAATGCGTAGCCTCTGTATTATCCTTAGCAAGCTCGATATTCCTGCTCATGTCAAGCTGCTCATCTGCAGTAAAGGGATTGAACGCACCAGCCTGAAAATGATGAGTGAGGTTGCCGAAGAATTGCTTCCCGGTCATCCCATCGCTGTGTTGTCCGGCCCCAATTTTGCCGGCGAAATCGAAAAAGGCCTGCCTTCCGCGACTACAATCGCCTGCTCTAACCAGCAGATCGGCAATGACTTGGTCAAGTCCCTGGGCAGCACCTCATTCCGCCCTTATTATTCCGCTGATATTATCGGCGCACAAATCGGCGGCGCTGTGAAAAACGTCTTAGCCATCGCCTGCGGCATTACCGATGGTCGTGGCCTTGGCGAAAATGCCCGTGCCGCCCTCATCACTCGCGGTCTTACGGAAATGGGACGTTTATGTGTAGCCAAAGGCGGAAAACTTGAAACCTTGTTAGGACTATCCGGCATGGGCGATTTAATCCTCACCTGCAGCAGCCCAACCTCCCGTAATATGGCCTATGGCCTGGCACTTGGCCGCAATGAGCTCAATCCCGGCGATAGCGGCAAACTTACCGAAGGGATCGCCTCGACGGAATCCGTGGTGATGCTGGCGCGTAAATTGGGGATTGATATGCCAATTTGTGAAGCGGTCTATCGTATTTTATATGAGAATGCTGATATTGATGCGACGATTAAGGCGCTGTTGCAGAGGCCGCTGGCATCGGAGATGTTGTAGAATTTTAGTTGCAACAAGTTGCAATAAGTGATACCATACCCTTATAGGAAGGTAAATTATGACTACGACACAGGGTGTTAAATTAGACGATGATATCAAACAGCGTCTCAAAGTACTTGGAGAAATTCGCAATAGATCGCCACACTGGTTAATGCGTACAGCTATCCAGCTTTATCTTGAACGTGAAGAGGCCTACGAGCGTGAAAAACGTGAGGATATGGAACGCTGGCAGGAATACCAGCTAACCGGCCATGCTATTTCTCATGATGTCGCTACTGCATGGCTCGATAATTTAGCCGAAGGTGAAGGTGACTCTTGTCCGAAATAAAATGGCTTCCTCAAGCACTTGCTGATATTGAAAGGCTACATGCTTTTTTGGACGATAAAAATCCAGAAGCAGCTCGGCGAGTTATCAAGGCGATACAACAAGGTGCAGAATTACTTAGAAAATCTTCTAATATAGGCCGCCCTATGTCAGATGAAACAGGTAGACGTGAATGGTTTATTTCATTTGGAACAGGAGCGTATGTTTTGCGTTATATGATAGATAATAAAAACACCGTTGTTATTATTCGTGTATGGCATAGCCGTGAAAATATAACATAAAATTACGCCGCCGCTTTCTTAATATAAACCTGACGATAACTTAGCGCTTCAGCGATATGGATCTTCCCGACCGTCACACTCCCCTCAAGATCTGCAATCGTCCGAGCCACACGTAATACTCTGTTATAGCCGCGCATTGATAATTTCATCTGCTCCGCCGCTTTATTGAGCAGCGTTTTTCCATCGTTATTCGGAAACGCCACATCGAGCAGCAACTGCCCGTCCGCCTGGGCGTTGGTATGGACGGCGTGGCCATCATAACGCTCATGCTGTATCTTCCGTGCTAGATGCACACGCTCAGCAACTGAGGCAGAACTTTCGGCATTGGTCGTACCGATCAGTTCAGCGGTTGGCATCGCGGGAACATCGACATGGATATCGATACGGTCAAATAACGGGCCGGATATTTTCGACTGGTAGTCGCTGGCGCAACGTGGCGCTTTATTACAGGCACGCTCGGCATCACTTAAATAACCACAGCGGCAGGGATTCATCGCGGCGATTAGCTGGAACCGTGCTGGGAAACTGATATGCGAATGAGCGCGGGCGATGGTGACTTGCCCGGTTTCAATCGGCTGGCGTAAGGATTCAAGGACGGCACGGGGGAATTCAGGTAACTCGTCGAGGAATAAGACGCCATTATGCGCCAGCGAAATTTCCCCCGGATTGACGCGCTTGCCACCGCCGCCAACCATCGCAGCAATTGAGCAGGAATGATGTGGCGAGCGGTATGGGCGGCGGCGCTGCAAACGTCCATCTGCCAGATCACCTGCGATACTGGCGATCATACTGCATTCGAGCATTTCCTCTGCTGAAAGCTCCGGCATAATCCCGGTGATGCGGGAAGCAAGCATCGATTTTCCACTGCCTGGCGGGCCGGACATCAGCATATTATGGCCACCGGCTGCGGCTATCTCCAGCGCCCGTTTTGCCGTTTCCTGGCCGCGTATATCCCCGAGATCCGGATAGGCATCGTTATTATCCGCCAGTTCCGGTATCGGCTGGCTGAGTAATTGCGTGCCTTTAAAGTGATTGATCAGCGCGATCAGATGATGCGGTGCTAGGATCGAATCATTTCCCGCCCAGGCCGCTTCCCGCCCATTGGCCGCCGGACAGATGATACCGAGGCTGCGAGCCGTGGCACCGATGGCTGCCGGTAATATCCCGGCCACTGGCATAATCGAACCGTCTAAGGATAATTCGCCCATCACCAGATAATTCTTGAGTTGCTCCTGCGGCAATATCCCCATATGGATCAGCAGGCCGGCGGCGATCGGCAAATCATAATGGCTGCCTTCTTTGGTAAGATCGGCCGGTGATAGATTGATCGTGATCCGCTTCGGCGGTAGTGCCAGCCCTAAGGAATGAAGCGCGGCGCGTACCCGTTCGCGTGATTCAGCAACGGTTTTATCAGCCAGACCTACGACGTTAAAAGCCGGGACACCTGAGGCCATATGCACCTGCACCTCAACATCCACTACTTCTATGCCCTGAGACGCCAGCGTATTACAATGCGCGACCATGAGTTTCTCCTAAAGTTGATATAAAAGGAAAATATAGGATAGTTCACGTAAACGCAACTTTTAATAGCGGGTATGCGCTATTCTTCAAAATTTACGTAGCCATCCAATGTCGCATAGCTGGCAGCCAACACAGGAACAATCATCAACAAGATACTGACTATCAAGGTAAAAACAGCGACTCCGTGGACAGAGCCGTGCCAGATATGATCGGCTACCATGACAAAATCATTTTCACTCTCACCAAAGGCCATGTGATCGGTATATTCCTCACGATAATCAACATCGGTTATCAGGTTATAACACATCATGGCGACGTTGATATTCATAAAAAAACCGAAGAATCCATTCAGCCAGCGTTCATAGCTGTTCCTTGCATCGATATTGAGACAGGCACGGAAAATTAAATAACTGCCTACAATTATCTCAGTTCCATGTCCCATATAGGCAATAATCATTTCATGAAAGGAGGTGAAAGTGGTCAATACTATGATCAGATAGAAGATCCCAAACGGAATAAGCCATCGTGATTGATCTTCATAGAGCCGGTAGCCAGCATAACCAAAGCCCACGAGCGCCAGCAATTCCGTCACCACATTTCTACCACTGAGAGGCATCGTCATCCCGCCTGCCTGATCAGAACCAAACAGGGTAAAAATCATCGGCACGTTGATAATGCCGTATGCCCACATGAAAATGCTATGGCCTAATTCATGGACAAGCACCCCAAATACATTGACGCCTCTGCAAATGATGATCAATGCGAAGGAGCTGCTGACAACGCCACTATTGCATAGCAGTGCAACCACAAAAGCGGAAATAAGAATCAGCAATGATTTACGGGTTACCCAATCAAACATATTATTTCCTCATGGTTTTTATAAGGCTATCTTTCCCATCGCTTAAACGCAAGCGACAACTAACGCTTTTATTAATTTTTGGAATTGCTATACTGGTCATTATTTTTGCTAGAGAATTTTATGCCTAATCATCACTGGCGTGCGTTAGTACCGGGAGATATCATCGATATCGTTGCGCCTGCGTTTGCATGCCCGCCGGAAGCCCTGCAAAAAGCCGCCGATTTTGTGCGGCAACTAGGGTATATCCCTCGCATTCCCGAGGATATGATCCAACCGGATTTATTCTTTTCCAATAACGACGAAAAACGCTTCCAGCACCTTCAACATGCCTTATTCGCTGAGGATTCAAAGGCGGTATGGTGCCTTAAAGGCGGCTATGGTTCGCCTCGGCTGATTCCCTTTCTCGATAAATTATCCCCACCGAAGCACCCTAAATTATTTATCGGCTTTAGCGATATCACCGCCTTACATTTATTCCTCGGACAACGCTGGCATTGGGCGACATTACATGGCAGGGCGCTGTTTCAATTCTGCAAGGAAACTCCGCTGCCAAAAGAAGCGGCGGACGAATTACAGATGATTATTACCGGAAAGAAAGCCTCTGTGGAATATCATGAGATGAAAGCGATGAATAAGTCGGCGCTTAAGAAAAATAAGATTGAAAGCGAGATATGCGGCGGTAATTTATGCCTTCTGCAAACGAGTATTGGCACTTCCTGGCAACTAGACGCCACCGGTAAAATCCTGTTTATTGAGGATGTCGGTGAGCGCGGCTATCAGGTTGACCGGATGCTTGAGCAGATGCGACAAGCCGGTTTATTCGATAAGATTCTTGCGCTGATGATTGGTGATTTCACGGAAGGGAATGAACCGAATGGGGCGAATTATATCAATCAGGTATTACAGCGTTTCGCTGATACGATGACCATCCCTGTCATCCGTATTGCCGGTATCGGTCATGGCGCGGTCAACCATCCACTGCCACTTGGTACGGCAAGCCAGCTGGGGCTGGGGGAAGCTCCGAAGCTGACCTGCCATTCAGGCGCTATCGTATCGAAAGCCCCTGCGCTGTCGCATTAATCACCGCGGCAATACGTACCGATGATTGAATCGCGATCTTGCTCAGTCCTGCTTTCGTCAGCTCATGCGTATGGGCTTCGATGCACATACCGCAGCCATTGATCGCGGATACAGCCAGGCACATTAATTCAAAATCAACCTTGGCAATCCCTGGGCTGCCAATCACATTCATCCGCAGCTTGGCTGGCAATTTCTTTATCTCTTCATCATTCGATAAATGGATAAAGCGGTAATAGACATTATTCATCGCCATGATGGTCGCAGCCGCTTTTGCAGCAGTGCCGGTTGCCTCATCTAAATAAGTGCTTCCTTCATGCTCGATGGCATTGATCAGCTCACCGTTTTTTGTCGAGTAAGCAGACGCCAGGGCGATTGCAAAAATCTGCGCTTCAGTCAGTTCCGGCGCACCATCGGTCGTCAGAATCGTTCCCAGATTCAATTTGGTATCTTTCGCATAATCCGGCAGCAAATCACGGATGCTATCAAGATTCAGTGCAGAGTCCGTATAGGCAAGTTGGTTTTTCATCATCATCTCCATTCGCTTGCGCGCCGGATACCGAAAGGACGATATCCGGCGCTGGGTAATAGTTACGCGACTTTCAGCGTATCCTGACCTTTCTGCCAGTTACATGGGCAAAGTTCGTCAGTCTGCAGTGCATCAAGCACACGCAGTACTTCTTTGACATTACGGCCAACACTTAAATCGGTGACCATCACAAAGCGGACAATCCCTTCTGGATCGACCACATAAGTCGCACGCTGTGAAACGCCTGCTTCTGGATCGATGATACCGAGTGCACCGGAAAGTTCACGCTTCACATCTGCCAGCATTGGGAATGGCAGCGCTTTTAAATCCTGGTGGTTTTGACGCCATGCCAGATGCACAAATTCAGAGTCGATACTGACGCCTAGAACCTGTGCGTCACGATCAGCAAAATCACGGTTTAATTTACCGAATTCGGCAATTTCTGTCGGACAAACAAAGGTAAAATCTTTCGGCCAGAAAAATACGACCAGCCATTTGCCTTTATAAGTCGCGTTGGTTACATTGGTAAATGCCGTTTTGATATCGGTTGATACCGTGGCACTCACGTTAAATTGTGGAAATTTTTGTCCGATTCCTAACATAATACTTGTCCTTTTTTAAAGTTAAAATCAATGATCATGGTGTGCGTTGACAAACCATGTCAATTTATCAAGCTCACGGGTGATTTCCGTGAACATATCAACAGTGACTTGATCATCAAGCTCATCTGCCTTATCAATTAACCGGCGGGTGCTGTCCGCATAGGTAGCGAGCGCTCCACCGACTAATGTGACATACTGTTCTCCCTGGTGATTGGTCGCTTTTTGCTCTTTCAGCTGCGTATGTTTCACCACATCCTGCAAACCGCCTTGTGCAATGCCGCCTAATTGGACAACACGCTCGGCGATCATATCGATGTAATTTTCCAGCTCACCTGAAATTTTATCAAATAACTCATGCAGGGCGATAAATTGTGGACCCTTGATATTCCAGTGCGCCTGCTTCACCTGAAGCTTTAGATTGATACTATCGGCGAGGCTCGTATTCATCAAACCGATCAATGGGTTATTCTGTATCGTTGCCGCTTGGGCTGCTGCGTGGTTAACCATGATTTTTCTCCTTATTAGCTGATTATAAAGTTAAACTAACATGCTTATATCATAGTGTAAATACTATTGTTTTTATAATAACGATAGATTATATCTATAATGCATGCTATGCTTAAGATTCAGACAGCCACCGTAAAGAAACTATATGAATATACGTGATCTTCACTATCTGGTAACGCTTTCCGAGGTAAAACATTTTGGTAAAGCAGCCGAAATATGCCATGTCAGCCAGCCTACTCTATCGATGCAGCTTAAAAAACTGGAAGATACTCTCAATATCCAGTTGATTGAGCGGAGCAATAAGCAGGTGCTGCTGACGCCGGTTGGGCATAAGGTGGTTGAGTTTGCCAAACAGATTCTGGCTGGGACGGAATCGATCAAAGAGATCGCTCGTATCAGCCGTGATCCGCAGGCCGGAGAATTGCGGCTGGGTGCTTTTCCGACGCTCGCGCCTTATCTATTTCCGCTGATTCTGCCGGTTATCCGCGCGCAGTTTCCAAAGCTTGAGTTGCTTCTTATTGAGGAAAAAACGGATCGGTTAATTGCTCAGTTAGAGGCCGGTGAAATCGATTGCGCATTGCTAGCCTTGCCCGAAGAATCGCCGATGCTTGCCTCTCAAACCGTTTTTGAAGAGCCGTTTATGCTGGCTACTTCTCCGCATAATAAACTAGCCGGGAAGCATTCCGTGCAGCTTAAGGATATCAGCGACCAACAGGTTTTATTACTCGACGAAGGCCACTGCCTGCGCGCCCAGTCGCTTGAATTATGCGACACAATTGGAATGGGTGAAATACGCAGCTACCGGGCAACCAGCCTGGAGACATTACGCAATATGGTGATGATTGACGCGGGGGTGACTTTTATGCCGAAACTGGCAGCAACGCATATGGATAATATCCGTTATATCCCGTTTTCGGCTCCAGTTCCGGGAAGAATCATCGCGCTATTTTGGCGGAAAATTTCCTCCCGCCAACCGCTATACCATCAGCTTGCCGATAATATCGCCACTACCTGCAAACCGCTTCTATAACTGGCAGTTGGCACATAATCCATGCACTTCGATCATTTGCCGCTCGACGATGAAATGAAGTTTCTGCGCGCTTTCGGTAATTGCTTTAAAGACGCTGCTATCACATGACTCCTGGACGGTTTCACAATTTCGACAAATCATGAACTGGCAGTTATGGCCCTCTTCGGGATGCAGGCAACCAACATAGGCATTGAGGCTGTCAATCTTATGGGCAAGCTTCAGTTCCTGGAGGAAATCAAGCGTCCGGTAGACAGTGGAGGGCTTGGCGGATTTATCTTCCTGCTGGAGCGTATGGAGAATATCATATGCCTTCGCCGCCTTATGACTTGACCATAATAATTCAAGCACTCGCTGCCTGAGGGGAGTAAACCGTATATTTTTCTCAGCACAAAGGGCATTCGCCTGACTAAGCGCTAGTTTGATACAGTCTTGATGATTGTGGGGATGGTCTGATGCTTTCATTATAGGATGATGAAACCATAGTTGTAATCAAAATGCAATTAACTTATGTTGCTAGCGCCTTTGCGCTGCTTCCCGTTGTATCACTTGAGCTTGCGGGCCCCGCCGAGTGGCGATAACATGATCAAGGGCATCTACTACACTTTCATTCGCGGTTTTAAAACTAAAACAGCTGGTAAACTTACCACAAATAGCAGCACTGCCTGCACGACTAACATTCTGCATCAGCATATAATGACTTAATTCAGCTAATTCAGGTATTGTTGTCATCTCAATTCTCTGGTCTAGATCGTGAGTCTGGTAAACATTTGGATATCTCGCTAACAATCGCTCCCCTTTAAGACGATAAACCGTTGCTTTAAAATGATTTGCCCAAATATCAGATAACTGACTTGTATCTTTTCCTATTCCCGCGATTCCATCATGAGTTGTTGACAACAATGTATTTATGGTCTCTCGATCAACTCCATCAGCTTGCAAATTATTAGCAATTGCCGTAATTCTTGTAATATAGAAAGTCGCTCGTCTGCCCATTAACCACCTCTTCAATAATGATGTGAGATCACTCAATCTTCGCCGGAACGACCTTGCCATTGATATATTCCGCCGGCGTATAATGCTCGCCTTTATTCCTGGTGCTATCGAATATCAATACACCGAAACATCCAAGCATCGTCACTAATGCAATTATCACCACATAAAACCAGGGACGCTCAGCATATTTATAGGGATCATGGCCGGCTCTCATTTGCTGTTTCGCCCAGACATACCATAAGAGATAGGCCGTCACCGGGAGAATCACCGGCCAGAAGTCCTTGAGTATCTTAAGCATGCTTGTTTTCCCGGATACCTAGGATATGGCAGATGGCCTGGGTGAGATCGGAACGGTTGAGCGTATAAAAATGGAATTCATCAACCCCTGCCTGACGCAAGCTGCAGCATTGCTCGACCGCAACAATTGCCGCGACCAGTTGCCTGGTTTGCGGATCGTTATCCAGCCCGTCGAATAAATGAGACATCCAGTCAGGGATCGAGGTGCCACATTTGGCGCTGAAGTTCTGGAGCTGCTTGAAATTGGTCACCGGCAGGATGCCGGGGACAATTGGTATGTTAATCCCGGCTTTCTGGGCTTTCTCAACAAATTCGAGATAGATATTGGTATCGAAGAAATACTGGGTAATCGCCCGTGTCGCGCCATTATCAATTTTGCGCTTGAGGCTATCCATATCCGCCTCAGCACTAACCGCTTCCGGATGTGTTTCAGGATACGCGCCCACACTGATTTCAAAATCAGCGATTTTCTTCAATCCCTTCACCAGATCGCTCGCATAGGCATATCCTCCGGGATAGGGTTGATATGCGCCAGATCCTTCGGGAGCATCGCCACGCAGGGCGACAATATGCCTCACTCCCAGCTCCCAGTAACCTCGGGCGATGTCGTCCATCTCCTGCGCGGTTACGCCAATGCAGGTAAGATGCGCCGCTGGTTTGAGGCCGGTTTCCTGCAAAATACGCTTGACGGTCGCATGGGTACGCTCACGCGTTGAACCGCCTGCCCCATAAGTCACCGATACGAATTGCGGCGAAAGTGGCTCAAGACGGCTCACCGACTGCCATAATTTCTCTTCCATTTCCGGCGTTTTTGGAGGAAAAAACTCAAAGGAAACACGCGGCGGCTTGCCATCCAATGTTTCCTTCAAAGAAATAACGTGACGGGCTAAGGATTGGTTCATGCTTCTTTCACCCATCCGCCCGAACTGTTTTGCTTAAAATAACTTACCATATGTCCGCTATCCTTATATTGTTTCCAGCGCTTCCTCGCTTGTTGCAGTTCCTTATCATCATTACCGTTGAACAAGTCCAAGCAGCGCTCATAGGCAGCTATATCCGATGATTCAGCGCCATAGGTCGTCACCAAAAATGAGGCGTTGCCCGGATTATCATTGGCGATGGTGATATAGACCGGCTGTTCGGTAGGAAATGGATCATCCATGGTTCCATGCGGCAGGAAACTATCATCCTGGTAGCTCCATAGCATGTGGTCGATTTCCTTCATCGACGCTTTACTATCGGTCAGCACCACAGCCCGCGCCCCACTCGAAAGCACTTTCTCCACCAATTTTGGCAACGCCTTTTCCAGAGGAAAGACGGTCAGGTGATAAAAATTGATATCGGTCATAGGCTGCTATTCGTAATATTCCTCAACAAGCTGATTGAGCAAGCGGATACCAAAGCCTGTCGCGCCTTTCGGACATAGCCCGCTATCTTTCTTCGCCCAGGCAACCCCGGCAATATCCAGATGCGCCCAAGGCACATCATTAACGAACCGCTTGAGGAATTGCGCGGCAGTAATACTCCCCGCCCCTTTTTCAGTACCAATATTCTGCATATCGGCGATATCCGAATCAATCTGCTTATCGTATTCATCGCTCATCGGGAAACGCCATAATTTCTCATCAACCTTATTCCCCGCATCGGTCAATTTTTTCGATAGCTCATCATTATTCGAAAATAATCCGGCATAGAGCGAGCCAAGACTGACGATAATCGCACCGGTTAAGGTTGCCAGGTTCACCATGAATTTTGGCTTGAAACGGTGCTGACAATACCACAATGCATCGGCAAGCACCAACCGGCCTTCCGCATCGGTATTGAGCACTTCGATCGTCTGGCCGGACATCGATTTCACAACATCGCTTGGGCGCTGCGCATTACCATCGGGCATATTTTCGACAAGGCCGATGATACCTACCACATTGACTTTCGCCTTACGGCCAGCCAATGCTTTCATCAAGCCAACGACTACCGCAGAACCAGCCATATCGTATTTCATATCTTCCATACCATTAGCTGGTTTCAATGAAAGCCCGCCTGAATCAAAGGTCACTCCCTTACCGACAAATGCGAGAGGGTGTTCTTTCCCGCCGCCATGCCATTGCATCACCACCAGCTTCGATTCGCGGGCACTGCCTTGACCAACGCCAAGCAATGAACCCATACCAAGCTTTTCCATTTCCTTAACGCCAAGTATTTCTACTTCAACACCTAGCTTTTCAAGTTCTTTACAACGTTTGGCATAGGCTTCCGGATAAATCACATTCGGCGGCTCGGAAACAACATCCCGCGCCAGGAAAATACCATCGGCGATTTTTTCCAGCTTCTCAAATTGCGCTTCCGCTTCGGTCGCATTATCGAGCATCAGTGTCACTGATTTCACCGTTGGTTTATCTTCTTCTTTTTCCTTAGTGCGGTATTTATCGAAACGGTAGCTACGCAGTTTGACACCAAAAGCGATATTGGCCGCGACTTCTTCACTGGCAAACATTTTTTCTTCAAGCGCATCAACAATAATCGCCATTTTTTTCATCTTGAGGCAATTAAGCTTGGCGTAAATTTTGCCGCCAAGGGCTTGCAGCTTGACCAGGTCGAGTTCCTTCGTTTTACCAAGTCCAGTAAGAATAACCGCATCCGCCGTCATGCCTGCCGGAGCCAGCAATGTGACCGATTCCCCTTTCTTGCCTTTAAAATCGCGGACACTGACAGCACGGCTAAGTGCTCCGCCGGTTAGTTTATCATATTCCTGGGCTTTAGCAGGCAACTTGGCGCCTTCCGCTACACCGATGACAATGGCACCATTTTTAGGCAAAGCTATTTTTGAGAATTTAATTTCCATATGTTGGGTCTCCTTATTGGTGATGGATAGTTTATCATCCACTCTAAAATAAGGTTAGTCAAGAGAAGCTTGCGGATAGTAACCGCGCATGATGGCTTAGATGGTCATCAATGAAACTCTGTACAAAAAAATAACCATGATCATAGCCTGCATGTTCGCGTAAATTAAGTTTCTGATTAACTTGCGCGCAGGCTTTTTTCAACAGATCAGGGTTCAGGCGTGAGAGCGGATGATCCTCAAGCCCCTGATCGACCAGAATTTCCGAGCGATGACTGCCGTCACCAAGTGCAATCAGTAACTTAGTTGCATCATAACTTTCCCATAATGGCATATTATCGCCCAAATAAGCCGCAAATGCCCGTTGTCCAAACGGTGCGTTTATCGGTGAGCAAACCGGCGCTAAGGCCGAAACAGATTTATACTGATCCGGATTTTTTAAATAAAGCGTCAGCGCCCCGTGTCCGCCCATCGAATGGCCGAAAATGCCGTGACGGTGATTATCAACCGGGAAATTCGTACCTATGAGTAGATATAATTCTTTCGTGATATAGCTATACATCCGGTAATTTTTATTCCACGGCGCTTGCGTCGCATCGACGTAAAACCCGGCGCCAAATCCAATCCCATCGCCAGTTGGGACACCATCCCCACGTGGAGAAGTATCAGGAGCGATAATGGCGATCCCTAATTCGGAGGCTTTACGGTATGCCCCTGCTTTGACGGTAAAATTCTCTTCCGTGCAGGTAAGACCGGATAAATAGGTCAGCACCGGTACCCGCGTTTTGACCGAAGCAGGCGGCATAAATGCCGAAAAACGCATCTCGCATTGCGTTTCACTTGAAATATGGGAATAATAGGTAACAATACCCCCGAAGCATTTATGTTGTGAAATAACTTGCATCACGGAAACTCCTGAAGATCATGGTGAAACGCATTACTACCCCGTTTAAGCAAATTGTCCCGCGTTCACTGCTGGGGCGGTTCATGCTGATTATTATCCTGCCTACCGTATTGGTACAAGTAGTTTCCACCTATACCTTTTACCAGCGGCACTGGAATAGCGTCAGTACCCATATGATGTCGGCACTGGCTGGTGAAGTCGCGCTGGTAACCCATATCAGCCAGCACCAGACACGGGATGAGCGGGTGCGGATCAGCAAACTGGCGAATGATTATTTATCGCTGAGGATGTCCTTTGCCAAAGATAGGAAGCTCCTCGACTACCCAGATGTTATTCCCGATGAAAAACTTCAGCAGCTCCACGACGAGTTGATCAAGCGGATTTTTCTGCCGCTGACCGTCAATTACACCAATAACCGCCAGGATGTGATGATCAATATCCAGATGCCGCATGGCGTCCTGCTCATCGAAGCCTCAAGCAAACGGTTTGAGAATCCAACCACCTATATTTTTATATTCTGGATGACCGGTACGGCAACCTTGCTGCTGATTATCGCACTGATGTTTTCACGGGTGCAGATCCGTTCCATCAGCCGATTGGCAATCGCCGCCGAGCAATTCGGTAAAGGTCGTGAAATTCAGGGGTTCAAACCGGAAGGGGCGTTAGAAGTTCGTAAAGCCGCCGCAGCTTTCCTCAAGATGAAAGAACGTATCGAACGCCAGATTACCAAACGTACCGAAATGCTGGCCTGCGTTTCCCATGACCTGCGCACTCCCCTCACCCGACTGAAACTGCAACTGGCTCTGCTCGGCGATAATAGCGATACGCAGGCCATGCAGCATGATATTATCGATATGGAAAAGATGATCCAGGGATATCTCGATTTCGTCCGCGGCGAAGGGGAAGAGCTTTCCACCGAGATTGATGTCTGTGAAATGCTGGAACGCATCATTCTTTCCTATGGCAATTATGCCGGAAATCTCAACGCCGATATCCAGCCCGGATTGGTGATGCCACTCCGTCATCAGGCATTTAAGAGGGCACTGTGTAATATTATCGATAACGCGATGCGCTATGGTACGGAAGTGACGCTAAGCAGCAATTACAATAATAATTACCTGACGATTATCATCGAAGATAACGGCCCGGGTATTCCGGAGGATAAGCGTGAGGAAGTTTTTAAACCGTTTTACCGGCTTGATAGCTCCCGCAATCTCGATCATGGCGGCGTCGGGCTAGGGTTGGCGATTTCAAGGGATATTATTGCCAGCCATGGTGGGACGGTTATGCTTGGGGAGGCGGCGCTCGGAGGGTTACGGGTGGCGATACGGATACCGCTTTAACTACTCCTCACTGGCAAGCAATTTCTCCGCTTCCAGCGCGGCCATACAGCCGGTGCCTGCCGCAGTCACCGCTTGCCGATAAATCTTATCCTGCACATCGCCTGCCGCGAAAATACCTTTGACATTGGTTGCGGCACTATTCGGCGCGGTCACCAGATAATTATCAGCATCGATAGTGAGTTGTCCTTTAAATAAGCCCGTATTCGGCGTATGGCCGATTGCGATAAAGATGCCATGCGCGGAGATATCCTGCGTCACGCCGGTTTTGGTATTTTTGATACGTGCACCCGTCACATTAAGCGGCCCTTCGGTACCCAGTACTTCCTCAAGCGTATGATCCCAGATCACCGCGATTTTCGGATTCTTGAATAACCGTTCCTGGAGGATTTTCTCCGCCTTAAAGCTCGCCTGGCGATGGATGACCGTGACTTTGCTTGCATGGTTGGTGAGATACAGTGCTTCTTCCACCGCGGAATTACCACCACCTATCACAATCACTTCCTTGTTTTTATAAAAGAACCCGTCACAAGTCGCGCAGCCGGATACTCCATAACCCTGGAATTTCGTTTCACTCGGCAAGCCCAGCCATTTGGCCTGCGCTCCGGTACAGATAATCACCGTATCACCGGTATAGATATCGCCTGATTCCCCAACGCAGCTAAAAGGCCGCTTGGAAAAATCGACTTCCTTAATATGGTCGTAGATCATTTGCGTGCCAACATGCTCCGCCTGTTTCTGCATCTGCTCCATCAGCCACGGCCCCTGGATAACATCAGAAAAACCGGGATAATTCTCGACATCGGTGGTGATAGTCAACTGCCCGCCAGGCTGCATACCATGCACCAGCAATGGCGAAAGATTAGCCCGCGCTGCATAAATAGCAGCCGTGTAACCGGCAGGTCCGGAGCCGAGGATAAGTACTTTGGAATGATGTGTCGTCATGGAAATAATTCAGGGATGGATAATAGGGGTAGTATAGCAAGTTTTAATGGGGGTGTCACTAATATTGACGCATCTCCGGCAATATCGGCTCGATATCCTTACTAAGCGGCTGCATCCGCACCGGACGGGTAGCGCTCGAGAGCGCACCATGCCTATCCATCGTCGTCAGACTATGGCATAGCCACTCCGCATCATTCCGCGTCGGGAAATCTTGCCTGAAATGCGCGCCGCGGCTTTCTTCGCGAGCAAGCGCCGCATAGAGCGTCACCCGGCTTTGTACCAGTAAATTATGCATTTCCAGCACTTCAAGCAATTGCTGGTTCCATAGCAGGGAGGTATCCTGGACGGCCAGTTCCGGCAGCTCTGCCCATAATCGATTGAGCCGCGCGTCTCCTTCTTCAAGCACATGGCGATTGCGGAATACGCCGGCATATTGCTGCATCGTGCGTTGCATGGAGGATTTCATTGTTCCGGCATTCAGGTTGCCTTTGCCTTGCCTGATTTGGTTAAACCGGTCGAGAAGTGGGGTAATCGTCGAAGGTTTGCTATCGGTTTTCACTCCGGCTTTGATAAAGCTGGAGGCATGCTGTATCGCCCCTTCGGCAAAAACCATCAGATCAAGGAGAGAGTTACAGCCCAGGCGGTTTGCCCCATGCACTGACACACAGGCAGCCTCGCCAATCGCCATTAAGCCGGGAATAGTCCCATCGTTGGTTGTTACTTCACTCCGGTAATTGGTAGGGATACCTCCCATTGTATAATGGGCGGAAGGCGAAACCGGGATGGGGGATTTACTGGCATCGACGGCAGCGAAAGCGCTGGCTGTCTCAAAGACAGTCGGTAATTTTTCATGGATGGCGGCGGCTGATAAATGCTGGAGGCATAGATATAGATGGTTCTTATCGGGACCAACCCCGCGTCCTTCGGCAATCTCCGTTGCCATCGCCCGCGCCACTACATCGCGTGAGGCAAGATCTCCATAAGTCGGGGCGTAGCGCTGCATGAAACGTTCGCCTTCGCTATTGATCAGGTAGCCACCTTCGGCGCGCGCCGCCTCGGTGATCAAAAAGCCGGAATCATAAATGCCGGTTGGATGGAATTGCACGAACTCCATATCCTGTAGTGGAATTCCCGCCCGCAGGCACATGGCATTACCATCTCCGGTGCAAATACTTGAGGAGGTATTGGTCTGATAGACCTGGCTATAGCCGCCGCTTGCCAGAATCACCATTTGCGCATAAAAGACATGCAACGTGCCTTCCGCCATATTCCAGGCGAGGACTCCCGCCACTGATTTATCTTCGCGCATGATCAGATCAAGGGCGAAATATTCGGTGAAGAACTGCGTCTGATGTTTTACTGCCTGGCCATAAAGCGCATGTAATATGGCATGGCCGGTGCGATCGGCAGCGCTGATCGCCCGGTAGGCCAGTTCACCTTTGCCGAAATGGGTCGATTGGCCGCCATAAATGCGCTGATAGAGTTTGCCGCTCGGTAACCGTGAAAAGGCGACGCCGATATTTTCCAGATTCGCAATCGCCCGGGCGGCATTGCGGCACATATATTCGATCGCATCCTGATCGCCCAGCCAGTCCGAACCGCGGACGGTGTCGTACATATGCCAGCGCCAGTCATCTTCGCCCATATTGCCGAGCGCCGCATTGATCCCCCCTTGCGCCGCTACCGTATGGCTGCTGGTCGGAAATACCTTGCTTAAGCATGCGACGGAAAAACCGGCTTTGGAAGCGGCAAGCGCGGCCATCATTCCTGCGCCGCCCGCACCGACGATCACCATATCATGGTGATGGATGGTGAGAGCGGATGAGGATACAGGAACCATTAATACCAGCCAGTACTACTCGTCATTATTACTCTTCTTTTCCTTTACGGTAAGCGGCAATGGAACGAATTCCGTTGATCCTCCACGGTTAATCAGGAGCAATACCGATTTGCGGTGATCTTTCTTCGCCTGGCTAATCGCTGCGATAAACTGATCAACCGTCGTTAGGGGCTGATTGTTGACACCGGTAATCACATCACCAACCTGCAACCCGCGTTCCACGGCTTCACTATTGCGAACCAGGCTGATAATCACCAGGCCTTTGACACTTGCTGCAATATTGTAGGTCGTGCGAAGATCGGAAGAAAGAGGCGCAATCTTCATTCCCTGCACTTCCCTGCCGATGTTTTTCGGCGCTCCGGATTCAGCATTTTCATCCTGCGATGCCGATGCTTCTTCTTTTTCATTCATCTCGCCCAGTGTTACCGTCACTGTTTTTGGCTTACCGTCACGAAGCAGTTCGATCTTGACCACTTTGTTAATCGGCGTATCGGCAACAATGCGTGGTAATTTACGCATCGCGGCAATTTCTTTCCCATCGAAACTGAGGATAATATCGCCGGTCATGATACCTGCTTTATCGGCAGGGCTATCCTTGGTGACATCGACGACGAGTGCGCCTTTATCTTCCGATAAGCCCAGGCTCTCAGCAATATCTTCGGTAATTCCCTGGATTTTAACACCAAGCCAGCCGCGCCGGATTTTCTTACCCTGACGAAGCAGGTCAATTACTGGTTTTGCCAGTGAAGAGGGCGTCGCAAAACCGATACCGACACTACCGCCGGATGGAGAGTAGATCGCGGTATTAATCCCAATCACTTCACCGGCCATGTTAAACATTGGACCGCCGGAATTTCCTTTATTAATTGGCGCATCCGTCTGCAGGAAATCATCGAATGGTCCGGCATTGATATCACGGGCGCGGGCGGATAGAATACCAGCCGTTACTGTTCCACCTAAGCCGAAGGGATTGCCGATTGCGACAATCCAGTCACCAACACGGGCTTTTTCGGAATCACCGAATTTGACGTAAGGCAACGGACTTTTCGCAGTGATCTTTAGCAATGCCAGATCCGTTTTACTATCCGAACCAATCACCTTTGCTTTATATTCTTTTTCATTGTTAAAAATAACAGTGATTTCTTCTGCTTCCGCAATCACGTGGTTATTGGTGACGATATAACCACTTGGGTCAATCACGAAACCTGAACCCAGCGAGATCGCCTTGCGTGGCGCCTGGCCATCATCACCATCAATGCCTGGATTGCCAAAATGTTCGAAGAAATCATTAAAGTCATCAAATGGCGTTCCTTTCTGCATCTTGGGTATTTCACCTTGAATAGAGGCATGAACCGGCAATTTTTGTGTGGTCGAGATATTAACCACCGCCGGTGTTAATTTTTCCACCAGATCAGCAAAGCCATTTGGCGGAGGAACTGCCATTGCTTCATTGGTGGTGAATAATATAATAAAACTACAGATCGCAAGTAACTTTTTCATGATAAACCTATACTTACCTTATAAACATAAAACTATTTTCAAATGCCCTAATAACTATCCTTATTCTTTTGCTGCCTTTACATCCAATGAGTCAAAATACTTCAAAAACTCGCTATGTGGCGAGAGCACCATCGTTGTATCTGACTTATGAAGCGCATTACGATAGGCCTGCATCGAGCGGTAGAAGCTGAAAAAATCGGTATCCTGGCCGAATGCTTCCGCTGAAATCTTGGTCGAAATCGCATCCCCTTCCCCACGGATAATCTGTGCCTGCAGTTGAGCATCGGCACGGAGAATAAGACGGTCTTTATCCGCATGAGCCTTGATCCGCAGGGATTCTTCCGCTCCTTCCGCCCGGAATTCCTTTGCTTCTTTCTCACGCTCGGTCTGCATCCGCTGGAAAATAGCGTCACTGTTTTCTTTCGGTAAATCGGCGCGCATGATACGGACATCGATGACCTTGATACCGAAACTGGTTGCCTGGTCATTTACTAGCCCTTGGATATCCTTCATAATCCGGGCACGCTCGCCGGTAAGAAGCGTTGCGAGCGGTACACTGCCTAGCACTTGCCGCAAGGATGATTCCACGATGGAATTCAGCCGGGTGCCGATGCCTTCTTCATCCCGTACCGTCTGGTAGAACTTAAGCGGGTCAGTGATGGTATATTTGGCGAAAGCGGTAACGATCAGCCGTTTCTGATCTTTCGCGATCACTTCTTTTTCTTCGGCATTGAGATTCAGCACCCGGTTATCAAAAAATGTCACATCCTGGATAAATGGCATCTTGAAATGCATGCCCGGGTCCTTTACTACATGCTCCACCTTCCCAAACTGCAGGACTAACGCCTGCTGCTGCTGGCGCACGATGAAAAAAGAATTAACAGCGAGAAAGCCGACAAACCCCAATATAATAATGGTATAAAACCGTGCCATATTCATTCCTATTTTACCGCCGGTTGATCCGTTGTTACCGCTTTATTGAGCTGCGGTAAAGGCAGATATGGTAACACACCCTGTTTGTTATCAATCACCACCTTATCCATCCCTTGTAATACTTCTTCCATCGTCTCAAGATATAAGCGTTTCCGCGTGACTTCCTTGGCATTTTTATATTGCTGATACACCGCCAGGAAACGGCTCGCATCCCCTTTCGAACGATCGACTACTTCCTGCTTATAGCCTTCTGCTTCCTGTACCAGACGGGCCGCATCACCACGCGCTCTCGGAATAATATCGTTCTGATAGGCTTCGGCCTGGTTGATTTCGCGTTCTTTATCCGCCCGCGCAGTCTGAACGTCACGGAATGCGTCAATTACCTGTGACGGCGGATCGACCTTCAGCATCTGCAGCCGGACGATTTCGACACCGGTGCCATAGGAATCAAGGGTAGTTTGTAGAAGCTCTTTTGTCCGTTGCTCGATATTCGAACGCCCTTCCGCTAAGGCAACCGCAATCGGGGTATTGCCGATTATCTCACGCATCGCGCTTTCCGCTGCGCTTTTGACAGTATCTTTCGGTCGATAGACATTAAACAGGAAATCTTTGATATCACGTATGCGCCACTGGACTTCGAAATTGATATCGACAATATTTTCATCACCGGTCAGCATCAGGCTTTCTTCAGGGATATCACGTTGAGATGTCGGTTTCTCATCCTGATTATAATTTTCGGTCTCAATGGTTCCCATCGAGCGGAAACCGACTTCCTCCCGTTCAATACGGGTGACCTTCTGTTTAATATCCTGTTCAATCGGGGATGGAATATGATAATTCAGCCCAGGGCCTGCAGTACGGTCATATTTGCCAAACCGGGTAATGACCGCCTGTTCTTCTGGATCAACGATATAGAATCCGCTAAACAGCCAGACGACGGCCATTGCCAGCACGATTAAGATAACGATGCGGCCATTATTACCACCTGCACCGCTAAAATTCCCACCGGAGAATTGCCTGCCCATCCGACGCGCCTGTGCCAGGAGATTATCAAATTCGTTGCTGGCAGGTGACGGTTGTCCCCAAGGATTGGGTTGTTTTTTACCGCCATCACCTTTTCCGTTATCATTCCAGGGCATTTATTTCGTATCCGTTTCAGTGAAATATGCTATGCTGCGTAGCACTCCTTATCAAGTAACCACAGATTACGTAAATTGCAAGAGAATGTCACATATAAATAGCGATTCTATCCATCAAATTTTGAAAACTATTATTGATCCTGAAACCGGAATCGATGTTGTCACCAGCGGAATGGTCTCATCACTGGTGATCAGGGGCGGCAATATCGGCTTTGCACTTGAAATTAACAGCAGTGAAGCCGGCTTGAAAGAACCGCTGCGTAAAGCCTGCGAGGACGCCGTAGCCAGTTTGCCAGGCGTCGAACGGGTGATGGTGGCCCTGACAGGTGATTCAAGTGGAAAAACTTTAGAACATGCCACCACGAAAGCACCGGCTGCTCCTAAAAAACAGCCTATCGAAGGTGTGAAGCATATTATTGCCGTAGCCTCCGGTAAAGGTGGGGTCGGGAAATCCACCTGTGCGGTGAATCTGGCGGTAGCACTGGCCAAGGCAGGCTTGAAAGTCGGGCTGGCGGATGCGGATATTTACGGCCCTTCTGTTCCTCGGATGCTGGGGCTCAAACAAAAACCCGATATCCAGGACAATAAAATGGTGCCGATTGAGCGTTATGGCATTAAATCCGTCTCAATGGGCTATTTATTGCCCGATGATGTCGCGACCGTCTGGCGTGGCCCGATGGCGACCAAAGCGCTTTATCAACTATTGCGTGGCACGCATTGGGGATCGCTCGACCTATTGGTGATTGATATGCCTCCCGGAACAGGCGATATCCAGCTTAGTCTCGCCGAAAATTACCCGGTCAGCGGTGCAGTCATGGTTTCCACACCGCAGGAAGTAGCCTTGCTCGATGTCCGTAAGGCCATTACCATGTTTCGTAAGGTGCATATCCCTATCTGGGGGATTATCGAGAATATGAGCGGTGAAATTTTCGGTAAGGGCGGCGCTGAGAAACTGGCCAAAGATGAAAAGATCGATTTCTTAGGCGCATTACCGCTTGATGCCGCTATTCGTCAAGCCTCCGATGATGGGAAACCAACGACGCGCTATTATGAGGATATCGCGCCGTTAATTATAAAGAAGCTTGATTAGCCGGCCTGTTACTGGGAATAAGCACGTTATAATAATCGAGAAGCGCCGTGTTTAGATTGATAGTGCTTTCTGTAATATCACTGTCATGCGTCCAGGCGCTGACAAAACTGCTGACCTTGCCATAGCTATTATCGAGAACCGTATGGGGAATATCAAGCAGCAGGCATAGAATATGGGCGTGAAGGCGATCGGTGATAACATATTCGGCGCTTGATAAGAGTTCAATCCCGCGTTTTAGCCGCAATTCCGCTAAATATTGATAATGCATCTGACGCTGCTGCTGATCCATTAACCGGAAACGCTCGGTTGCCCGAATTAAAAATGACGGACGCATCTCCCGCTCATCCTTTAGCCAATCTGTTGCAAGAACACCGTCTGGAACGGATGGAAGCATCTCGATCTGTTCCTCTGCTTGCTCATGATCTTCCCGCATTAATAACAATAACGGATGCGATGGATGGGCTAGTTTTTCCATAAAGCCAAGGCAAAACGCCATATCCGGACAAAGTTGGACATCACAGTTAAACGCTGCCTTGGCGATGGCTAAACTACGCTGATCGCGTACCAGCAATGTAAAATCGGGATGCTCCTTAATAATATTAGCCGCACGTTCAAATGTTTCATGATTGAAGAAATGAATCGATTGGGGAAGCTGGACAATCTTATGGTTTGGAAAATATTCAAGAATATGCTCGCGAAACTCCTGATGCGCGGGCCATAAATCGCCAAAATTTCCGCCGCCGCTTAGGAATATCGTTCCCTCCGGCAAGAGCCGCTCGAGCACATCAACCGAACAATTATGGCAGTGACTGACATAGGTGGGCGCCATGTGAAAGTACGTACGAAAATACTGTAACTCCCCTGCCCAGATGGAACTATTGCTGACATTCCCATGATTGG